>Ga0123353_10013353_pt1 | contig 11761 bp, 10 predicted proteins | sample TergutLab28metaG_3_FD_92763 | JGI IMG/M metagenome (GOLD analysis project Ga0123353, IMG submission 92763) | Labiotermes labralis P3 segment gut microbial communities from Petit-Saut dam, French Guiana - Lab288 P3 | ecosystem: Host-associated > Arthropoda: Insects > Digestive system > Gut ... | reverse complement strand
GTACCTGTACCTGGCGTGTCGACACCACGGGCAAGTCGGCGGCTCAGGTGGTCGAGGAAGTCGCGGGATTGCTGGATGAGGCATCTTCAGTGATTCGGGTGGCGACGGAGAAAGCCTATGACGTGGTCGTGGAGCCAGGAGCGCTGCTGCGCCTGGCGCCATACTTGGTCGAGGCGCCGAAGGTGGCGCTGATCGCATCACCGGCGCTGGCTCATGTGACAATGGACGTGTTGGCCGAGGTCCAGTCGGCTGGCGCCCAAGCGATGATGCTCGAGGTGCCGGTGGGTGAGGCGGCCAAAACCCCACAAGCGCTGATCGGTTGTTGGCGAGCCCTAGCCGCGAATGGTTTCACTCGATCCGACGTCGTCATCGGGATCGGCGGCGGCGCCACCACAGACCTGGCCGGACTTGTAGCCGCCACATTCTTGCGCGGTATCGCCTGGGTGGCAATCCCGACGACCGTGCTCGGGATGGTGGACGCCGCGGTCGGTGGCAAGACGGGCATCGACATCCCCGAGGGCAAGAACCTGGTCGGTGCTTTCCATGAGCCAATGGTTGTGCTGGCCGACACCACAGTGCTGAAAAGCCTGCCTGACGCCGAGGTTTGTGCTGGTCTGGCTGAGGCGGCAAAAGTTGGCTTCACCGATGATCCCGGGATCCTGGAGTTGCTCGAAGGCGGCAGACTGGGGGAGTGCCTGACCGAGTTGATCGCAAGGGCGGTGCGCGTCAAGGCAGGTGTCGTGGCTGATGACCTGCGCGAGCGGACTTCGGCGCCAAGCGAGGTGGTGGGGCGCGAGCGCCTCAACTACGGCCACACGCTAGCCCATGCGATCGAGGCGCACGAACAATACGCCCGTCGCCACGGCGAGGCGGTTGCAATTGGGGCGGTGTTCGCCGCCGAGGTGGCGCACCGTGTGCTGGGGTTGCCGCGGGAAGTGGTCGACCGCCACCGGTCCGTGTTCGGTTCACTGGGCCTGCCAACTAGCTACGACGGGGCGTCCTTCCAGCAGTTGCGCGCTCTGATGTCTCGCGACAAGAAAGCCCGGGGCACCAGCTTGCGCATGGTGCTGCTGCGCGATGTCGGCGAAGTGGTGGTGGTCAAAGACCCACCAGAGGAAGCCATGGAGGCGGCGTACGAGGCGATCGCTGGTCGCTAGAGAGGCGATTGGCCGCTGTAGAAGCCTTCTTCGCTGTTTATGTTGTACAGGCCCCAGAAGGGTAGTGTTTCGGCGTCATCGGGAAGCCATTGCGGCATGCGCATCCACTCCAGGAAAGGTTCCGGCAGCGTGTCCACGGGGTGGCCCGGCGTGTACAGACTGAACTTGTCGGCATTGTCGAAGCCATAGGGGGTGCTTACCTTGTACAAAATACCATCGTCGATTTCTTCGTCGCCGGGGTTGCCCTCCTGCGAGATCTGAGCCAGGACGAGTAGGTACTCGAACTCGTTGACTTGTTCCACCATGTCGAACTGACCCTGGAAGTGGCAGAACAAGACGGTGCCGTTGGGGTAGCCGGGGCCGGTGTCGCCCATCTCGGAGTCGGTGAATGTGCCCTTGAAGGACCCGTCTGGAGCGATGGAGACGTTGGTGGACCAACCACCGACACCACTGGCAAAGGTGAAGTCGTCGGTCAACTTGGAGAACACCAGATCATCGGGGGCATCAGGTGGCGAGCTATCCCCGGCGGTGTTCTGCGGCGCAGGAGCGCTGTTCGGAGCCAGCAACGAGCAACCGGACAGCGTGGTAATCAGAAGACTGGTAGCCAAAATGGCTATGGCTTGGCGGAATGATTTCGCTAGTGACGACATGTCGGGTCCTTTCTGCGACGCATTACGAGAATGCCCCCGTTTATCGTAGCGGGCCGAGGTCGGGGACCGTCCGGTAGAGTTACGCTAATGCCGCCCTTGCGCACACACCGCTATGTTTTAATGCTCGGTGCCATGTGCGCTCTCGGGGCTTTTTCGTTTGATGTGTATCTACCGAATCTGCCCGACGTGGTGGTTGACCTGGGCACAACCGCCACCATGGCACAGTTCACCATGACATTCATGCTGCTTGGTGGCGCCGCCGGGCAGTTGGTTATCGGGCCGCTTTCCGACCGGTTCGGACGTCGGCGTCCAGCACTTATCGGTGCTGCCTGTCATGTTGCCGCCTGCGCGCTGTGCGCGTTTGCTCCATCGATCATCGTGCTAATCGGCTTCCGCACTGTGATGGGGTTCTTCAACGCGTCTGTCGGGGTGGTGGCTATGGCGGTCATCCGTGATCGTTTCGTCGGGCGCGACGCAGCCCGCATGATATCGCGTCTCATGCTGGTGATCGGAGCGGCGCCACTGCTTGCCCCTTCCATCGGGGGCCTTGTCGGGCAGTACTTCAACTGGCGAGCGGTGTTTTTCGTTCTTGGACTGTATGGCGTCGGGTTGATCGTGGCGATGTGGTTCGGCCTGCCGGAAACCCTCGATCCCAGCCGTCGTCTGCGTCGAGTCGGCTCGTCTTTCGCAGGCTATGGAACACTGCTACGGGATCGGTACTTCGTGGCCTTGGCGATGGTTCCGGCGCTGTTCAGCGTGGTGTTGATGACATATGTCATCGCATCGCCATTCGTGTTGCAAGAACAGTACGGGCTTTCCAAGATGGGGTTCGCACTGGCCTTCGCCATAAACGGTGTTGGACTGATCGGTGGAGCGCAGGTTAACGCCGCCCTAGTGAAAAGTTTCTCGTCGTCACAAATCCTGCGTGTCACCGCACCTGCCTCCTTATTGGGTTGTGCGGTCTTGTTCGCCCTCGGAGCGACCGGGGCTGGGGGACTGATTTCCGTCCTGGTGGTGCTGTTTTTGGTGTTGTCGATGCAAAACGCTTCGCCCGCCAACGCCGCCGCACTGGCGCTGACACGGCACGGAGAGCGCGCCGGTACGGCGGCCGCCTGCCTCGGGTTTGCGCAGAACGTGCTGCCAGCGCTGGTCTCCCCGCTGGTCGGCGCGATGGGCAACCACGCCTGGGCGATGGGTCTGGTAATGTCCACCGCTTCTCTATGCGCTGTCATTGTCCTGGTGGTGGCGACCCCGCTCTATCGTCATGGCGGTGCGGCGGCACTCGACCGTCTCCCCCCGGACCTGAGCCCCGCCGACGTGGACATCGGCTAGAATTGGTGCCTGCGTGCTCTCGCAGTTGCATCCCGTGACGCTGACGAAAGGCAGGCCCATGGCCTCGACTAACGACATCAAGAATGGCACTGTGCTCGTCTTGGACGGCCAACTCTGGCAAGTTTTGTGGTTCCAGCACCACAAACCCGGCAAGGGTAACACCGTCGTGCGCACCAAGATCAAGCACGTCGTCACCGGCAAGATCGTCGACCGCACTTTCCAGGCCGATACTAAAATCGAGATGGCACAGGTCGACAAGCGAGACATGCAGTACCTGTATGAGGACCCGAATGGCTTCATCTTCATGGACACCGACACCTACGATCAAGTGGTGATTCCGGCTGAGACGGTTGGAGAAGCCAAGGACTACATGCTCGACGGCATGATGATAAACGTCGCACTGCACGAGGGCACAGCGCTGTACATTGAGCTGCCGACATTCGTCGAACTCGAAATCACCTACACCGAACCTGGTCTACAAGGCGACCGCTCGTCGGCCGGCACCAAGCCCGCCACGCTCGAGACAGGCAAGGTGGTGCAAGTGCCGCTGTTCATCACACAGGGCGAGAAAGTAAAGATCGACACCCGGTCCGGCGACTATCTCGGACGCGCCTGAGCCATATGTCCGCCGAACTACCGTTACTCCTGGGAGAGCGTCCGCCTGTGGCAGACGCCATCAAGGTCGAAGTGTTGGACGACGGTTCAGGGAGGCACCACACCGCCAGGACGAAGGCACGCAAGGCCGCACTCGACATCCTCTACGAGGCCGAGATGACCGGTCGCGATCCGCTCGAACTGCTTGAAGACACCATGAAGCCGGCCCGCCAGCTAACTGCCCAGATCGTGCGTGGTGTTGCTGAACATGCGAACGCAATCGACCAGACAATTGCGATGGCCCTGATGGGTGACTGGACCCTACAGCGCATGCCTGGCATCGACCGGGCGCTGGCGCGCGTCGCCACATGGGAGTTGCGCTACACCAAGACCCCGGCCGCCGCCGCCATCGCCGAGTCTGTCAGCCTGGCTGACGAGTACTCCACCGACGGCTCGGCTGGCTTTCTAACCGCCGTACTGAGACGTGTTATGGAGGGAGACACCCGATGAGCGAAAAGCGGGCCTGGCTGGTGCTTGAAGACGGCACGGTGTTCGCCGGCGAGGCCTTTGGAGCCATCGGCGAGACCTTCGGTGAGGCAGTCTTCGACACCGGAATGGGAGCTTATCAGGAGATGTTGACCGACCCGGGTCACCATCGCCACATTGTCGTGGCAACCGCCCCTCACACGGGAAACACCGGCTGGAATGAAGAAGACTCCGAGAACCCGGCAAGTCGGGTTTGGGTAGCGGGTTACGTTGTGCGCGACCCCAGCCCGCGTCCCTCGAACTGGCGCTCACAGCGCTCGCTCGACGAGGTCCTGATCGAGCAGGGCGTCGTCGGAATGAAGGGAGTTGACACCAGGGCGCTTACGACACACCTTCGTCGCCACGGCTCAACTAAAGCGGCAATCACATCGAGTGACACCACCCCAGACGACCTGCTGGCAAAACTAATGTCTCAGCCAGACAGATCGGATGCGGTGCTAGATGTCACCACACCAACTCCCTACACGGTGGCAGCGATCGGCCCGGAACACGGGACTGTCGTGGCCATCGATCTCGGCCTGACCGTCGGGCTGACACGGCAACTGGCGCGGCGAGGCTTGACGGTGCGAGTGCTGCCAGCAAGCGCCTCGCTCGCTGACATCGATGCAGCAGCCGCTAGCGCCTGTTTCGGAGTCTGCCTCGCCGGTGGGCCGGGCGATCCGGCGTCTCAAAGCGCGATGGTTGACCTGGCCAAAGGACTGCTGGCAGGTGATGCCCCCATCCTCGGCGTCGGACTTGGCGCCCAGGTGGTAGCGAGGGCACTAGGGTTGGACACACACAGGCTGGCGGCCAGCCACCACGGCGTCAACCAGCCAGTCCAGCGCCTTAGCGACGGAAAGATCTTCATCACAGCACACAACCACTGCTACACTTTCGAAGCCCCAGAATACGGCGACGCGCTGACTGATGTCGGCCGGGTGCGGCTCACCCACGTCGCCGTGAACGACGGCACACCCGAGGGGTTCGAGTTGATCCAGAACAGCACCGTCCGCGCGCTTGGCGTCCAGTTCAACCCGGCATTCGGCCCGCGCGACACCGAACCGCTGCTTGGCGACTTCGCCACGATGGTTCAGGCGGTGGCCAATGCCTAGGCGCACTGATATCTCATCGATCCTGGTCATCGGCTCCGGCCCGATCGTCATCGGCCAAGCCGCCGAGTTCGACTACTCCGGCACGCAAGCCTGCCGCGTACTGAAAGCCGAGGGTTACCGAGTGGTGCTGGTCAACTCGAACCCAGCCACCATCATGACTGACCCGGGCTTCGCCGACGCCACCTACATCGAGCCCATCACACCGGAGGTGTTGGAGCGTGTGATTGCCGTGGAGCAACCCGATGCGTTGTTGGCCACTCTCGGCGGGCAAACGGCGTTGAATGCGGCGGTCGCTCTTCACGACACCGGTGTGTTGGCCTTCTACGGCGTCGAACTGATCGGCGCATCGGTCGACGCCATTCGTCGCGGTGAGGATCGCGAGGCGTTCAAGCAGGTCATCGAGTCCATCCACGGCATCGAGGGCGGCGACCCTGAGGTGGCTCGTTCAGCTGTGTGCCACAGCCTCGACGAGATCCAGGCCGCCGCCACCACCCTCGGCCTGCCGATAGTGCTGCGCCCCAGTTTCACCATGGGCGGGCTGGGAAGCGGCATCGCCTACAACGATGAAGAACTGGTCCGGCTGGGCCAGATAGGCCTTGACGCCTCGCCCGTCACCGAGGTGCTGGTCGAAGAGTCGGTCATCGGCTGGAAAGAGATCGAACTGGAGGTGATGAGCGACAAGAACGACAACGTCGTCATCGTCTGCTCGATCGAGAACTTCGACCCGATGGGTGTGCACACCGGCGACTCGGTCACAATCGCACCAGCGTTGACGCTGACCGGTCCCGAGTACGAGCGAGTCCGCGACATCGGTTTCGCCATCATCCGTGGCGTCGGTTTGAAGACCGGCGGCTGCAACATCCAAGTCGCCATTGATCCCGCCACAGGGCGACTGATCGTGATCGAAATGAACCCCCGTGTGTCGCGCTCCAGCGCTTTGGCATCGAAGGCTACAGGCTTCCCGATCGCCAAGATCGCCGCCAAGGTGGCCGTCGGGTACACCCTGGACGAGATCACAAATGACATGACAGGGGTCACCCCGGCATGTTTCGAGCCAACGGTCGACTATGTTGTCGCCAAGGCGCCACGCTTCGCGTTCGAGAAGTTCACCGCCGCCGATGACACGCTGACCACTCACATGCAGTCGGTTGGCGAGGCAATGGCCATCGGACGCAACTTCACCGAGTCGCTCGGTAAGGCGCTGCGCTCGCTAGAAGACGCCACGGCGCCATTCGTCTTCACCGGCCCCCCCGGCGATGTCGAAGAGTTGCTTGCACAGGTGGCGCGCCCCCAAGCCACCCGGCCCAAGCTGATGATGCAAGCGCTGCGCGCCGGCGCCACGGTTGAGCAACTGTTCACCGCCACCGGTGTTGATCCCTGGTTCATCGACCAACTGGCGCTTATACTCCAGGCGGCCCGGGCAGTCGAGGCGGCTGAAATCCTCGATGAACCGGTCTTGCGTCGAGCGAAATGCCACGGTCTTTCCGACAAGCAGTTGGCAGCCATCCGGGGCGTGAGCGAGGCTGAGATCAGGCGCCTGCGTCACACCCTCGGGGTTCGACCGGTGTTCAAGACAGTCGACACCTGCGGCGCCGAGTTCGAAGCGCGGACCCCGTACATGTACTCCACATACGATCAGACCTGCGAGGTCACCCAGCGCACCCGCCCCGCTGTCATCATCCTCGGCTCGGGACCAAACCGCATCGGTCAAGGTGTTGAGTTCGACTACTCGTGCGTGCACGCCGCCATGGCCCTGAGCGAGGCAGGGTACACCTCGGTGATGATTAACTGCAACCCCGAGACCGTCTCCACCGACTATGACACTTCCGACCGCTTGTACTTCGAACCGCTGACACTGGAAGACGTCATCGAGGTGTACGACGCCGAGCGCGCCGCCGGCCCTGTGGAGGGCGTCTTCGTACAGCTTGGCGGGCAAACCCCGCTGCGGCTGGCGCAGGGCTTGAAAGACGCCGGCCTGCCGATCTTAGGCACCAGCCCCGAGGCTATCGACCTCGCCGAGGACCGTGGCGAGTTCGGTCAGGTGCTGGTCCGGGCCGGTCTGCTGGCTCCGCGTTCCGGGATGGCTGACTCGTTCGAGCAAGCCCGCGCGATCGCCGCTGAAATCGGCTACCCCGTACTAGCGCGCCCCAGCTACGTTCTGGGCGGTCGCGGCATGCAGATCGTCGAGGACGAGGCTGGGTTGCGCGAATATGTGGCAACGTCGACGCTGATCAGCCAAGCGCGGCCGGTGCTGATCGACCGTTTCCTTGACGACGCTGTCGAACTGGATGTCGACGCGCTGTTCGACGGGTATGACCTGTACATCGGCGGCATCATGGAACACATCGAAGAAGCCGGAGTGCACTCCGGCGACTCCGCCTGCTCGCTGCCCCCGATAACGCTGGGCGCTGAAACCATCGACGAGATCCGTCGCGCGACGCACGCGATCGCTGAAGGCGTTGGCGCAATGGGCCTGCTCAACATTCAGTTCGCGCTGGTCGGCGACCAGCTGAACGTGCTCGAGGCCAACCCAAGGGCATCGCGCACCGTGCCCTTCGTCGCGAAAGCCACCAACACGCCTCTGGCCAAGGCGGCGGCATTGATCATGACAGGGCGGACGATCGCCGAACTGCGAAGCGCCGGCGTACTGCGGTCCACCGGTGACGGCGCCGACACCTGGGCAGGCATGCCGATTTGCGTCAAGGAAGCCGTTCTGCCGTTCAGCCGCTTTCATACTCCCAGCGGTGGTGTGGTAGACGGAGTTCTCGGCCCCGAGATGCGGTCAACCGGTGAAGTGATGGGTGTCGCCGACACATTCGAGATGGCCTTCGCGAAAACCCAGATCGCTGTCTATGGGCGCTGGCCCACCAACGGCGACGCCTTCGTGTCGATCGCCAACCGCGACAAGCGCCACTCGATTTACGCATTAAAGCGCCTGAGCCAGCTCGGTTTCCAGTTGTGGGCGACGGCCGGCACCGCCGCGATGCTGGAGATGCATGGCTTGAAAGTCAACCGCGTGCGCAAGGTTTCGGACGCCTCGCACACCCACGACGACTTGCCGGATGCCCCGGAGCTAATCGCTTCCGGGCGACTGAACCTCGTGATCAACACGCCAAGTGGTACCACCACGCAGGGCCAGCCCAGGGCAGACGGTAACCTGATCCGCGCCACTGCCACCGCGCTTGGCGTACCGGTCATCACCACGGTACAGGGGCTCGAAGCGGTCGTTGCTGCCATTGAGGCGATGCCCGAGAAAGGGGCATTACCCGTCCGCTCGCTACAGCGATGGGGTGAGATGATCGATCAGGCAGTGGGACATGGCTGACTTCGGTGAACACGCACTCCGCGCCGGCTACACCGCGTGCCTGCGCCCACTGCTTTTCCGCATCGACCCGGAGCGCGTGCATGATGCGACCATCGAAGTGCTGGGGCGTCTGCCACTTTCGGCTCTCGGGCTGCTGCGCGCTGTGGTCGGTGCGCCTGACCAGCCCGTGACTGTGGCGGGTGTCAAGTTTCCGGGTCGGGTCGGGATAGCGGCGGGTCTCGACAAGGACGGCGTGGCGGCGCGGGCCTGGTCCAGCCTGGGGTTCGGCTTCGCCGAGTTCGGAACGGTGACAGCCCAGCCGCAGCCAGGTAACCCGAGTCCACGACTGTTCCGGGTGCCGCAACTGCATGGGTTTGTGAACCGCATGGGCTTCAACAATGCAGGTGCAGTTGCACTGGCCACCAGGCTGGAACACCAGGGAGTGGCCCGGGGCAACGGGGTGCTCGGGCTACCTGTTGGGATTTCGCTTGGCAAGACGAAGGTGGTACCGCTCGCAGACTCAACCGCCGACTACCTAGCATCCCTTAACGCCGTGGCGCCAGTGGCGGACTACATCGCTGTAAACGTTTCCAGCCCGAACACGCCCGGGCTGCGCGACCTGCAGGGTGTCGACGAGTTGTCGCGGCTGATCACCTCACTGACAGCGCGGGCGGATGAGCTAGATGGCGCCAATCCGTTGCCAATTTTTGTCAAGCTGGCACCCGATCTGAGCGACGACGCGCTGCTTGAGGCGGTGCGTGTTTGTGAGACAGCCGGCGCGGCCGGTCTGATCGCGGTGAACACCACCTCGTGGCGTCCCGAGATCTCCGATTTGAGTCCCGCCGATGATGCCGCGATATCCGAGGAGGGTGGGCTGTCAGGAGCACCGCTGCGGGCTAGGGCTCGCCACGTGGTGCGACTGGTGGCAGGCGCCTCGAACCTGCCGGTGATCGCCTCCGGTGCGGTGATGACGCCAGCCGATGCCAAGGCGATGTTCGAAGCCGGGGCCTGGCTGGTGCAGGTGCTATCGGGGTTCATCTACTACGGACCGGCCCTTGTACGCGGAATCAACCGCTTGGGAGCCCGATGACCGTCCCTTTCGCCGACCGCCTAGACGCCGCGACAGCCACGCGTGGGCGTCTGTGCGTTGGCATCGACCCGCACCCGTCGTCGCTTGCCATCTGGGGCCTAGACGACGATCTTAACGGTCTGGAGCGCTTCAGCCGGGGTCTCGTGGAGGCCGTCGGTAGCACAGTCGCCTGTGTGAAGCCACAGTCGGCCTTCTTCGAGGTCCACGGGCCGGCGGGGCTGTCTGTGCTAGCCCGTGTGTTGCGCGACATTACGGAGTGTGGAGCGGTATCGATCCTCGATGTCAAGCGTGGCGACATCGGCTCGACGATGGCGGCCTATGCACGCGCCTACCTCGCCGACACCGCACCACTGGTTGCCGATGCCATCACTGTTAACCCGTTCCTCGGGTTTGGTGCGCTGAGCCCGGCCATCCACTTAGCGGGAGAGACCGGCAGGGGGTTGTTCGTGCTGACAAGAACTTCGAACCCTGAGGGAGCGAGCACCCAACTGGCTCGTCCTCCAAGCCAGCAAGAGGGTTCCTCGGGGAATGCGGCCAAGAGTGTGGCCCAGGAAGTCGTTGACTCAGCCAAGAAAGCAAACAACACGGCAGGGAGTTCACTGGTCGGACTGGTTATCGGCGCCACCCTGAAAACACTTGATGTTGATCTCGCCGGATTCGATGGTTGGATACTGGCGCCGGGCATCGGTGCACAGGGCGGGGAGGTGTCGCATCTGAGCGAGTTGTTCGGCGACGTTCGACCCCGCGTGCTGCCAACAGCCAGCCGAGTGGTGGCCGATGCTGGGCCAAACTGTGGTGAAATTGCTGCCCGACTGGCGCAAAGTGCGATCTTCTAGTATATTTGCTGAGTTGTCACTTATCGTATGCACTAACCGAAGAGGCGTGCCTGCGGTTCGCGAGAGAGAAAGTGAATGTCTGTGGCTATCCCTAAACTGACCGAACAAGAGTTGCAGGCTGCCAGGAAGGCGGCAACCGAGGCACGCCGTATCCGCGCTGAGTTCAAGACGCAGGTACGTCTTGGCACCTTGACCATAGGCGAAGCCCTGGAACGTGCGATGCAAGATGAGGTTCTCGCCCACATCAAAGTGGTCGACCTGCTGAAGACTCAGCGGCGCATCGGTCAGGTGCGAGCAGATGAGATAATGGCGCGCCTGTCGATCGCCGCCACACGCCGTGTCCGCGGCCTTGGCAAGCATCAAGTTGACGGCATCATCGAGGAGTTCAGCTGACCGACCGAAGCGGGCGACTGATCGTCGTCGCCGGCCCAAGTGGCGTCGGCAAAGGAACGATCGTTGCCGAGTTGCGTCGCCGATACCCAGATTTGGAACTGTCGGTATCGGCTACCACGCGTCGGCCCAGGGAGGGCGAGATCGACGGTGTCGCCTATCACTTCATCACCAAACGCCGGTTCAAACAGATGGTTGTAGATGGCGGTCTACTGGAGTGGGCGCAGTACACGGGCACTTTCTACGGAACACCTCGCCAGCCTGTCGAGCAGGCGCTGTCAGTTGGCAAATCCATATTGCTGGAGATCGATCTTGCTGGTGCACGACAGGTGCGAGCCAGCTTCCCCGAGGCGGTGTTGGTGTTCATCGCACCACCGTCATGGGATGAACTGGAGAGGCGCCTGCGCGCTCGCGGTTCGGACACCGAGTCCCAGATCGAGGCACGGCTGGCACAAGCGCGTCTCGAAGTCGCCGCTGAAGGCGAATTTGACCGCGTGGTCGTTAACGATTATCTGACTCTGGCAGTCGACGATCTGGTAGACTTCCTGGGTCTGGCGGAGTAGGGAAGGCAGAGACTTGATCACGACAACAGAGGGCATCACGAACCCACCCATCGACGAACTCTTGGAGCGCGTCGACAGCAAGTATCGCCTTGTGCTGTTCGCGGCAAAGCGCGCACGGCAGATTAACGCCTATTACGCTCAACTGGGCGAGGGGCTGCTTGAGAGCGTCGGCCCACTGGTCGAGTCCGCCCCGCAGGAGAAGCCGCTG
>Ga0123353_10013351_pt1 | contig 11763 bp, 11 predicted proteins | sample TergutLab28metaG_3_FD_92763 | JGI IMG/M metagenome (GOLD analysis project Ga0123353, IMG submission 92763) | Labiotermes labralis P3 segment gut microbial communities from Petit-Saut dam, French Guiana - Lab288 P3 | ecosystem: Host-associated > Arthropoda: Insects > Digestive system > Gut ... | reverse complement strand
TTTAACCGTCCCGTCTTTTATTACCCTGTACCTGCTTTTCCTGCCTGTAACAATTTTGATTGTCCCGAATTTATTTTTTGTTGGCCCCACATTTTTTTTTGGTATAAGGGGTATTTCGTCTGTCTTTTTTTTTTTTTTTTTCGGATTTTGATGAAATTTTATTTTTGTCTCTCTGCGTTCCATATTATCAGCCGAATTAAATTTGTACAATGTATTATATACCGTCAATACACAATACTATATCAGTACAGTGATATTATATATACAGTCAGGCCACATTACGGCAACATGTTTCGACCGTAAAGGGTCATCTTCAGGCCAATATAGAACATTTTTAAGGTACAATAAATGTTCTCTATTGGCCTGAAGATGACCGTTTACGGTCGAAACATGTTGCCGTAATGTGACCTGCCTGTATACATCACTGTACTGATATATTATTGTGTATTAATGGTATATAATACATTATACAAATTTGTTACTACACAACGGGATGGCCTCTGTCAAATTAAATTTGCTTCACATCTTTCCTGATCAACATTAATTTACAAAACGTGAAACTGTATTACTTTTTCCCCTCGAAACGGATCGTACGAAGGTGTATGATAAATATAATCGACACATTTCTTCTTGCAGTTTACTTCAGCGTCCTCCTGAACCTAATTCAGCCACAAGACAAACTGAAGGCAAAATGTTCTACCAAAACGGCGGTGCAGACCCACTATACTGCACCATATGAACACCCACAAGACCATCGTTTGAGTAACACTTGCCATGCAAATCCGGATATCATATGAGATATAATGAAGCACGTGTAACAAAATGTACATGTCATTAAAATATATAGCCGAGTTCCAAATTCTTACCTTTGGTAACAATTTTCCAGTTTCATTTGCTGATACATAGTCTTTGCGGTAGGAGTAGCGGCATTGGGTAACTGAACAGTCCATGCTACTTGAAATTCGGCACGGGTAAGTAGCTAGAACCTTGCCGTTCCTGGCGGAATCTCCCGCAGATTTGCCTGGTCTCTCACATCAGACTGTCGCGGAGTACCTTGATGCAGGTCCTTCGTCTGTTATCCATTATTACTGCACCGTCTCTCATCGTCAGCGATCTGAAAAGTGTGCTTATAAACATAACTTAAGGTCAAGAAATATGTTGGGCGCGGTTATTGCTCACGTGCTTTGGCAATTAGCGTATAGAATGCAGTTTGTCGAAAGTCGCTATACAGCAATTAATATCGTGGACGGTCCGGGTTTATATCTCGGTCAGAAAACTAGATTTTTTGGGGGTAAAGGGGGGGAGGGGGTTCCCGCGGTTTCTCCAAGCAGATGCAGTAAACTGCCACAGATTGGTCAAGACTCTTTCTGTCCACTTCCTTTCCATTCCACCATTCAACACTGACACTACGTATCGGTACTGCCGGCTGTATTCGAAAGCAGCGTCGTTAAATCAAGTGCAAATAAATAACTACCGTTACGTGAGTAAACTCGTGAAATTTGAGTGTACGGATTTCTAGGCCAGTGTGCACACTTGCGAAAAGCGGCTATTAGCTTCGTCATGTCTGTCCGTCCACATGCAACGATTCAGTTCACACTGGGCGGACTTTCATGAAATTTGATGTATGGGCATTTTTCGCAAATCTGTAGAGAATATAAAAGTTTCGTTAAAATTTGACAAGAATGACGGGTATTTTATGTTAGGACCTTTGTTTTTTTTTTTTTGCTCATATCCCGCTCAGTTCGTCGTAGAATGAGAAAATGTTTCAGAAAAAGTTTTAGAGAAAATCAAAACACACATTTTGTGTCCAGTACCTTTTTTTCCAGAAGACGTGCCGTTTATGGGATAATGTGGAAAAATATGGTAGAGCTAGACAGTCTCAGACGACAATATACTAGGGCGCAAAAAAAAAACAATTAGCATGCCGGATAATCAAGGCAGGAATACACACACTCTTAATGTGTAACACTTACTGCTTTTCCACTGCAACAATGGTTACGCGAACTCGCCTCACTGTTACGTTACACGGACATTGCCAATCTTCTCTACAGCGTACAAACATAGAATATTAGCAGTACTGAATAAGATATCGTCAGTTGTACGTAAAGGGATATACTAAGTTTGCATGCGTTTATACATTTGTGTTGCCATGCTACAGTCTGTATCGAACATATTCAGGGCAATTTTCTTTTGCATCCGTTTATGTGCAGTTGACGGTATTTCATCCAACGTCTCTTCTCGGGAATTTGTTGACGCTTTAGTGATAAAAACCTAAATGACTACAAACTAAAAAGAAAACTCTATGGCAGCGATCCATAGGAAAATGAGAAGGGTATGTTCCTCTGCCTAAGTACCAGATCATTCAAGCGTGAAGAGAGAGAGACACACACACACACACACACACACACACACACATACATAAGCTCTGCAATGTATGTTGATAATAATACCATCTGACGCAGGCCAGTGTGCTGTACGATCCCCACATGTCAGTATGACTGATGGCGAAGATGAACCAACATAGAACTGCTTTAATTGAAAAATAAGATGAGTGAGTAGGTTAGTTGCGATAGGCGCGAGTATTTAAATAAATTACAGCGCGATGAGCACGGACAACGGAGTCAGATGAACATATTCCGAAATTTGAAGTCCTAGAACTGATCGCGAGAATTTCCCTGGTCCTCTAAAATAAGTTGGTACCTTCTTTTGGCCAATCGTGTTGCCTGACGGTCAACACCAATTACAGTAGTAACAGTAAATGTGTACGGGGAAGCGTTTGGTACAGGCTGAATGCACTCAAAAGGTTAAAAATAAAAAATTCTCCCTGTGCATGATATAGAGGCAAGTGGAAAAATGAAGGCATAGCTTCAAGAATTCTAAACCTCGGCACTGAATAGGGATGTGTGTTCACCTCTGTGCACCCAGGCTTCTTTGATGTCGGGGAAAAGTGGCCCCAGTACTCATTGATTAGGAGGTTGTGTGGACTCCAGAGGCGGTCTGGCCTTTTTGGTGAGGACAGATATCTCTTGCACCTACAGGCAACTGAGCAAAGATTCCGTAGTCTTTCAGCCGGTAGGCTGGTCAGTGTCTCGACTGACGTTCTGAAATCGTGTTATTCTGAACACATTACTAACGGCTGTGTTGTTTCTGCATCTGGCTTCTTTAGAGTGAGTTCCCGATTACAGAAGCTGAATTGCACTTCTGAAGAGGCTGTCCTCGATACGAATGGAACAAGAGTGAAAACGAAAGAAATATTTGTGGGTACGTTTTGTATGCATCGCTCTACTTGGATCGCACTTTAACGGTAAATTTCTTACCCTCCAGTTTAGGACTTGGTTGCATATTGCTTTGTAATGAGTCATCCTACGTCGTATAATAGCCCTAAACCTCGATCTAGAGCACTCTTTTGTCCGCAGTTTACTTGACATTGTGATCCGTATCCAGCCACGATGAACTATGAAAAATTGTGCTTCATCTCGATATGCTGAAACGAGATAGAGTAACGGGTGTTTTGCAACTTGTGCGCTACATTAGAAGAGTATTTTTGAAATCTATGTACCAATACACTACACAGCCTCTGTGTTGCGTAGCTGTGTCCTCGCTTTACCATCTTGATTTAATTACACTATGATGTATTGTGCTGACATTCTGCGTAAAGCTTGAAGGAGGGACCTTACTAGTCGTTTGTACGTGGCTGGGAAGGCCATTGATTTTGTGGTGCTCTTTAGCGATATATGTGAGCATGTCTCTTTGAACACTGGTACTATGGATTTTAATTCATCTCGGACTCCAACATATTTGTAGATAATTTAATGATGCTGCCAGTAACTTCTGACACTGTGGTGTCTAAATATTATGTGAAATTGAAGTACCGGGGTGCTGATAAGTCCTTAGCCCGACCAGGAAGGAAACAAGCTCAGAAGCATGCCAGGGACGCGCGATATTTCAACAACATTGAGACGCGGGCTGTCATCAAGTTTTATTTCCTTCAAGGCAAGACGCCGAAGGAAATTCACGCCATTCTGACAGAAACATTAGCTTGTTTCCCTCCTAGTCGGGCTACGGACTTTTCAGCACCCCTGTATCAGTTGCAAAGCATGTAGAAGTAAATGGTCGTGGTGCAATTTAAGATCGTGTGTCGGAAGTTGATAAGAGGAGAAGTGCATGTGTGGTTTTGGGGGGAAACCTGAGGGAAGGAGACCACTTGGAAGACCTAGTCGTAGATGGGAGGATAATATTAAAATGGATCTTCAAGTAGTGGAATGGGGAGGCGTGGACTGCATTGTTCTGGCTCGGGATAGATACAAGTGGCGGATTCGTGTGAATGAGGTAATGGACATTTCTGTTCCATAAAATAAGGGTATTTCTTGACTAGCTGAGGAACCTTCTAAAGGAGGACCCTTCTGAAAGGAGTCGGTTAGTTAGTTAAGTAGTTAGTCAGTTATTTAGTTAGTCTCGAAATTTATTTTCAGGGAATATGGTAAATTACGAAAATTCTGGCTGGATACTTGGGGTCCAGACGGAAATTCGAAACTGGTAGTTCTCAACACGTTTAATATTTAACCGCTTGAGTCAAATTTCGTAGAGTCCTGTTGAATAAACACGACATTAAACATTAAGAAGATGCCATCTTATATCTGTCCTCTTTCTTTCGCTCCTAGACTCTTTCTTCTGAATCTAATTAAAAGATCATGAAAACAGATATATTATCTCAGGATAATAATGTTTAACAACGTTGTGGATTTGAGAATTTTAGATAGACTGCCTTATCGTCGCCTGTTGACGTTAGGAGTAAGATATTTTGTAGAATTGAAACAAACTTACTTAAATTAATTACAAAGAATAATAAAGTTGTTTATGGCTGGAAATCTACTCCACGACTTGAAGTTACGGCGCGCCGTATCTGCTGAACTCTGAACACTCAAATCAAACATCAGCACAAATTTAAAATTCAGAACAACTTTCTACTCCTGGATGTTGCGTGATGTAATATTTCATGGGTGTAGGAATCAATACTTGACACGTGCATCTATTATCTATCAGTAAATTTGCGTATTTTCAAATAATTTTGAAATTAAAATATCCCTCTGGTGTGTTTATTGTGGTACAAAAGCTAGCCAAAATATATTCTAGAAGTTTTCATTCAAAAAACAAGGGTTGCAGGCATATGGGTTAAATACTCTAAAGCAGCAATGTAATGCATATGATGCGCAATGAAATGGAGTTTTTAGACATGGCTTAGAACTCTGTTTGTGTGTTTGCTGCGTTTCTTGTTTTATTTTTTATCCAGTTTTGTCTTTGCAAGTTTATTTCGTGTTTTTAAAATTTGGATTACCGAGGAACGTATTTGAACCCTGTGAAGCATGAACATAGACGGACGGATAGGCGGAACGCACATAGACAGACCGGGGGCGGGGGAATTCTGTAGCAGATACCACGTCGACATTTCGATATGTTATTTTTGTTGTATGTCTGTTATCCTGGAGTTTCAGACAAAATCCTGGGCCTCACCAATGCTCACTAGCTAGCTGTTTCGACGGGTAAGAGCTTTTCATGGACTTTTGGGTTCGTAACTTTTGTGGATCTTTGTAACAGGAAATCTTCCATTAAAATAATTAGTGGCTGTAGACAACCGTCTCGGTATTCTGACGTAATGGTGAAGTGTAAACTGGGGAAGATAATGTGGTGGCCTCCGTGACGAGGGGTTTCATTGGGTTGCATGAGAATCGTGCACTAATAACTTGAATTTTGTAAGAATTTAAACATTTGATTACAGACAGAAGAAAACCAAGAAAACCTGCGTCCAGATGGCTGGTAGAACGATCGTGACCTACATCCAATAAATGTTTTTTTTTAATGCAGTAACTAATTCTTACTGTTACTTTTCATATTTATGTTTCCTTCTGTTTTATTAATGCGAAATTTTTGCGTTTGGATGGAAATTTTTGAACTCCGGAATTGATCAAATTTTATAGCTTCAGAATAACGGGAAATTGGTTTTCCTTTTACGAGATTGGGCCCTACTAGGAGTTGTGGAGGAACGACATAAAGCGTAAACTAAGGAATTGCTGTGTTGCTGTTAGGAGAACAAAATTACTTGGCACTTATGGGATTGTGTGTTTGGGTATCAGTAATTTAGTTGACAATAAATAGGAATCATGAGGATGCTTAAGGGATTTGTCGATGTGAGATTTAAGTCATAAAAAATCATATCCTTAGAAACTGAATGTTTGGGAAAAGAGTACTAGGAATTGTTCAGAACTAAAGGAAATTAAGTAGAATGCGAATGGAGGAAATTACTTCTCAGAAGGCTGTAAAAAGTAAGTCGTTACATTAAGGCTTTTACAGTGGACTGGGCGTTGCGTTTACAGACGGTAAACAAAAAATGAGAGATTTATGTGGAATAATCATATTGGAATGGGTCAATTAATATATGGAAATGGGGTTAAGAAAATCTTGTCAAAACCAATGTTAGGAATGCAACTTTTTAAACGAAATTTGCAGTGGTGGCTCGTACTGACGTTGTTGCCGAATCTTCGCCTCGGTTAATTAGTTTTATCTAGTTTTTATATGGTTAATTACTTAGTGCTACATTTACAGAAATCTTCTCCCTGAATTTTAACTTTTTCTTTTGAGGACCGGTGTTACTGCAAACTTAAATAACGATTTTCAGGTGTACATTCTATTACATAAATAATGTTCTTCTTTATGCCCCTTGAGGCTGTTTTCAATTTTAATCGGTCTGTATTATTATTCCTGTTGAGGAAACTAGAGCATACGGCGATGTTTATTGTCCGTCTGAGGTGACTTGAGACAGTCCGTGGCCATTGTTGTTATCGACGTACGACGTGATGGAACACTGAACTGACTGAGATCATGAATTGCAAAACTCTCCGAGGATTGTGCCTGCAGGTTTGTTTGTTAACGTCAAAAACTGAAGCAGGAACTTAGTTGTAGCAAAAAAGTTAACTCGGACAGAATATATAGAAACAGTAATTACTAAAAGAAAATTGTTCTGAAAATTATAAAAATCTGGAACAGTACCGAGGAGAGATTATTTTCTTGCAAAGCCTCGGGAAATTTACCATGTTATAAACTGAATAAACTTTATCTTATTCTAAATTTGTGACCGTTAAATTGAATTCATAACACGTGGCACCTATTTAACCGTCGTGTAGCTACACCGGTGTTGCTTATTTCTAGGTACTTAGCTTGTAAATTTACGCTATCAGTTTAGGCTGGACTGGAAAATAAATTAGGAAGCACATTCTCTACACTTCATTACTTGAATTGTCATTTCTACGAACTTGATGTCTTGTACAAAAGTTTAATAATCTTTGACAGAAATATCTCATAACATGAGATATCTTTTTCCCCGGGGGAAAAGCGGCGAGGACATGGCGTTGACCACCCTTCCCTACTTATCGCCGATGATAAGGGCAGAGTAGTGCTATACTTCTACTCTCCCTCTAGGCCTTCGTGGCCTGTTCTAGGGTGATATTTACCGTTACCTCTAATAAATAACTCCATTCGCAGTGCAAGTATTGTGGCATTCGGATAAACGAACCTCTTACGAATTGTGGGTTGATGACGGTACGCTAGCACGAGTGTTGAACTAAAAGTAATTGTTGGTTAGTACCCACTGCTACACGTCAGCAAGGAGAGGATTCGGCAGGATTTTTGCTATTCATACCGTGCCTGTGCTTATAATCAATATATTAGCAAACAGATGCAGTTCGTGATAAAATACACGTGACGTATATAAACTCCAACATGTTTCGGCACCGACGTGCCATCCTCAAGGATTTATTACCGCAAGGGTGTACAAGCCAACCTGCCTGGCTTTGCACCTTTGTTGGTCAACCTGCCGGGATTGTGCACCTTTGTTGTAATAACTCCATGACGATGGCACATCGGTGCAGAAACATGTAGGAGATTATGTCGTGTGTATTAGGATATGTCATGAACTGCATTTGTTATATAATATGTTGATTGTAAGGACTCGGTAACTTACAAACGTAATTTCTCTGGGCATATCTGGTCAACCTTATATACAATAGAATTAACGCTTTCCATTGGTACGCGGTGGCGCAGTTGGCTTCTAGCGCAGTTGGTCGAGCCACTGCGCTAGAAACCGGAAGGTCGCGGGTTCGATTCCCAATGGGATCCTTGGGATTTTTCATTGACTTATTCCTGCGGCCTTGGGTTCGACTCATAACAGAAATTAGTGCCAGGATTGTCTCCTGGGAGTAAAGGCCGCCGGTGCGTAGGGCTGACACCCTTACCATCCCCACGTGCCGACTGTCTAGAAATTCTGACAGCTTCAATCTCCTAGAGCCCTAATGGCCTGTCCAAGCCTGTAATGTGTTTGCCTCATTGGAATTAAAATTCAAAATGACATATCAAATGTTAGAAGTTACAAATCGCGACTAGAGGGGGGTATGTACATATACAGTGATTTGTCAGAATAGAACAAAGCCGAAATCCACGTAATAATCCTTGCATTTTCAAATAAAATATTGTTTTTCTTTACATTATTTATCCCGTTGTGCATTATGTGGAATAAGAACAATAGCAGTTCTCAGTAGAACACAAATATTATAACTCTGTTACATGTTTCTGCTAAACACAAGCCATCTTCAGGCAGTTTAGTCGAAACATGCAGCTCTGTTAGAACAGTTGTGCTCGACTGAAAACAGTTACTGCGTTCATTCAGAAGCTGCTTGTTTTTAACAGAGATCTTCCTTGTTTTCTACTGTGAGTTGTTAATTTCACTTTGGAACACTGCCATATTTTGTATTTGTTGTAGGTCTAACATATGTAGCACTGCGGTAAGACACAAATTTCGCGAAACTGATACAAGAAGTCGAGCTAAACAGGGCGAGCGGGACGTTAGAAATACGTATAAAATTGGCCGGAAAACTTGAATGATGTAGACCTCTTGGGGGCATGATGACCTTTGAGGATAATACTAAATTTGTTCTGAAGAAATAGGATGATACGTCGTTGTTGTAATTTAATTGTCTCACTGTAGGAGCCAGCAACGAACTCTTGCGAATAAGGTGGCGACGTTTTGGGTACCATGTGATGGTAGGAGGGGGGGGGGTGGGGGGCGTTGAGTGTCTTGGTGCCTGTTAACTGCCTTTAGAACATTCTGCTCGATGGATGTAGTTAATTTCTGGTAATACGACGTGTATGTCGCTGAGACGGCTTTGCGCAGTAGCGTAAATGAAATCGTGGGACACAGTGTGGGAAACAAAGTGTCACCGGTACACCGAGTCGCCTCCCGTCACGCGAATCTGAAGCAGAACAACACACACCTATAAAAGCAAAAGTCTCATTGTCGACTAGCAGCAATTCAGTATTATTGCCTGCGTAAATACAAAAGAGAACAGATGGTAGAGCTGTTGTAATAGTTATAGGATGTGTGAGAAACTGCACGTACTGTAAACTGCACGCGAATGGGTGGGGCCATGTGTTGCCTCTGTTGTATTGTTATCGGAATCTAAATTTGACTCCTCTGACTGGATAATTTCCAGTCACGTGTGATTTCATTAAACAGCAGCACCGAATGTATTCTTTATTAAGAACTAATGACTTTTCATTTACGCTATGAAATCGGTTATTAATGAATGAAGATGGTAGAATGTAAAATATAACAAAAGAAAATACAGGAATTGCCGTAATAACTCACATTTAACGGACTATCTATTTATTACATCCTTTTCGATAGACTCATTTCGATTTAAAGAAAAGCCGTCATCATCATCATCATCATCATCTGTAAACTAGATTGGAGTGTATGTACTTGTCTAAAACAACTTTATTTGATGGTAGAAATATGTATAGAATTTACTACATAGAGAACAACTACATGTTTCGGCACTTGAAAGTGGCCATCTTCAGGTTGAGAAATGAAAAAAACATAGTAGGCAGCTATACTCGACTTATGTGGGATGTATACAGTGGGCACGATATCTCGCATGTGTTGTGTAGGGCGGGCGAGATATCGTGTGCACCTCACCTCTTACTTACCCACTGTATACATCCCACATAGGTCGAGTATAGCTGCCTAATATGTTTTTTTCATTTCTCAACCTGAAGATGGCCATTGTCAAGTGCCGAAACATGTAGTTGTTCTCTATGTAGTAAATTCTATACATAACTCTACCATCAAATATATTTGTGTTAGACAAGTATATACACTCCAATCTAGTTTATTTGTGAACACAACGGGGATGACGAACCTTATGGTCATCGTCTGTGTTTCTTTATTTTATTGAGTTTGTGTCTTGCGGTAGGAGGACATATGCCTGTTCTCCACTACAAAGAATTATGTCTGAGTGTCATATCAGCGTCGGTGAGCATTTACGCTTACGGGAGCATTTGCGGGAAGATACAAATTTATGAATCTCTCAAAATGAACAAAATACATTTTCAAGCTGGGAAGGGATGACGCTGAAGCCAGTTGTGGTACTTATGGCAAGATGAATCTCAGTTGTTTGGCAAATCTCCGAGAACTGGAAACAACGCTATCCGTCATACGCACGTTTTGATTTGCTGTCTACATGTAATATCACAGTGCGGTTTGATATTGTAAGTACAATAATAAGTTCATACTACCCTTGGCAGGATTCTGAGTACGTGTATGTCAAAATCCAGTGTCAAACCGAGATAAAACAAAGACTAAATCAGCATTAATAATAATAATAATAATAAAGATGTTAATAAACATAATTTGTGATGAAAGTTTAGTAGCTTGTAATTTGCACCCTGTATTATTAGGGTCAGTGAATACAGAACGTTATATATGGCGTGTATTATGAATGTGGGAGGTATTCTTATAATAAAAGCCAACGAGATGCACCATTTCTCAACTTATTTTGGTAAAGAACTCTATATGTTTCGGACAGATTTACTGTCCATCATCAGGAGTCTTAATACTGTATTCACGGCAATAAGTATTTGTTGTACTAGTTATGTTAACTGTCTGCTAGTGAGGTCAGGATGGATCTCCATGAGTTCCATCCTGACCTCGCTAGCAGACAGTCAACGTAACTAGTTTGACAAATACTTACTGCTGTGAATACAGTATTAAGACTCCTGATGATGGACAGTAAACCGGTCCGAAACATTTAGAGTTCTTTATCAAAATAAAGCTGAGAAATTGTGCGTCTCGTTGGCTTCTATTATAAGAGTGTATCACGATGTACTGTCATCTGAATGTCGAATATGAGAGGCTTTACGTCGAAAACTTCAAAGGCGGTGAGTGTTTGCGGGATGCTTACATGGACGAGAGAGTCATTTGTGTGTCTCAGAAATATGGCGTGAGGCTGTGGAGAAAGTTTCTTTGACGCAAGGTAAGGTCCTGTTGTGGCGTTTTGTGAGAAGACTAGTAAATTGTTGCGTTCCATAATTGCGAGGAATTTTTCAACCATTTCCAGAACTATAAACGTTTTGGAATCATTTATACGTAGTTTATTTACTATTTAAGACAAAAATCAACTTGTAATATATTCAAACATACAGTTCTTACCACGCAGTAAACAGATTTCTTACCGATTGCGTAAAACAAGCCAGTTAATGCAGTTCGCACAGCGAAATAATGAATATGTCCATAGTTCGAGTTTAACTGGACCGAGTTTGCTTCGAATTACCGAAGAGCTCGGACTACTACTACTACTACTACTACTACTACTACTACTACTACTACTACTACTACTACTACTACTACTACTACTACTACTACTACTACTACTACCA
>Ga0123353_10013347_pt1 | contig 11763 bp, 11 predicted proteins | sample TergutLab28metaG_3_FD_92763 | JGI IMG/M metagenome (GOLD analysis project Ga0123353, IMG submission 92763) | Labiotermes labralis P3 segment gut microbial communities from Petit-Saut dam, French Guiana - Lab288 P3 | ecosystem: Host-associated > Arthropoda: Insects > Digestive system > Gut ... | reverse complement strand
TTCACCATTTGTGCGCCCATGTTTTCGATGGGATTTTTCAATTCGATTTCTTTGGCAACGGTAACGCCGTCTTTGGTTACGTTGGGAGCGCCAAACGATTTTTCAAGGATTACGTTGCGTCCTTTGGGACCTAAGGTTACTTTTACTGCGTCTGCCAATGTGTCCACGCCTTTTTTCAGAAGGTCGCGTGCTTCCATGTTATAAAAAATGTCTTTTGCCATATTTTTTCTGTATTTATCTGTTACTCAAAAAATTAGATAATCGCCAATACGTCCGATTCGCGCATGATGAGATAGTTGTTGCCGTCAATGTTGATTTCTGTGCCGGAATATTTACCATATAATACAACATCGCCTGCTTTCAAGGTCATCGGTTCGTCTTTTTTTCCGGGACCTGCGGCTAAAACGGTTCCTTTTTGTGGTTTTTCTTTAGCGGTATCGGGAATGATGATACCTGATGCGGTCTTTTCCTCTGCTGCTGCGGGTTCGATAATTACCCTGTCAGCCAATGGTTTGATTTTCAATTTATTCATAATTTATAATGTATTTAACTCGTTAAACGTCAGGACGATACGACATTCTGACATTTGTTCATGCTTTTTCGGTTATTCGTTTTATTCTCCTTCAACCGGATTGCTTCCTTGTTGTTCGGGAGCCGGTGTGAAGTTGTTAAACAAAGTGCCTTGTTGGGCTTTTTCCTGTAACATTTGCTCGGTGCTGTTCAAGCCGGAACCGGCACCGCCACGCGGAATGACGATGACAGAAATTAAACTGAACGCCAACAAAAGAATGGCTAAAGTCCATGTTGATTTCTCCAAAAAGTCGGCTGTTTTACGGACGCCCATATATTGATTGGACGATGAAAAATTTGACGCCAACCCGCCGCCTTTAGAATCCTGTACCAAGACAATTAATCCTAAGAAAAAACATACAACAAGTATTAAAACTGCAACTAAAATATATAATCCCATTATTCTGAATATTAAATATTTGACAAATTTTCAATTCGGGGTGCAAAGGTACTGCTTTTATTTGGATCTGCCAAAATTAATTTTCGATAAATTTCAATAGCCTTTTGATACTGCCCCTGTTTCTCTAAAATAATCGCTAACGTCTCACTAACAGGCTGTTGCGACTCGTCAATGCTTTGCTCGATGACGTTTTCGGGGTTAAAAAACTCGCCCGTTGTCCGTGGAATGGTCGGTTGTTTCTCCAAAAATTGGTCAATAATCAGCGCGGTTTCGTGCTTTTTTGTGTCGGATTGGATCTTTTTTTCAGACTGCGGGTCGTAAACTTTTGTGATGTCGTAGCCGACGGCAGGCATCGTTTCCTGTGGCTGGGGTTGCGGACGGTTTTGCGTCTCGTCTATGAAATCGGTAATCTCATTTTCGATCTCTTCCAACTGATTCATCAGCGTTTGAAGATAGTTTTCGGTAACAGATGGCTCGGCAACAATTTCCACCTCAACAGGAACAAAAGTTTCTTCCACCTCCGGCACCTCCGGCGGCACCGGCACAACGACCAGCGTGTCTTCGATAATCGAAAATACCGGAATAATGAGCGGCGATTTGTTCACGGAGCGACTGACAACCTCTTTGAGTTGCGCTCGGGCAGGGACAATGGTGGCTATCTTGGGCAGATTTTGCTGGAACTTCAACGGGTCGTACAAAGCCCAACCCGCCGCCAACAACATCCAAAGTGTTTGACTGTAAGGATATTGCGCTACCTCTTTCTCCAACTGCGGCAACAACGCCTCCTCAGGAGGTTGAAAGCAATTGATGATTTCCGTGAAATTTTTTCGTGTCATTGTTGTATCGTTTTTTACCAATTTACTACGGCTTGATTAAAAATATCCTCCACCAAAAGTTCAACAACGGTGCTTATCGAAGCGTCTTTAATGGACATCAAATCTATTTGGCTGTCATATTCGGTGTATTGTGTAAATGATTTTTCAAAACTTTGTGCCGGCTCGATGGTGTTGGTGAATTTTACGGAAACGGTTATCGTCATACGGTTCATGATCGCCGTCTCGCCGCTGATCGCACCCGGTTGAGATGGGACATAGTTGGTGATGGCGCCCTCGAACGCCAAATCACCGTTGCGGTCAACTTGCGCCAAGCGCGTTTGGTTGGTCATCTTGTTTTTCAACGCATCGGTAAGTGTCTGACTGAGTGTAGGTTCCACCAACGTCGCATTGTTTCTGAAAAAAGCCACCGAATAGGTCTTTGCCTCAACAGGAATAGATGCCCCTGAAAATGAATAACTTATGGTGCATCCTTGCCATACTGCGCAAAGGCAACAGAAAGTGAGAAACAGAAGTGTTTTAAATGACTTTTTCATAAGGATAAATAAACGTTTGATGTGGTGAAAAATTGTTTGATGCCTAAAAAGTGACTTTTACCATGTTGATTTTCAACTTTTTGTTGGATGGTTTTAATTTTTGAATAAGTTTTTGGGGGATTCCCAGAACCGGAACTGTTCATTTTCGAGATGTTTAAGAAAGTTTTTAGTTTTATTTTCATCGTCATCCCATTGAGGCATACGATGTGATTCCTCAAAATTTACCAATTTTTCAAACCCCGTATGGCTAATTCTATCCATGTTTACTTGCACATCAAAATAGTTGTCAAATGTTTCGTGATAAAATATTTTTATACGATGAATAGATTCGTGGTTAAAAATTTCACCTAAAATCAGATTGTCAGACAAACCACAAGAGTGTCCTAGTATAAAAACATTAACGTCTTCAAGAGCCGGCCCACCAAATCTATCTGGGTTTAAAAATTTATTAAGTGTTTTTTCATTTTTTGTTCTCTTATACAAAAGCCTTTTTATATTTTTGAGAAATTCGTTATTGTTTTGAGACAATAATGTATCTAACTCGTCCATATTTGCTGCATAACCAAATATCATTGGATTTTTTTCATCTTCCAATCGCCCATGTAGATATATTATTGGAGATACTATTACATCTTGGTATAACTTTTCAATAGTTCTAGTATAGTTGAAAGTTAATATCAAAGTGTTTCTATCAGGATTGGGTGAATCAGCAAAGAATTTAAAGAGATGTTCATAGCGATCTATTTTAACTGCTCTTTTTTCTTCATCTAATAGGTACTCGGACAGATGTTTTTTTACATCCTCGAAATCATCATTTAATCTTTTAGGATCGAAAGAAGAATTATTATAACGCATCAATTCTTCAAAATATGTGAACTCAATATCACACCAATTATAATCAATCATATCTGTGAGCAACAATTCGATGAAACGATTCTTGAACCTAAGAGTAGGTATCTCCTCACCTGCATAATGGAATGGGGTTACTCTATCAACGCCTTTGACAAAGCCTGATTTGTAATAATTTCTCAAGTATTGTAATAATTCTCCAAAATCATTGATTGACGAAGGACATGATTTCATAATAGTTGAATAAGCCGTTGGGTTACGAAAATATTTGAGAAACAAATCTTCAATAAATTCATTATAACTTGTTTTCAGACCATGAGCCTTATCCAATCCATTTCCGATTATAATTAAGTTTTTCATATTTGATATTTCATCATTTTTCTACAATTCCTATTTCCGCTTCCGTCAGTCCATACAACTCATAGACCAGCCTGTCAATCTCTTTATCCGTTGTTGCAATTTGCTCGGCAAGGGTGCAACACTCCTTCTTGTATTCATTAAAATAATCTTCCCATTCATCTTGTTGTTTAAGCGAAAGGGCGATTTTTTGTTTTGCCAACTCTGCAAGGAGTTGTTTAAATTCCAATTCATCGAAACGTTCTAATGTTGTGGTGATTTTTATGTTGGTAAAATTATCGGACAGGCGTTTGAGAAAGCGTTGGCGTTTGGTTTGCAGGTCGGTATTGAGGGCGAGCATTTTGTCGGCGCGGATGATGAATGGTTGTTGGTCGGATAGGGGGATGTCTTTGATGGGTAAAAGTCCTAAATGAAAGGCTTTTACTTCTGCCATTGCTTCGCCTTTTTCGGGATTTATTGTCCAATAAAAATAGTTTGTCAACTTGGAATTGAGGATGGCTAATACATATTTCAAATCGTAATTTGATTTTTCTTGGTTTAATACGATATGTGTATTATTTCTCATTATAAATCCTTTACGAACAAGCGTGCCAATAATTGAGTCGCTTGTTTGCCGGAAAATCAATTTTTCTTCTGCTTCAAAAATTTCTTTTTCTCGTGGCGCTGCCAACCATTCGCCGTATTGAATCCATGAATCATTATTCCATAATAGTTTATACTTGTGGAAAAGACTGCCACCGATTAATGGCGAAAAACTGTCATCCTTTTTTATTTCAGAAGTGAATGGTTTTTCTTTCATTGTAATATCGGTTTGCGCAGGTTTCCCTTTCCCTTTTTCATACGGTTTAACGCCATTTTTAATAATAAGAGCATCTTTCAGGAGAACGGATTGTGCTATGATTTTTGCTTTTAAATCATAGTCTTTTTGTGTTAGAAAAAGATTGATATAGTCTTGTTCGGCTAATTTTTTCTGAGATATAAAATGTTCGTTATTAACTGCTGAGTCATCCAAAAATCGAATGCATACCTCTTTTTTGATGTTTGATTTTCTGATAATTGTCGTATCACAATCAACGGTTGCGTCTTCAAATACCTTATTAAGGTGTTGTGCAATTTGGCATATTTCAAATTTGTCGAACAGTATTTTTCTGAATGATTTTGCGCCGTCAATCAGTTTCCACGTATTAGGGGTAATGAAACCTAAATATCCATCGGGTTTCAGGATTTTTTCCAATGCAAAGGCATAGAAAACAAAGTATGTATCGTTGAGTGCTGTAGAAATTCCCCAGTGAGCGTATTTTTCCGAGAAATATTCGATTTGTGCTTTGTCTATTTTTGCTCCATACGGTGGGTTTCCTATTACTATATCGAAGCCTCCTTTATATTCGGGTCGGAAGGCGTGGGCGGGTGTGCAGAGCATTTCTGTAGGGACAAGGGGGCATGCCCCCTTGTTGTCCGTGTTCGGGAGTCCGCTGTTCGGTATCGAGAGCCCGTCGTTCGGTATCGGGAGTCCGTGTTTTATACGGTTGTTTTTTACGTATTGCAGGGTGTTATATAGTTGTTTTTGGCTTGTTATTTCTTTACATCCGAATTTCTGCGTCCAGAGGGGAACTTGTGTTTCGCCTCTTCCTTTTCTGCAAGGGGGCATGCCCCCTTGTTGCTGCTGCGGAGGCATGCCTCCTTGTTGCTGCTGCGGAGGCATGCCTCCTTGTTGTTGCGGAATTGTTACCCCTCTTGCGATATTACAGGCTCTTGCCGTCATGGATTTTATCTTTCCCACGATTTTATCCAACTCCTCAGCCTCGCAAACCAAAACAATATGCAAATGGTCGCGACAAATGTTATACGCCAACACATTCAAGTTATCTTCCTTAACGATTTCAGAAACCGTCTTCGTGATAACCAACTCATCATCTTCATCAAAAGGATGAATCTGCGGTTTTGGAAGCGTACCTTTGAAACGTTTCAGCCTCACCTTGTAATCAATCATCCGTTGCGATGTACGGCTATCATGTATGGCGGTGGTAATATGAAACGCTTGTTTGTATTTCTCTGTGAACACCTGCGGGAACTCTTTGTGCCAGTCGAATGATGATGAGGGTGATGACGAAATCAGAGAGTTGCCACATTTGATGTTCTCATTCAGAGAGTTGAGTTTTCGGTTGGGTTTTGCTGTGCGCAGCCATAGCGCGAGTTTGGCTATTTCTACGCTTTCTTCGTTAATGTCCACGCCGAACAGGTTGTTTTCCAAGATGGCATTTTCGATGTCGGGAAATACGATACTGCCGCCCGACAACTTGGTTGTCATCTCGTCAATGAGTTTGTGTTCGGCGATGAGAAAGTCAAGTGCGGCGTTTAAGAATGCGCCACTGCCGCAAGCGGGGTCGCAGATTGTAAGTGAGAGCAGCCATTGGCGATAGTCGGTTAGTTTGTCGTTCAGTATTTTACGGGTGGCTGTTTGACGTTTTTTATCGGCAAAATATTCCGTTTCGTCAATTTCAAGTTCTGCTTTTTTGTCGGCACATAGTTTGCCGAGCGTATGTTCCACGATATAAGTGGTAATATAGCGTGGCGTATAGAAGACGCCGTCTTTTTTACGTTTTGAGGTCTGTTTTTCGCCTGTGGTTATTTCGTTGGCAATTTCCTCTATTTCGGTCAGCGAGTGTTCAAAAATATGACCAAGTATATTCACATCTACCTCGCTGGAGAAGTCGTAACGGCTGATGCTCAACAGATTTGAACAAAGCACTTCGTCGGAAATAACGATGTTATCCAGCACTTCGTCGGCGCTGAACAGTCCGCCGTTGTAGGCGAAGATGTCGTGTTTTTTGCCTTTGTGTCCGGTGTTCATGTAGCCGAAATATTTTTTCAGACGGTCGTACAGCGGCTTGTATTCGTCTATTTCTTTCAGCGTTTCCCATTGTTTAACGATTTCTTCGATGGAGTTGGGGGGCAGCAAGCCGCAATCTTCTGCAAAGAGAATAAAGAGCAGGCGGTCTAACAGTTTTTGCGATTTTTTGAACAGGGTGAGGCGGTCGTAGTCGGGATTATGTTCTGTCAAATCTGCAAACAGCGCACGTTTAAATGTGGCGTATTCTTTGTAGAGTTGCTTGGTGATTTGGTCTTCGTTGTTCGACGATTCGGTTTTAATTTGCTTGGGCAGGTTGCTTGCAATATTTTTGTAATCCAAACAAAGCCACAATTTAGCAAAATCTTCCAAACTCAATGTAAACAGGTTAAACTCCATGAAATCAACGGCGTTATCAATATAAAAACGCAGTTTTTCAAAGTTTGAAATAATGACATACACTGCGTTTCGATGATAATTTTTATAGCCAAAAGATTGTGTTTCAACTTGTTTCAGGTCGGTTGTTTTGCTGTCTTTCAATTCGATGATACCAATCACCTCGCCATTGACTAAAATGGCGCCGTCGGCTTTTTTGGCGTCTGTTTCGTTTTTCTGTTCCGTAATCAGATTGAAGTTTGGTTCGGGATGGAGTGTATAGCCCAATATGTTTACAAACAATTCCCGCAAAAAGCCCTCCTGAAACTGTTCTTCCTTGCTATTGCGAATATTTTCCTGAATTTCGGAATTATGAAAATAAGCCACATATTGCTGATAGACCGCCGAAACTTTGCCTTCAACGCCTTTCAAATATTTTTTCAGGATTGTGGTTTGAAATAACCTCATGGCTTACTATCTTTAAATTATATGTTAGTTTTCACCTCATCTCCCGAATAATAAACATCTAACGCCACGATAATAGCGATGAATCCCCAGAACGGGACGGAGAGTTTTTCAGTATCGAGGAAGTTGTTGAGGAGTCCGTGTATGAAATAGGTAATCAGCCCCACTGTGAGCAGCAGGGCGATTTGTCGGAGTTTTTTGTCTTTTTGTCGGCGATAGACTTTGATGCCGTAGTAGATGGTGAGGAAGACGATGGCGAGGAAGGTCAGTGAACCGAGCAGTCCGCTTTCGGAGAGTGGTCCGAGGTATTCGCTGTGGGCGTTTCCGATGTCGCCGTGGCTGGTGCTTACGGTGGATAGTTCGGAGTGTTTTTGGAAGGCACCGTATTCAAATTGGTAGGTTCCGGGTCCCCATCCGAAGAGTGGTCTTTCTTGGAACATACGGATGGCGCAGTACCATCGGTTGAGCCGTTCTACGTTGGAGGCGTCGGACGAGACGTTGGTAATGGAGCGCAGGTGTTGTGAGAAGTCGGAGGAGGAGTCGTCCTGATTTTTTTCCAGCGTGTACAGGATTTCGTGTTGAAAAGCGAAAAAGATACCGACGAATATCGCCGCTGCGAGCGTCAGATAACGCGCCCTGATGCGAAGGACGATGACGCCCCATGCCATAAATCCGAGGAAAAGGCTGACCCATGCCGCCCGACAGTACGACAGTACCATAGACACCATCAAAAATGCACAGACAAGCAGTGCAATGAAACGGTATTTTTTGCTGTATTGCTTTGAAAATGACTGATGTAGCATTATGGGAATAAAGAGTGCCAACGCCGCGCCGTATGCTGTATGGTCGTTATAAAACGGCGACACAACCCAGTTGCCCGATGCTTGCGAAAAGCCGTAAGTGGCGTGACGGATAATGGTATAGGCACTTACTAAAATCAACGGAATGATGTAGCACCACAGAAAACGGGAGATGTTTTTCGGATTTTTCACCAATTGCGTCATCACAAAAAACATGGGAATGACAAACCAAAGGCGTGCTATCAAAAATTTGAAAGAGACAATGGGCATAACGCTGGTGCAGCACGTAACAAGAATCCATATCAGATTGATAACGATGGCAATAGCGATGGGGTGGGTGGCTATTTTCCTGTCAAAACCTTGTCCGAAAAGTAGTTTAACGAGAAACACCATCATGACGGCTAACAGCAATACTTCCGTAGGGATAGAAATTCCCGCCTCGAAATAATCAAAGTTCAGATCCAGCGCCAAAGGCGTTGTACAGGCGATGACGAGCAGAATTTTATCGAACGAGAAGACGAAATAGAGTATGGAAAATACGATGATAGGCGCTGCCAAGCCAATGAAAAAGTCTTTTTCAATGAAGAGATAGGCGTTACCGGCAAGAAAAACGACGGCAACAAGGTAAACCAGTATGATGTTTTTCGTCTTTGGCAACAACTTGGTAGCGGTTTAAGTAAGTAATTCTTTCTTGGGCAGGGTTTCTATAATCCCGATGGTGAGGAGCGTCATCAAAAACCCGCCCAGCGTAAACAACGCGCCAAAAATCCACCTTACGGGGAAATGTCTTTTTTCGGATACTTCGGGCGATGAAACAACGGAGGCATGGGTAAATTGGCGGTCGTATCGGTTGAAGGCAACGTCGTATCTGTTGATGAAGTCTTCCAAGCCTCTTACCTCGCCTGCCAACCATGCGGTCAAAATCATATAGTCGCCGCTGTGTTCGTTAAACGCTTTTTGCATCTCGGCAATCTTGGCTGTGTTGCCGGAACCTCTTAACACCGCGGCTGCCAACTCTTTAGATTGATAGGGAATGTCGTAAATGCCCATTTCATTATATTTTTTAATCTCCCGTTTCAGAGAGTCCAGCATGGCAAATTTGCGTTCCCGCTGGCGATTATACAGTTCGGCGGCTTCTTCAAATTTGATTCTATGAAGTTCGCGAGTGAACAGATTGAACTCGTTGATGATAGAGTTGGCGATGTTGCACGCCTTTTGCGCGTTCCAATCCAAAACCCTGATTTTGATGGCGTCGTTTGGCGTGCGGGAGATGGAAATGTTGTTGTCCCATTTGGTTTTCATGTAATACGTTGACAGGTGAACTCCCTTCGGAATGTCGTAGTGAAGATAGAGGTTTTGGTCTTCAATAACGGCGTTTCGGACGTCGGAAGACTGGAAAATCTGCAGCAACTGTTCCGTCTCCGATTCTTCGGAATAGGGGAGAACGTTGGCTGGAAATACGATGGCGATAGATTCATACTTTGGCTCTATAAAATATGAAATGACAACGCCTACAATGCCCGCTATCAACGAGGTGATAACGATGTGTTTTTTCCACTTAAAAAGTATTCTAATCTCTTTTTTGTTGTTGAAATATGATTCCATTTTATATAATTTTTTAATTTGCAAAGGTACGAAAATATTAGAAACTATCACTCGCTGCCACAAAATAATATTCTGTGTTAGAGTCGAAATGATTTATAAACTCATTCACATTCAATGATTTCCCGTTTTTTAAATAAGCGTCAAGCGTATAAATTTTCATTCCGATTTCATCCGTGATAAAGTTGTACAACGCAACGGGAACCGTTCCATAATAATCGCTTGCCCCCTTGCCGCACTCAAACAAAACAACTAACCGATTGTTTTTCAACAGATTTTTCGCCCCTTTTATGACGCCAAACTCGCCCCCTTCAACATCAATTTTTATAAAATGAATTTTCCGGCTCGAAGGGATAAGTTCGTCCAAAGTCTTCAATTCAACTTTTATCTCTTCAATTTCGGGATTGGGAATGTCGTACCGCCTCTTTTTGATGCCGCTGTATGCCGGCGCGTTTCTGACGTGCTGAAAAGTGGTTTCGCCGTTATTGTCGGAAAGCGCGTAGGGGAAAATGGTAGCCCTGTTTTTATATTTACGCTCCAATTCTTCACACAGATACGGTATCGGTTCAAACGCGCAATGCGCCCCCGCCGGTGCATATTTGAGGATTAAATCCAATATTTCGCCCTTGTGGCAACCAACGTCAATGCAGTTGTAGTCTTTTTGCAGATACCGCTTCATGATCTTTCTTGTCAGCCGGTCGTATTTAATATTTTTCGTCAAATCCAAACGCAGCGAAATAAAAACCTCTCTAAGAATATCTTTAATGATGCTCATAAAATGATGTTTAATTAGGGTGGACAAAGGTACAACATTTTTTTTGTTTCAAAACAAGATTTTTTTTAACCAAATACATTGAACAATAAGTTGTATCTTTGCAGTCAATTAAAAATGTGATAATTTATGTATAGACCCATTCATATTGATCGTGAAAACCTTACCATTATGGGAATTACATTCCCTGATTTGGCAACGCTGAATAATACGGCAAACGCCATTGGTTCAAATATGTATGAAGGATTTGAACCTAAAGCGACACACGTTTCACTTATTCGCGATTATGTCATGAATAAAATTACTTTTGCGCAATTTGTTGAAGCAGCAAGAAATACGATTTATGTCTAATCAGTATCATTATATTGATCCGGATTATGCCTACACCGACCCCAAAACCGGAGTGTTGAGAAACTTGGCAAACATTATGGATTTTGACACATTGATAATAATTGAGAGTGGTGCAGTCACAAAACGCATTACTGATTTACAGACAAATCCCATTAAAATTAAAAATTCTTTCACCTTGCTTGATATTCACAAATATCTGTTTCAAGATATATATTCTTGGGCGGGGAAGATGCGAACAGTAGAAATCAGCAAAGGAGGAAAGCCTTTTTTCCCGTTAAGTCATTTTCACAATGCCTTTACACACATTGATTCATTAATCGCGGAATACAGAAAGATTGACAAATGCGATAAAACACAATTAGCATTTAAACTCGCTGAAATACTTGATAATACAAATTATTTGCATCCATTTCGAGAGGGTAACGGACGCACTCAACGTGAATTTTTGCGATTACTCGCGATGGAAAAAGGATTGCTGCTCAATCTCAACCCACCTGACAATGCTGATATTTATGAGCGTTATATGTCGGGAACAATTAATGGCAATACGGATCAATTATCTGAATTGATATTGGAAATCATTTAATTTTGAGCGACATCCCCCTTTTCCCGTAATGCAAAAATCTGCGTCCTCAACAGGGTCTGTTCAAAAAACGACGATGGGATATTAAACGTTTCGGCGATGGCGTGATTTCCGATTAGTTCTGCGGGTGTCCCTGTGATGATATTGCGTTGATTATCAATGAGCCATAGCGTGTCGGAGATGGCGATGCTCATTTCGATGTCGTGGGTTGAGAGCAGAATCGCTTTGGAGTGGTTTTTCACCAAATTTTTTAACAGTTGCATCAGTTCGATTTTTGAGGGGAAGTCGAGGAAGGCGGCAGGCTCGTCGAGGATGATGAAGTCGGTTTGTTGGGCGATGGAGCGTGCCAATATCGCTTTTTGACGCTCGCCGTCGCTCAGCGTGGTGAGTTGGCGGTTTTCCAAATGTTCGATGCCCACGTC
>Ga0123353_10013346_pt1 | contig 11764 bp, 6 predicted proteins | sample TergutLab28metaG_3_FD_92763 | JGI IMG/M metagenome (GOLD analysis project Ga0123353, IMG submission 92763) | Labiotermes labralis P3 segment gut microbial communities from Petit-Saut dam, French Guiana - Lab288 P3 | ecosystem: Host-associated > Arthropoda: Insects > Digestive system > Gut ... | reverse complement strand
CATGTACCTACAGACGACGACAATAATATATATACTAACTGCAATTGGGTTGTCACCCGGTGGCATTGGTTATTTTACATGTATACAAAATATTAAAATTGTTAATACAAAATTTAAGTCGGGAGGGCTTCATGAGAAGCATGTAGTGGCAACTGTGAATATCGGGAACAGTCTCAGTGTTTGCTTTTAGACACAGGAAAACCAAGAAAAGCTTGTGTCGAGGTGGCCGGTCGCAGGACCTTCCGGCATCTAAAGCAAAAAGCAGCAATGCACACATAGTACAACAAATACACATAACCGGGTTCAACTCCGTATACCTGAAACAAAACATGTTTTTAGGATGTGTACTGTTGCAGCTATTCTGTAATTACTTGTAATGTTATTTCCCACGTTTAATGTTTTGTACTTTTACATTAGCACTTTCCGAAGTATGTGTGCAGTGCCCAATATGGCTGTCTTCCTTAGTTCTATGATTCGTGGTTTCCCGATGTGTTGCTCAGGTATTTTCTGAATGATTTTGAGATGGTCCCAGTTGCCCCTATTATTACTGGTATTACCTCTGTTTTTACATCCCCTTTGCGCAATGTTTCTATTGTCAGGTCTTCATACCTATAATTCAGAATCTAATTGGCTTCTTTCTTGATCTCTTTCCTGTTTCTTGAAATTACTGCATCTATCAGCATACATGCCTTTTTTTTATTATCATAGATCATGACATTCCGTTTATTGTTATGGAAGGTTTTGTCTGTTTTCACTTGTTGATTTAATAATAATAATAATAATAATTGTTGTTGCTGCTGCTGCTGCGGCGGCGGCGGCGGCTACTGCTGCTACTGCTGTGTGCTTTTGGCCATTTTCCTGCCTGTGTGTTTCAGGGCGAAGCCGGCCACTACGTCGCAATGAGACCAAAGAAAGTATTTCAACATGACCAATGTGATGATCATGCTAGCCTTGGATTCATTTCCCGTTGACGGACACAGCCTTCGTCATTCATGTTCATATAACCTATGCAGAGGGTAAGACGACGTAAAATAAATATGGAAATTATTCATTAGGTCAATAGCGTTACGCCCGATATTGAGTATCCTTCCTTCAGCATTTCAGTTAACGTAACCTCAAAAATGACAACATGGCCACCCAGCATCATTCAGTTTTTTTCTTCCCAGAATATGAAAATGAACAAATGCGAGAAAATAAAATCCGCTGAAAACTTGCGGATACACCTGAATGAGACCCAAAATATTTGAAGCCTGTAAAAAAGGTAAAGTGTTCCCGTTACAGGCCCGGTGTGACCCAGAGGGTGGGTAGAGGTATAGCTCTGCTTTTCCATGACCGCGGCACTAGAAGGAGGTGAGTGGTCAGCAATGGTCAGCAACACGCCCCAGCCGCACTTTACCCCCGGGAAAGACCCCGTACCCATTGTACAGGAGGCTGGGTGGGCCCCAGGGCCGGTCTGGATGGGCGGAAAATCTCGTCCCCACCGGGATTCGATCCCGGACCGTCCAGTCCGTAGTGAGTTGCTATGCCGACTGAGCTACCCGGCCCATATGTGAGGCCTGTAGTTCCCCTAAATAACATACAAACATTCAGTTCCTGCTTCACAGAAAACACAAGGCATTTTAGTTACAGATGTTAATAAAAAATAGTGACCATTGGTTTATCCTGCAAATCATACGAAACACAAAATACATTGTGTAATCACGATGTAAAGCTTTTTAATGTTAAAGTAGATGGTATATATAGTTACCATTGTGTTTTAAGGTTTAAAGGCATAAATCCACAAAGAGACTGTTGCAACATTCGTGAATAATGATTTTTATATCAAATCTGACGACATATACTAGAGACAGCTTTATTAAAATCAAAAGGTTAAAGTGCGTGTTCAGTGTTTACTGGAGCGACCATGTTATTTGCTGGAATTACACGGTCGTAAATGAATAAATGAGTATGGAGCGTTGATGGAATGAGTTGGTTCAAATCTCGGCGGGGAAATGGAGGGTGTGCCTTTCAGTACATGGCTGTCTTCCTAAATAGCAGAATATACAAGAGAGAAGCGTCTGCACAGACTGACATGTCTGAAATTTAAGGTATTTTCGGATATAACGCCGTGGTTTTTGGTAGATAGTGTAACCGTTTCAGAGCAGTTTCTGTCCCTATTTAGGCCAGGAGAGAAACGGTAAGGACACAATATACTATCAGGGACGACACGACGACGGGGTCACGGCTGTGAGCGAACTGATACCAGTCCTGAAACAGCTTCACCGCTATAAGAATTTGGCTTAGTTCCTGCAAATCTGTAGTAGGCCTATGCTTCCCGTTGCTGAATCACTGCGATTTACTGTATCACTGTGACCTGTGCAAAGAATGCCCATGCTGAGTGTTGCGCAATGCTACCGGCAAACAACGACCTTGTGTGACGCTGTTATTGATTCAGAACGCGGAAGTCGTGGCACGGCGCCAACGTCGGGACGCTACCAACAGGTGTCAAGGTCGCAACTGAAGAAAACCAAGGAGAGAACTGCAGTGGAATTCAAAACAAAACTTTGTCTAATTCCGTTCACTAAAAGGTTCGGGTAAGTTTACAAGTTTGTCCAGTACCTGGCCACAAAAGTGTATTAACGTCCGGGGTTTACACGCTGTGCATTCTAAACGTGAGTCCAAAACGACGGTAGGCTAAGCTTAACGTTCCCGGTGTTCAAGCTCCGATTTCATTGCATGGAAGATAAAGTAAGCGCCTTCCACCTCTCCTTTAGAACTCAAACCGGAGTCCAAGAATATGTAAGATTTTAAGCTTTCATAATGCTTACAATTACCCGAACTTTCCTGGGATATCAGTACCGTTTTTGTTCGGTCGAAATCTTATGTGACGGGGAACTGCTTTGTGTCCATTTCAGGGTGGATGTAGTAACGAACTAACACACCTCCAGCTGTAACGAGGATAAAGACTTTAGTATAGTCTACAGGGCCTTCTCTGTCTTCTCGTCCCTATTGTAATTACTTCTTTCAGGTACAAGTGGTGACTGTACCCTCAATTCTCACTCCGCGAAACAGCCCACCACCTATGGTTAAAATTCATCTCCAGGCAACTGAATCCAGTACGAATGGACTTAATTAGTTTCAGAAGATACACTTTGATTCAGAAAAACACTGCCATTCGGAAACTGCGTACATGTTCTTTGTTACTGTCAAAGCTGGTTACCACACTGCCCATAGGATCCGAAAGTAAGTACTTGAGTTTAATCCTTTGCAACGTGAATTTCATCTAAATAATATCCAAAGTTTTAGTCAGTATTCACAATAAAATTACCGGTTCAACACAATAAAGACCAGCCAGTTCGGGATATTTATGGATATATTAACTGTTATATTGGAGAATCGTACAAATTATATAAATATAACCTGTCGGAAAATGCGGGGTCTTTATCGTGATAAAGCAGGCGGCACAAACAGCTAATCTTGTGCCGCTTAGGGAAGTCGGGATGGTTCCGTAAATAATATAAAAGGTACTGAAGAAAATATGAAGAATTCAGTGAGAAGAAGTGACAGGAGAATGGAAACAATTACATAATCGGCGACCTCACAGTTATCACCCTTTACCCAGCATTGTCCGGGTGAAATAGGTGTTACAAGTAACACGAACGGAAGAGATGAGACATTCATGCAGAACTTTATTCGGAAAACGTAAAGGAAAGAAACCACTTCGTAAATCTAGTTTCAGAAGGGACGACAATATTGGACAAAAGAGAAACTCAGTGAAGCTTGGTGGATTGTTATCAACGTTTAGGAGGAAGGTCTTTCCTACATCTTCATGTTTTGAGCTAAATCCCAGAAATGAGCAATCATAGCTAGAGCCGTGAGAAGCTCAAATCTCACAACACGAAACCGGAGCTTAAGAAGTGTGTGACCCGGATATATCTGGCACAGGATATGACCAGTGGTGCGCTCTTTTGGACAAAATAATATATATTAATTTTCCACAGAGTGCCGGGTAATATCTTGAAAATTTCAAGTACACCCAGCTATCAAGCAGAACTACGCTCCAGTATATATATATATATATATATATTTATATTTATATTTATATTTAAGTGGATAATTGCTTAGAGACGATGTAGCAGCGTCAGAATATAAACAACCAGAAGGGTCCAATCGAATGATTTAGCACAGTCACTCGCGTGTCCAGCAAGTTTCAAGATGTTGCCCTCACAACTAAGAAAGACAAAAAAAGTCGCGGTCCAGCAAGCGACAATCCTGGTTAGAGTCTGGAAGTTGGGTGGTTCAACTTTTGTCGGCTAGATGGGCGACATTGACAAGAAAATCTTGTGGTTTCTCTCAGTCCCATCAGGTAAAGGCTATAATAACAACACAGATCAGGCCACGGCCGCTTCCTTTTACTTCGTTACCACTTCATTAGTCTTGCAGTGTTCCTGAAGCCCTTGTTGCGCCGTACCGACATACATGTTTCCTGACCTACCTCTACTTGACGCGCAGTTACCCGTCCGGGACAAGAAATAAGAATCAAAAACAAAACGAAGCAACGCGGTGCAATAAAAAGAAACGACAGCCCTTCCGGTCAGGTTGGTTTTGCTTTTACGGAACTGTAAAAAGGTAGGGCCCTGAACTGCGCAACGATGGAATGCAAAAAAGGGGGGGAGGGGGGCTCTTTGTTCCACACATTACACTACAGGCTTTCCTGTTTCCCCCGCCTTTTAGACACACATCTGACAAAACCTAAAATTATTATATCCTGGGATATGAAGGGGTGCAGTTTGGTAGATAGGTCTCGAAGCTTCGGAGGAACATAGTATCTCAAACGTCAGGGTAAAGGCACGTTTATCTATCCTGAAGATGAAGACAGCATCATCCTTCTGTTACTGCGGGCAGCAGGTTCCTCCGAAAAGTTTGTAACTATGTCCAAAAGTGCAAAACGTCACGTTCGGGAATACCGTAGGCCCACTGCATGTCACTGCATGAAAATATCAAATCTCTGGGGTCAGCGTTAACTCGCGTAGCTGGTAGAACATCTTCGAAGTACGCTGTAAGTCTGCTTACTGCCGACGACGCATTACATCAAAAGTTGTTCTGAAGGCCTTCAGGAATTTTCTTACGTACCCGTGGCATAACTGAGAGCGTGAAGGTAAAAGACGCGCACTTATAGACTGGCTGAGTCCTTATGCCCGCGATCAAACACGTACCTGCCGGAAATACAACCATGGCCGTATATTGAGTTGTCAAAACTGTAGGCTAAAGTACTTTGTACCTGACGATGTAGGCAGTTCATTCGTTCGAAACGCTGGTATACATGTACTGGACTTCACGATTGTACAGGGGTGACAAACGGACATGTACCTCGAGGAAGTCTAGGAAAACGGGTTGGAGATGTCTGAATAATATTAAAATGTAAGTGTTACAGCGCCATTAGATCTCATGAGAAAAGAAGATAATGTTATCTGTGGCAAGGCAAGCACTGAGCCATCAATGGGGCTGCCCCAAACGTTGGAGTGTCCCCATTAGAATATTTTAAAGAATGGTGGCATCCAGGTCGATAAGCGGTGACATTTTAGACAATGCTCCCGTTTCGCCTCCCTGAGGCTTCATGTAGGAAGTAGCGCGGTATAGCAACATCAGGCGACCCACAAGTAGCTATTGATCGCCTGTCAAGTCTGTCGTCGGCGGGAATCGATCTCCGATCACAAAGATGGGAGCAGTACGAGCCACTTTTGCACGAAGCAGGTGGGTCCCACATGTACATAGGACTTCCGCTTCTCTGCCGGAGTCATCAGTAGCTCAGACTAAACAGCGTCAAATGGTAAGATGAACTGGAAAGGATTAGGAAGGAAGCTCTCCTAGTGTAACTTGAGTTATTATCTCGGCGTTTGTCTGGACGGACTGAATAAATCAACAAACAAGACAGTCCGTTTCCTGGCCAAGATTTTAAGCCTGGAACTTCCAACTAGGAAGGGAAATTAACTAGCCCCTCACCAGTGGCCTTCGGTGAAATAAACAGGAAATTACGTGTGATGTGATCTACATTGATTATGTCGCGAAAAGGCACAATATTACCCTTACAACCTTCCATTGTACGATACATTTCAATATTATCCTCGCGTTTACGCTTTGTCTCAGTTTTATCACCCCCATGCACTTCCTCTATTTCGAAAACGGAGGCGGCAGTTTACACCGAAACGTCGACATATATCTACCTGACCACAGTTTATTAATTCTGAAGGCTGAAGAAGGCCTGACCAGCCAACGCTATGCACAAACAAGTTAAAATCCACTGAACTAATTAGGTCGTTATTTTCTACTATTTTCAGACGTAGCGCGCGTTATGTGTATCTCACAAGTCTCTTAGTTCGAGTCCCAGGAATCAACCCACGCCATGTTGTTCATCCTAAACGATAAAAGCCTGCAACAAGTTACATTTTGGAGAGAAACATGCGAATAATTTTGGTGGGGATACCAAGACGTTAGCGGAATAGATCTATGTGGACCGTAAATTCGCGCACGTGTGTTAATATTGTGGGGTTCGTGTAGCACGCGCGAGGAGGAAATTACACAAAATATTTGATTCAAAAGTTTAAGCGTGAATAGATTATTAACCAGGGCAGGGTGGATAAGCGGATGTTAGAGAAAGAGGAGATCACAGACACAGGGTGTGAAAGTGTGGAGTGGATCCATGGAGACAGGGGGCTTCTGTGAATTTTATAATAAACTTTGGTTTGCATAAAGACAAGGGATTTGGGGAAAGTTGCACGACGATTAGTTTATCAAGTGGAACAATGGGTTTATTCTGTTTGAGAATCATGGAGATGTGACACAGTTTTCAGCGACGGGATTTTGTTTCAGGTGCAACTGTACCTCACTGAATAACAACGCAGACCTCGGCATACTGTGTGTCATTCATACAACGTACTGTAAGTTTAAAGAGGTGGTCGCTACCTTAGTCATCACCGTCTTTACCCAGCAGACTGGTACAGCGGCGACGCTCTAAACTTACATTCGGCAGGCGCCTGATTTGCGTTTCAGCCGAGACATTTGCTATTCTGAGAGGGCTTTCGTAGTTTTCATCAGTCCACCCTGAAAATGCCGGGATAGTAGTTACTTCAGTCAAGCCACGGCCGCTTCCTTTCAAATCTTTGCTATTGACGCTGTTTGGCCTTAGATTTTAAAAGGCACCGTAAAATTAAGTACATTTCATACATTCTACAGTTTGCCGGCACACTACGTTTATGCGTTCGGTATGATTGTCACAGTAAACAGCGAGTACTTCCGTCAACAGCTTTAAACTGTAATGGAGATGCAGTGCGTTTACTGTGAGGTACGAACTGAACTGTTATCTATTAAAGTAAAGTGATCCCGTTACAGGCCCGGTGTGGCCCAGAGGGTGGGTAGAGTATAGGTCTACTCTTCCATGACCGCGGCACTAGAAGGAGGTGAGTGGTCAGCAGCACGCCCCGGCCGCACTTTACCCCCGGGAAAGACCTGGTACCCATTGTACAGGAGGCTGGGTGGGCCCCAGGGCCGGTCTGGACGGACGGCAAATCTCGTCCCCACCGGGATTCGATCCCGGACCGTCCAGCCTGTAGTAAGTCGCTATACCGACTGAGCTACCCGGCCTATGAACTGTTATCTACTACTCAGACGAAATTCAGGCTTTGAAATGTGTGTTCACTTGGCGAAGCACGGAACACTTGCTTTGGCCAGGTACGGGGTCGATGTCGCATACGTCGTCATAACCGAAGCTTCGTTTTATCGTGTTGCTGTCTTCTGTGTTACGGCGTAGCCGAAACGGCCAGCAGTGGCTCGAATCCAGTCCCAAGGAGACTTAACTGGTAACGTAAAACATTTTTACTGCGAGACATTGGTCCTCCGACCCGCTGTGTCTGCTCCCACTTCGCGCTGTAGTGGTCGCAGTCCGGAGAGAATGTGGTTTTCCGCGCTCTTGACAGTGTTTTAACAGACCACGACCACATCCTTGTTCACATTCATGACAAAACTGAGTCAGTGTTCCAGTAACATTCCTCCCGTCTGGTTACCTCAACGTCACGTTTTCAGTTCAGTCAGCGACAAAGTTATCACATAAGAAGCTCTGCCGATCGCACAGTTCGGAACAAGAATTAAATTTATTGCAGAGACAAAATACATTCAGCTTAAGAAATCGAGGCAAGGTGGTATATTTTGTGTCAGAAAGTGACACAGCCAAAAGATACATGAGGTTATTTTCGGAAGCTTTTAAACGTTGAATTTGAATAGCTGTGTTAACAATCGATAACGTATTGTAAGCGTAATGTGCTGCAGAAGGTACGCTGGCAGTTAAACAATGGTAGCGCTCTGGTGGCCGTATTAATTGTTGTGTGTTTTTCCGAAATGATGCAAGAGTTCCCCCTCCCGAAAAGTAACTGGTTTGGGCGTGGCGTGGCGAGGCGAAATATCGGAGCTGCTGCATGTGCATTGCTGCGGCCGAGCCGTGAAAAAGTGTCAGGGTCAGTCTGTAGCCAGTCGTCTTACTGTTAGGTTGTACAGCGGCGGGCGGCCGGCCGGCGTGGGCCCGATCCATATCCCAAAAGGTCATTACAGTAGCGGAAGTACTGCTGCTGCTGCTGCTGCAATATTTTGGTGGGGGGGGAGGGTCGATGAGAAGTGTAAGAGTGTGTGTGTGTGTGTGTGTGTGTGTGTGAGAGAGAGAGAGACACGAAAAAAAATTGCGTGCATAAACCAGAGACGGTGGTGGACATGGATCTCACTTTACCTTTATTGATTAGTTCGAAATTTTAATTGATTACGTTTTGTTTTTTATTTCTTGCTGCTTTTTGGTGAAACTTCCTCCCCTCTCTTCCCGCTCGCTAAAGATCGCATCGAAGACGCGGCAAGGCGGTGCAACGTGTTGCGTCATGAGCGGCGTGACGTCACTGGTAGGGTGAAGGCAAAAATGGCGGAGTGCTCGTATGCTCGTTGCGTTCAGGAGCGCCGAGCGATCAAAAAAGAGCTGCAAAGATGGACGAAGAACATGGTTTTCGTAGTAGGTGAGTGCCCCAAGTGTAGTAGCAACACCACAGAAATTGCCCTGCTTCATTCTGAGGCAGTCTGCTGTCAAATATTTGCGACCTGTTGCCAAAAAATGCCTAAAACAATTCGGCAAGGGGTCAGGATTGCAGTTAGCCGGGACACCCCGTTGCATATAGCCATGTTTCCGGTTGCATCTTCGTCCAGGTGCAGTGTAGTCATCAACTTGTGTGTTAGAAGGTGTAGGCAGGCGCGTAGTGCTGTTGAATGTAAACGTGTTTTGTGCAAATTGTAGCGCATTTGTGTTTGGTGTTGAGTGAGGCATCAGCTGGTGTGGGGGGTCGTGCTGCCTGGCTGGAACAGCCGGGCCCTACTTGTCATCGACAGAGTACGTACGTAACTGCTTCTGCCATGACCCACCGCAATATTCGTGAGGTAAATACTGGGTGAAAATGGAAAACTAGGTGAACCAAACGTTATGTGAATTTGTTGCAGCAGCAGCTGCAGGCAGATTAACTGGATTTCAGCACCCTGTTTTGCGATGGGTTCTTCTTCGCGGGTCGTGGAAACAAAAATATCGTAGTCACCTGTGGCTTCCTCTCCTCACGTGCAAATTGTAACGGCTGTATGCATATTGCGTTTGTTGTAGGTCTGGAAAGAGTAGCTGAGGAGTTAATGGGCAGACGAAAATGGAAACAGTACCAAGATGCAGTGCTGAAGACACCACTGAAGGTAGACACAGAGGACTGGGAGCCGCAGGACAAGTGCTGTATGTGTGACGGCAGACCATTCCTAGATTTGGCCACGGTAAGTCGCAGCCTAAACCAAATATTTCATTGTAGTGCCTCTCCAGGGCGACCTCCAGCTTGTGATTTCTATTAAAAATTATGTAGAGCACCTCTGTTGCTGCAGTAGGGCATGTAGATAAACTAGTTAAAAGCCTAATAGCGATTTGATTATATGAGATTTATTTTTATTGGTAATGACTTGGAGGATGAGATGAGTGGGGCATGTAGCATGTATGGGAAGCTCATAAAATTTTGGTTGGATAACCTGAAAGGAAGGCATCTCTTTGAAGACTAGTTGTAGGTGGGTGGATAATATTAAAATAGATATGAAGGAAAGAGTGTGTAAGGGTGTTGATTGCTGAATGTGTCTCAGGGCAGGGATGAGCAGTGGGCTATTGTGAACATGGCATTGAATTGTCAGGCGTCATTAGAGTGGGGAATTCTGTGTGTAGTTGAGCAACTGTTATGTCTGAAAGATTGTAGTTCATGCACCTAGTTTTAGTGTCACTGCTGGCTGGAGAGTGGAACTGTCAGCCAGTGACCATACTTTTAGCATATAAACATGGTAATGGTTCTGTTTACTATTTTGACCACAGACCTAACAGAGTAGACCTAAAGATGTGAAATGTACTCCGTATTCTTGCCCGTAGGGATTGTTGCTGTGCTGTTAAAGTGTTGTGCAAGAATTGCAGTATGGTCTTTGTGTGTGATTTGTACCCTTACAGTCATTTTTTAAAATGCATTGTTAAACTTCAGTTTCTTAATTTGAGTGTTACTTCATCTTTAAACCTGTAGCTGACATATACTGTGATATTAACAAGGAAATAATCACATCTGAGATGAAGAATGTGTCCTTTGGATTATATGAAATTATGTGGTTTCCACATCTTTTCATAGAGGATATTGAAAAAAAATGATAATTTGGGTAATTCGGTTCACATTAACGCAGTGGAGCGAAATCTTCCTTGAGAAGGTATTGATGGTTCAGCTGTTCCAGAAAGTTCATTATTATATTCACAAAAACCTGCAAGTCTTATCTTGTAATTAGCCATTATTATGTGTTGGTAGTTGTTTGCCTCCATCAAAATGGGGCTGCAAATGGGGGTTGATGCCTGTAGATGCTGTGTCCTTAAAGGGGAGTGCACAATTGAGTCATCACCATTTATTTTAAATTGAGGATAAAGAACTCCTTCTATGAAGCAAAACAACCAAGATGTATGACCCCAAATACAGAAATATGGGAGTAAGTTAAGGGTGGGTCAATACTTGTAATGTTACCATGTATTGTGACACTGTAACATTGCAAGTGACTCACACGATATGGAGTTACGAGCTGAACTTTCATCCTGTGCCTCACGGTGTAACCGTATACTGCGAGCGTTACACATTGGGGTTCCCAGATTGTTACGGGAGTCCGAGCGATGTCTTTGCAGGTAGCAGCGGCTTCATACATTTATATACATTATGCTTTAAAGAAAAAGAGAAAAGGGCGGCAGTGGTGGGAAAGGTAACTGTACACAAGTAGGGAAGTGTACAGCGGTTCAAGTTTGTTGGCAGACTTGAATTTTCAACCGGTCAGTGGGTTATATAAGAATTTCACCAGAATGTCTCCCAGTGAACTTGAATTTTAATTAATTTGATTGGAGAAAAAAAATCTCGAAAAAGAAAACAGCGTTCAGGAAAGCCATTTCTGTTCAAGAAAGTTTGGCACTAACACTACATTTCTTGGCAAGTGGTGATTCGTACGTTAGCCTGCAATACCTCTGCAAAATTTCCAAGCAAGCAATCAGCTGCATCATGCCGGAAGTATGTGAAGCTCTTGTTGAAAAATTGAAGGATTACATACAGGTAAGACAAGTATTATTATTTGTGGTTTATGAAAGAAGTTTAAAATTAGATTGTAATCAGAACTTTTAATTAAACACAAATTTTACAGAAACACTTCCATTAAAAACAGGTCAAATTATTCT
>Ga0123353_10013341_pt1 | contig 11765 bp, 5 predicted proteins | sample TergutLab28metaG_3_FD_92763 | JGI IMG/M metagenome (GOLD analysis project Ga0123353, IMG submission 92763) | Labiotermes labralis P3 segment gut microbial communities from Petit-Saut dam, French Guiana - Lab288 P3 | ecosystem: Host-associated > Arthropoda: Insects > Digestive system > Gut ... | reverse complement strand
CATATATAAAAAAAAACTCTTTGAAATTTGACATGCCAGTTATTTGCATAATGCTAAATAGACTATCCTGACTTGCAGGCATAGTGGCAGTATAAAAAGGCTATATAACAAAGCGCCATATATGATAATTTTCCCCGTACTTTGTAAACGTTTCACAGATTGTGCTGTTAAAGTAAGAATTTTCTCGTTATATTGCATTTCGCTAAAATTCCTTTTTCGAAAAAGGAGTAAACAATTAAAGCTTAATAAACTGCAAAGTATTTTAGGAAATATTTATTTTAATAATAGTGCGCTGTTCTTAGTCAAATTTATGATTATTATTTAGATGGAATTCACGCTTCAAAGCCTTAACAAATGAGTACTTACAGAAGTTAAAATAATTCACAAGGGTTATACAGTGTGTCCAGAATTGAACGGCTTAATCAGTGCTGTCTGTTCCTACCGACAAGCGAAATTTTACGTTCGCAGCCTCAAAAATCATGTAGTACTTTCCCTTCACGCAGTAACGTATCATCTTCACACAGTAACATATCACCTGCAACCCCTTCTGAGTAAAAATTTAAGCAACCGAGCTCAATTTCAAGGACAGTCATGGTTTAGAATCTCTAACTTGTTCCGTATTTGTTTGATTAAACACACTCTCTTCGCTATCATTACCACCACTTTTACCAAAGTCCTCCTCCTCTTCCTCCTCTTACTACTGCTACTATCTATCACCCAAAGTGTTACATACAGTAGGCAGACGGTTGCTGATAAAATGTAGTTCATGTCTATTACACTGAGCAACGAAATTCTCAAAAAGAATTCCTAACTTTCGACTTAGAAAAGGCAAAGAATAAAAGGAACCAGTTACTAGAACCCAAAGGGAGAAACTGTTAAGTTACACACTCCCTACCAATAATAAATATGACTGTTAATTTGGACATTGTCTAGCGTCTTAAGTTTCTACAAACGCAACGTTTGTAAATGACCTTTTGCGGTCGTCTGATGTAAAAAGAAGGAAGGAAGGTTAGAAGTATTCTTGTCTTTCACTTTGCATAGAATGAATTTCTAAATGGCGTGTATATATATATATATATATATATAAGCGTCAATTATCAACGATAGATGAGATTTTGTTATTTTATCACCAAGAAAACAGGACGACGGGCAATTCCTACAACAATATTAATGTTTATCGCAAAAGATTATCTTAAAAATTTGTAATTATTTCACGTATTTGTGATAAGACTAAATGTAATCGCTTACAAAGTAATTAACTATCTTTCCAAAATGGACTAAAAATGCATACAATGTCACGGCTGGGGCCCAAACTAAGAAAATTGTCTTTAAAATATTTAATTAATATTATACACTTTTGTTAAGAAACTAGTTAACTAGTATGCCCACAGCTAAATATTCCAGTCTTATAGCTAATGATAGTTCGCGGCAATAGTAAGTTCTAAGTCTTGAATCATTAAGTTGACAAAAATTGAATAAAACATTTTCACCACATTACCGCCAAGTTACAAAAATTTATTAACATGAATTTTGCCCAAAAGTGTTATGGTTTACAAGTGTCAAACACTTCATAACTCAGCGGAGAAGAGAAATTATCTGATCAAGTCATCATACAACACGAAGCACTAATATTATATTTAACAAAATGGAGAATACTGTGAGTCTACTTTTTTTAAAAATAGTAAATCAACATCTATAAAAACTATAATTACTTTATAATTTCCTTCTGCATATTCGTTTGCAGTCGGCCGGACGATTGTTTACTTTTAAGCCGAAATAAGAATGTATATATATGTTACAGAACACAAATATTTCGCTTTATTTATAAAGTTTTGTTATACTACATCGCCTTAGTATTTGGGTCATAGATTGTAAACAAATAGGAAATCTCGTATAAAGACTGAAATATGAAACCACTAAATAGGTAAAGCAGTCCCGTTACAGGCCTGGAGTGGCCCAGAGGGTTCCAGGAATTTAAGGTTCCCAGATTTCATGACAACGACACAGGATGGTGGTAAGGTTGTCAGCCTTAAGCACCGGCCGCATTTATCCTCAGGAAATACTCTTGGTACTCATTTCTGTTACCTGGTAAAGGTAAAGCAGTCCCATTACAGGCCTGGAGTGGCCCAGAGGGTTAGGAAGTTAAGGTTCCCAGATTTCATAACAACGACATAGGATGGTGGTAAGGTTGTCAACCTTACGCACCGGCCGCAATTACCCTCAGGAAATACTCTTGGTACTCATTTCTGTTAGAGGCTGAGTCGACCCTAGGGCCATAGTCCGATCGGAAGGATTTTATATCAGCGAAAAATTAAAATAACACCAGCTGGAATCGAACCAGCGACCTTCCGATTTGTAGCACAGCACCTTAAACATTGTGCCACCGCGAATATTAAACCATTAGAAGACGTAATTGTATTAGGTAACCAAGAATGAGAGGAGAAAATGTTAGAAAGGTACAGGAGCTTGAAAAATAATAGAAGATTAAATACAGATTCAGTATTTCATAAATAACATTCGGGGAGAGCTGTGGAGGTTTATGTAACAACTATTCAAAATGCATTTCAATGTTACGCCTCTGGAGCTACTATCCATGTTAATAAAACTACAAATTTTCAATAAAATTTAAGCTACTGCATGGAATGTAAATATTTGGTAGAGTTCCACAGGCTATGCAACAAAAACGCTAATATTGACTGTTCACGTTGTTTGTTGGTTATGTTGCAATTGTGAAAGCCCCACATCCTGCGGATAACACCTGCACTTAACCTCTATTTTTATGTTGAAAGCATGCGTAATTATAGAACAACGCACGGTAACAGGACACGGGACAAGGCAAGTAGGTCTTCCTCTGCAGACACAACACTTGTTAGACAAGTTGCAGACATTACCTAACGTGTTTATTGATATAACACTTCAAAGCGACCATTAACATGAAATACAGCCCAATTAAGACTAATTTCGTACCAAGCAATAAACAAGTTGCAACTTCGTTGTAAAGACCAGTTAGTTATTGCCGTATAGGCAAATAATTGCTATATATTCCGAGATCCAGTATCACAGAGATTCAGTATATAGCAGGATATAGAATTTCTGAGTCCCAAGCCTGGTGATGCACGACATAACCACTGGACCTTAAAGGGTTCAAGCTTCTGCCAGTATTTCCCGTTACAAATTAGAGCGGATGATTAGTAAATGAGGAATTGGAAAGACTGTCGAAGGAGCGATCTTGCGATCTTGCTTTCTTGAGTAGAGCCTGAATAAACCAAGAAAATTCTCCCGTAGTTCAGTCAGTGTGCAAGCCACGATTTTAAACTGAGAACTTCCGAAAAAGAAGCAGGAACGCTACTCTCTTTGTAGGCAATTTCTGTCCCGCTGAAGTCAAATTACACTTAAGATCCGAATACTAAATTAACACTCAGTGTTCAGAGCTTCTCCTTCACGGGCTTCATCGGTATACACAAACCTGAGGACCAAGATTCGAACGCGGAAGCTCCCGAATAAGTAGATATTCTAGCCACTGTGTGGCGCGCTTCTGCGAAACCTTTTAAACTCTTCCTTATTTCGTTACTTTTGTACAACTCGCTTCTTTGTCTATTTTTAGCCTACTGGTAGTGTGCTTCAAATAGAGAGAGGATAGATAAGATTATTTCCATTTATATTATCAAACAGAAAAGTAACTATGAGCGGAAGTGACGGAGTGCCTTAGTGGTGCACTACATCTCTTTCGTTTCATGGAAGGAGGTAAAGAGTTTACGACTGGATTTGTTTTCCGGTTGTCGTCTGCGCAGCCTAAATCGAATTACGGAGCAGCTGCGCGGCTGGCCTGCGGGTCGGAAGTTGCTGACCTGTTGACCTGTGCTAAGTGTACATGATAATTCTACCTCTACAGTCATCCACGTTGAGGGACATTAGCTCCCAGTTCCCGGAACTGTTTCACCACCTGCATTAGAACTTCCTTCTGCTGACGGAGTTGAAGCACGTAGTCTTTATGATATGCTAATTGCGGCGTCCTTTCCCTTTTTCGTACACCGCCACCCTCCCACTTACGGAACCTTTCTCTAACATGTTTGTTATTCTCTCTTTAAGTTGCATTTTCAATTCCGCCTATCCTCTTGCCAAGTTTTGAAAATAATGCATAAATCAACTCCGTTCTATCTACTTAATACTTTTCAAAAGAATTATATTGGAAAAGCGGATGTCACCCAGATAATCAAGAGATTCATGGTTTTTACGTAAATCGAGGGTCACGACCGTATTCAGAACAGCCTTGTCACTGGGTCTTTCCACTGAAACCACTGAATTCAGGATTACTCTCCTCTGAATTGTGACGCAGGCCAGAGATCTGTTGGTACTTCGTCCAAGTTTCCGATGAACTTGTTGCAAAGTTACAAGCTCGTATAATACAACGAAGGAGAAACTGCATAGAAACAACGCCGCCATTTTGTTTAACAAAATATGCAACCATACCTTTTAAAATTTACTATTTCACACTGATGTTTGTTGGACCGTGCATCATTGTGATAACTGAAGAATAAGTACCAACTAGTTGCTACTTACTGTTTTATTGTACTTCTTACAGGCTCAACAAGTTTCGGGCACTACCATGCCCATCATCAGGAGCTCACAACTATAATGTTGATTATCATATTGGTCGTTTCGTTCTTGGTTTGCTGTAGGTTGGAGGTTAGGTGCGGGTAGGCTGGAATAGTGTCCAGGCTGCAGGCCTGCAGCCCAGACACTAATCCATGATGGGCATAGTAGTGCCCGAAACATGTTGAGCCTGTAGGAAGTACAATAAAACAGTAAGTAGCAACTAGTTGGTACTTATTCTTCAGTTACTCTTTTACATTTGCATTAGTTTTTAAAATTTTTGTAATGTATCCTTTGAAGACACTTCCCTGAGGATGGCCACAAGTGTGGACAAATCAGCTACATACGGAAGGCTTACTATTGCAATACAAAACACTTAAATATTTACAAGCGTTTGTTGTTTCCATCTTCATATCGAACTAACTCCATGCTTGGTAGTAGATTATTCAAAATTGTTGCAATACATTCGGAGCGCAAGTATGCGGAAGTAACTCTCATCACAAGTCAGAAAACAGCAGGCCTGCTCTTTATATTGACTTCGGTAAGAACTTCCAAGCTCAGTCACTTGAATCCGGTAGAAATAAACCATATCTCATGATCCGCTTTAGTGTTACGCTAAAATGTATGCCTATGTCTCTCAAATGGACTCTGCCCTTAAACTTTTCTATCAGATTACTTTGTGTGCGTTTCTAATCCTCCTTTGCGCTACAGTCTCCCTCCTCATTTTTATTTGTTTACACTAATAGTATTTTGCAGACAGTACAAATTACTCGTATGACGATATTTAAATACTAAAGTCCAACACATATTTTTCGGAACGTAATGAGCATTTCTTTCCACTTTCTACTCACGTTGCTCTAAATTTTTGTTATTTGGAGTTATTGTTGTAACCAGTTTGAGAGGCATGATAAAATAAGTGATGTAACAGACGCTATGAAAGGAATACCAACCGCCTACATTTCTTTTGAAAAACTGCTGAAGGTCGTCGGTGCCTAAAATGAATAAAATATTTTATCTGCGATGGAGCTTTGAAGGTAGATACCGGTATGACAATTTTGCACTTTTTTGGGATTAAGACAGTATATTACTCTCAGATTTAATAACAGAAACTTCCGAGTTAGTTTATAAAAGCCTTTCATTTCGCTGTAACTGCAACGCTCTCGCCCTTTGTGGGAGCCAGCGAGTAGGAAATGTGCCGGACTACCGACTCTACTACCTTCGGTTTTGTGGTTTTCCTCAGTCTCTTGAGGTCAACGTCGTGACAGTGACTTTCCCAGTGAAGTGGTCATATCCCAGAAAAGGGAGACTCAACGACTGCGTAGTGGAAACCTCAAGACTGTCAAATTGCAGTAACCACTATTTGTCTGCTGTCAGTAATAATGTTAATCTTATTCCGTTTTATGCATGTGTAACGTAGTCAGTTTAAACAGGCATTTCCAACAGATTTCGTTATTAATGTGTACTCATGGGGCACTAACATAAGCAAATTGCTTCAAACGGGTTTAAGTGTCCCTCACTCTCTAATCGAATGGGTGAATAACACTTTTGCCCAAGGACAAAGTAGGTAAAGTAAAGGTAAATTTCACCCTAGAACAGGTCACGATGGCCTAGAGTGGGAGTATATGTATAGCTCTACTCTTTCTTTAACCTCGTGGCTAGATGTGGGCCTGTGGTCAAAGCCACGCCCCGGCCTATTTAACCCTAGCAAAGGCACACTACCCAAGGTATAGGAGGCTAGGTTGACCCCAGAGCCGGTCTGAACGGGTGCGGCAAATCTCACTCCCACCGTGGTTCGATCTCCGATCTCCTGACCGTCCAGCCCGTAGCGAGTCGCTGTACCTACTCCACTATCCCAGCCCAAAGGGCAAAGTAGACAAAACGTAACACCAGTCACTTCTTGAATTTACGGACGAGGTACTGAACGTGTGGAGTTTTATCTCTACGCCCTTCTATATTATAGTAGTGTGTCTAGTGCATCGGCAATTGTAACTGCATTCGGTGTGGCAAAGGTGAATGATAACGCAGCTGGATACGATCTGCGAATTTTACACGCCGAGGGTGCACCTGTCGCGCGCAGTGTCCTCAGGCAGGTTTCGGAAACTGCCATGAGGGCCGTATTTCAACAGCAGTGACGGTACATGCTGGCTAACGGAGCGGACAGCTGCAGGGTGCGTGCCTTTTGTCCACGTTCTGAAATATTTCTCTACTCCTAAGTCACTTTTCCTACATAACATGCAGACAGGCCTCCAACGAGATAAGGAGAAAGATAAACTTGTCTCAGGGAATAATCGTAAGCATTTCGTCATGAAGGCACACAATGGAATATGCAGGTAAAATTCTACGCATTTTGCCCAGCACTGGACGGACATGAGTGTTCAGCCCCCCCAGTTCCGGTCGCTTTACTCGCGATACAAATATGACATGCGACAATGTGAGCACCCAGCCTGTCTGATTATGAGTACAAAAACAGAGAAAGAAAGAAAAAAAGAAAAAAATTATTTCCCTTAACGGGAATCGAATTTCGGTTTTCTAGCTCACAGAATTCACCTCACAAATGTATATAGAAGATAAAGTGCACCCTTGTACAGGCACTGAGGCCCTGTACAGGCCGTACGGTCCAAAGGGGGAGAAGAGTTATAGCTCTACTCTTTCTTGGCCACGGCACTAGAAGGGGGTGAGGGGTCAGCGTCACGCCCTGGCTGCTCTTTACCCCGGAAAAGACCCGGTACCCATTGCACAAATGTATATAGCCTGTGTAAATTTTCCTTATATGAGTAACAAGAATAAATAAAAATTAAGTCACGGTGAAAGTGTTTGGAGAAGAGGCCTGTGTGTAAGCCTGCTCTGTGTCTTCAGATGGCTAGGCTGAAACAAAGATCTGATATGGTCTGGGAGGGAGACGCCGAAGTACATTCGGTATGAGAGCGGGTGGACTCCAGAGCAGCTCTGGAAACTGGAACGAAAAAAAATTCTGTGTATGCGACTGCAGGGTATCGAAACGCGTGTTGTGAGTTCCCTCACTCTCTGCAAGTAAACTCTGCGAGGGCCCGTTGAAATGCGCCGCCAGTTGCTCATCAGTGAAAAGAGTTCTAATTTATATCAAGGTCTCTCAGCTTTAACTTACTCCTTTAAACATACGTCTCAACCCAGTAATAATTCGATGTGAGATCCACCACTGATGCAGAAAGTAACTGGTTTTAGCAAAATCTCTCTACGCTTCCACCACACTAAACCTGCTATATCCCAACAGACAGCAAGTTTTATATTTACCGCGGGGAGTAACTTAAATTTCACGCAAGACACACGTCGACGTTAAACAAATATCCAAATGACAAGTTCCAAAACAATTTCATGTTTTCGGTGTTGCAGTGCTCTGTTGAGTTCCTTCAGGTAATTCCAGGGAAGAAGAAATCAACAAACTGAACGAGTCAGCAATGGTACATGTCACTATAATTTACACGTATTTTCGAATTCAAAATCACGGAGTTCCCTTCGACACTTTAAAACTGCGAAGCTGTGAAATGCACATAACATAAGACATAATTAATCACATAAACATCTTGTAGGACACTACAGGCACATGATGTAAAAGGTAAATCAGTCCCGTTACAGGCCCGAGGTGCCCAGAGGGTTCCGGGAAGTCAAGGTTCCCAAATTACGTGACAATGGCCCAGAATGATGTGAGGTTGTCAGCCTTATGCACCGGCCACCTTTACCCCAAGGAAATACTCCTGGTACTCAATTCTGTTAAGAGGCTGAGTCGACCCCAAGGTCATAGTGTGATCGGAAGGTTTTTTATGTCAATGAAAATTTCCAATGGCATCAGCTGGGATCGAACCAGTGACCTTCCGATTTGTAGCACAACACCTTAACCACTGTGCCATGAGCTTTTAAAATTCAACAAAATATAAGGCCACGGACACAGAGAGAACTCGTTTCAAAAATTGCATCGCTTTCATATTTCAATTTTTTTTTGCACTGTAAACCTATGGTCGCATCTCATATAAAATGTTTAGGATTTTGATCTAGAAGTAAGCTAAATAAATTCCAAACTGCTTTGAAAATATAGTACTTCACTTCCTGTCATAAAGCGGTTTAAGCAAGGTATTATGCCATAAACTATGAAGTGTTCATGTACGTCTGCAGTTTTCAATTATGTTCACATGCTTAAAATGTCTCATATCGTTTATGACATCATACATACTCCAACTATCTAGTAGTTTTAGTAGCTGGACTTCGTATTTACGGCTTCCTTGTTGACTTCCGACAATGTAAGGCAGCATTCTAAGTGCCCTCTCATGTGATACAAAAAAACATTTCCGCATACTGTCTTGCAGTGCATGTCAATACAGACTACACTGTTTCCGACATAAAGAAAGGGATAACTACAGATGATGCGGCTGTAACTCTGTAACAGCGTTATGTTACAAGGTAAGAGAAGTCGCGGTTGAATTTCTCACATATTTTACATAAGAATTTTTATGTCTACGATCTCATGAGCTCTTTTTTTTATGTACTGCTCATTTACTTCAGGAATCGCGTGAGATTATTTTAAAACATTTTACTCTCAGCGTACTAATAAAGATATTTAGGTGATAAAGTCATTCTCTTGGAACAAGATTTTCTTTTTATTTAGATGATACTGCGGCAAAAATAACAGGAAATTTGTACAAAAAATAATTACCTACATTGGCCGAGTTCGCGTGCGGACTGGCCGTTTTATTTAGCTTGTCCAGTTGTTTCTACTAGTTTCCATTCATCACTTCCCATACAAATATTTACAGTATGACGAATTCAAGAGAATATTCAGTTTTTCCGGCTTATACATGACAAAAAATTGTTTAACTGCCTTAATAAAAACACATATTTTATAATACTTGTGTCCTAAAAACACAAAAACAATAATTTCCTGGTTATCACTCACACGCGGTTTTAACGGTCTTATTCCCTAGTGCTCGCGACGGGGAAGAGGGGGCTGGGTGGAAGGAAGAGTGACAGACCTATGAATGGCCGCTGCGTTTGTTTCCTATTTATTAAAGAAAGAAACAAATACAAGGTCGTTTAATAAATAGCGGAAAAAGGCGCTTGCTAAATGAGAGCCTGTGTAATGTACTTTTTATGTGAGTACTGTCACAGACTTCACAGGTGGTGGTTATGACGTGTTACGATGTTAATTATGAAAAGTTTATGACACTTTTGCATACACGTGTGTGAACAAGATACTAACTTTGTACAAGAAAGTGACAAAAATACAGTCCTTATCAATTCGGGCTTGACAGGTTTCCGTATGACGTACCATTCATGGTATATTTATGTTTCATGTCATGAAGTTAGCGGCGCGGAAAAGGACACAATATATTTTCTAAAACTTGTTCTTTGTCCGTGTAGATTCCTCAATAAACTTGATATGCATATATTTGCAATATTGTAGGAGGGTTGAGCAACAAAATTCGTATTGTACAAAAACGTATTTTAGAAGTATAATTTCAAGGCATTGTATTAGCTTTTTTCAATCAGGATTAAATATTTCATACCTACTACATTTCACACCCAAACGGCATTTATTTATGCCGTGTATCTTTGCTTGCTGCACGACTTCTTTGCACAAGGAGCTAATTTCAATATTGTTAGTTCGATTAGCGATCATAAGTAGAGTGTGTCACACTGGACCAAACGAAGCCCATTTTCTAGAGTACTCCAACAAGAACTAATGTACAAAAGTGTGCGTTGATTTAAGAAGATCTAGAGATTTATGTAACATATATTTAAAAGACTCGGTTGTCATTTTGCAAAAGAATGTTGTTAGATGTGTATATTTTCCATGTGACGCGGTTTAAATTGTGACACAATAAAAATATACAAAGAGCTGTTAGCTCTGTAATACGCTAAGCACATTTCAAGCATCATTCAAAGTGATCAGTATTTACTGTAACGAGCATATGAAGCAGGATATTTAGTGTTAAAAAGATATATGTTCAAGTAAATACAAACTGTTATCAGAAGATTGTGACTTACCCTCTATATGTCTCTAGATCCATAGGTGTAGGTTTTCTCCTCTTCGCCTCATTAGCTTCCTCTCCACATACAGTACAATCACTTCACGCAGTCTAATAAAATGTCCGCTGCTTGCTTCCTTATCGAAGCTGTTCAAGACACTCATTTTGACACTGATATCCATTTCACAAAAAAAAAATTAATTAATTTCAGGCACTCATATAATTCCATCAGACACTACCCTTCAGTTCACCGTGACAACAATCGCATTTACATGCCATAATTTCTTTCTTTTTAGAATCAATACCGTCTTTAGGGTATATGAAAAGGGATTACATTGTGGGGACTTTCATTGGCATTTTCGACGTCTGCAGCAAAGCGTGTGGAATAGGACTGAGGGAAGCGTGAAGAAGCGTTCAGATACAAGACACATTTAACAAAAATACTTGGTATTCTTCTTTGGAAGAAAACATTCCTGCTTATTTAAAAATGAGCAAGGTTTCAAAATGTTCTTTGAATCTATAAACGTGCAAAAGTTAATGCCCAGATTTGTGTGTAAGTCAACAATTCTGTTAACCAGCAACTTTCACACCAAGCTGTTGTTTAAAACGGTACTAACTGAACTCGACCTTCGATTAGACATCATTTTCTCTTGCACTGGTTGCACACTCGCATTTGAATGACCCCATTATCACATTTATAATTTTACACTGATATAATTCACACAAAAAAATTAAAAAGTAAAAAGTCCAAAGACTTTTCCTTCCATTTGGCATTGTGTAGGCCTAAGTAGCTTTTAACAAATCTGAATATTTTTGCAGTTCACATTCGGTATGCAGATGTTACCGCCACATACAGGTCCGGGAAAGACTGTCACTTCTGAAAAATAACAAAGAAAAATATTTTTTGATGTAGAAGTTTTTGAGAAAGACAAGAGACTTGTCAGGTGGATCACGCACCCTGCGAAAACACTGGTCTAGTTCGCACTGCAGTCTTGTAAGATATTTTGTAATATGGATTGAGACTTGTAATCCGCTTCTCATTGGGAGGCTGGACTTATTTCAAACAAACTTTGTTAAATACACATTAAATACACACACACACACACACATATATATATATATATATTTATATTCATATTTATATTTATATTCATTATACAAAATATAAATAAAGTG
>Ga0123353_10013340_pt1 | contig 11766 bp, 19 predicted proteins | sample TergutLab28metaG_3_FD_92763 | JGI IMG/M metagenome (GOLD analysis project Ga0123353, IMG submission 92763) | Labiotermes labralis P3 segment gut microbial communities from Petit-Saut dam, French Guiana - Lab288 P3 | ecosystem: Host-associated > Arthropoda: Insects > Digestive system > Gut ... | reverse complement strand
GGCAGCTGGCCGCCACGGCGAATTCGAGGCGGCCGGCTTCGTCCATGCCCGCGAGGGTGGCGTAGATCAGCCCCGCGCCGAAGGAGTCGCCGCCGCCCACGCGGTCAACGATGTGCACGGGGTATTTGCGTGAATAGTAGCACTCGCCATCTGCGGCTCCGCAGGAGACGCTGTATAGCATGCCTGCCCAGATGTTATCACTGGCGCTGACGGATTCGCGCAGGGTGACGGCGATCTCGGGGATGCCGAAGCGCTCGCCCAGCTGCCGGGCCACGCCGGCGTAGCCCTCGCGGGAAAGCGCGCCGCCCTCGATGTCGCTGCCGCTGGCGTGAATGCCGAACACGGCGGCGGCGTCCTCTTCGTTGGCGATGAGCAGGCTGACATAGGGCATGAGCCCCTCCATGACGCGGCCCGCCTCCTCGCGGCTCCACAGATTCTTGCGGTAATTCAGGTCGCAGGAGACCGGGAGCCCCAAGCCGCGCGCAGCCCGGCAGGCCTCCAGGCACAGCGCCGCGCAGCCGCTCCCTAAGGCGGGGGTGATCCCCGTGAAGTGGAACCATGCGGCCCCCTCGAAGATGGCGTCCCAGTCGAACTCGCCGGGCTCGGCCTCGGCGACAGCGGAGCCCGCGCGGTCATAGATCACCTTGGAGGCCCGCTGGGAGGCCCCTTTTTCGCAGTAATAGATTCCCACGCGCTTGCCGCCCCGCAGGATATGGCTGGTATCCACGCCGTAGCGCCGCAGGGCGTTCACCGCCAGCTGGCCGATCTCGTGGGCGGGGAGCTTGCTGACAAAGGAGGATTCCATCCCCAAGCAGGCCAGATCCACCGCCACATTGGCCTCGGCCCCGCCCATGGTGGCCTGAAAGCGCTCGGCCTGCACAAAGCGCAGATAGCCCTCCGGGGCCAGGCGCAGCATGAGCTCGCCGAACGTAACCACCTTGCCTGTAGGGGCGGCCACCTGCGGTGGGGCTCCCCGCTTCGCGTCTGTCGCCGCAGATTTTGTGTTTGCGCCTTTCGCCTCTACAGCCTCTTTACACAGCCGCGTGATTTCCTCCCATTCCCCTGCGTCAATCAGGGCCTTCGGGCACATCCAGCTGCCGCCGCAGGCGAGGATCTTCGGGAAATCCAGGTAGTCGCACAGGTTTTTCCCCGAAATCCCCCCCGTGGGGATGAAGCGCAGCATAGGGTAGGGCGCGCTGACCGCTTTGAGGTAACTGAGGCCCCCGGCCTGTTCGGCGGGGAAGAATTTCACGCATTCCAGGCCGAAGGCGATGGCCCGCTCCATATCGCTGGGGGTGGCGCAGCCCGGCACGATGGGAATGCCCTGTTCCACGCAGTACCCAACCACCTCCGGGTTAAAGCCCGGGGTCACGACGAATTTCGCCCCCGCGCCCGCCGCGCGCTTTGCCTGCTCCACGGTGAGCACCGTGCCCGCCCCCACCAGGATCTCCGGCACTTTGGCGGCGATTCGGCGGATGGCCTCCTCCCCCGCTGCCGTGCGGAAGGTGACCTCCGCCACGGGGATGCCGCCGACCAGCAGGGCCAGGGCCAGGTCCGGGGCCCCGGCGGCGTCGCCCATGGCGATCACCGGCACGATGCCGGCCTGCGCGATTTGCTCAAGAACTGGGTTCATAACAGCGTCTCCATTAAATCTTGCCCCAAGGCGTACCTTGAGGCAAGTCATTTCGTTGGGTTATTCCTCCGCGGCCTTGGCGGATTCCTGCGATTCGCGCACGCGCTGCGCGCGGCTGCCCCTTCCGGCCCTTCCGGCTCTCGCCATGGCCCGGGAACGCCTCTGCTCCTTCTTTTCGTCCTGCACAAGCTCGATGATGCACATCTCGGCGGCATCGCCACGGCGCGGGCCCGTGCGGATGATGCGCGTGTAGCCGCCGCTGCGGCCCGCATAGGCCGGGCCGATCTCGTCGAAGAGCTTCTTCACCACGTCCTCTTTGGTTATGAAAGCGAAGGCCCTGCGCTTGTTGGCAAGGGTGTTCTCCTTGGCGATGGTGATATACTTCTCGGCCAAAGAACGCACCTCTTTCGCCCTTGTCACGGTCGTCTCGATGCGGCCATGCTCCAAAAGGTACGTCACCAAACCGCGCAGCATCGCCATGCGTTGGTCGGTAGGACGCCCCAATTTCCTGCTCCCAGGCATAATCTTCTACTCCTTCCACCTGCGGTGAGCAGGTCGCGCACCACCATTGCAGGCTTATTCAATCCGATTCTCGCGTTTATCGGGCTGTTATCTTAAACCCCTACTCCTCGTCCTTGCGCAGCTCCAGCCCCAGGGAACTGAGCTTGGCAATGACTTCGTCCAGGGATTTGCGCCCCAGGTTGCGCACTTTCATCATGTCTTCGCCCGATTTCGCGGTGAGGTCCTCCACGGTGTTGATCCCCGCGCGCTTCAGGCAGTTGTAAGAACGGACGGAAAGGTCAAGGTCGTCAATGGTCATCTCGAGGACGCGTTCCTTGCGGCTGTCGGGTTTCACAACCATAATTTCCGTGTCGAAGACCTCGTCGGAGAGGTCGGCGAATAAGGCGAGGTGTTCATTGAGGATCTTGGCGGCCAGCGAGACGGCCTCCTGGGCGGAGGTGGTGCCGTCTGTCCAAACCTCAAGGGTGAGCTTGTCGTAGTCGGTGATCTGGCCCACGCGGGTGTTGTCCACGGTGTAGTTGACCTTGAGCACCGGGGAATAGATGCTGTCCACCGCTATGACGCCAATCGGCGGGCGCAAGAGCTCCTTGTTGCGCTCGGCTGAGACATAGCCGCGGCCGCAGTCGCAGGTGAGCTCCATGGAGAGCTTCGCGCCGTCTTCCAGGGTGGCGATGTGCAGGTCGGGGTTCATGATGTCCACGTCGGAATCCACCTGGATATCCGCCGCCAGAACGGCGCCTGCGTCCTCCACGTCGATATACAGGCGCTTTTCCTCTTCGCCCTGCATCTTCAGGATCACGCATTTGAGGTTGAGGATAATCTCCGTCACATCCTCCTTCACACCCGGGATGGTGGAAAACTCGTGGAGGATGCCGTCGATTTTGGCGGAGGTGATGGCGTAGCCCGGCAGGCTGGAAAGCAGCACGCGCCGAAGGGAATTGCCCAGCGTCGTACCGAAGCCGCGTTCCAGGGGCTCCACCACGAACCTCCCGAAGGTTCCGTCCGGTTTTACTTCCGCTATTTCGATTCTTGGCTTTTCGATGCCAATCATAGTTACGCCCCTTTCCAGATATTAGATATTTTAGATGGCAGACATTTAGATACTGTGGTCTTGACCTCTGCGGCCACACAAGCGTTTCGCACAAGCGTTTCGCTTTTCACACACACCCGGCATACATCGTCTAAAGTCTTGGGTCTAAAGTCTAATATCTACTTGGAGTAGAACTCCACGATCAGGTGCTCCTCCACCGGCACGAAGATCTGGTCGCGCTCGGGCAGGCTGAGAATCTTGCCCTCCGGGCCGCCGCGCTCCAGCCACGCGGGCACGGGGCGGGCGTTGCTTTCCAGCAGGGCTTTGATTTTGTCGCTCTCGCGGCTTTTCTCGCGGATGGACAGCACGTCCCCGGCCCGCAGCAGGCAGGAGGGGATATCCACCTTTTTGCCGTTGACCTGAAAGTGCCCGTGGTTCACCAGCTGCCTGGCTTCCGCGCGGGAGGCGCCCCAGCCCAGCATATAGACTACGTTGTCCATGCGGCTTTCGCACAGGCGCAGCAGGTTCGTGCCCGTCATGCCGGCGGCGCGGTCTGCCATCTCGTAGTACCTGTGGAACTGGCTTTCCGAAAGGCCGTACCAGCGCCTGGCGGTCTGCTTGGCGCGCAGCTGCACGCTGTATTCCGTGGGCTTCTTGCGGCCCTGGCCGTGCTGGCCCGGCGCGTAGGAGCGGCGGTTCACCGCGCATTTGTCTGTGTAGCAGCGGTCGCCCTTGAGAAAGAGCTTCTGCCCCTCGCGGCGGCACAGCTTGCACACGGGATCGGTATATCTTGCCATATTGTCTGAATACACCTCCATAGATGGTTGGTAGGGGACGGCGTCCTCGACGTCCCGGGCCGAGAACTACACCCTTCTGCGTTTGGGCGGGCGGCAGCCGTTGTGGGGGATGGGCGTCACGTCCTTGATGAGGCTGACCTCCAGCCCTGCGGTCTGAAGCGCGCGGATAGCTGCTTCACGTCCCGAGCCGGGGCCCTTGACATACACCTCCACATGCTTCAGCCCATGCTCCATCGCGGCCTTCGCGGCGGTCTCGGCGGCGGTCTGGGCGGCAAAGGGGGTGGATTTCTTCGACCCGCGGAAGCCCATTTCTCCCGCGCTGGCCCAAGAAAGGGCGTTGCCGGCGGTGTCGGTGATGGTCACGATGGTGTTGTTGAACGTGGACTGGATATGCGCCGCGCCCCGCTCGATATTTTTGCGCTCGCGGCGGCGGCGGGTTCCGGTCGTCCTCTTTCCGGCGGCTTTGCTTGCCATGAGAATCCTCCTGTCGAAAATTCCTTACTTCTTCTTGTTGGCGACGGTCCTCTTCGGGCCCTTGCGCGTGCGCGCGTTGGTTTTGCTGCGCTGCCCGCGCACGGGCAAACCCTTGCGGTGACGGATGCCGCGGTAGCAGCCGATCTCGATCAGGCGCTTGATATCGTACTGGGTGTCCCGGCGCACGTCGCCCTCCACCCGCACATTGCGGTCGATATACTCGCGCAGCTTCGAGACGTCCTCCTCCGAAAGATCCTTGACCCGCGTATCGGGATTCACCCCCGTGGCGGCAATGATATCGCAGGCCGTCTTGCGGCCGATGCCCAGGATATAGGTCAAGCCGATCTCAATGCGCTTGTCGCGGGGCAGGTCCACACCTGAAATGCGTGCCATGTTGCGTTCCTCCTATCCCTGCCGCTGCTTGTGCTTGGGGTTCTCACAGATGACCATGATGCGCCCCTTGCGGCGGATGATCTTGCACTTTTCGCAAATCTTCTTCACGGAAGGTCTGACTTTCATTGCTATACCTCCTAGTTGCAAGCTTTCACTTGCTTCTCCAAATGATCCGACCCCTGGTCAAATCATAGGGCGACATTTCGATGGTCACTTTATCGCCCGGCAGAATGCGGATATAGTTCATGCGCAGCTTGCCGGAGATGTGCGCCAGGATCCTGTGGCCGTTTTGCAGCTCCACCTGAAAGGTAGCGTTGGGCAGGGCCTCTTTCACGATGCCCTCCACTTCGATCATATCGGATTTTGACACGCGGCTCACCCTTTCAGTGTTTCATTGGGCCAGTTTATCGCCAAGCGATTTATTGCTGAGGCGATTTATCGCCTTTCGCAGCGCTTTGTTGCCTCTCAGCTCCCAGGTCAGTCCCGGGCAGTCCACCGGCTCGATATGCCTGGGGTTCTTCTTCTTCGGCCGTTCCAGGGGCCGTTCCCTGCCGTCGCAGACGAGCACATGGCCGTCCTCTTCGCTTACATTCACCACGCACAGCAGATAGCCTTTATCGCGCCCTGCCTTGGAAACCACAACCGTGCCTTTCTCCATCATCATCCCTCCGCAAGCGTCAGAATGACCGGCCCGTTGTTCGTGACCGCCACCGTGTGCTCGTAGTGCGCGGCGCGCTTGCCGTCCCGGGTCGCCACGGTCCACTTGTCCTCCAGCACCCGGATCTGTGGTTTGCCCGCGCAGACCATGGGCTCTATGGCGAGGGTCATGCCCGCGCGCAGCTTTACGCCCTTCCCGGCGGTGCCAACGTTGGGCACGCAGGGGTCCTCGTGCATGGAGCGCCCCACGCCGTGGCCCGTGTATTCCCGCACCAGGCTGAATCCCCGCGCCTCGCAGCAGCTTTGCACCGCCGCGCTGATGTCGCCGATCTTTTCCCCCGGCGCCGCGCAGGGAATCGCCGCGTAAAGGGCCTCCCTCGCGGTCTCGCAGAGCTTTTGACTTAGCTCACTCAGCTTTCCAACAGCGAAAGTATAGGCTGTATCTCCCACATAGCCCTTATAGGTCGCGCCCAGATCCACGCTGACGATGTCGCCCTCCCGCAGCACGCGCCGCTTCGACGGGATGCCGTGGATGACCTCTTCGTTGACGGAGATGCAGGCCCCCGCGGGGAAATCGTTGTAGCCCAAAAAGGTGGGCGCCGCGCCGCAGCTTTGAATATACGCGCGGGCCACCTGCTCGAGCTGCGCCGTGGTGACACCCGGCTTCACCGCCTCGCCCACCCGCAGCAGCGCCTGGGCGGCGATGCGCCCCGCGTCGCGCATAAGGGAAAGTTCCCGGGTGGTCTTCAAGGTGATCATTAATCCAAAAATCCCTTGTAATGCCGCAGCATCATCTGGCTTTCCAGCTGCTTCACCGTTTCCAGCGCGACGCCGACCATGATGATGATGGACGTACCGCCCATGGAGATCGTCATCGTGGCGCTCGAGCCCGCTTCGACGGTCTTCGTCCAGTGGAGGATCCCCGTGGAAATCAGCGAAAAGGCGATGGGGAACAGGGCCACCACGCTGAGCATCAGCGCCCCCAGGAGGGTAATCCTGTTGAGGATGCGCCGGATATACATCACCGTGGGCTCGCCGGGACGGTAGCCCGGGATCATGCCGTGGTTGTTGCGGATATTGTTGGACATCTCCGTCGGGTCATACTGGATGCTGGAGTAGAAGTAGGCGAACCCGATGATGAGGATGAAGTAAATCGGCAGGTAAGCGGGGTTCTGGTGGCTGAAAACGCTGAAGAAAGCCGCCAGGCCCGTTCCGATCCTGGCCTCGGGGAGGAACATCTGGACGGTGGGGGGCAGGCTGAGGATGGAGCTCGCGAAGATGACGGGCATGACGCCGGACATGTTCACCTTGATAGGGATATGGCTGCTCTGCCCGCCGTACATCTTGCGGCCCACCACGTGCTTGGTGTACTGCACCGGGATGCGCCGTTCCGCGTTGTCCATCCAGACGATGAAAGCGATCATGCCCAGCATGGCCACCCCCGCGATGAGGGAAAGCGGGACCCATACGCCGCCCTTGGAGATATAGCCGCCGTTGGGGGAGTAAAGCTGGGTCACCATGGAGGGGATGCGGGCGATGATGCCCGCGAAGAGGATCATGGACACCCCGTTGCCGATGCCGTTGACGTTGATGCGCTCGCCCAGCCACATGGTCAGGCCCGCGCCCGCCGTGAGCACCACCACGATCACTGCCGCCTGCAGGAAGGCGAAGAAGCCGGTGTAGGGGGCCCCGCTTGCCTGCTTCAGCAGGAACGTGGCCGTATTGGGGTCCGCGCCGCCGTTACGCAGGTAGAAGTAATAGGCGATGCTCTGCATGACCGCCAGGCCGATGGTCACGTAGCGGGTGATGGTGGCGATCTTCTTGCGGCCCTCCTCTCCCTCCTTCTGCAGCCGCTCCAGGGCGGGGATCGCCACCGCGAGGAGCTGCATGATGATGGAGCTGTTGATATAGGGCGTGATGGACATGGCCAGGATGGTGGCGTAGTTGAACGCGTCGCCCGTGAGCATGTTCAGGTAATCCAAAAAGGAGCCGCCGCCCCCGCTGGCGCCCAAAATGCCGCCCTCCCCGATGTTCACGAAGGGGATGGTGATGGCCGAACCGATGCGGAACACCAAGATGATCATCGCCGTGAAGAGGATCTTTTTGCGCAGGTCCGCGATTTTCCAGGCATTGAGCAGTGTTTGTAACATCACGCCACCTCCGCTGCTTCTTCACCCAGTACGATGGCTGTTCCGCCCGCCGCCTCAATGGCCGCTTTGGCGCTTGCCGAAAACCTCGCCGCCTTGACGGTCAGGGCCTTGGTCAGCTCGCCGCCGCCCAGGATCTTCACGCCCGCCAAGGTCTTCTTCAAAATCCCGTTCGCAACCAAAGCTTCCGCATCCACCAAGTCGTTGGGTTCAAAAAATGCTTCCAGGGCGCTCAGGTTGACGATGGCGTATTCTGTCCTGAAAATGTTGTTGAAGCCGCGCTTGGGCAGGCGGCGCGCCAGGGGCATCTGGCCGCCTTCAAAGCCCGCGCCCTTCGCGCCCGAGCGGGCCTTCTGGCCCTTGTGGCCGTAGCCGGCCGTCTTGCCCTGCCCCGAGCCGTGCCCGCGCCCCACGCGCTTTTTCGCTTTTGTGGAACCCGGCACAGGTGCTAAGTCGTGAATTCTCATGCCGCAGCACCTCCTGCTTCATTTACTTCGATGAGGTGAGCCAGCACCCGAAGCTTTCCCTGCGTCGCCGCATTGTCCGGCTGCACGCTCACGTCGCCGATGCGCTTGAGCCCCAGGGCCTGCGCCGTGGCGAGCTGGTTCTTCTTGCTGCCGATCAAGCTTTTGACAAGCTTAACTTGCAATTTCTGCTCAGCCATGCCGCACCTCCTATCCTAAAATTTCGCCGACCGACTTGCCGCGGATGGCCGCGACCTCGTCGGCGTTGCGCAGCTGCAGCAGCCCCTGCATGGTGGCCCGCACTACATTGCAGGGATTGTTCGAGCGCAGCGCCTTCGTGCGGATATCGCGGATGCCCACGGTCTCCACCACCGCGCGCACCGGGCCGCCGGCGATCACGCCGGTGCCGGGGGCGGCGGGCTTGAGCACCACGAGCCCCGCGCCGTATTTGCCCATCACCTCGTGGGGGATGGTGCTGCCCTTCAGCGCGATGCGGAAGAGGTTCTTCTTCGCGTCCTCGATGCCCTTGCGGATGGCGTCCGGCACCTCGCCGGATTTCCCCAAGCCGAAGCCGATGAGCCCGGCGCCGTCGCCCACGACGACCAGGGCCGAGAACTTGAAGATGCGGCCGCCCTTCACGGTCTTTGATACGCGGTTGATGGAAACCACCCGTTCGGTGAGCTCCGCGCCCGCCGCGTCGATTTTTGCTGCCATTTTGGGTGTCCTCCTCTTCTTAGAATTGCAGTCCGCCCTCGCGGGCGCCCTCTGCCAAAGCCTGCACGCGGCCGTGATAGATATTCCCGCCGCGGTCGAACACCACTTCGGTGATCCCGAGCTCCCGGCCCCTCGCGGCGATCAGGCTGCCGATCTTTTTGGCCGCCTCGATATTCCCGCCGTAGCCCTCGAACTCTTTTTCCACCGAGGAAGCGGCGGCCAGGGTCGCGCCCCTGTCGTCGTCGATGATCTGCGCGTAAATATGCTGCAGCGAGCGGAACACGCAAAGGCGGGGGCGGGCCGCTGTGCCCGAAAGCTTGCCGCGCACGCGCCTATGGCGCTTTTGCCGCTCCTTGTTGCTGTCTTTCCTGGTAACCATCGCGTGTCCTCCTTACTTGCCTTTGCCGGTCTTGCCTTCCTTGCGGCGGATGACCTCTCCGGCATATTTGATGCCCTTGCCCTTGTAGGGCTCGGGGGGGCGTTTTTCGCGCACTTCCGCGGCGAACTGACCGACCCGCTGCTTGTCGATGCCCGAGATGACGATCCTGTTGGGGGCGGGCACCTCCACGGTAACGCCTTCGCGCTCGTCCATCACCACCTGGTGGGAATAGCCCACCGTGAGCACCAGCTGGCTGCCTTGCTTCTGGGCCCTGTAGCCCGTGCCGTTGATCTCAAGGGTTTTTGAGAACCCCTCGTGCGCGCCCGTGACCATGTTGGCCAGCAGGCTGCGGGTCAGGCCATGCATCGCGCGCGCCCGGGGCTCGTCGCTGGGGCGCTTGACGCTGAGCGCCGCTTCGCTTCTCTCGATGATAATACTCGGGTCGAATTGACGGGTCAAGGTACCCTTGGGGCCCTTCACCGTCACGGCGCTGCCGTCGATATCGACGTCCACACCGGCGGGGATTGCGATTGGCAGCCTACCAATACGGGACATAACAGCACCTCCTTCTCACCAAATAAACGCCAGCACTTCGCCGCCCACGTTTTCCTTGCGGGCCGCGCGGTCGGTCATCACGCCCTTAGGGGTGGAGAGAATCGCCACGCCCAGGCCGCGCATCACCCGGGGGATGTCCTCGCAGCTGGAATAGATCCGCAGGCCGGGCTTCGATACGCGCCGCAGGCCCGTAATCACCTTGCTCTTGTTCGGCCCATATTTCAGGGCGATCTCGATCTCGCCCTGCTTGCCGTCCTCATGAACCCTGAAATTCTTGATATACCCCTCGTCCAGCAGAATCTGCGCGATGGCCTTCTTCATGTTGGAAGCGGGGATCCTCACCGTATCGTGCTTGGCCGCGTTGGCGTTGCGGATGCGGGTGAGCATATCGGCGATGGAATCCGTAACTTGCATTCAGTCGTACCTCCTTACCAGATGTTAGACGTTAGATATTAGATGTTAGATGCGCGTCGTCGTCTAATGTCTTAGGTCTAATGTCTAAAGTCTAATATCTACCAGCTCGCTTTGCGCACGCCGGGGATCTGCCCCTTGTGGGCCAGGGTCCTGAAGCAGATGCGGCACACGCCGTATTTGCGCAGGTAGGCGTGGGGGCGGCCGCAGATTTTGCAGCGGTTGTAGGCCCGGGTAGAGAACTTCGCCGGGCGCTTCTGCCTTACCTTTTGCGATGTTTTCGCCATGCGATATTCCCTCCTTTATCTCGCGAAGGGCGCGCCCATCAAGCTGAGAAGCTCGCGCGCCTCCTCGTCGGTGCCCGCCGTGGTGACGAAGCAGAGATCCATGCCCCGCACCTTGTCGATCTTGTCGTAGTCGATCTCCGGAAAGATCAACTGCTCCTTGATGCCCATGTTGTAGTTCCCGCGGCCGTCGAAGCTGTCGGGGTTGATGCCGCGGAAGTCGCGCACCCGGGGGAGCGCCAGGTTGAAAAAGCGGTCGGCGAACTCATACATGCGCTCGCCGCGCAGCGTCACCTTCGCGCCGATGGTCATGCCCTCGCGCACCTTGAAGTTGGCCACGCTCTTCTTGGCCTTGCACAGCACGGGCTTCTGCCCCGTGATCTGCTTCAGGTCGGCCACGATGGCGTCCAGCATCTTGGGGTTGTCCCGGGCCTCGCCGCAGGCCACGTTGATGACGACCTTATCCAGCCGCGGGATCTGCATGACGCTTTTGTACTGGAATTTCTCCATCAGCTTCGGCGCGAGCTCGCTCTTGAATTTGTCCTGCAACCGTGCCATGTCATGCCCTCCCTCTACTCGAATTCATGCCGGCAGTCGGCATGCTTGCACTGGCGGAATTTTACGCGCAGCCCCTTAATGTCCTTGAACGAATGGCCAATACGTGTGGGCCGGTGGCACTTGGGGCAGATCAGCTGCACCTTACTGGAATACAGCGCGCTTTCGGCCTTGATCAGCCCGCCCTGCTCGCCCTGCCTGCGGGGCTTCACGTGCTTCGTCACGATGTTGACGCCCTTGACGATGACCTTGCCCTCCCGGGGGGCCACTTCCAGCACCTCACCGCGCTTGCCGCGGTATTTGCCGTTGATCACCACGACCTCGTCGCCGGTGCGCACGTGGACTTTTGCGGATTGCCGCTGCGTTTTCGTCGTTTTACTCATACTCGTTACCCTCCCCCTTACAGCACTTCGGGCGCCAGGCTGAGGATCTTCGTGTATTCCTTCTCACGAAGCTCGCGCGCCACCGGCCCGAAGATGCGGGTGCCCCTGGGGCTCTTGTCGTCTTTGATGATCACGGCGGCGTTCTCGTCGAAGCGGATGCTGGTGCCATCCCTGCGGCGCAGGCCGCTGGCCGTGCGCACCACCACCGCCCGGATGACGTCGCCCTTTTTCACCACGCCGCCGGGCGCCGCCTTTTTTACGGAGGCCACGATGACGTTGCCCACATTGGCATACCTCCTGCCGGTGCCGCCGAGCACGCGGATGCACATGATCTCCTTCGCACCCGTGTTGTCGGCCACCTTGAGGCG
>Ga0123353_10013339_pt1 | contig 11766 bp, 8 predicted proteins | sample TergutLab28metaG_3_FD_92763 | JGI IMG/M metagenome (GOLD analysis project Ga0123353, IMG submission 92763) | Labiotermes labralis P3 segment gut microbial communities from Petit-Saut dam, French Guiana - Lab288 P3 | ecosystem: Host-associated > Arthropoda: Insects > Digestive system > Gut ... | reverse complement strand
TTGTCTAGTGGTTCTTGAGTTGCTTTATACATAAAAATGAACAGAGTATTTTAATACATGCTTGAAAGGGTTGCCAATCTGGCTGAAAAGAACAGGAAAGGCATGAACTCCAGACAGTTACCTAGCTACTAAACAGAAATCACTGTTACCCGGAAGATTCAAGCCATTAATTCTACAAACATATTTCAGACTGACTTCTGATTATGATGGGTTAAAAAAGTCCGTTTGGAATATTCAAATTGAGTATCTGCATCAAAGGTATAACCTTGCTGCATCTGTGGCTTTAGGAAGGAGTGCACACGATTTATAATCCTTACCATAAATTCCCAAAGACAAAAATTTTCTCAATTCATAATGGGCTTTCTGGGTTATGACACAATACGGACAGTTACTTGGGGTCCTATGTTACAGTGGAAAATAATGCTCCCAGCTTCTACCTTATCAAATGTGATTATCCACAAACCATTTTGAAACAGACTGCATTCTAGTCATAGTTCAAAGTAAAAATTAAGTTGGAGAAAATATAAAGACACAATGGAATCACCCTCTTCAGGAGGAACAGACAAAAAAATCAACTGAAGAATACCTTCAATGTCATAAATTATGAGGTAATTTAGCCAAAATCTTAATACTGGAATTCAAAAACAGTTAATTATTACCTTCTGTTGTTGGTGGTAGGCAGAATTCCTTAAATGCTTCCCTGACCATTGTTCTCAGTTCTCGGTCAAGCTTTGGATGCTCAAAGAGAGGGAATAAAGTAGGTAACACTCTTTTTTCCAATATTTGACGAAGAGATGAAAAAATCCCAGCACGCACTTTGTCAGCTAACAAAGGGTAAAAGTTTGGAATGATCTGTAAAACAATTTTGCATCATAAATAAACAATGTGCAAACATCACTATATCACACATTTGAATAAAATATTAAAAAATACATATTCATATGTAGTGTAAAAACTTACTCTGCATAAAAAATCAAGTAATGTGGCTGTGACAGCTGGATGCGATCGCATTGAATGATGCATGACAAGAATTGCTGGTTCTACAACATAAACATAAAGACTAAAGTTAAATTCCCTTCTTATACCATATTTCAGTACATTAAGAATGGGATTGGACATCCAACATTATTATGACCTACTGCAACAGATATGGCTAAGGCATTACATAATGATTAGCTGGGTTGAAAATGATTCACATGCCTTAAATACTCTTTATGATAGAAAAAATACTACATGGAGGAAATTTAACACAGAATTTAGGATGGGCCTATGTAATTTAATGTTAAATAAGGAGAAAAATGGTGAATAAGCAATTTAAGATAACAAAATGTCAACCAATATAATTCATGAACAATGGAAAATCTCTTATTTAAAGAAGAGTCTGTAACAGACACATCAAAGCAGTTGCCACATCCGGGCTGCAGTGAGCAAACACATGTCACATTTATCTGCAAAATTTGAAAAATACATAGGAAGGTAAAATACTATATAAGTACTCTAATACCATAAATAATGTAATCATTTTGGGTGATCCAAAGCTAAATCAGAAAAAATAATGTAAACTACATTAACCAGTCAGGTATTATTTCAATATCCAGAAAAGGTCAGACTATTTGCAAAAACGTGCCATAATTTATTTATGCTTAGCTTATTAGCCTAAGGTTTAATGTTCAAGCCAATGCCACTTTCATTTCTGATGACACTGTGTGTATTTGTTAACTGTGACATTTCAGAGCTCTTGCTTCATTTCATGAGTAAAAAGAATTGTTCACCCAAGTACATGTTGCCAAACACTACACACTTATAACAAGCAAAGTGAATAATTTTTTTGAAATCATGCAACAAGAAGTTAGGAGGGAAAAATATGAAATAACCAGGAGAGTTTCACTCAATATGAACAGGCCAAAAGAGTTTCACATAACAGTCTGATAACCAATTTGATGATCTTAGTCAATCAAATGTTTCTGTTTGGAAATTGTAACACATGGGCCACATTCATGGCCAGTTAAGTTCTGCAGGCAGCCAAAGAGGATTTGAAAAGGCCACATGTGGCCTATGGGCCGCAAGGATGCCATGACTGATCTACAACTATCAACTCAAATCATGTGAGACCACGCACATCCGCAGATGTGACAACACCAGCAGCCCAGTCAGTATAGCGGAAGACTATGCGCAGCAGTGGGGAACATCTACACTAAAGATGGGACCAACTCAACCTGAAACCCAATAAGTACTGCGGAACTTTCCACTGAGGTTAATTAGCTGAACACGAAACTGATCACTCAGATGTATTTGGTATCAAAGTAAAAAGCTGTACAGAAGTACCACCTCCAATGCCCACACATCTTCATGACCATGAGCTTAAGAACAGAACAACTTTAACTATCTGTCATGTTTCAAATCTCAGAGTATTACTTGCTTCTATTACTGCCACCACATCAGTGCCACCTGTGCTACTCATATCTGTGAAAGCAGTGATGTATGGTATGCATTTGTTTCCATTCTACATGGAATACTGAAAATGCATAGCCATCCAACTGCAAGAGAACTGTAGAAACCCCTGTGTTTCAACAACAGCCTTGTCAACTACCAACTAAGAAAATAAGTATGCAGTGTAGGAGATGTCAATTAAAACCCAGCACTCATAGACTTAATAATAAATTCAAATGAAGCCAAAACAACCCAACCAGCCTCATCAAAGCAGGAAATTTTCCATTTTTCTGCATTCTATCTATGGTACAAATTTGAATGCACTGTGAAAAGTTGAATGACATTATCTCAAATCACACAATAAACATCCTGGAGTATTTAAAGTTACACATCTTCTCTGCAATAAACACACACTGGTTAATTTATGTCCAACTGACTCCATTAGTTCATACATCAAGGTTACTCCTACATGTTTCAGCCATTACACATGGCCATTTTCAAAGAGTACATGTTACACAAAGGTCATATACAGTGAAAATATAACATCACTACTGGTAAGTGGTAAAATATAAATTAAATAATACAACATTCTTATGTTTAAATACAGAAAATGTTTCAGGTAAAATATACACAGGACTCAATTAGTAATGTTTGCATCCAAACATATACTCCTTCAGACAAGTTTTAGTTGTAAGTCCTTGTGTTGATGAGATATGCATTCCACAGATGGACGCTCAGTACAGATTGTTCATCAATGGAATATGCATCTCTCTGTCAAATGTTTCAGTGTCAGGCTGTTCACTAACCACACTGTGACTTATGTCTGTCATTACTTCAGAGTTCCCTGTCACTGCCATACATTAGACAATGAGACTGTGAAGTTTTACACAGACTAGATGTTGATACATTACTGACAACTATTTCAGTATTATTCAGTTCAAGCTCAGATATGTCTGACAATGGATTTTAATAAAGTTCTAATGGTTTCCTCCTCTATCAGTCCCTTCCTACTGTTAACACATGGTTGCTGCTGGCTAAAATTATAACAGAGAGTGTTGCAAATGTAATGTATGAACATGATCATTGTTTGGAATATATACAGTATATTTCCTCAGTTAGAGAGCCAGAAGCAATTACAGCGGCCATAAACATCCTGCTTCAACTTGACCACCCACTGCAGTTACAGCTGTTATATATGTACAAATAACGCAATGTCTCTATTAAACAAGCATACTGGTGGCAAGTATCTGTTAAAATACAAGTATACTGGTGGTACATGTCTATTAGAAAAACACTATACTGGTGGGAAGCATCTGTTAACACACAGATAAACTGGTACAGACCTATGTTCATAATGTTATCCTTATCAGCCTCAAAGAACAACCAGTCATAGAAGAGTGCAAGTTTTGCATTGGATGCAGCCACACTTGATGTACACGTTGTTAAAAGCCAACCAATAACTGCCCATCGAGGGATGATGTCTGAACAAAGTAGTTCATTTGTTGGATGAATTACTCCAACAATAAAACGGATTAAGTCACAGCGAAGAGACTGTGACTCAGGTGTAGCCAAGTACTGTAAAAGAAACATGGTCTCATCACTAGCGATACATACCATCACAAGATGTACAGTACTTACACTTGTAATGTGGCAAAATTATTTGATGTAAGCAATGAAGTAGAGGCAAGGAGAATATGTAGAACAGGCAATTCTGATTTCCTGTGAGTACTTCATGGTGGCCTCTCCTCTCTCATTCTTAAGAAGAACCAAATGGCCTTAACTAATGAACTAGTCAACAGATACCTTTCTATCTGTAAGGTCTTACTAACAGGTTGGCACCATAACTGAATGAGCAGCATCAATATAGTATATGTAGAAACCTCTGGAGAGTTAACTTCAACCACTAGACATACATACACATATACACATTAAAACTGTTAACACAGACTACACCTTCTTTACATGACAGACCACAAACATAAGCCCCTGTGAATTTCATTATGTGGAAATCATGCTGTATTAATATTGCAAAGTTCCCCTTCCCTTGTAACCCTTTTACTATTGATATGAAAGCTCTGTTGTATAAGAGTATGTGTTTGTTAGACACACAGCAAGTGTTATAGGAGATGAGGTAAAATAGTACATACATTCTCTCTTTAAAATGAAATTTCCCAGGACTCACCTTAATGTTACTAGGTTCTGATTTCATAAATGCAAAAATGAACTTTCATGAAAATTTGTTTTAACAAATTTAAACTTATACTCTGTAATTATTAATCTCACATTAAAAGTCACGAGTAATTAGTATACTTTGTCAAAACACAAAACATTTTTTTACAGTACTGCAAAATTCCTTTGAGCTGATATCAAAAAATCTGGAAATCCTAATAATATGGTAATTGAGGAGAGTAGTCTCAAGACCACGAGTTCTTCTTTTTACCAGAAACAAGTTTCATCAATGAAAGTGGCAAATCTAAGGGACATATTCTGACACCTAATCTCTTGCTCCAACGATCTTAGCTATTAAGACTCCGAACACATGGAAGAGAAACCTAATAGTCCAGAACCAGCAGATGCAGAAGATACCCGAATGGAATACTCCTCTGATTAGTCGTACAGTACAAATACAGGAGCAGTAACAAAAAAATTACCTGTAAAACCTTACATCACTATATGTACCATCTGATAATTATCACGTGCCAAAGTATCGAATACTGCAGATTATTAATCTGAAATATTCAATACTCTGGCACCTGTCCAGTCCTGTGCAAGCTGGATTAACTCATCCACGCATATAAAAAAAAAAGTCAACCATACAGAAACACACACACACACACACACTGCCACTTATAAGACATATACAGGTTTAATAAATTATATTCTTCAAAAAGGAAAGTATTTGTGTATAAATCATATTTGTCTGGATGCTCCTTCAACTTTAAAATTTAACTTACAAAACACTTCAAGTAACCTCTTCAATTGCCTCCCATAAATCCAACCCCTTGTCTGTACCTTAGGGTTACGTGGATCTATACCCTGGGTCATGCAGGAGGCTGTAACAGGTGTGGAGGGGACAGCCTGTAGAAGGCTACTATGACACACATGTGGCTAAATGGGCTCTGGTCTACCTAAGCCAAGGTGGAAGGTATCAAGCTGAAGGCTGCATGGCACTGGGGTGGTAATAGCAGTGTCATAAACAATCCCTTGGGAAACCAGGCTGCACCCCACTGTACACTGTATATAGGTCTTTCATCTGTGTAGCGCTCTGTGGATGGTGACTGTATATTTTCTCCCATTTTGTGGGACAGCTCCTTTAGCTGGGGACTTGGAGAGACACAAATGAATACACCAATGTCTCTGGAGACAGAGCATCTCAATTCACATGGGACCTGTTGGCAGAACATGGAGGAGGGTTCTTTTACCGGGGACTTTGAGAGAAAGGTGAGATTTTGTTTTATTAGGAGATCTCTCTCTTTTTTTTGGGGGGGGGGGGCTCCAAGCAATGTGTAAAAGAAGGCCCCAGCAAGAGGCACCTCCCTCCATAGCGGACCCAATGGGGGACCTGAAGGGGAGGTTCATTTACCAGGGACTTTGACAGACAGTAAAAGAGGGCTCTGGAAATAGAGTGTCTCTCTCTATGGGAGCTCTGTGAGGGTAAACCGAAGGGAGGGCTTTTTTACTAGGGGCTCTGAAGGATGGCTCTGGAGACAGGCATCTCTCTCAATAGGGATCCCACTGGGGAACCTAGAGGCGAGGTACATTTACCAGAGACTACGAGAGACAGTAAAAGAGGGCTCTGGAAACAGGGTGTCTCTCTTTCCATGAAGGCTCTGCAAAGGAAACTTGGAGGGAGGGCTCCTTCACTGGGGGGTCTGGAAGACTACGTAATGAGTAATGAAAGGATCTGGTAAAGGGCGTCTTTCTCTATAGGGGCCCCACTGAGGGGCAGGGGAAGGGTCGCTGCTTTACTGGGGACTTTGAGGGAAAGGTGAGAATTTGATTTATCATGAGTCACTGTTTATTGGGGAATCCGAGAGATCCTAAAAAAAAGTCTCTGGAAATGGGCAACTCTCTCCATAGAGGTCCTTTTGGGGAACCAGGAGGAAGGTTTGTTTACGAGGGACTTGAGAGACAGTAAAAGAGTTATTGATAAAAGGAGTGTCTCTCTCTCTCTCTCTCTATGTGAGCTCTGTGAGGAGAACATACAGGTAGGGCTCCTTTACTGGGAATTCCAAAAGCTAGGCCTTATCAGTACCCAGAGACAGGCTTGAAAACTGATTTCAGGTCCTAGTCTGACTTAAAGACCAGACTATTGTTCTTTAATAGGACACAATCCAGGGTTGTTATTGGCCCATTTATTGGCCACAACACCCTGAGAAGATATTTTTACTTATTGGGACTGACCAACAGCCCTTTATATATGAGGTGTGCAGCAGAGGAAGAAACCTCAGTCCACGTTTTTTGTGAGTGTGAAGCTTTGGCCTCACTCACATATACATATCTTGGTTCCTTTTCTTGGACCCAAAGTGTCTAAGTCTGGGAGCCATCTGAAACTTCAATAGAGGAACAGGGCTCCCTTGAATTGGCACAAGATTTTGGGCCATAAAGGGCCCGTCCAAAGGCCTAGGTGTATTGGGACTGAAAGGGCTTGAACCCAAACACTAATCTGATCTAACCCCTTCACATCTGTGGTACCAAAAAATTGCAGAAGGGTTAACAACCAAGTTTTCTGCATGTTGGAAAACACCAACATGAAGTACATGTGATTTTCATTTCTAAAACTAAACATTTTAAATGATTCCTGATCTAGGCTATTTTTCTCTCTTACCTGCCTCTGGAACCATTCTTGGTAACGTTTATGATATCCAAACCGAACTTGTGATGTAAGAAACACCAACTTTCTCTCCATGTCAGGTGTAAGACGTGACTGCAGGAACCTCCGTGATGTTCGTGTCTGTAGCAGCTGTAAAACGCCTATGGGAAAAATGTACTTTATTAATGACTTCATATTACAACAGGTTAGGGGTTGTGTTATTCATTGTCTCAGGCTTTTTGTTCCAGCCTAGTTCACAGTTATAGGGCTTGTCACAGATGGTGCATTTCCACATTGTCATCATCACAGCTGTTTTATCATGGATTAAGAAGCTTACAGTCACTCCCTTTACCATAGTGCTGATAAGTCCTTAGCCCGACCAGGAAGAAAACAAGCTCGGAAGCATGTCAGGGATGCGCGCGATTTCAATAACATCGAGGTGCAAACTGTCATCAAGTTTTTTTCCTGCAAGGCAAGGCACCGAAGGAAATTCGCGCCATTCTGACAGAAACATCAGCTTGTTTCCTTCCTGGTCGGGCTAAGGACTTATCAGCACCCCTGTACTACACAGCCAATCTAAACTACCTGAGCTGCATGCCTATTTAACCAACATAATCAATCCATACATGTGGATAAAGATGTGCCGGTGATGTCACTTTCTGCTAGCTTCCTTCAGAAGATAAGTGCAGCCACTGAACATATACACGAAATCACATTAAACCGAAAACTATCGCGCAAAAGCAAAAAGTGGTATAAATTTTCGAGTAACATTAGAGTGAAATAGCATAATAAGGAATTTGAACACAAAAAAGATAAAATTATGATATAAACACCATACTGTGGAAAATAAAACAGAGCTTATGCAGCACATCTAAAAAAATGCAGTAATTTTCCTTGTTGCCTAAATGTATAAAATTAATTTCTAGGGGTGTTTGATGTGTGTTCGTACATGCGAACATAGATTGTTTAAAGGCTGGCAATAAATGAAACATCATCATTGTTTACAAAGGTATAACAATTACCAGATATCTTTCTTTCTTCCTTCCTTTCTTTCTTTCCTCATCTCTTGCTATGCTTATTAATTAATTATTTATTAGTTTGTTTACTTAATATGTTTGTTTCTTGTTTTCCTTCCTTCTTTCTTTCTTTCTGACATTTCCTAGACTCCACACAGCCATCTTCAGGTAAAACCATACTACATTAACAAATGACATTACTGAGGGTTTTACATTTACATACATACATGCATGCATATACATACATACATTAAATTACAATATGTGCAAGACTACATAATTAATATTAATGAATATAACTTCATATTAAAATAATTTAACATTAATATAAAGTAATATTAATTCACATATTTATATTCACATTCATATTTGTATTTACATTTCCATTTATATAAATGTAAAATACCTAGTAACTTCCTCAAACTGGCACAGTTTTACTTGCAGATGATGATTCAGGGGCCAAAACATGCTGGTAACAGGTAAAAGAAAAGTGAAGTTGTCCCTACACATGCCATGAAGGCATACAAGGGAGTGGAAGTATATCTTCACTCATTCTTAATTTCAGCATTAGATGGAGGTGAGCTGTGAGCCTCATGCCCAGGTTGCTTTACCCCCCAGCAACAAGCCCCCATATCCACTGAATAGGAGGCTGGGTTTTCCCTGCAGTAGGTCTGGATGATTTGGGAAGAGACAAATCTCTTTCCACTGCCCGTATTCAAACCCCAGAGCAGACAGTCCAGCCCCATAGCCCAGCTACTATACTGACTCTATCTGGCTCATCCAAATATGCTGGACACAACAAATAAATAAATTGCATAATTTTATCCTCTTGTGAACAACAGTGATACTTTATCATGTGTCATTATATCAAGGTGCATGGAAAACGACAAATCCTTTCAATGTAAGCTGCTGTTTATCATTAGGGTAAAACTTAGACTCCCATACTGAAGTAAAAATGCACATTAAGGCTATTCAAGAACATGGTGCTGAGAACTGTTTGGTCTAAGAGGCAAGAATTAAGTTCAATGTTTGTACCCTTTATCAAACATAAGGAGGATAATAAAATCAAGACAGATGGTTCTGGCTGAGCATATAACATATGGGACAGATAAACCATGCACAAAAACTTTGTGAAACCACCTACCAGAAAGATACCACTTGGAAGATGTCAACACAATGCTACATGGAAGGAAAGAAAAAGGGTAGGAAGTATGAACCAGATTCATTTCACTTCAAGTAGGGACCAGCTGCAAGACCTGACGACCACAGTACCAAACCTCTGTTCCATCAAAAGGCAAAAAATTTTTTAACTAGCTGAGCAACAATTAGTTTCTCAAGAAAGAGTTAGTCAGCTGCAGAAAATGGGACATCACTCTCTGTCACTCTCTGTCTCTCTCTCCATATCCAAATTTTAAAAAATCAAATAATAAAAATATCACAGCAATATAACATTTTTAGGCACATTCACAAAACTGCAAAAAACAGCTATTAGCTATGTCACATCTGCCTGTCTGTCTGTCCACATGGAACAACTCAGCTTCCACTAGACAACTTCCATAAAATTTGATATTTGAATATTTGTCAAAAATCTGTCAAGAAAATTCATGTTTCATTAAAATCTGACAAGAATAACAGGTACTTCATATGAAGACCAATACACATTTTTGATCATATCTTGCTCAATTCATCTTAGAATGAGAAATATTTCAGACATAAGTTGTAGAGAAAATCAAAACACTCACTTCATGTACATCTGTTTTTGAAAATCACGTCATTTATGAGATAATGCGGAAAAATATTGTAGGGCCGGGCCATCCACAGGTTACAATATGGCACATGTGCATTCCATGCTGGGTACCAAATTCTACAAACATACACTCAGAATATGTAATCCACATTGCTTTTCCACTGTAACAATGGTTGCACAAATGTGCTTCATCATTACACTATATGCACATTGCCTGTCTTGTTTATTGTTAGGTGAAACCACCTAACTTTCTTAACACAGAATTCATGATATACCTATAACAGTGATTTGTTTGGCCTAATTATAGAGGAACACTATTATATCTCTCAACTCTTGCTAGTCACTTTCCATCAGCTGGCCAAGCTTATACACCTTTGACATTCAATGAGTAATGTGTTTGGTAGATGTGAAACACGTCTGTGAGCCAAATGAAAATATTTCCAGCACCTTCTATAAATATGATGAGTACAAACCTAATTGTAACTGCAGTATGTTGAACTAAAATGTGTGGACCCTGACTTACAGAAAACTGGAATGATAGTGACCACTGTGCTGCATACTATAACATGAATGGTATGTGTTCATATGCCTGTACAACTTATATAAGGAATCACAACCACAAAGAATTCCATTAATTTGCATTTCAACAAACAAAGTCACTACTTCCAGTCACCACTTGTAGATACATGAAACTTCGATATTATTCTAAGGTGGGCAAGTCTCTATGTCTGTATACTAGAAATGTTGAGTCATAATCTCACATTTGCATGTTTACAGTAAGGACCAAAATATTACTGTTCTAAAATTATATAACATAATTTATGACATGACAAACAAGGAAGCAGAACAAGACAGTAAAGATTTAAAGTCACAGACAGTATTCAAGTGCATATGAACTGTGTAAATTCACCATGAATGCACGAACATCTTAATCTTAACACAAAGTTACAGCAATAAAGAAGTTCAAATAATAAGTAAACAGACACTCTAGTGCCAAGAACTTTAGTCTGGCTTTGACATATATATATATGTGTGTGTGTGTGTGTGTGTGTGTGTGTGACATGTGTGCAGATGATATACATCAGACCTCCAAGTCTCACCGTTGATGTTTGTAAGTATGTGTCCCACCATGTCACCAAGGCTTGTATCCTGGCATACAGAAAATTGGTGTAGCTCATCTGTACCAAGAAGGAGACAGCTTCCTTTACATCAGCATCTTCTAAAAATCGCTTGACAGCCAGGATCTACTCAGATGGTCCACATGTACAAAAATCACTGACAGCCCCAGTGCCAACTGGACCTGTGATCAATCGAAGTACTGAAGCTGGGAAATTATTGACCATGCTCCCCACAGTCCCAATTTCATGCCCAGTGACTTCCATCTCTTTGGACCTCTTATGAAGCACCTGGCTGGCAAGCCTTGGTGGTACCACAGTGCAAGAAATGCTCATGTTGCTGGAGACCCCACAAACATCTAATGTCCACAACCTGCTACCCATGTGCCATGTATACATCAAATCAGAACAAAATTCTCTGTGCCACAGTGCCTGTTACCTTATTTCTTTGAACCTGCTTTGTATATACTGTACTTACCCAAGTGTAATCCAACATTAACCTTTAGGCGACGGGATTTAAATTGGCTACAGTCAACCTTCGCGTACGACATTATTTTTGCTTGGCATTTAAATTTTTGTACATGGTTTACAAAAAACTTTATTATTTCAGGAACCAAAAAAGATTTAATAATGGATTAAACGGCA
>Ga0123353_10013338_pt1 | contig 11766 bp, 11 predicted proteins | sample TergutLab28metaG_3_FD_92763 | JGI IMG/M metagenome (GOLD analysis project Ga0123353, IMG submission 92763) | Labiotermes labralis P3 segment gut microbial communities from Petit-Saut dam, French Guiana - Lab288 P3 | ecosystem: Host-associated > Arthropoda: Insects > Digestive system > Gut ... | reverse complement strand
GTGTTCTTTTCGTTATCGCTCATACCAGGGTTATTCAGGATGGATTGCTTTTCCGCCTCGAAGGGATCCTTGGTCACGTTGGGCTTTTTGGTGGTGGGCACGGTGGACGCCTTCGGGGGCATGGTGGTCGCCTTGGTGGTCGCCTTCGTGGTGGCCTTGGTGGTCGCTTCTTCAGTCAGGTCAATCTCGGTGGGGTCGTTATCCATGGAACCCTTGGCGTAAAGCTTGCGCTGGCCCTCCTCGAGTACCTCCAGCACCGGGATGGCGTTGCCGCGCACGGTGATGCTGTCGATCTTGCCGCTGCCCGTGAGCTTATCCAGGTTCGCCGTCACCTCGTCCCTGTCGCTGACCGCGATGGTGCCGCCCAGGGCCGAAATCAGCTGATTGAATCCAACGACGGTCACGTTGTCTTTGTCGTCCACGGTGGCGAAGGAGAACCAGCCCTCCGGGATATTCACCGGGGCTTCCTCTTCCCCCGCCGCAAGGTCCAGGGGGAGCGTGTTCAGTTCCGTCGGCGGCTCCCTGGTTCCGGTATTGCAGCCGGCAAATACCGTGACAAGCAGCACCGCGCTGAAGATCAATGCCAATATTCGTTTGAGATTCATTTCATTCACACCTTTCTTGTGCGATCCTTTTGCATGATAACACGCCCATCGATTTTCTCACGCAAATTAGCTGTATCATAACATAAATCACGGAAAAAGTCAACCCGCTAATTTTTGCCGCTCTGATACGGCCCTGTATACGCCGTTTCGCAATACGCGCAGCGGTACAGCGGCGGGGACTCATGTATGAGTCGAAATACCTGGTCAACTTCCTGCTCAATCGTGGTAATACATCGCGGATTTTTGCATTTTATCACATTTACCAGTTTTTCCGGCAGTTGCAGGACTCTTTTCTCAGCAAGTTTACCATTTTTTATGATATTGATGGTGATGTTCTGATCGATGAAGCCCAGCGCGTCCAGGTCCAAATCAATCATTTCATCCACCTTGATGAGGTCCTTGCGGCCCATTTTCTGACTTTTCACATTCTTGATGAGCGCCACTACGCAATCGAGCTCGTCCAGGCGCAGGGCCTTGTAAATCTGCATGCCGCGCCCCGCCTGGATATGATCCAACACAATGCCGTTGACAATGCTATCTATATGCATAATTTCCCTGCCTCCTGTTCCCTGATTCCTGATTCCTTTCCGAGCAGCGCGAGGATTAGGGCCATTCTGATGTACTTGCCGCAGCGGGCCTGCTCAAAGTAACGGGCGTGGAGGCTGCTGTCCACCGTCACGCTGATTTCGTTCACGCGGGGCAGCGGGTGCATGACGATCATTGAGGCCTTCGCGCTTTCAAGCTTCGGCACGTCCAGGATGAACGTGTCCTTGAGGCGCACGTAATCGGCCTCGTTGAAAAAGCGCTCGCGCTGCACCCGGGTCATGTAAAGCACGTCGAGCTCCGGCATCACGGCCTCCATGCTGCGGCTTTCCTCATAGGCCCGGCCGTTGCGCCGGATCTCATCTAACACATAGTCGGGCGCGCGCAAATCCTTCGGGGAGATCAGGATGAAGCGGGTGCCGGCGCAGCGGGACATCACGTTCACCAGGCTGTGCACCGTGCGGCCGAACTTCAGATCGCCGCAAAGGCCGATGGTCAAGCCTTCGAGCCGCCCGAACTCCCGGTGGATGGTCATGACGTCCGTCAGGGTTTGGGTGGGATGGTTGTGCCCGCCGTCGCCCGCGTTGATGATCGGTACGTTCGCGTGCTGCGCCGCCACATAGGGCGCGCCCTCCTTGGGATGGCGCATGGCGATGATATCCGCGTAGCACTGCACCATTCTTATCGTGTCGGCAACGCTTTCTCCTTTCACTGCGGACGAGGCGTCCTGCGACGCGAAGCCCAGCACGCTGCCGCCAAGCTCCAGCATGGCGGCCTCGAAGCTCAGGCGCGTGCGGGTGCTCGGCTCATAAAACAGCGTCGCCAGCTTTAGCCGCCGCGCGCTATCGCCGTAATCTCCCGGGTGCTCCATGATGTCGTCCCCGAGCCGGAGAAGCGCCTGGATTTCCGAAAGCGCCAGGTCATGGGGGGTAATGAGATGCCGCATAGGGGGTCTCCTCCTTTGGTCGCTTGTAGTATGGATTATCCTTGATGAATGCGTAATTCATAATGCGTCACGCGTGATTGTTTTCAGAATTTTCACACCAGTTTCATATCAGGCGTCATTTTGAACGCGGGAACCAGCCGCAGCCCATGCGCCGCCAGGATTTCCGCCGCGTTTTGGCCCCGCTGGATGACGCACAGCACCGTATCCACCACAGCGCCCTGCGCCCGCAGCTCCCGCGCGCCGTCGATGATCGCGCCCCCGGTGGTCACCACGTCCTCAATGACGCAAACGCGCCGACCGGCTACATCGGCCCCCTCGGCCTGCTTGCGGGTGCCGTAGGTTTTCGCCTCCTTGCGTACAAAGGCGGCGGGAAGCCCCGTCCGCAGCGAAAGCGCCGTGGCGATGGGGATGCCGCCCATCTCCAGCCCCGCGAGCACCTGCGTTTCAAGTGGGATATCCTGTTCCATCAGCTCCGCGATTTTGGCCAGCAGCGCGGGATTCGCCTCAAAGAGATATTTGTCGAAGTATTCGCCGGAAACCTGCCCGGAGCGCAGCGTAAACGTGCCGGTCAGGTGCGCGGTGCCGTAGATTTCCTGCGCGAGTTGGTTGCGGTCCATTAAGTTATTCCTCCTGTTGTATTGTCAGAAAATTCACAATCAACGCATCATAAGCGGCGGTGTGCTCGAATACCTTTGCGCAAAGCTTCAAACGGTTCTCGCGGCTGATATCGCCGTTTTCCCTGATTTGAGAAAGAATCCCCCCATAATCCATGGGGTCGATGACCGCGATCACATCCTGATAATTTTTGGCCGCCGCACGCAGCATAGACGGCCCGCCGATATCGATATTCTCGATCGCTTCGGCAAGGCTCACGCCTGATTTTTGTATCGTTGCCTCGAACGGATATAAATTGCATACGACAATATCAATCATATCAATGCGAAGCTCCGCAAGCCGCCGCACATGCTCAGGATTGTCCCGCATCGCGAGGATTCCGGCGTGGATATTGGGGTGCAGTGTCTTCACCCTGCCGTCCAGGCATTCGGGAAAACCGGTGACATCGCTTACGTCAATGACTTCGATGCCGCCTTCGCGCAGATGGCTCGCCGTGCCGCCTGTTGAAATGATCTCATACCCCAGAGAGGCGAGCCCCCGCGCGAAATCAAGCGCGCCGGTTTTGTCATACACGCTGATAAGCACCCGTTTGGCGTTCATGTTCATCGCCTACTTTCCAATAAACTCCGCCACGCACCGCCGGTACGCCGCGAGGGGATCCGCCGCCGCGATGATGGGCCGGCCGACGACGATGTAGTCGCAGCCCATGGAGCGGGCGTTCGCGGGTGTCGCGATTCTGCTTTGATCATCTGATTCACTGTCGGAAAAGCGAATGCCGGGCGTCACGGTAAGGAAATCATTGCCGCAGGCCGCTTTCACTTTTGCGGCTTCGAGCGGGGAGCAAACAACGCCGTCAAGGCCCGCGGCTTTCGCGTTTTGGGCGTAGTGCAGCACGGTTTCCTCCATGCCGGCGTTGATGAGCAGCTCCCGGCGCATGCGCTCCTCGCTGGTGGAGGTCAGCTGCGTGACGGCGATGAGCAGGGGCCGCGTGCCGTCCGGGCGGGTGAGGCCCTCCGCCGCCGCGCGCATCATCTCGATGCCCCCCGCCGCGTGCAGGTTGATCAAATCCACGTCGCACCGCGAAAGCGACGCGAAGGCCCGCTTCACGGTGTTTGGAATGTCGTGCAGCTTGAGGTCGAGAAACACCTTGTGGCCAAGCTCCTTTGCCCTGCGCACGATGTCGAAGCCCTCGGCGTAGATGAGCTCCATGCCTGTTTTTATGTAGGGTTTTTCCTGCGCTGGAAATAGCGCCAGGAAATCGAAGACTTCTTTCGCGGAAGGAAAATCCAGGGGGATGATGACGTCGTGTGGCATTGTGTTCCTCCTTAATTGGCTGTAGTGACGCTGAGCAGCTGGGCGTATGGCGTGCCGTCGGGTTCGTGGAGGACGAGGAAGTTGTAGTCGCGGGTTTCGGCTATATCAAGCAAAAAGTTGTTTGCGTAGATGAAGGCGCGGCAGGTGATGTCGCCTTCGGTGGGGGTATCTAAAATAAGAGTACTTGCCGCGTAATTGGGGCCGCACATTCCCGGATACCCATACATCGTAACTCCATCCCGCTCATAATACGCTACCCTATAATCTTTCCGGTCTTCTATCAAGTCATCAAGTGCATATTCAATGCCCAAATATTTCTTCGCCCCGGCAATGATCTCGTTCTCCGTGCAGCCTGAAAAGTTAGTGGGATCTAAAATGCAAAAGTAGGAGAGTAGTTTTAGCAAAGGAGAATGATCGAGGACCATATGAAGGCTCAATTTTCGAATTAGCTCTTCAAACGGGTTTTGCGAAGCTTCTTTGCGCCCATCAGTATTTAGCGACATGCTGTAAAGCATCAGGTTGTTTTTCACGAAATTTTCTGTTTGCATTATTCGCACAAAAACGGTTTGCTTGCCGCTGGGTAAATGGGTGTTCCCATTTTCCACGTCCAAGGAAACGTTTCCTTGAAAGCAATACCCTTCGTGAAACACAAAGTCGCCTGCATGATAAGTCATCTCAGCCGTCACGCCCTTCAGCAAATCCGGCCATTCGTTTGATTTCCTATCGCCGAAATCACCCAGCGCGAATTCTTGATCGCGTCGATATTTATCAAGGAAAGCCTGATATTCCCCGGTCGCGAAAGCTTCTTTCAGGGCTTCCAGCACTTCGATATAATCGGCTTGGGTCGGGGGCTCAGGTTTGGGGTGTTTGGGGCCAAAGCCGAATAAACCAGCGAGAAACATGAACACCGTGGTCAGCCAGACGAGAATTTGCTTGAACATAACGATTCCTCCAATTTATGATTGATTTGTAATTTGTACACTGTACATTGTAATTTGCACATTACGAATGCGCCCCTCCAATAATCCCTTTCAGGCTCTTGATCCCAAGCTCCTCCATTACTTCAGGCAGGTCTTCGATGATTTCCTTGCAGGCGTAGGGGTTGACCAGATTCGCCGCGCCGACTTGCACAGCCGAGGCCCCCGCCAGCATCATCTCGATGACGTCCCGGGCGGTGGTGATGCCGCCCATGCCCATGATGGGAATTTTGACTGCCTCATACACCTGGTACACCATGCGCAAAGCGATTGGAAAAACCGCGGGGCCGGAAAGCCCGCCAAACGTATTCGCCAGCACGGGCCTGCGGGTTTTGATGTCAATGCGCATGCCCAGCAGCGTGTTGATGAGGCTGACGCCATCCGCCCCGGCGCATTCGCACGCGCGGGCAATTTCGCGGATATCCGTCACATTGGGGCTGAGCTTGACATAAAGCGGCTTCGCGCCGCTGACTTTTTTGCAGGCTTCGGTGACTTGAAACGCGCTCTTTGGATCGGAGCCGAAGGACATGCCCCCGCCCTCCACATTCGGGCAGCTGATGTTCAGCTCGATGATGCCCACCTGCCCGCAGCGTGAAATCTTCTCGCAGGAGGCGGCGTATTCCTCAATCGAAAACCCGCTGATATTCGCGATGAGCGGCTGGTGGAAATGCTCCTTTAGCTTTGGCAATTCTTCCGCAATGACTTTGTCGATCCCCGGGTTTTGCAGGCCCACGGAGTTGAGCATGCTGGCATCGCACTCCGCCACGCGGGGCAGCTCGTTGCCGAAGCGCGGCCGCAGGGTCGTCCCTTTGAACGAAAAGGACCCTAATAGGTTGATATCATAGAATTGCCGGAATTCCTGCCCGTATCCAAAGCAGCCGCTGGCAGGGATCACGGGGTTTTGTAATGCTACGCCGCTTAAATTTGTACTCAAGTCCATAAAATTTCCTCCTTTGTGAGGATTGGCCCATCCAGGCAAATGCGCTTATATCCCGCGATGGTCTTACATGAACAAACCATGCACGCGCCGAAGCCGCAGCCCATGCGCCGCTCAAAGCTGAACTGCGCGTGTCCCGCGGGCAGCTCCTTCGCCTGATTATAAACGGCCTTGAGCATCATTTCCGGCCCGCAGGTATAAAGCGCGTCGTAATCTAAGCGGGTAAGCGCGTCCGTTACAAAGCCTTTCACGCCAAGGGAGCCATCCACGGTCGTGACGATTGTCTCGCACAAGCCGTCAAATTCATTTTGATAGAAGGCCTCTTCAGCACAGTTAAATCCCAATATCGCCGTAGGCTGCTGCCCTGCTCTCACGAGCTCTTTCGCAAGATAATACAGCGGCGGCACGCCAACTCCGCCGCCGATCAACACAGGACGCGCCGCCTGCTCGATTTTATAGCCATTCCCAAGCCAGAGCAGCAGATTCAGATGCCCAGCCGAACGCTTCGCAAGCGCCTTTGTGCCCTCGCCCACGGCTTTATAGATAAGCGTCAGCGTGTTCCCGTCAAAGTCGCAGACCGAAATGGGACGCCGCAGATAGAAATCATCAATTTTGATGTTCACGAACTGGCCCGGCAATACAGGTGTCAGGATACAGGCATCCGGAATCAGGAGAATACGATAGACATCCCGGGCGATCTTTTCATTTGAGATGATAGTAAAATCAGTCAGTCGCATAATAAACCTCCAAACACATTCCATCCTTCGAAGGGCGTTGCCCGTCCCATGGATAAAAACTGGTCCGGGTCGACGGCATATTGCCTGTCCAGGTCCCAGATATGTTCGCCCGGGGGGATTTCGCGGCCCATCCAGGATTCCAGTAGTTTATGCGGATTGCGGCTCATCAGGCCGATTAATTTATCGAGCGAAAGCATGTCTTTTCGGACGAGATAGGTATATAACACAGGGAACGCGGTTTCCAGCCCAACAATGCCGAACGCGCTGCCCTGGAGCCCCAGGGATTTTTCGGCGCGGGTGTGGGGCGCGTGGTCCGTGGCGATGCAGTCAATCGTGCCGTCCAGGATACCCTCCAGCAGCGCCGCTTGGTCATCAATTGAGCGAATGGGCGGGTTCATCTTAAATTTTCCGTCGTCCTCCAAATCCTCATCCGTCAGCAAAAGATAATGGGGCGCGGTTTCGGCCGTGACCGGCAGGCCCTTTCGCTTGGCCTCCCGCAGCAGCGCGACGCTTTCTTTCGTTGAAGCATGGCACATGTGATACGCGCAGCCCGTTTCTTCCACAAGGGCCAGGTCGCGCCGAAGCTGCGCCCACTCGCTTTCGCCGGAGATACCCTTGTGCCCGTGCTTTTTTGCGTATGCCCCGCCGTGGATATAGCCGCCTCTTAGCAAAGCTTCATCCTCGCAGTGAGCGATGATCGGCTTGTTCAGGGCCTTCGCTATTCGCATCGCTTCGCGCATCAGATTCCCATCCTGTATGCCCCGGCCGTCGTCCGAAAACCCGCAGACATAGGGCGCCAGTGCCGCCATGTCGCTGAGCGCCCCGCGCCCCGCCTGATGTTTTGTGATGGCCCCCGCGGGGATCACCGTGACGCAGGCGTCCCGCCTGATGATATCCAGCTGCCCTTGCAAATGGCCCAGGGAGTCCGGCGCGGGGTTCAGGTTGGGCATCGTGCATACGGCACTGTAGCCCCCCCGCCGCGCCGCCAAAGCGCCTGTGCGGACGGTTTCCTTCATTGAAAAGCCGGGCTCACGGAAATGCGCGTGCAAATCCACAAAGCCCGGCAAAGTGACGCAATTCATAAGAGGATACCTCCTGCTTGTTTTTCATTATACCAGAAGGCGGGGAAAAAGTAAAGCTTTTTTTGCTTGACAGTTGCGCCGGAAAAAGATACAATGATTCCATGCTATGCATAGAAACAAGGAGGAGAATCCCATGCGAATCACAAGGCGGATATTGGCGATTTCGGCGATCCTGGCGCTGGCGGCGTGTTCCGGCTGCAAGATAACGATCGGAATAAAGGATCCTGACGTTATCGCCCCCTTCAACGTGGCGCAATGGCTGGAGGTTGAGGCGAACGCCATGGCCTTCGAGTATATCGACGTGTCCCTTTACCCGGATATCTGGGACAGGGGGGTGGAGCCCACCGGCAGCTTCGCGGCGTCCGAAGCCGACAAGGAAAATATCCTGTATTTATTGGCGGGCGTATCCTTCGCGCCCCTGCAGGCGCCCGCCGTGTTTGCGGTGGACTTCGCCTTCGCCATGAACGAGCCCTTCGTGTTTTTCGGGTTTGACGGGGAGGGCCTGTTCGTGCGGGAGCCTTCCGCGCGGGGCACGGGGTATGCCGAATACAAAGCTCTGTTCGAGGACTATGGCGAACTGTCTGACCTGAGGGAATACATCGGCAAAATGCGCCTGGCGCAGGCGGCGCCGGACGAAGGCTTCATTGCGGGCGGCTATACTGAGGACCGGGATGTGACGCCGGAGGACCTGGAGATTTTCTACAAGGCCCTGGAGGGGCTGACCGGCGTGGCCTACGAGCCCAGCAAGGTGGCGACGCAGGTGGTGGCGGGAATGAACTACCGCTTTACCGCGACGGCGACGCCCGTGATCCCGGACCCGGAGCCTTATATGGCGCGGGTCACGATTTTCGCGCCTCTGGCAGGCGAGCCGGAGCTGGTGGAGATCGAGACCATGCCGTAAAATCAGGATCAATACAACCGACGTGCGGCGTATGATTTTTTTCTTGACAGATGTTTTAAAATAAGGTACAATACTATTTGACGTATTTTGGCCCAATTCTGCCGAAACGGCTTTGATAAGATATGTCCGCATCACTTTTTTGTTATTTTGAAATTGGAATAGAAGGAGGAATGTATATTGGAAATTTCCACGGGACTGTATTTTGGCACGATCATCGGCCTTATCATCGCATTTGCGGCCGCTTCGGTTTTGATCTATAAACAGGGCGAAAAGCACCGGAAACTGGTTGCGGAACAAAAAATCGGCTCGGCCGAGCAGGAAGCCGCAAGAATCTTGAACGACGCCCTCGCCACCGCGGAGCAAAAGCGCAAGGAAGCCATCCTTGAGGCGAAGGACGAAATCCACAAGCAGCGAAACGAAGCGGAGCGGGAGCTGCGCGAACGCCGCGCGGAGGTGCAGCGGCAGGAACGGCGCATCAACCAGCGCGAGGAAACCCTGGACAAACGCTCGGATAACCTGGAGAAAAAGGAGGACATCCTGCAAGGCAAGCTGCGCGCGGCGGACGCGCGCCTGGATGAAATCGAAACCGTAAAAAAGAGCCAATTCGATATGCTCGAGCGCATTTCCGGCTTTACGGAGGAACAGGCCAAAGCGTATTTGCTGAATTCTTTGGAAGCTGATTTGGAGCATGAAAAAGCCCTGCGGATCATCGACGCGGAACAGCGCACCCGCGACGAGTCCGAAAACATGGCGAAGGAAATCATCGCCACGGCCATCCAGCGCTGCTCTGCGGATCATTCGGCAGAGACCACCGTGAGCGTTGTGGCGTTGCCCAGCGACGAAATGAAGGGCCGCATCATCGGCCGCGAGGGGCGCAACATCCGCACCCTGGAAACCATCACCGGCGTAGATTTGATCATCGACGACACGCCCGAGGCCATCACCGTTTCCTGCTTCGACCCCGTGCGCAGGGAGGTGGCCCGGCGCACCCTTGAAAAACTCATATTGGACGGGCGCATCCACCCCGCGCGGGTGGAGGAAATGCACGACAAATGCCAGCGCGAGGTGGAGGCCGAGGTCAAGCAGACCGGCGAGCGCGCCATGATCGAAGCCGGCGTGAACAACGTCCATGGCGAAATCGTGCGGCTTTTGGGCAAGCTGCGCTACCGGACAAGCTACGGCCAGAACGTGCTCAACCATTCCCTTGAGGTATCCTATATCGCGGGGCTCATGGCGGCGGAGCTTGGCGCGGACGTGAAGCTTGCGAAACGCGCGGGCCTATTGCATGACATAGGGAAGGCCCTCGACCACGAGCAGGAGGGCTCCCATGTGGAGCTGGGCGTGGAATTCGCCCGCAAATACAAGGAAAACGACTACGTGCTCCACGCCATCCAGGCCCACCACGGCGACGTGGAGGCCCGCACAATCATCGCGTGCCTGGTGCAGGCGGCGGACGCGGTTTCGGCGGCCAGGCCCGGCGCGCGGCGGGAAAACCTGCAAAACTATGTCAAGCGCCTGGAAAAGCTCGAGGAGCTTACCACGTCCTTCGCGGGGGTGGACACGGCCTTCGCTATGCAGGCGGGCCGCGAGGTGCGCATCATGGTCAAGCCCGAGCAAATCAGTGATGACGCGATGGTGCTCCTTGCCCGCGAAATCGCGCAGAAGATCGAGCAGGATTTGGAATACCCCGGGCAGATCAAGGTCAACCTCATCCGCGAAAGCCGCGCCAGCGAGGTTGCCAAATAATGGCACAATAAAGGCATCAGCGGTCTCTTCAGAGGGGCCGCTGTTTTGGAGAGCAGGAAAATCGGGCGCTGGAACGACAAATGGTTGCGGAGCACAAAAATCATTGCACTTATAAAGAAGCGAAAAAATTTTTAAATTTTCGCGAAATCATGGAACCCGGCCGGCGGCTCACCTGTCTTGTTAGTGTTGAGGGGGTGATCCCGGGTGCTGGACGATCTGATTCGCGCGGCGCTGAACGAAGCGGCAGACGAGTGCGTCGTGCCAGACGCAGTGGATCAAGCTGTATGGAGCCGCATTCTTCAGGGCGATCCTGGGTCAGGGGGGACATCCGATGGATAATATTAACCAGGAAACCATTCGCGACCTTGTGCTGCGCGCGGCACAGGGAGAGAAGGAAGCGTTCCAGCAGCTCTACATAGGCACCCGCAAGCAAGCCTATTTTACGGCGCTTTCCATCACGAAAAACGAGACGGATGCCCAGGATATCCTGCAGGAGAGTTATTTAAAGGCATACCAAAGCCTTGGGCAGCTGGAAAACCCGGCGCTGTTCCCGGCCTGGCTGAACCGAATCGTGGCCAACAAGGCCAAAAATTATATCAGCAGGACAAAGCCCGGCTCCTTCGCGGAGTACGAGGACGGAAGCGCTGCCGACTGGCAGGAGGAAACCGACCCTTCGTTCATTCCGGACGAGCGGCTGGACCAAAAGGAAGCCAAGGCCCTCATCATGGGGCTGGTGGCGGAGCTGCCGGAAGACCAGCGCCTGGTGGTGCTGATGCGCTACTACCACGACATGGAAGTCGCGGATATCGCAAAATCAATCGACATTCCGGTCGGGACAGTAAAAAGCAGGCTCAGCCGCGCCAGGCAAAAGCTTGCCGCGACCTTGGATCAGGCGCAGCGCAGCGGCTTAAAGCTTTATTCCGCGCTGCCGGTGCCGTTTTTGGCATACTTTATTAAGTTGGTTGGGTTTGAGGAGAGTTCCGCGGACCGCTTGCCGCCCCTTGTATTGGGTACGGCGGCAGGCGGCACAGCCGCGGTTTCCTCAGCCATTCTTAAGGCGGTCAAAAAAGCCGCCGATACACTCAAGGCGGCGCCCCTCAAGGCCGCAGGCGCCGCGGCGGCGGTGATCGCCGTAGCGGGCGCCGTGATCGGGGTTTCGGCCTACAGCAACAGCCGCAAAACCCTTCCGGTCGCGCTCGCCTCTCAGGATTCCGCGGTTCAGGCGACTGCCCCAACGACCGCCATGCACATCGAGACCATAACGACCGCGGCAGGGCACTCCGCAACGCTGCCCGGGGGCGCAGACCAAACAGAAACGCAGATGTCCTCCCAGGCGGAATCAGCGGCAGCCAAAACCGATACG
>Ga0123353_10013336_pt1 | contig 11767 bp, 10 predicted proteins | sample TergutLab28metaG_3_FD_92763 | JGI IMG/M metagenome (GOLD analysis project Ga0123353, IMG submission 92763) | Labiotermes labralis P3 segment gut microbial communities from Petit-Saut dam, French Guiana - Lab288 P3 | ecosystem: Host-associated > Arthropoda: Insects > Digestive system > Gut ... | reverse complement strand
GGCCCGGCTCACTCGTACTCGGTGCCGCCCCTGCGGGTCAGGTAGGCGTCGCTGACGACCTTGGCGATGGCCCGGCCGCCGAGGACCGGGCTGTAGGCGTCGGCGGCGGTGCGGACGACCACGCCCTCCCGGATGTGCTCGCCGCGGCCGGTGACCGTCTCGCGGCCCTTCGCCAGCTCCAGGACGGTGTCCAGGTCGAAAGGCCCCTCGAACAGCCTGGGGACGAGGGGGAGTTCGCCGACGGGCAGGCCGGCGGGGTCGAGCCAGCGCAGCCGGCCCCCGAGGTCGGCGCACACGTCGAACGCGGCGAACCCGGGCAGTTCGCGGCCGGCGTCGACGCCGTACGCGAGGTCCTGCACGCCGCTGCCGTACACCTCGCCGTAGATGCCGATCCGGTCCGCGCCGAGCTTCCCGGCCAGCACGGCCGCGATCTCCGGCAGCCCGTGGCCGCGCACGGCACGCCAGTAGAGGTTCCCCGGCGCTTCCTTGAGGGCCAGCCGCTGGCCGCCGAGGCCCTTGGAGGTGACGTGCACGGTGCCCGACCCGGCGTAGTACGTCAGGCAGCAGGCGGTGCCGTGCAGCTTCTCGGTGACCGTGACGGGGTCGCCCGCGGCGAAGATGTCCGGGTAGCGCTTGAGGTTCTCGATGTCGATCCACGGCAGCAGGTCGGGCGCCGCCTCGACGTCGCCGCTCATCGAGATCGGCACCGGCGGCACCCACTTGACGATGCCGAGCCGCTCGGCGAAGTCCTCGTCGTCGGCGGCCGCCCGCTCCAGGTCGACGCCGGAGAGCACGCCGGGCCGGCACACGATGCCCTGGGACAGCTCGCCGCGCAGCCGGACCGCCTTGACCCGGTTGGCCGCCGCCCCGGCCAGCCGTCCGGTGAGGCCGAGTTCGGTGATGAGCGGCTCCGGCAGTACCGCCTGCTCGGGTATGTACACGGCGAACTCGCCTGTGCGGTAGGCCCCTTTGGCGACGACCGCGCGGTACAGGCCCACCTGCGCCAGCTCCAGTGCGTCGGCGTTCGGGTGGTCCAGGATCGTGAGCCGCTCGGCGGTCACGCGCAGTGTGGACATGGCTGTGCCCTCCCCCATGGTTCCTCGTCGATGTGCGGCCGCCATCTCCCGCCGGCCGCCGCGCAGTTCACTGTGTCGGCCGGCCCGCGGCGCGGGCCAGTGGTTTTCCCGGCGGCGGGCGGCGCGGACGGTGTGACAGGCTGCGAGCATGCGATACCTCATCATCGGCGCCGGGGCGGTCGGCGGGACGATCGGCGGGCGGCTGTTCGAGGCGGGCCACGAGGTCGTCCTCGTGGCCCGCGGGGCGCACGCCGAAGCGCTGCGCGAGCGCGGTCTGCGGCTGGAACTGCCGGGGCGGGACCTGGAGTTGCCGGTGCCGGTGGCCACCTCGCCGCAGGAGCTGACGCCGCGACCCGACGACGTGCTGGTGCTGGCGGTGAAGACACAGGACTCCGTCGCCGCGCTGGACACCTGGGCGGCGTTCGGCGAGGACCTGCCCGTGGTGTGCGCGCAGAACGGCGTGGAGAACGAGCGGCTGGCACTGCGCCGCTTCCGTGACGTCCACGGCATGTGCGTGTGGCTGCCGTCGGAGCACCTGGAGCCGGGGGTGGTGCGGGCGCCGTGCGCGCCGCTGACGGGCATGCTGCACGTGGGCCGGTTCCCGTCGGGCACGGACGAGGTGACCCGTCGGATCGCCGCCGACCTGGAGAAGTCGGGGTTCGCGGCGCCCGTCACCGACGACGTGATGGCCTGGAAGTACGCCAAGTTGCTGGCCAATCTGGGTAACGCCGTCCAGGCGGTGTGCGGCCCCGCCGAGGACACCCCGCCCGCCGCGCAACTCGCCGCCGCGGCCCGGGCCGAGGGCGAGGCGGTGCTGGCGGCGGCAGGCATCCGCTGCATCGACCAGCAGGAACAAACCCGGGTGCGCGGGGACCGGATGCGCCCCCAGCCCCTCAAGGGAGCGGAACGCGGCGGCGGTTCGTCCTGGCAGAGCCTGGCCCGCGGCACCGGGTCGATCGAAACGGACTACCTCAACGGCGAGATCGTGCTGCTCGGCCGCACCGTCGGCGTCCCCACCCCGGTCAACGAGGCACTCCAGCGCACCGCCGACCACTTCGCCCGCACCCACCGCCCCCCAGGCACCCTGACACCCCCGGAACTGGCCCACCTGACGGCCCTCGTCTCCGGCTGACCAAGCTGGTCACGAGCGCGAGAACACGGCCACGTCGTAGCGTTCGAGGACCGGCCGCGGCTGGTCCGTCCCCTCATCACGTGCCGCAGCCGCCAAGCGCTCAAGCCCCTCGTGGAACTGCTCCGGGGTCAGATGGGCGAACTTCGACTGCGGTCGCTCGACAAGCCGGTCGTGGTACTCGGCCAGGCCGGCCGTCACCGGCTGCGCGAAGGAGCCCGTCTCGACCAGCGCGAAACCACCGGCCACGAAGTCCGCGACCACCTCCTCCTCGCCGGGAAAGCGCCGCTCGTCGACCGTCCGCAGGAGCGGCCAGTAGGCGTAGACCCGTGCGTCCAGTCGCTCGCGGAAGGTGGTGCGGACGATCACCTGCCCGCCGGCGCGCAGGATGCGGGCCAGTTCGCGCACCGCCAAGGCCCGGTCCGGGAGGTGATGGATCACGCGGGAGAGGAAGGCCATGTCGAAGGCGTCGTCCGGGGCGGGCACGGCTTCGGCGGACCCGAGGACATAGCGCACCGCGGGATGCGGATGGTGCCGGCGGGCCTCGGCCAGCATCGCCTCGGAGGGGTCCACGGCCAGCACGCTGGAGCCCTCGATCCACCGGGCCATAGCCGCGGAGAACATACCCGTCCCGGCGCCGATCTCGACGATCGAGGGCGCCGGGCACCGCACGAAGGAGGCGATCAACTCCACCCAGGCCTGGAGAGACCGCTCCGGCATCTCGTTGCCCTGGTCGTAGACGGCGGCGAGTCGCTGGTCGTCGTAAGCACGGCTCATACGGATCGATCCTGGTGCGCGAGCGGCCCTCGCACAAGGCGGCCGGGCGCGCGGGGAACGGTCAGAGGTGTGGGGTGGTGGCCGGGGCGCGCCTCGGTGTGGGAGGGGCGCCCCGGGGGCGGGTCAGGCGGTGGGGGTGGTCTCCTGGTTCTCCGGGCGCATGCGGAAGTCGTAGGCGGCGGGGAGGGGGTGGGTGGCACGGGCCCGGGCGCGGATCGCGTCGTCGATCGGGGCGTCCCCGGCCAGCAGCCGTTCGGCGATCGCGTACCAGGTGTCGCTGAGCGCCTCGTCGCCCTCGCGGAGGTTCTCGACGGTGAAGCCCTCGTCGAAGATCGCGCGGGCGCGTGCCGCGTCGCCGCCGGCCAGCGCGGCCTGGGCGCGCAGCAGTTGGATCCGCCCGCCCGTCAGGGGGGCGGTGCCGCCCGCGGCCGGCTCGTCGAGGAGGCGTTCGGCGTCGCCGGGGCGGCCGGCGGCGATCAGCGCGGGAACGGCCTCCAGCAGCAGGGCCCGCTGGACGGCACGGTCCTCGTCCTGGGAAGGGCCCGGCTGCGCGGCGGCGGCCGGCTGCTGCTCGCGCAGGCACGCGTACGCCGCCAGGTAGCGTTCCGCGGACTGCTGCGGCTGGCCCGCGGCGGCCTCGGCGACGGCCAGGGCACGCAGCGCCCACGGCGACGGCCGGGCCCCGGCGGAGCGTTCCCAGCTGCGCACGGCCTGCGCGCGGTCACCGGCCGCCCACTGGGAGATGCCGAGGTAGTAGTCCAGGAACCACTCGTTGCCCGGGTAGGTGCTCGCGGACTCCAGCAGGTCGCGCCACTGCGGGGCGACCAGCGCGGGGCCGGGCGGGGTGTCGGCGGCGGGCCGCGGGAAGACGCCGGCCAGCAGCAGTTCCAGCCACGGCTTCTGCGCCTCGCCGAGGGTGGCCGCGGGGAAGGGCGTGCCCGGCAGGTCGGCGTGGCTGCGCTCGCTCTCCAGCGCGCCCCAGCCGGAGCCGGTGGCGAGGACGTCCTTCGGCTCGGTGTCGGCGTGCTCCAGCCATGCCGCGTAGGCCGCGTCGACGGTGGCGCGCGGCAGGACCGCCTCCAGGCGCTCCGCGGCCTCGGCGCGGGCCGCCGTCCAGTCGTCGCCGTGGACCCGGGCCGGGTCGGCGGCGAGCGGCCCGTACGCCTCCAGCCAGGAGAAGTCGGAGTCGGCCGGCATCGGGATGTGCTCCAGCTGGGTGCGGGCCAGGCCCGCCTGGATCTCCAGGTAGCCGCCGGTGCCGGGCTCGGTGAGCCACTCCTGCCAGCGCTGCCCGCCGCGGCCGCTGCCCCACAGGAACAGCTTGCGCCCGCGCAGCACGTCGGTGGAGGTCTGCACCAGGCCGTGGCCGTCGGCGTCGAGCGCGGTGATCCAGCGCCGGTCGTCGCCCTCGATGTCGAAGAAGTAGTCGGCGGCGTGCAGCGAGCGGGTGGTGTAGGTGATGTCGGTGCCACCTTCGCCGTGCGGCGCCGGCACGGGCACCCGGGACAGCGCCCGGGTGTAGTCGAAGTGGTAGGCGGCGTCGGCGGGGGCGAGCACCCGGGTGTGCTCGGTCTCCGGGACGGCCATGTTCGACCACCAGTAGGCGGGCACCGTGCGGTCGTGCGGGTTGCGGACCCGGATGCCGACGTACAGGAACTCCGACCCGGCCGGCAGCCACATGTCGATCTGGAACGGCAGGTCGCGCAGCCGCTCCCACTCCCACAGCCGGAGCATCTCGCCGCCGTCGGGTGCCGGGACGCGGGCGGCGTGCAACGGGGCGCAGGTGTGGGCGCAGTGGCCGGTCGCGCCGAGGTTCCACTCGACGCCGCCGGAGAACCAGGCGTCGGCCAGCGCGAAGTTCGCCGGCTGGAACACCGGGTTGCGGTACAGCAGTTCCCGCCCGGTGGGCTTGTGCACCAGGGAGTACAGGCGGCCGCCGAGACCGGGCAGGACGGTGGCGCGGATCAGGTCGTTCTCGATGGCGATCGCGTCGAGCGCGGCCGGGGCGCGGTCGCGCCCGTAGCCGTCCCGCAGCCGGACCGGCAGCACGGAACGCAGCGGCGCGTACCCGATCTGCCGGGCCATGTCGGCCGGCAGCCGGTCCCGGTCGCCGGCGTCGACCTGGTGCAGCTCGTCGAGAGGGCTCAGCGCGGGCAGCGGGTTCTCCGCGCCGAGGGGGACGGCGGGAAGCGTCACCGCGACGCGCCGCACGGTCGTTGCTGTCGTAGCCAAGGCCACCTCTTCTTGCCCGCGGCCGCTTCGGGTCGGTCGGCCGTCCGATGACCATGGAACATGGTCCGGCGCGTACTGACCAGGGCCCCCAGGGGTCAGGGTTGGGCAAAGGCCGGGAATCGGTCGCTTTTTCGGGGGTGGCCGGCCGCCGCCGGCGGCGCGGGTGGCGCGGTTCGTGGCGGCAGGTCGGCCCGGGCCGGCGGCCGTTGACAGCGGTCGCTGCTACAACGGACGCCATGACGACTTCGCGCTTCCCCGAGCCGACCTTCGGGGACCGGCTGGAGCTGATCGAGGAACGGTCCGCCGCGCTGCGGGCGGCAGCCGGGAAGGCCGATCCCTCGGTGCGCGTCCCGGGCTGCCCCGACTGGTCGGTGGCGGACCTGGTCGGGCATGTGGCCGAGGTGCAGCGGTTCTGGGCGGCGACGGTCGCGGCGGGTCCGGCGCTCCGCCCGCCCGCCGATGCCGCGGGGCCCGGCCGGGAGCCGTCCGTCGACCTGATGGAGTGGTCGGCACGGTCCACCCGCGTGCTGCTCGACGCGCTCAACGCGGTGGGCCCGGACGCCGGATGCTGGACCTGGTGGGCGGAGTCGGGCAACCCGGCGACGTCGGGGGCGGTGGCCCGCCACCAGGTGCAGGAGGCCGCCGTGCACGCCCGTGACGCCCAGGACGCCGCGGGCACGCCCGAACCCGTGCCGTCCGTCGTGGCCGTGGACGCGGTCGACGAGTTCCTGCACGTCGGGTTCGGTTCCCTGGACGGCTGGCCGCACGCGCCCGCCCGGGTGCGGCTGGTCAGCGACGAGGGCCCGGCCTGGATGCTCATCCTCGACGAGACCGGCGCGTCCGTGGTGCGCGGCGGGGCGGGCGGCGCCCCCCAGGTCGGCGCCACGCTGTCCGGTTCGGCGAGCGACCTGCTCCTGGGCCTGTACCGCCGCGCCCCGTGGGACGGCGATCCGCTTCGGCTGACCGGCGACGCCGCACTCGTCCGGCAGTTGGCGGTCTGGCCCCCGCTCGGCTGAGGACGTACCGTCCTGACGAAGGGGTGATGCCCATGTCAGGTCGGGTACTGCTCACGACAGGCGCGGTGTGCGGAGCGCTGGCGTTGCTCGGCGCCTGCTCCTTCGGCACCGCGTCGGACGATTCCGCTCCGCCGCCCGACCAGTCCGTGTCCCAGCCACCACCCGTGGGCAGCGTCGAGCACCCCCGCCCGGTGGAGTGCGTCGACGGCCGGACGGCGGGCATCGGCAGCCCCCTGGCCACCGGCACCGCCCCCGACGCCGGGAAGTCGTCGGCCGGGGCCGCCCCCACCTCGGGCGGACCCCGTTCCCCGGGCTCGCCGTCCTCGGGCACGCCCAGCGCGCCGGGGACTCCCGCGCACCGCCCGGCGGACGACGTCCGGGTCGGCCCGCTGCTGTGGCAGGGGCTGGGCACGCTGGAGTCCGGCGACCAGCACGCCCACGGGACGCAGAACTCCGGCGGCTGGCACTACCGCCTCAGCGCCCGGCTCGAGGCCGACACCGTCGTCACCGTCACCATCGGGGCCGAGCAACGCGCCCGCGCCGGCCTGGAGTACGGCGGCGGGTACGGCAACACCCCGGCGCCCGCCGTCACCTTCCACAGCTGCACCGCTGCCGCCACCTCCTTCTCGGGCGGGTTCTTCGTCGCCGGGGACGGGCGGGCGTGCGTCCCCGTGGACGTGAAGGTGGGCGACGCACCGGTGCAGCACGTGGTGATCTCCTTCTTCAACGGTCGCTGCCGTGCGTAGTGTGGGTGCCATGACCGAGCACACGCCCGACCCCGGCCCCGGCGACGGGCCGACCGAGGAGCCGGCGCACGACCCGGAGGTCCTGCAGCTCGCCGCCCAGGCCTTCGACCTGGCCCGGCACGGGGACACCGACCGGCTTGCGGCCTATGTCGACGCCGGGGTCCCCGCGAACCTGACCAACGACCGCGGTGACACCCTCCTGATGCTCGCCGCCTACCACGGCCACGCGGACACGGTGCAGGCGCTGTTGCACCGCGGCGCGGAGCCCGATCGGGCGAACGGTCAGGGCCAGACGCCGCTGGCCGGCGCGGTGTTCAAGGAAGCCCGGGACGTGATCGACGCCCTGGTCGAGGCGGGCGCCGACCCGTCCGCCGGCAACCCGTCCGCGATCGAGACCGCCCAGATGTTCGGCCAGGGCGATCTGCTCAAGCTTTTCGGCTCCCGGTGACGGCGTTCACCCCGTCCGCCGGTCCCTCACCGGAGGCTTCCCGCGAACCGGTTCCGGTCCCCGCCGCGGTGGCCGCGGTCCTGGGTGCCGACGAGCCGGCCGGGCGTCGCTTCACCAAGCTGACGCACAGCCAGCTCACCCAGGCCTCGGGCGGCGTCTGGCGGGTCTCGGGCCCGGCGGGCAGCGTGGTGCTCAAGGTGTGCGGAGCCGATGCGCCCGCAGGCCAGGGAGCGCCGGGTGCGGCCGGCCGGTCCACGGGCGGTGCCGATCCCCGCGCCTGGAACCACGGGCGGCGTGAGCCCCTCGCCTACCGCGACGGTCTGACCGCCTCGGCTTTCGGGTCGGCCGGCATCGTCGGACCGAAGCTGCTGGCCGGCGAGGAACGTGCCGACGGCTCCTTCGCCCTGTGGCTGGAGGACGTGAGCGGGGTTCCCGGGCCGTCCTGGACGGTGGACCGCCTAGGTGCCTTCGCACAGTCGCTCGGTGCCGCTCAGGCCCAGTGGGTCGACCGCGTGCCGGACCGGCCGTGGCTCTCCCGGGGCTGGCTGCGCCAGTACGTGGCGAGCAAGGACCTTCCTGCGCGCATCTCCTGGGACCACCCGACCGCGGTCGCGGTGTGGCCCGCATCGCTGCGTGCCGGTCTGCGCCGGATGTGGGACCGGCGTGAACTCCTCCTTTCCGCGGCCGAGTCGGGGCCGCGTACGTTGTGCCATCTGGATGTGTGGCCGCTCAATCTGCTGGCGACCGGGGAGCCGGCCGGCGCCCGCCCCGGCGCGGAGGGCGGCACGCAGACCGGGGCGACCCCGGGCCCGGCGGGTGCGGGCCCGCACACCGTCCTGCTGGACTGGGCCTTCGTCGGCGAGGGCGGCGTCGGTGAGGACATCGCCAACCTGATCCCCGACTGCGTGACCGACGGCCTGATGCCCGCCTCCCTGCTCCCCGAGATCGCGGAAGCGGTCCTCGCCGGGTACCTGGAGGGCCTGCACCAGGGCGGTCACCGCTGCGACGAGGGCGCCCTGCGCCGTGCGGTGGCCGCGGCCGGCGCGGCGAAGTACTGCTGGCTGACCCCGGTCATGCTCACCCGCCTCGCCGCCGGGCAGCCCGCCGGCTCCCCCACCTACGACGTGGGCGGTGCCGACGTGAGCGTGCTGCGCCGCTACCAGGGCCTGTTGGAGCACCTGGTGCGCTGGTCGGAGCAGACGCTCAGCTGAGTGCCTCGGCGCGCTCGGTGAGCCGCTCCACCCCGTCCTTGGTCAGCGAGCCGTACAGGCGCAGCCGGGAGATGCCACCGTCGGGGAAGATGTCGATCCGCACGTGGGTGGACGGGATCGGGTTGACCAGGAAGCGGTGGACGGTGTCCGGCTGCAGCGGCACCCGGGGTATGAGGGTGATCCACTCCCCGTCGGCGCCGTCGCGTATGGACAGTGACGCCCAACCGGCTGCATTCCCCTTCAGGTAGGCCGTGTCGATCTCGACGGCCCGGATCACGCCCTGCTCCACCAGCCGGTACCGGATCCAGTCGTTGCCGTCGTCGCGCCGCCTGCGGGTCTCCCAGCCGTCGTCCATCTTCTGCGAGCGGCCGGGCATGATGGTGTGCTCCGGCGGCGAGTAGAAGCGGTCCGAGGCGTCCTCGACCGCGCCCCCGTGCTCCAACGCGACCAGGTCGAAGGTGTCGAGTTCGGTGAGCCAGCCAGGATCGGGCACCACTTCGCCGTACACCCGCAGCCGTGCCACGCCGCCGTCGGGGTGCTGGCGCAGCCGGAGGTGGGTGAAGCGCCGGTCGACATGGATCGCGAAGGCGTTCTCGGCGTGGCCCCCGACCGGGGTGCGCGGGACCAGTTCGGTCCACTCCACGTCCGGGTCGAGCAGGTGCTCCGGCGCCGCCGAGACCGAGTGCGCGGTGGCCTCGATCGACACGGACTGCGGGTAGTTGCCGCGGAAGTGGGCGGTGTCGACCACGATCCCGCGGATCACGCCCGGCGCCCCGAGCCGTATCAGCGCCCAGTCGTGGGCGGCGGCGTCGGGATGCGGCACGTCGGCGGAGGCGCCGCGCCGGCGCCGGGTCTCCCAGCCGTCCATGATCTTGCCCTTGTGCCCGAAGTGCTCGGGGTCGAAGGCGGCCGGCCCGGGCAGCAGCAGGTTCTCGCGCTCGGCGAAGAACTCGTCGTTGGCCGCGATGATCCCCGCTCCCAGCCGGCGGTCGGCCAGATCCGCCAGCCCGGAGAAGGGCAGCAGGGTCTTGCGGTAGTCCGCGTACGGGTTGCCTCCCCCGTAGGGCAGCGCGTCCCCGGTGAAGTCGGTCAGCGCCGTGAAGGGCGCGGTGCTGCTCCCGTTCGCGGTACCCGCCCCCTTGGACGCGACGTCCCCCGCCTTGCCCGAGCCCACCGCGCTCCCGGCGTGCTCCGCGTCCCCGGAGCCGGCAGCCTTCTCATCGTCCCCGGAGCGGTGGGCGTTCTCGGCGTGCTCAGCGTCATCTCGTCTCATGGCTCCACCTTCGACGACGCGCACCCTTCACGTCCATCGAAACTTACTGAACCAATTCTTCAGTTGAACTTGACGGTTGGATCCAGCTCGGCCGCCTGCCGCAGTGCCGCCATCGTCCGGCGCAGCAGCGGCGCGTCCTCGGCGCCGCCGCGCACCGCGCCGACGATCCGCCGCCGCGGCCGGTCCGCGTCCAGCGGCCGCACGGCCACCGACTTGCGCAGACCTCCGGTGAACGCCATCCGCGGCACCAGCGCGATCCCCATCCCCGCCGCGACCAGCGAGAAGATCGCCGGCCAGTCGGCCGCGGCGTGCGCCTGCTCGGGAACGAAGCCGGCGTCCGCGCAGGCCGCCAGGGTGATCTCGCGCCACGGCCCGCGGCTGCCGAAGATCCACGGCTCCTCGGCGAGCGCGGCCAGCCGCAGTCCCGGCACGGCGGCCAGCGGATGCCCGATCGGCAGGGCGATGTCCAGGGGGTCGTTGAGCAGCGGGAACACCACGAACCGCGGGTCGCGGGCGGTGGGCGCGTCGACCGCCAGGGACACGGCGAGGTCCGCCTGACCCGCGGCCAGGTCCTCGTAGACCTCGGCGGCCTCGGCCTCCCGCACCGACAGGGTGATGCCCGGCGCGGAGGTGCGCAGCAGTTCGGCCGCGGGCACGACGAGGCGGCTGATGGCGGTGGCGATGGTGCCGACGCGAACCAGGCCGGCGTCCCCGCGGGCGTACCCGTCGAGTTCGGCGCCGGCCCGCTCCAGCTGCGCGAAGACCACCTCGGCGTGGCGGAGCAGGACCTGGGCGGCGCCGGTGAGCCGGACGCCGCGCCCGCGCGCCTCGACGACGGGGGTCCCTATCTGCTTGGACAGCGCGGCCAGTTGCTGCGAGACGGCGGAGGGCGTCATCCGCAGGGCGGCCGCCGCGGCGGTCACCGTACCGGTGTCGTGCAGTGCGCGGAGGATCTGCAGCTTCCTCAGCTCCCACTCTTTCATGCAGCCAGACTAAACATTCTTGGGCGGAACGTGAACTGGGACCGGCCGCACGGGATGTGCCTCGCGGAGGGCTCTCAGGGGGCGGCGTGCGGCGTGGGCCGGCCGAGGATGCGGCCGGGACCGGAGCGAGCCGAAGACCGTCGGCCCGAGCGGCGTCAGGAGGCGGCGACCGCGTCCCGGTGCTGCTGCGGGCTGACCCCGCGGACCCGCTTGAACGCGGCACTGAGCGCGAACGGGCTGCCGTAGCCCACCTTGCGGGCGACCGCGGCGATCGTCGCGTCGGGCTCGCGGAGCAGGTCGGCGGCGAGCGCGAGGCGCCAGTTCGTCAGGTAGGCCATGGGCGGTTCGCCGACGAGGTCGGTGAACCTGCGGCCGAGGGCCGCCCGGGACACGCCGATCCGGCCGGCGAGGGCCGCGACCGTCCACGGATACGCGGGCTCGTCGTGCAGCAGTCGCAGCGCGGGGCCGACCACCGGGTCGCTCTGCGCGGCGAACCAGGACCGCGCTCCCGCCTCCGGCCGCGAGAACCACTCGCGCAGCACCGCGATCAGCATCAGGTCGAGCAGCCGGTCCAGCACCACGTCCTGGCCCGGGGCCTCCCGGACGATCTCGCCTGCCAGCAGTCCGGGCAGCGGGCTGTCCCAGGAGTCGCGGGGCAGGACGAGGACGTGCGGCAGCGCGGTCAGCAGCCGGCGGCTGATCTCGCCGTCCATCTGGTACGTCCCGCTGATCATCACCGCCGCGCCCTCGGATTCCTCCGGACCGCCCGGCGCCCCGGCCGGGTCGCGGCCCTCGCCCAGGTCACCCCGGTCGCCCGTCCGCTCGGGCGCGTCGCCCCAGGTGCGCACCCCGAGGTCCATCTCCTCGCAGAGTTCC
>Ga0123353_10013334_pt1 | contig 11767 bp, 9 predicted proteins | sample TergutLab28metaG_3_FD_92763 | JGI IMG/M metagenome (GOLD analysis project Ga0123353, IMG submission 92763) | Labiotermes labralis P3 segment gut microbial communities from Petit-Saut dam, French Guiana - Lab288 P3 | ecosystem: Host-associated > Arthropoda: Insects > Digestive system > Gut ... | reverse complement strand
GCAATGGCAGCTATGGCATCGATGTCACAGAGGTTACATGCTGGATTACCGATGGTCTCCACGTAGATAAGGCGAGTTTCGGGACGAAGAGCTTGACGGATATTTTCGGGATCATCGGTATCTACAAAGGTGGTCGTAATGCCTAAACGGGGTAGAGTGTGGGTAAGCAGATTTACCGTGCCACCGTACAAGGTTTTGCCGGCAACTATATGCTGTCCCTGCTGCATGATAGTTACCACTGCACCCACAAAGGCAGCATGTCCGCTGGCAAAGGCTAAAGCTCCTACACCTCCGTCTAAGTCGGCTAAACGGTCTTCGAGAAACGCTGTCGTAGGATTACCCAACCTGGTATAGATATTACCCGGTTTTTTCAGCTCAAAAATTTCTTGGGCATCTTGGGCCGAATCGTAGATATAAGCCGATGTCATGTACAGAGGGGGAACATAAGATTTGGTTACAGGATCCGGTGTGTAACCTGCTCGAATTTGCTGAGTTTCAAACTTCGTCATGTTCATCCATCCTTAATTTTCATTTTAATAATGTGAGTAGAAGCATCAACGGGCAGATTGCCATCTGCCCCTACGAAAATCCGCACCAACGGGCAGATTGCCATCTGCCCCTACGAAAATCCATCGCCAATCCATCGTAGGGGACGATGGTAATCGTCCCGCTGGAATTTGTGTACACTTACTGGACTCGGGGTCCCCGCGAACGTGTGCGTGGGGTGGGAGTCTGGGGTTTGGGGGCGGGTAGCCCCCATCTAGCAGAGTAGAAACCCCGGCTGGGGCTTCTCATTACAGCTTTATCATGTAACACCAAAGACGATCACGGAGATACTTAATGACATAACCAGTCGATATGCCTTTAACTCTAGCCCGTTGTCTCTGCAGCGCTTCATGGTTTCGCTAACCGTGCTGTTTGCATCATAGCGCATAGCAGTTTCTTTGTCAATCGGGATATGAGTACATCCCAGGGTTTATCGCCTATTTGCCCAACAAAGCTCTGCTCGTCTAATCTCATATTAGAAAAATACCTATTATTTGCCATAAAACAGTAAACCTTGGCAGCAGTAGGGAGTTTTATTGGCATTTGCTGCGAAAATATGTAGACTTTTTCCGCATACTATAATATCATATTACTAACTATACTGCAAAGTGGTGATTCACCATAAGGAGGGCTTAACAGATGGACAACAAACAAGAAACAGTATTCAAGAGCGCCAGCAGTGCTATCTATCGCCTCGTCGTGGGTGAGTACGAGGTAGAGGGTGTGGAGGTATCTCTGCCGGGAACCAGCCAGTTCCTTCTAACCATCAATTGTCAGCATGGCATGCTGGCTTGTCGCCTGGTGGACTTAAGCGTCTCTGATCGCCTGAACCTACCCCTGGCTATCTTTTCCGCAGCCCGGCTGGAGAACATACTGATAGGTAAGCCGGTGATGCTTTCCCAAAGCGCTGTGAGTATGGGAGCAACCAAGGAGATGACCGGCGCGGAGCTGGTAAGCCTGTTTTCCCAACCGCTAGGAGGGTAGCTACATGCAGGACAGAATTAGAGAAAGCGCACTAAGCCTGGGGTATCTTGAAGCCAGACCTGTTACCGGTCAACCCTTCGAGGCTTGGCGCGAACGGCTTAACAGCCTGCCTCTGGGACAATATATGAAATTTGAACACGACCCCGCCAAGGTTACGGGATGGTCTAGAGATGAAATAACCATCTGGGTAGCTCTGGCACCCACACCACCTAGGGAAGAATGGCCACCAGACCGCGGTGAAATGGCAGCCCATTACCTGACTGTGACCGCCGATGCCAAACGCAGAGAAGCCTGGAAGCAAGCAGTCACCGCCATGGGCTACGAAGTAGCTAAAGACTCTCCTCTGCCGGAACGCGCTGCGGCTGTGCGAGCCGGTCTGGGGGTTGGAGGTTTAAACGGGTTATTATTAAACCCTGTGTACGGTAGCTTTACCAGCATAAGTGTCATCGTCATCCATGCTCCCCCCCCGGCTAATGCTCGGGGACAGGAACAGGATACGGTTACCCTTTGTGAGCAGTGCGGCAAATGCATCGCGGTCTGCCCAACCCAAGCCATCTCGGCAGATAACGGCATCGATGCTCTGCGCTGCCTGTGTAATTCTATTTACCGACCAGAATACATGCCTGAAGCAGACTATGCCCTGATGGGTAAGCGCATTCAGGGTTGCGACACCTGCCAGAAGATATGTCCTTATAATTCGCATCTGGAGCAACAGCCGTTACCCTTGGACATCCTGCAGAGCATGACGCTGGCTGCTTTGCTAAGTGAACCAGACCTAGAGGGGATCCGCCAGCATAACAACCATCACTTGTCTCTCAATCGCCTGAAAACCCAGGCTGTGCTGGCGGCAGCTAATACTAACCGCAAGGATCTGCTGCCACTCATCGCTCCCCTGAAGGAGAGCGATGATCAATCACTGGCTACCATAGCAACCTGGGCAGCAAAAAGGCTGGCCTGAGCTTAAAAGATAGACATGGTTAGAAACAAAGTGGCAGCCAGGGAGGCAATTAGAGAAACCACGGTAATTTGAGTGTTGATGGAAGGACCGGCAGTATCTTTAAAGGGGTCACCCACGGTATCTCCCACCACGGCTGCTTTATGAGCATCAGAGCCTTTGCCACCGTGATGGCCGGATTCCACAAACTTCTTGGCATTGTCCCATAAACCGCCGGCGTTACTCATAAAGAGAGCTAACAGCAAACCGGTAACAATATTGCCGCACAGGAAGCCACCAAGGGCTTTGACGCCACCCACATAACCTACTAGCAAGGTAATACCAATGGTGGCGGCGCCGGCAGGTACTAACTCCTTCAAGGCACCGCTGGTGGCAATTTCAATACACTTGGCATACTCGGGCACTACGCCGGGTTCTCCTTCTTTCAAACCGGGTATATCATTGAATTGGCGATGGATTTCCACCACCATACGCTGGGCATTACGGCTGACCCCCAGCATCAACATGGCGGAGAAGAGCGCTGGCACCCCACCGCCGACTAACATCCCAAAAAAGACGGTGGGATCCATGATATCAAAGCCGGATATACCCACCAAACCTAGACGGACTGCCGCTTCATTTACCTCGCTCATGAAAGCTCCCAACAGAGCGATAACAGTAAGCCCTGCGGCGCCAATGGCGAAACCTTTGGTAATAGCTTTAACGGTATTGCCAGCGCTGTCTAAAATATCCGTGGCTTCTAACGCTTCCTCACCTAAATCTCCCATCTCCACCAAACCCCGGGCGTTATCCACAATGGGACCATAAGCGTCGTTAGAGATAATCATACCCACAATCGAGAGCATGCCCACTGCTGCCATGGCGATGCCAAACATGGCATACCCTTCACCGATAGGTTCACAGAGCTTGTAGGCTACCAAAGAAGAGACCCCAATACCGATCAGAGGAGGGAGCACGCTCATAAAGCCGTAGGAAATACCAGAGAGGATAGTAAAAGCCGGACCAGTTTCCGCAGCTTTGGCGGTCGCTCGCACCGGAGGCTTTTCGTCGTTGGTGAAGTAGTCGGTGACCATGCCAATGATGACCCCTATAGCTAATCCCACCATACTTGCCCCCCATATACGCCAATTATAACCCAGCACAGAGGTAGCGATACCAGTAACCACCACAAAGATGGCGGTGGTTATATAAGTGCTGTTGTTAAGCGCCTGAGTAGGGTTACTCTTTTCCCCCATTTTAGCCATGGAGACACCTATCATGGAGGAGAGTAGCCCCAGAGTGGCAAAGCAGATAACCATGGAGGCGTTAACCACGCTTCCCATTCCCTTGTCCAGGACACTGGCGATAACCAGAGCTGCCGAAATGGAGGCGACATTGCTGTCAAACAAATCGGCGCCCATCCCGGCTACATCACCCACGTTGTCCCCCACATTATCGGCAATAACTGCCGGGTTACGGGGGTCATCTTCCGGGATCCCCAGCTCTACTTTACCCACTAAATCTGCCGATATATCTGCCGACTTGGTAAAAATACCGCCTCCTGCCTTAGCAAAAAGAGCAATAGAGCTAGCGCCAAAGCTAAAGCCCAGCAGCACCGAAGTGTTGTCGGTAATATACAGCAAGCAGGATACTCCCAGCAACACCGAGCCCACCACTGACATCCCCATCACAGCTCCACCCCGGAAACTTGCCATAAAAGAAGAGCGGATCCCCTGCTGAGCTGCCTCAGCCGACTTGATGTTGGCGATGGTGGCAATACTTATGCCGATATAACCTGCCGCTCCTGAAAAAATGGTGCCGGCTAAGTAGGCTACCGCCATGAGCACATTTTCAGCTGGATTGCCCAGCCAAATACCTTTAGGGAGAAATATGAGGATAAGAACTGCCAGGATACCAGCAAATTTGGCTAATTCCTTATACTCCGCTCGCAGGAAGGTGTAGGAGCCATCCCGGATGTACTTGCCTACCTCAGCTACCCGAGGGTTGCTGGAGGGTTGACGATTTACCCATTGGTACAACCAGGAAGCAAAAGCAAACGCTAACATGGAAACCAGAAGAGCTAACCTTAAAAATCCATCCAACGAAGCAAACATCGCATTCATCCCTCTCAACTGTTTGTGGTGGTGACATAGCAAAAGACTTTTGTTTGCTTATAGTAAAGCAAACAAAAGTCTTGCAAACCGCTTAAAACGGTTGTTTAACCGATCGGAAGAACTCCGACGTGTTGACGGCTAAACATATAGCTATACTGCTACTCCCTTTCCCGGTTATCTTACCAGCAGTCGGAGCTAAAGTCAAGGGTTTTATGGTAGCGGATAGACACCAGATTTACCTTCTTTGGCATTTTCTTCGGCAATACTGAGATCGACCTTAATCTTCCCAGCCATTCGTTGTTGCAAAAACTTTTCGGCTACCTCGGGGAAGGCTAGATAGGAGAGGAGGTCTTCGTCAGTTTCCATCAGATGACCAATGGCTTTCCTGCCATCGGCTAAACCGGGAGGTAATAAATTGGCATAACGTTCTTCCACGACCGGGGTATCTTTGATAATGCTGGTGCGAAAATCGGGGTCGATAGGTACTGGGGTGCGACCGTAATGTCCCGCCAGGTAAGAGCGCACTTCGTTAGTTACCATGGTATAACGACCGGCTAAAACATTGGCGACAGCCTGAGTCCCCACCATCTGACTGGAAGGAGTTACTAAAGGGGGATAGCCCAGCTCAGCTCGAACCTTAGGCACTTCGTCCAGGACTTCCGGCAAGCGGTGCAGGTTTTCTCCCAATTGATCAGCAAAGTTGGAGAGCATACCGCCAGGAACTTGGTAAGACAAGACGTTGGCATCAACGCCACCTACCACATCGTACTTAATGTTATACTTTTTAACTGCTTCCCGCAGGTAGGCACTGATGGGGAAGAGTTTGGAAAGATCGATACCGGTATCGTAGGGAGTGCCACGGAGGCTGGCGATCATGGTTTCGGTAGCAGGCTGGGAAGTCCCCATAGCCAAAGGGGAAAGAGCGGTGTCGATGATGTCGATCCCCTCGGGAATAGCCATTAAGTATGCCGCTCCCGCCATACCCGAAGTGTAGTGGCTGTGAATTTGCAGCGGGAGAGGAACGGCAGCACGAATGGCACGGGTGAGATCCCTGGCTATATAAGGGGAGATGATACCAGCCATATCTTTGAGACAGATGGAATCTACTCCCATATCATACATTTGTTGGGCAATGGCGACAAAGGCAGGTATATCGTGGACGGGAGATATGGTATATACCACCGCACCTTGCACATGAGCTCCAGCCTTTTTCGCGGCTTTAACCGTGGTTTCAAGGTTACGCATATCGTTTAAAGCGTCAAAGACCCGAATGATATCTAAACCGTTATCTACTGCCTTTTCGATAAAATAGGTAATGACATCATCGGGGTAGGGGCGGTAGCCCAGTAGGTTCTGGCCTCGGAGAAGTGCCTGCAATTTAGTCTTTTTGAAGTAGCGCTTAAAGGTGCGCAGCCGCTCCCAAGGGTCTTCGTTTAAAAAGCGCAGGCAGGAATCGAAAGTAGCTCCACCCCAACACTCCACGGAGTAAAAGCCAGCTTCTTCCATTTGTTCGAGCATGGGGATCATATCTTTCATGGTAAGTCTGGTAGCCATTAACGATTGGTGACCGTCTCGTAAGGTGGTATCGCAGACAAGAATTTTGCGAGGGGGTACTAACGTTTCCTGGTTCTCCATTACCGGTAGCCTCCTAATAGTGTTGTCGCCAAAAAGCGGATATTTTATCCCTTTAAGATAATCTAGGTTGGAAACAAAGAACATGAAACCGGTTCTTCCTCCACCCTACCCCCGACTTAGAGCCGGGGGTAGGGTGGCTTTATGGTCAGTTTTTACTTATTGGCTACTACGGTGAATGGTTCTTCGTAGTTAGCGATGGTGAAGTTGCGCTCATCTGACCAGATACTGTAGGCTTCGTTGAAGGCTTCCGTATTGAAAAATTGCCCTTCGGCGTAAATGCGACCTTTATACTTTAAGGTAGCCGAACCGGCATTAGCCCAGGAGCCGGTGAAGGGGATAAGGTTGGAAGCAGTGTAGCTACGGGCATAGCGGAAGGGAATAGCTAAGCATTGGTCGATAAGATAGGTTTCGGCTTCGGCAAAGAGATGATACCGTTTGGAGATATCAAACAGCTCTGCCTGAGCAGCAATAATTTTATTCAGGTAGATATGGTCGCCATTTTCATCCCGGCAGTCGGTCATGGCATGCATATGGTTAAAAGAGACACCCGGCTCGGGACGGAGCATATCGGTGAAAGTCTCGGGGTCGATGTAGTCTGCGCCCCAGTTGGAGATAAGAATACCATAGTTACCGGGAATACGGAAGCGGGTGGAGAAACCGGTTCCGGGAGCTCCTTCCAGCTCTACTTTGATATAATCGGTACCCAAAGACTCCTCTAAAGTCTGCTTAAGAACTTCGGCTTTTTGGGTATCTTCCGTGGAGGTGGTTTGGTAAGGATGGAAAATAATGATGGGGAAATGAGCTCCTGCGGCGGTTAGCTCCTCAATAGCCTGCTCTTTGTATTTAAGAGCTTCCTCCATATTATAGGGCTGACCGTTACGAATTGCGTTAAGAGGCTCTAATTGGGTGTAGTCTTTACCATCTATGGCAGCAAAGAGAGGAGGGGTAACCGTAGTGGTAAGAATGGCAGCTGGGTCGTAGGGTTCATAGATTTCGGCTAACAGCAAACGGTTGATGGCGTGGAAGAGAGACTTGCGGAAAGCCAAATTATTAACGGCAATACCCCAGTTCTCCGGTTCATATTTGGCGTCCATAACTTCGGCGTTAGGCCAGAAGTTTAAAATAAAGAAGTAGTTGTAAAGCATACCCCAGGAAGGGCGCACTTTGGTGGATTTTTCCGGATCTCGCATCCACTCATCTAAAATAGTTACCGGGATAGAGGCGGCGGTAACTTCCCCGGTGAGAAACATTTCCGGACCTAAAGTGGTGGAGTTGGAGTTGTAAATTTCTTGAATTTTTTTAACTAACACATTCTCGGCATCGTAGTAATGGGGGTTGGCTACATAAATATGCTCGGTGTTGGGAACGAAAGATTGAAGAATATAAGCGCCGTTATTCGCAAAGGTTTCGGCAGAGGTAGCGAAACGGTCGTCCCCTTCCACATGGAACTGCTCCATATACTCCCGGCAAGCGGGATAGAAGATGGTGTAGGTAACCATGGAGAGGAAGTAAGGGACTGGACGTTGTAGGGTGTATTCCACCACATACTTGTCGATAGCTTTAATGCCAAACTCCGAAAAAGGCAGGGTACCTTCCCAGACTTCGGTACCGTTTAAGATAACATCACGCACCAGGTTCGCCGTTTGCGAGGCGTTAGCTTTTTTCATATACCAGGTGACAGCAGCCACAAAGTCTTCGGCTGTGGTTTCGCAAATTTCGTTACCGTCTTTATCCAGCCACATGACCCCTTCCCGAATGGTGAAGGTCCAGACTAAACCATCTTCGGTACGGGTAATATCGGTGGCAAGATCCTTCATAATGTTGCCGTACTCATCGTTTTGTAGTAAGCCGGAAACACAGTTGGCACCAAAGGCCTGGATATTGGTGGTCTGGGACCACAGGTAGTTAATGGTTTCCACTTCGGTAGAATATAGGGTGATAACATCGGATGAGGTGGTAGGTAAATCCCGTTTAACCAGTTCGGTGAGGGTAGATTGACCACCTACATGCCCGGAGACGATTTGTGCTGCACCAACGGTAGGCGCCTCGGTAGGGGGTTGCGTGGGCGCCGCGGTGGGAGCTTGGGTAGGTGCCGTAGTAGGGGTTGTTCCTCCACAGGCAGTTAGGAACAGAGTAGCGACCATCAACAGCGCTAAGATACGCTTGTTCATGACGAAGTCCTCCTTTAATTTCGGAATCGAAAAGGGGAATACCGGTCTGTGCTTAAGATACTCTTGCCTAGGACTTCACCCCCTGCTTTATCACTGGGGAAATGTTACCGTTTTTTTAACAAACCCGTTCATTCCCTTGTTCTGGACAGCAGCCCATTATTCCTTCCTTGGAAAACTATTTAGGGGATAGGCGAGTCCGATAACTATCTGCTTCTTCGTCGTTAGCTAAGACATAGTGGCGAGGGGTTACCTCCCGCCAACTGGGAGGGCTTTCGCTGTAGCGGTGCTGGGAAGGGTCGTAAACTAAGAGCTTCTTTTGTCGCTCAACAATGGGGTCGGGGGACGGTACGGCGGAGAGAAGAGCTTGGGTATAAGGGTGTAACGGGTGAGCAAACAGCTCCTCGGTATCTGCCAGTTCGACGATAACCCCTTTACTGATAACAGCAATGCGATCGGTGATAAAACGCATAACCGATAAATCGTGAGCGATAATAAGATAAGTAAGACCGCGCTCCTTTTGCAGCTGAGAAAGCAGGTTTAATACTTGAGCCCGAATGGAGACATCGAGAGCGGAAATGGGTTCATCGGCAATAATAAACCTGGGGTTCATAATTAAAGCACGAGCTACGCCAATCCGCTGCCTCTGCCCACCGGAAAACTCGTGGGGAAAGCGGCTGGAAAACTCTGGCAAGAGCCCCACATCCAAGAGAGCCTGGCGGACTTTCGCCCGCCTTTCCTCTTCGCTTTTAAAGAGTTTGAGGTTAATTAGCCCTTCGGAGATAATATAATCCACTTTGGCGCGTTCGTTGAGTGAAGCCATAGGATCTTGAAAAATCATTTGAATATTTTGGATAACAGACCTATCCAGCTCGGCGGGGATTTTACCGCTAATGCGCTCTCCCTGGAAAATGACTTCTCCTTCGGCTAAAGGGTTTATCCGAATGATGGCACGCCCAATAGTGGTCTTACCTGAGCCAGACTCCCCTACTAAGCCAAAGGTCTCCCCTTCGTGGATGGCAAAGTTAATATCTCTAACTGCCACAAAGGGAGTGCGCCTACCTGCCACCCGAAACTCCACCCGCATGTTGCGAACTTCTAGAAGGGGTGGCTTCGAAGAGTTATAGTCGTAAGCCACTAGCTCACCTCCGAAAACTTGGCACGTAACGCCATGATAGCCGGTGGTGGCTGCAGTTTGGGGGCTCGGGGGTCTAACAACCAAGTTTTAGCAAAATGGGTGGGCGAAACCTGAAAAGCAGGTGGTCGTTCCAAAAAGTCTATTTTCAGCGCCTGAGGATTACGAGGTGCAAAAGCATCGCCCTTAATCTCTTGGAAGAGGTTCGGCGGAGTGCCTTTAATCGAGTAGAGGGGTTCCCCTTTAATCCCCAGCTGTGGTAGTGAGGAGAGAAGCGCCCAGGTGTAAGGGTGCTGAGGGTTGTAGAACACTTCCTCGGCGGTCCCACATTCGATAATATCACCGGCATACATTACCGCAACCCGATCGGCTACATTGGCAACCACCCCTAAATCATGGGTGATATAAATAACAGTGAGGTTGTACTTGTGTTGCAAATCCCGGATAAGCTGGAGGATTTGAGCCTGGATCGTGACATCCAGAGCGGTAGTAGGTTCGTCGCAAACTAATATCCGTGCCTGGCAGGCCATGGCAATGGCGATAACCACTCTTTGTCGCATACCGCCGGAAAACTCGTGGGGGTACTGCTTGTAACGCATTTCCACATCGTCAATACCTACATCCTTGAGGATTTCGTAGGTGCGCTGCCGAGCTTCGCCACCCCGTAGCCTCTGATGCAGTTCGATAACTTCCTGGATTTGCAGGCCGACAGTGCGCAAGGGGTTTAAAGCCGTCATGGGGTCTTGGAAGACCATGGCTATTTTTTTACCTCGTATAGCCAGCCAATCCCGCTCCTTAGTATAAGGGGCCATATCTTTACCCTCAAAGAAGATATGACCAGAGTCCACCCAGCCGTTATTATCCAGCATACCAATAAAGCTTTTGCAAAAAACCGACTTACCGGAACCGGACTCCCCTACTATCGCCAAAGTTTCCCCCTGATTTAAGGTGAGAGAAGCGCCTCGAATGGCGGTTAAAACACGCCCTCGTAAGGAAAATTTCACGACCAAATCGACAATTTTTAAAATTTCTTCCATACTCTAATCCTAACCCCCTCTATACATGATTGCGAGGGTCGGCAGCATCAGAAAAGGCATTGCCGATAAGATAAAAAGAGATGGCGATAAGGCATACCACGGCACAAGGGAAGAAGAGCTGATACCTCAGCCGGGTGTCCATCATCACAGCTCGTCCTTCCCCCACCAAATTCCCCAGAGAGGGGATAGAGATAGGAAGTCCTAAACCAACATAAGTTAAGGTGAGCTCCGAGGTTATGGTGGCAGGAATAGACATGGCAAAGCGTAATGTCAGAACAGAAACCAGGTGCGGGAGCATATTGCGGGTTATCAGCCTTGAGGTAGGAGTTCCCAAACAGCGGGAAGCCAGGTTATATTCCCGGTCGCGGATAATCATAATTTGGTTACGGACATAACGAGCGGTAGGCACCCAACCGGTGATACAGAAGGCGAAAATCATGGTGGACATACTGGGGCGCATAATGTAGGAGAGTAGAATGTGAATGACGGTGCTGGGCACATTATTCAGGACATTGTAGATGGCTTCAAAAGCCGCTTCCACTTGACGCACATAACCCCATAAAGCACCAAAGATGATACCGACTATCAGGTCCCAGGAGGCGACAATTAAAGCTATCATCATGGAGGTGCGGGTACCGCTCCAGATACGTGCCCAGAGATCCTGTCCTACGGCATTAGTGCCAAACCAGTGGGTACTGTTCGGGGTGTTATTACGGATAAAACCTCCCGTTGAGGAAAAATAGATACGGGTGGGGTCTAACTGGTTAGGCAAGTAGGGTTGAATAAAGGTAAAAGCCAACAAGGAGACTAAGAGAAGCAAAATGGCCACCGCTAGCTTTTTTCGGAAAAACATGGTGATGGTAGAACCCCAATAGGAATAATCGGAGTAACCGGTCATTTCAGCTTGGGTTTCGCTGAACTCGGCAAGGGAGAAGAGCTCAGCAATATCTCCCCTGGCAGGAAGCTCAACTCCCTGGGAGGCATCACTACCTACATTGTCGCTTATATAATCCTTCGACATCAGCGCGACCCTCCCCCACCTCTGGCGAGCTTAATACGTGGATCTAAAATACCCATGAGCATATCTCCCAGGAACAACCCCAGGATACCGATGGTGGAAAAGATGAGAACCAAAGCTTGCACTACCGTATTGTCCTGGCGTTGGATGACCGTGATGAGTAACCCACCCATGCCTGGGATGGAGAAGCTACCTT
>Ga0123353_10013331_pt1 | contig 11769 bp, 13 predicted proteins | sample TergutLab28metaG_3_FD_92763 | JGI IMG/M metagenome (GOLD analysis project Ga0123353, IMG submission 92763) | Labiotermes labralis P3 segment gut microbial communities from Petit-Saut dam, French Guiana - Lab288 P3 | ecosystem: Host-associated > Arthropoda: Insects > Digestive system > Gut ... | reverse complement strand
GCAGCTTCACAAGGAGGAAATTTGAGATAGACTTATCCACAGCCGCGACTATGACGTGCGGCAAATGTGCCTGGTCAATATTCAACCGGTACACCTGCTCAAAATTCAACCGGTATGGACAGCTTGCAGGCATTGATGACCCGTCCGGGAGATGCGCCAAAATGGCGCGGTCCGTATCTCCAGAAATCCGTTCCGCTCGACCCGTGGGATCGGCCCTATGTTTATCGTTCCCCCGGCAGCAATGGGGAAGATTTTGACCTGTTGTCCTATGGAAAGGACGGACAGCCAAGCGGCAATGATGTTGCAGCAGATATTTCCTATCGTTGAGGCGCGTCATGTCCCATGATGCTTGCACAGGAAGCGGCGTACCCTGTGTGCCCGTGCGGCTGACTGCGCAGGCTCCGGACGGCAGGACGCAATCGCTGGAATTTACCCACATCTGCGAATCGGAAGCGGTTCTCCGTGCCGTGGCGCGCGGCTACCGCGTCCTGGCGATTGAAACCCCAAACGCAGCAAAGAGTGAAAAACCCAGTGCACATTTCCCGCTAAGCCTGTTCAACCAGGAATTGCTGGCGCTATTGAGCGCAGGGCTTAACCTCACAGAAGCTCTGAGCACGCTGCACGCCAAGGAGCAGCGGGACTCAACCCGCGAAATGCTTGCCACGATCCTGCAATCCCTGCATGAAGGGCGTAGTTTTTCCGATGTGCTGGCCGAACATCCGCGCCATTTCCCCAATGTTTACGCCGCCACCGTGCGGGCGGCGGAACGCACGGGCGATCTCCCCGAGGCGTTGGCGCGTTACATTAACTATCAATTGCAGCTTGAGGCCATCCGCAAAAAACTGGCCTCGGCCTCGGTCTACCCGGTGATGCTGCTCATCGTCGGCTGGCTCGTCACCCTGTTTCTGCTCGGCTACGTCGTTCCCCGGTTTTCGGTGGTGTATGAATCGTCCGGGCGGGATATTCCGTGGCTGTCCTCGGTCTTGCTCACGTTTGGGCAACTCATCCACGCGCACTGGCAACTCTTCCTTGGCGGGCTGGTCGCAGCAGTTTGTGCTTTTGGGTGGGGCATTTCACAGCCGCCCGTCCGCGCTTGGCTGCTAGACAAAATTCTGTCCCTTCCATTGCTGGCCGCACGCGCCGACGCATTCCGGCTATCGCGCTTCTACCATGCTGTCAGCCTGTTGCTGGCCTCCGGAATCGCCCTGCCGCGCGCCATGGGCATGGTTGGAGGGTTGCTCGGCGCAACTCAACGCGTGCGGCTGGAACAGTGCCGAGCTGCTATCGAGCAGGGACGCAGCCTGTCCTCAGCCCTGATCGATGCCCGGCTGGCCACCCCGGTTGCCGAATCGCTCATCAAGGTTGGCGAGCGTTCCGGGCAGCTTGCCGGGATGCTTGAACGTACCGCCCGGTTTTCCGACGATGAATTTTCCCGCTGGCTGGATTGGGTGTCACGGTTGATCGAGCCAATATTGATGGCCGTCATCGGCATCGTGATCGGTGCGGTGGTGGTACTGATGTACATCCCTATTTTCGATCTTGCCGGGAGCCTGGAATGAACGCTCCGCGCATGCCCCCAAGCCTCGGTGCCGAATTGGTTGCGCAGGCGCGCCAGTTGTGTACACAGCAGGACATCACGCTGGTCAGCGCCCTGCAACAGGCCACGGGGTGGTCGCCTCAGGAATTGCTGGAAGTATTGGGGGAAAGTTTTGCCTACCCGGCGTTCTCCATGGGAAGGCTCCTTGAATTGCAGCCCTGCTTCGATGTGCTCTCCTATGCCGAATGCGTCAGCCGCCGTGTGTTCGTGGCTCGCCACCCGTCCGGGTCGCTCTGGCTCGCGCTCTCCGACCCATTCGACGGTACGACGGAGAGTTGGGTGCTGCGGCACTGTGCCGCCCTGAATGCCCGACCACACATCTGCCTCGTCCATCCAGACGACCTTGAAGCATGGCTCACACAACAAGAACTTTTGTTGCGTGCGATGGACGGATTCGAGGCTGGGCCGGGTTTGCGCGACGACAATGGCGACCCCACAGTAGTCATCACGCTGGCGAGCATCGACAATGATGGGAGTGCCGTCGTCAAACTGGTCAATTCCACGATCTACGATGCCCTGAAACTACAAGCGAGCGACATTCATCTCGAATGTGATGCAGGTTGCCTGCACGTGACATACCGCATTGATGGCGTGCTCGTGCCAATCACCCGGATATCGGGGCAGGACATGTCCGAGCAGGTGATTTCCCGCATCAAGGTCATGGCCGAACTCGACATCGCCGAGCGGCGAATTCCTCAGGACGGACGTTTCAAGGTGCGTGTCAATGAACGGGAAATAGATTTTCGCGTCTCGGTGATGCCAAATATCTTCGGAGAAGACGCCGTGCTGCGTCTGCTTGATCGCCAATCGCTCTCCGAAGAAGATGCCCGTTCGCTACGACTTGAGCATCTCGGACTGGACGCGCACAGCATGGGTGCCATCCGCCGCCTTGCCGCCAGACCGCACGGCATGCTGCTCGTGACCGGGCCGACAGGTTCCGGAAAAACCACGACGCTGTATGCGGCAATCACCGAAATTCATACCGGGCGCGACAAGATCGTAACAATCGAAGACCCGGTCGAATACCGGCTACCCCGCGTGTTGCAGATTCCGGTCAATGAAAAGAAAGGGCTGACTTTCGCACGTGGGTTACGTTCGATCCTGAGACACGATCCGGATAAGATCATGGTTGGCGAAATACGCGATGGCGAGACCGCGCAAATCGCAGTGCAAGCGGCATTGACCGGGCATCTCGTCTTTACGACTGTGCATGCCAATAGCGTTTTCGACGTGCTGGGGCGCTTTCTCCATATGGGGGTGGACGGCTACAGCTTTGCGTCTGCGCTCAACGGCATCGTGGCACAGCGGTTGCTACGCGTGAACTGTGCGAGTTGCGCCACTGAAATCGAACCGGGGAACGAGACGCTGGAAGCGGCAGGACTGACGCGCGGGCAGGTCGAGAATTGGCAGTTCAGGGCCGGACGCGGCTGCGGCCACTGCCGGGGCGTGGGCTTCAAGGGTCGCAAAGCCGTAGCCGAAGTGCTCACGCTTGATGACCGGCTGCGCGAGATGATCGCCGAGAAAGCGCCAGTTTCAGCACTCAAGGAATACGCTGGACAGGTTGGTTTGCACCCACTGCGGGACATGGCATTGCAGCGGGTGGCATGCGGCGAAACCACGCTGGAGGAAGTGACACGTGTGGCAGGCTGACCGCAAAGTCTATACACTGTTCATCGCCATTGGGGCGCAGCGCGTGGATTTTGGCCTGTTGCGCAGAGTGAGAAAGTCTTCGCAATGGTCGAAAAAAACCTGCCAAGGGTTCGATCTGCCGACTGACGCCGATGAAACCGTGTTACTGATGAGCCTCGCCAAATTGGAGCGAGGACTATCCGCCCGTTATGCCCATTGCAGCGTGCGCGACATCCGTGTTTTGATAGCGGATGTCTGGCTGGCGCAGGTAAACCTGCCGTGGTCTGACGCGATGAAACGGAACGAGTCGGCTCAGGAAAACGCCTGGAGCATGATCACCCTGGCCGGGTTCAGGGGAAACTGGGCAAAGCCCGTGCGGATCGATGACACGCCTTATGGCGTTCCCAGGCTGGCCGTGGCATACCCGCAAACGGTACTTGCCGCCCTGGAAAAACTCGCCTCCAGTCTCGACGCACGGCTGAGTTCCCTGCTGCCGTTTTCCGTAGCTGCTTGGGAGACGGTACTACCGAACCGATCCATCCAGGCATTGGCACTCGTTGACCACGGCTGGCTCGCGCTGCTCGCCGCGCCGGGGACACAGGGTATGCACATAAGCGAAATCGTGGCACGCAGAAGGTCGGCGCGCGAAACGCTTCCTCTCCAGGCGATGCAGGTAAGCTGGCAGCGGGCCTGCCTGCGCCAACCTCAATGGGCGGCTGGACGGGTAGGGGTACTCTCGCTTGCAGAGGCAGAGCCAGGTGACGTGAAACCGGATCCCTCATTCGACACCATCAAATTTCAACACGAAATTAGCGCCGACGTTGCTCCCGCCCTGTTGCTTGCAAAACAGGCAAGATCCGTTTGCCATGCTCTGGATGCTGTATCGCAGCGTCCACCCCCTTCTTCCGCGCAATACGTGGCTTTGGCATTTTGCGCGTTGCTGGCCGTTGTCATATCGGTACTTCTGTTCCTGAATGCGCAATCTATTGACGAATCTGCTGCACGCCTGGAAGAAGTGCGCCCCTTGAAACAGGTAGTGTTTGAACCGGCATGGAACCGCGAAGAATTGTCCAAGGTGCGTGCGGTCAACACAGCAGTCCGGGATTTGAACCTACCTGTTGGAGCCATCTTGCGTGCTTTACAGCCTCCGCCGGAACTTCGCGTGGCCGTGCTCGGGGTCGATACCGTTTCCGGCGAATCCTCCCGTACCATCAAGGTAACTGCCGAAGCGCCGGCTGGAGAGGACATGGCGCGATATGTCGGATTCATTTCCGGACGTTATCCTTTGGTCGGCGCTTACCTGGCACAGCACGAAATCATCGAGACGGCAAACGGGCATCCCTATCGCTTCACGATCGATGTGCAGTGGGTGGATTGAGGAACCGACATGCTGATGAATGTGCACCGTCTCCTGAAATGGCCAGAAAAATTTGTCTGGGAATCATCCCGTTCTTTCGGGATTTTCCAGAGGCGCTTCGGCATCATGGGATGGTTGATCGCCGCCTGCGCCACAATCAGCATTACGCTGATGCTGGCCGAAATACAGCAGTTGAAAAAACTGGATGCCTTGCAGCGGCAAATCGAAGAATCCCAGGATACAGCTCTCCGTACGAAGCTGGGCGGTACGCAAGACCCTTCCAGCACCGATGGCAGGGCGCTCCTGCGTATGTTCGAGGAAAACCTGCTGTCGCACGAGGATATCCCGGTGCTTGTACAGGGTTTGCTCCAGATTGCCGAAGAAGAAGGGGTTCTCATCCGACGCGGGGATTACCGTATTGAAGCCGATGCGGCGGGCGGGTTCATGCGTTACCGGATGGATTTGCCCGTTCAGGGCACTGCGTCTGCCATAGATAGCTTCATTCAACGCTCGCTTACTGACTGGAAAGCGCTCGCCTTGAGCAACGCCCGTTTCATGCGTTCGGAAATCGGCTCCGGCACAATCGAATCGCGCCTTCAATGGGTAGCGATGATCCACATGCCGAAAACGCCAGCCCGGCTCACTTCGGGAGGCACTCAATGAAACGCAACACAATGCGCAAACCCCTTTCCCTCGCACTCATTGCTACCGTGATTGCGGCTTGGTTCGCGCCTGATAAGGAATCCGGCAACATCGAACTGAGCGCGCATGCAAAGCGCCTGGATACTGCCGCCGCCGGACGCCCCGCGCAAACGCCTGAAGCCGCCGCCCGTGACATGCCCATTGCAACCACGGGCGTGTTGCAGATACGCAAGCGCGATGACCGTGAGATGGATCAGGTCAATTCCGGGCTTTTCGCGCCCATGAATTGGGTTGAAACTCCCCCTCCACCCATCGAAACGGAACCGTCACAAGAAATTTTGGAGGCAGAGGCTCAGGTAAGCTCCGTGCCGCCACCTGCGGTGCTTGGCCGTTATGAAGACGAAAGCCGTTCATACGTTTTTCTTGAATATATGGGCGAAAGCCTGGCTGTATCGGAAGGTGACGTCATCGCCGATACTTTCCGGGTGGAAAAACTGGAGGGCGACACTCTGACCCTGCTTTACCTGCGACAGAACACATTACAAACACTTGAGATGGGCCATCAATGAAGCAGAACCAGATCGTGACGCGCATTTTGCAGTATCTATATGTAGTAGCCGCCACAGCTATCCTGTTGGCGTGCGCAAGCACCCAGGCGTACCGCGACGGGCAGGCCCTGATTGCGGCAGGCGAAACCGAACGCGGCCTCGCACGCCTGGAAGAAGCAGTGAAAGCCGAACCGAACAGTGCCGAATACCGGATCGCGCTTGCCACGCACCGCACAACCGCCATTACCCAATCCGTGTCCCTGGCCGAACAGGCACGCCGTGACGGGCGGCTTGCCGAGGCCGAAAAAATCTGGCACTTCGTCCAGTCACTCGACCCGGAAAACATCATGGCCCGCCAAGGGCTTGAGCAAGTCGCGCTTGAATGGCACCACCAGCAAATCATTGCCGAAGCGCAAACCCTGTTCAAAAAAGGCGGAGCATCGGATCAGGAAGAGGCTATGGCAAAGTTGCGTCCTGTCCTGGTGGAAAATCCATCGAATAAAGCCGCGCGCAGCCTGAAAACACAAATCGATGATGCCCGCGCCAGACTTGCGCGTCCCGAAATGCGGCTCGGAGAACGCTTCCGCAAGCCCATCACGCTGAGTTTCAACGACGCACCGTTGCGCTCTGTACTGGATGCCATCTCAAAAGTCTCCGACCTGAATTTTTTCTATGACAAGGATGTTCCCCTCAACCTCAGAGCCACGATCTCTGCCAAAAACACGACGGTGGAAGACACATTGCGCATTATTTTTGCCACCAACAAACTCGAACAGAAAGTCTTGAATGAAAATAGCATCCTCATTTACCCGGCAACGCCCGACAAGATCAAAGACTACCAAACACTTACGATCCGCAGCTTATATCTCGCCAATGCCAATGTGCAGGCCGTCGCGAACACCATCAGAACCATCATCGGCACAAAAAGCCTCGTCGTAGACGAGCGGCTCGGCCTGATCATCATGCGCGACACGCCTGAGGCTATCCGCATGGCCGAACGCATCGTCGCGCTACAGGACGGGCACGACCCTGAAGTCATGCTCGAAGTCGAGATCCTGGAAGTGAAGCGATCGAAAATGTTGGAACTGGGCATCCAATGGCCGGGCAAACTGACACTTTCCCCGCTGGATTCGGTCGTAACGCTTGCCGACCTGCGCAGCCTGAATTCCTCGACGATTGGGACAAGCGCAGCAACTACCGGCAGCCTCACCATTAACGCCAACAATGAGCGCCAGAACAGCAACATTCTCGCCAACCCGCGTATCCGGGTGCGCAACAAGGAAAAAGCCAAAATCCAGATCGGTGACCGTGTGCCGGTCATCACCACCACTTCGACCTCCACGGGGTTCGTATCTGAATCGGTCAATTACGTTGACGTGGGCCTTAAACTCGAAGTCGAACCGAGCATTTATCTCGATGAAGAAGTAGCCATCAAGGTTAATCTGGAAGTCTCCAACCTCGTCCGCGAAATCACGAGCAAAGCAACAGGCACCCTGACCTACCAGATCGGCACGCGCAACGCGACCACCGTTTTGCAGCTCAAGAACGGAGAGACGCAGATCCTTGCGGGACTTATCAGCGACGAAGACCGAGTAACAGCCAACAGGATACCGTTGCTTGGGGAACTCCCCATCCTGAACCGTCTTTTCGGCAGCCAAAAAGACGATACGCAACGTAGCGAAATCCTGCTCTCGATCACCCCCCGCGTACTGCGCAGCATACGCCGCCAGGACATTCAGGCATCCGAATTTGAATCCGGCACGGAAAGCTCCATAGGGGCTGGTTCGCTCCAGTTGCGCGACGTGGGCAGCGCATCGCCCGATGCAAAAGAACCAGCGCCCCTTTCCGACTCTCCCGCTCCAATACAACAGGATCCGCTTCCGGACAGCCAGTAATGCGCGGCTACAAAAACGGTTTCACGTTCATTGAATTGTCGATCACGCTGGCGATCATCGCCGTGCTCGCACTCATTGCGATCCCGACGGCGCAACTGGAGGTGCAACGCAGTAAGGAGCGGGAATTACGCGCAGCCCTGTTTGAAATCCGTGAGGCAATCGATGCCTGGAAACGCGCATCGGATCAGGGGCGCATTGTGACGGCGGAAGGGGAATCCGGCTACCCGCCTACACTCAACGCGCTCGTTGAAGGGATCAATGACCAGACCAACCCCTCGGGCGCGCAACTCTATTTTCTGCGCCGCCTTCCACGTGACCCCATGTTGCCCCGGGTTGATCCAGCCAAACCCTGGGGGCTGCGCAGCCATGCGTCGCCTCCGGATGCCCCAACCGAAGGCGATGATGTATTCGACGTTTATTCCACCTCCAGCCGGGTCGGCCTGAACGGCATTCCCTATCGCGACTGGTGAGGGGCAGCAATGAAAAAATGGCGCACAGGATTCACCTTGATCGAGATGATTATCGCCCTGAGCATCGTCGCACTGCTTCTGACGGTTGCCTTGCCGCGATACTTCGGCGCTGTCGACAAATCAAAGGATGTCGTATTGCAGGAAAACCTCAAGGTCTTGCGCGCGACGCTCGATAAATACTATGCGGACAAGGGGCGCTATCCGGAACAACTCGAAGAATTGGTGGAGGGTAAATATTTGCGTGCAATCCCCATTGACCCTGTCACAGAATCTGCTCAAACCTGGGTATTGATCCACCCGGATGAGGAAAAAGGCATCGTTGACGTGAAAAGCGGTGCGCGTGGGCTTACGCAGGATGGGCAAAGCTACGATGCGCTGTAATAAGACGGTGTTTAGAAGGAAGGGCGGGTTCAGTTATATCTGGACGCTATTGTTGATTGCCGGGCTGGGTATCTCGACGGTACTGTCAGTTGAAATCGCTGCCACTGCCGCACGGCGCGACAAGGAAAAGGAACTCCTGGCGATTGGCCGCCAGTTTCGGGCTGCGCTTGCGCGCTACCTGGCATCCTCGCAAAACGGCGGCAAACCCGAATACCCTGAATCGCTCGAACAATTGCTGCGCGACGACCGCCTACCAGGCATCCGCAGGCACTTGCGCAAGATTTTTATCGACCCGATGACCGGCAAGGCGCAATGGGGTGAGATACGTATCGGCGGGCGCATCGTAGGCATTCACTCACTGTCGGAACAGATGCCCATCAAACAGGACGGCTTCGAAGCTGATTCTGCCCTGTTTCGGGGCAAACAGCATTACTCGAAATGGGTCTTCACCTACCCGCCCGATGCCCTGATCCTGATTGAATCCAGGATACAGCCAGGAATACCTCCCTGAAGCCGGAAACAGTCAATCCTCGACCAACTGCCACCCAGGCATACCCGTTGTTAAGCCGCTCGCCGAAGCCATGCATGCCTCGGTTGCGGCTCCACTTTGCACAGGCATGGAACACATGGGCAGCGCCCATACAAGCGATGAGCTTGAGGCCTTGCTGAGCGCGTCGCAGTCCTATGCCGAGGCAAACAGGGTGCAGCCGGGCCTGTTCGCACAGCCACGGCCCCCCAAGCCATCTATCACGCTGGATCTGGCCCACACCACGCACCAAACCGGTCATCGTGGCCGATGCGGCCATGCTTTCGAAGGACAACATACTCGAACTCGGTGCCCGGGGCTACCGCTACGTTGTGGGGGCAAGGCTGGCCAATGCAGGTAGCCTATTGATCGAGAAGATCGATACGCAATTGCCCCGCATCGATACGGCTAGCGTTCGCTTCGACGAGAAGTACGGCGACAAGAAGGCCGCCACGGTCTGCGAGTACTCGCAGAACCGCTACAAGAAAGACCGGCGCGGGTTCGACAAGCAGGTCAAGCGCGCCCTGCTCGAAACGCTAAAACTCGAGTTTCGGCACTAACAGGGTGCTCAAAAACTATTTTTTCAGGCGCCAGAGTCCACAAGACAGGCCAAAATCAGTCCGAAAAGCAGCTTTACAAGGTAGTTTTCGGCCATTTTTGGCCTTGTAGACATAGGGGCACCTCGAAAAACTCCCTTGCTTCATGGAGTCAGAAAAATTTCCCTTTGATTTCATTGGAAAAATTTTTGCTCTTTTAGCCAAACCCGATGTTTTTCGAGGTGCCCATAGGTTTCTCCAGTGCTTCAGACTTTTTGAGCATCCTGCTAATTGGCAGAACTCAGGAAGCAACCCGCTGCCGTTGGAGCGCGAGCTTGCCGAGGCCATGAGCCCCAGGCGCTTTTTTCGCACAAACACGCCTTTGCTGGCGCCAATTATCCGGGCTGTTGGCGCAATCGCTTCTATGCGCGCCGGACGATATCCCCAGGCAAAAGAGACGGGGCAAAGCAAAATCATTGAAGGAAGTGAAATATCTACGCCCTGGAAAGAGTGATTATGCTCAATATCTGGAGACATGTAGTTTCACGCAACTGCTTCTAAAAGGGCTACTCTGGAGAAGGCCATGTCATTGAAGCAACGTTTGCTTGTTTTTGTTACCGGCTTGTTGGTGATTGTGATTGCGGTGCTGACGAGTATCGCGTACTGGCAGATGCGCACGAAAATCATCAGCGACGTTAACAAGAAGGTTGAAGTGACTGTCAGCGCCAACAGCAAGATCCTGGCGGGCTGGATAGCACAACGGCGTGACGCGATTGAAGCGGTAGCGGCAAGACTGGCTTCTGCGGACGACCCTATCCCTTTTCTGATAGCCGTAAATGAGGCAGGGCATTTTTTTCAGACATACATTGGTTACGAAGACAAACGGATGGTCTATCACTTGGCGGAAAAAAAGCAGTTCCCAGGTTACGACCCGACGTCACGCCTCTGGTATAAGCAGGCCAGCGAAGAGAAAGGCACCATCGTTACGTCACCCTATATTTTTACAACAACAAATGCGCTTGGCATTACAGTGGCGCATCCGGTGAATTCCCCGATAAAGGGCGTCGTTGGTGGGGACATCACGCTTGAGAAAATCATCGAACTTGTAAACTCAATTGAGTTGCACGGCCAGGGTTATGCTTTTCTCTCCACCCGCGATGGAAAAATCGTCGCGCATTCAAAACCTGACTCGGCATTGAAACCTGTGGCGGAAATCATGCCCGGATTCAATGAATCAATCCTGAAAACGGCAGGCGTCAAAATTCTTCCGCATGAATTCAGCATCGAAGGCGTCCCCAAATTTATTACCGCTTTGCCGGTTTCCGGCTCGGATTGGGTACTGTGCATCGTAATTGACAAAGCCACGGTATTGTCGCCATTGCGTTTCCTTCTCTGGGGGTTGATGCTCGCGGGGCTGGTTATCGCGTTGCTGGGCGTACCGATAGCCAACCTGGTCTTGTCGCAATTGCTGCACGGCCTGTTCAAGCTACAGGACGCCCTGATCGATGTGGCAAGTGGGCGCGGAGAACTGATGCATGAGCTTGCCGCCAACACGCACGATGAAATCGGGCAGACGGCCGCTGCTTTCAATCGTTTCATTGAAGACCTGCGCAACATGTTCGTTGAAGTGCGTGAGCGCGCCAGCGCACTTAACGGCGACATCTATTCGCTGAACGGGGTAGCGCGCACGATAGCCGACAAATCGAAACATCAGTCCGAGAAACTGGATATCATGAACAGGGCAATCAAAGAGGTTACTACCAGCATCGACAATATTGCGAACAGTACGCTGGAGGTGGAGTGGACGGTCAAACAGACACAGGGAACTCAGGGAGAGATTGAGCGCGTTGCCGCATCCATACATGAAATCGCCGCTACCATGCGCAAACAATTAATTGTGACCCATAACATGGCACAGGCTGCGGAAGAAATCACTTTCATCAATCAGGTAACCGACCAGAGCATTCGGGCTGCAACGGAAACCGTTCTTGAACTTGGTAAGACATCCGGATATCTTTATAGCATAGTAGGACGGTTCCCGCTCTGACTGTTCAGAACGTTTTTGGCTTAACAGGGTGCTCAAAAACTATTTTTTCAGGTGCCAGAGTCCACAAGACAGGTCAAAATCAGTCCGAAAAGCAGCTTTACAAGGTAGTTTTCGGCCATTTTTGGCCTTGTAGACATAGGT
>Ga0123353_10013330_pt1 | contig 11769 bp, 6 predicted proteins | sample TergutLab28metaG_3_FD_92763 | JGI IMG/M metagenome (GOLD analysis project Ga0123353, IMG submission 92763) | Labiotermes labralis P3 segment gut microbial communities from Petit-Saut dam, French Guiana - Lab288 P3 | ecosystem: Host-associated > Arthropoda: Insects > Digestive system > Gut ... | reverse complement strand
CTCAACATCGAAAGCGACAGCGCTTTTACCTCTTTCCTTATCAAAGCGGCCGACAAGCTGAAAATTATTGACGGCCTGCTTAAAATCGCAAATAACGCTATTGACAAAATGAAGGATAAGCTGTACAGCGAATGCCTAAGCGGGATTTTCGGAACAATGCCCGGCCTTTGGGCGCTTGTGCAGCCGGAGGACTATGAGCTTGCAAAGACTGTTTTGCTTGACCCTGTCAAGAACGCCGCGCTGATTGAGCGCATTGATTATTTCCATGACAATGTATCGTCAAAACGCGACACGGTTTTAAAGGAAGCGGAAGCCGCGGGCGTGCGCTTTGGGGTATTCTCGCATTACGGCAGGGTCAACGTCCCCGTATACCCGCGCGCCAACACGCAGACGGACGGCACGGTAGAGGCGTACTGTACAAGCGGCAAAGCCTTTTTCGCGCCCGTGGGCGAAAAACTGCCTGGCGGGTATATCCAAAAGAATACCGCCTGCGGCCACAACCACCTTTCGCCCGACGGCATAATTGACGCCTCGACCTGCGTGTTTCCTGAATACACATGGTTCTTTAAAAACGTAGGCCACGTCGGCGTAGGCTACGGCGGCGAGCAGAGCGATTTCCTGTTCAGGCTGATAGAATTCGACGGCCAGCCCACGGTGCATAGCGACGGGCTTTATACACAGTTTTTGGAGAATGCGGGCGGTGGCAGGCTGCAAGTGTGCGGTGAGTAAGAAATGTAAAATTTAATATGTAAAAATTTTATGATGCAAACTGTAGGGGCGGGCTTTGTGCCCGCCTTTTTTATCTATATTTATTTTTACTATTTTTAACTAAAACAATGCCGAATATTGGTAAAGCAAATGAAAATATTATTATAAAACCATCTAAAAAATCCATGTTTTGAAATAAACAATCGATAAATGATGAATATATAAAACTCGTAAAAAAACCGCGTTTAATTTCAATATAGTAAGAATAGTATGAATAAATGTCTATGATAGACCATCCTGCTTTTTCAGCATTTGTCAACTATCCACTAGACGCAATTATTTAATGATTTGCCCTTGTGCTTTTATCATAATTGTTATATAATATTAACCATCTTGTCGTAGGGCGTTGAGTCCCCGCCCTACGGTTTTGGATGATACATAAATATAAAAATATTTTTAATACGAAAGGAAGATATAAAATGTCATGTTCCAGCCGCAAGCCGGATTTCAGCCAAATGCTGAAGGTTTTAAACTGCGAGGTTCCCGACAGGGACGTTCTTTTTGAACTCTTTTTAAACGACGATATTTATGAAAGGGTCACGGGTAAATATGAAAACGCCGACTCCGTTGACCGCAAAAGGGCGGTTATCGAGTCCTTCGCGAAACTGGGCTACGATTACGCCACGGTGGGCGGCTCTGAATTCGGTTTCAGGGGCAACCCCGTCCATCAACTGAAAAGCAAGTCCCTCAACGACGCGCCGAGCATTTGCAGCCGCGATGATTTCGACAAATATGAGTGGGTTGACCCGAAAACCTGCCATTACGGCTTTTTGGAGGATATCGGGCCTGAGCTTCCTGCCGGTATGAAGCTTGCGATAATAGGCCCCAGCGGGGTGCTTGAAAACACCATCCGCCTGACGGGTTACGACAACCTCTGCCTGATGCTTTACGACGACGAGCAGCTTGCCGCCGACATATTTGAGGGCGTCGGCAGCAGGATTTTGGAATATTATAAAATCTGCGTAAAATATGACAGCGTCGGCATGATCTTAGCCAACGACGACTGGGGCTTCAGGACGCAGACTATGCTTTCAACGGAGCAGATGCGGAAATATGTGTTCCCGTGGTACAAAGAAATCGTAAAAATCACGCACGAAGCGGGCAAACCCGTGATTTTGCACTCCTGCGGCAATTTTTCGCAGATAATCGACGACCTTTACGACATTGGCTTCGACGGGCGGCACTCATACGAGGACAATATCATGCCCGTGGAAGAGGCATATGACCTTTTCGCGGGAAAAATGGCTGTAATAGGCGGGATAGACCTTGATTTTATATGCAGGTCAAGCAAAGATGAAATAAGGGGGCGTTCAGAAAAAATGCTTGCCAAAGGCCGCGAAAAAGGCGGCTACGCGCTGGGCAGCGGCAACAGCATCCCGACATTTTGCCCTTATGAAAAATATCTGGCGATGATTTCGGCGGTTGAATGAGTTGGGAATTAGGCGTTAGGAATTAAAACGCCCCTCTCCCTTATAATCGGCAGCGCAAAGGGCGAAAAGCGCCGCTGAAAGGGCAGCGCACAAAAATTTCTTCATCAAACATTGCCTCTTTCCGGTAAACATAAAACAACATTCTGGTTTTACCATATTTTATCGGATAAAGCAACGGTTTTTTGAAAGTTTTACAGGCTTAGCCGTTTAATGTCTTATGAGAAACGCGGCGGCGTTTAAAATCTATTCGAAAATATATAAAAATTATGCAGGGCGCGGTTTTTCCGGCCGCGCCCTGCGAGTTGCGCTTTGTGTTTTATTATTGTGTAAATGTTTCTGTTGTTTCGGGTTGGACCGTGAACAGACTTCTAATGGCATCCATGAGCATTTGGAAAAACGCCAGTATCCTCGCCCATAAATCAGTGAGCCAGTTCCCGCCCATCGCCGCGCCGCAGCGGTCGCAGTAGCCGTTGCCGTCTTCGTCGATGTGGCCGGGGGCGGGTACATTTTGGGTTTCAATATGGCTGCTGTCGTTGGAGCAAATGCAGGTTTCGATCCCGTCCTCGGTGCAGGTCGCGGCTTTGATTATTATTGAATTGCTGAAATTGTGTCCGAGTGCAGGGACAGCTTCTGTTTCCGTCGCGTTGCATACGATGTTTATACAGCTGCGGGTTCGGCTGCCGTCAGTGGTGCAGGTTGCGGAGGTGATGATTTGCCATGCCCCCCAATTATGGGTGACTGTTATTGGTATAAAAGCGTTCAAAAAACTCGTTTTATAAGGATAAATAACTGTTATTTGGGTATCCACTATTTGCAAGGGTCTGTCGGGTGCAAACTCGACATCCTCAAGCGATATAAAGGCTTCGCGCCCGCTTTGCCGTTTCGCGACTATCTCCGTCCCGCTCGGGTTAAAATAATCGCCCTCGAAATAAGCCGTTTTATTCGGCATTTTTATAACTGTCAGGCTGACAATCGGGTCGGCGACGACGGAAACATTGAAGGATTCGCTAACGTTACCGAATGTCGCAGTAACGTTAATATTGCCCGAATCATTGAAAACCCCATGAGAGAAGCTTACATATTCATGCGTTATAACATCAGAGCCGCCGCTTAGATAATTTATTTTAAATTCCATTCCCGTCCCATCGAAGGCTCTGCCCTCCCATTGGGGGTTGCGGTGGGGGGTGACGATTTCCAAGGGGGCTACAACATCGTCGGGTACCACGATAATATTGTATTCATGGCTTTCGCCCGGATAATCGGGATGGGTCACTGTCACGGTTTTAGTTCCTATTGCCGCTGTGATATTCACCGGGGCAGGGTTAAAGACGAAGCCACCCGCGACATATTCTATAAGACCGCCTGTATAATGTCTTTCCCATAAAAGGCCGTTATGGCTAAAGGGAGTACCGACGATAAAGCTCTTTTCAGCCGGGTCAATTTTTTCCCATTTTTCAAAAGATGGCTCTATAATTTTTATGGGAATATAGTGCATATACTTGTTTGCTCCAACAGTATACATGATAGTTACAAGTGTGTTGCCGATCTTGCTGAAATCGTAAATAAATTTTACATTATCCATTACTACAGGGGTAACTGATGTAGAACCATTTGAGTTAATTTGTCTAAATTTTAAATTCAAATTAGACCAATCAAAAATCTCACCACGGAAGTATTCTAATTTTTTTACATCTCCCATGACAACTATACTGCCTTGCCCCCAAACAGCAGAAGCTGTATTTGCAAATAAATCTAAAGCATATTTCAGTTGCGATTCTAAACAAGTTGGATGAGATACACCAACACCGGATGTGTATCGGTTTATTCCGTCATCCCCTTTTGGATCGCCTGTTCCACCGAATCCGGCATAACCCCCGCGTCCTCCGGAACCTCCATAATAATCTTTTGGTATACCATCTACAATAGCAAGATTGCCATGATAACCGCCATTGCCACCGTAACCTCCGTTACCGCCGTAACCTCCATCAACTCTGGTGCCATATGTGTTAGAACCGCCAGTACCGCCAGTACCGCCAGTACCGCCAGTACCGCCGTTCCCGCCTTTTCCGGCTTCTAATTGTAATGTGCTGTATGGAAATCGATTATAATTTTGCTTTGTTATTCTCTCTAATGGGGTACCCCCATTACCGCCACCACCGGCAGTGCCGCCATTACCACCATCTCCTCCGTAGCCGCCTAAACCAGATACACCTGAGTTACCACCTTTTCCTCCGATGCCACCGTTTCCTCCGGCACCACCGTTTCCTCCGGCACCACCATTTAATTGTACTGTTGATTTACTAAAAATATTTATAACATCCGTAGACATTCCATGACCGCCGTTGCCGCCGTTGCCGCCATTACCTCCAAAACCGCCATCACCGCCCCATCCGTAATCCATATTATTACGATTTGGGTTTTGTCCATTACTGACAGTTCCTTCGCCGCCGTTGCCACCAGCACCTCCAGTGCCTCCTGCTGCTCCGCTACCACCTTTCGCGTAAATTACGGAAGGATTTAAAATACTTATCTTGTTTGCGTATATTCCGATGCCTCCATCGCCGCCTTTAATGCCGGAATTTCCACCGTCTCCGGGTGTACCATCTCTCCATTTATTTAAATCATAGGTTCCTTTTAATCCATCGGCTCCTTTGGCTCCTGCAGAACCATTTCTCCCGTCTCCACCTATAACTTCTAATTTAGCGTTTATAGCGGCATATAAGGCACCGCCAACTTTGATCCCGTCTTTACCTGCTCCGCCGCTTGTATTCGAGCCACCGTTAATATGTTCTATTTTTAAATTTCCATTACCGCAAATAAATAAATTTTGCGGAGCGTAAACAATACTTTGGTCGGTGACCGCTGTTCCTCTTACGCCACCGCCGTTGATGCTATTATTTGTTCCATTCGAAATAATGACCGGGTTAGCACTTATAAATCTTAAAGGAGCGGCATATGTATTACCAGTGCCAGTTGTGCCAGCATAATTGAAATTTTCAAAAATAACTTCTGTGTTTCCGTTTATAATTATATTTAACCCTGTAAAAGTCTTGCCTGTAGCTCCCTTAAATTTTATGGATTTTACAGTATTGCCAACAGTTACGTTTTTATTTATTGCAATAGCAGAACCCGAAACATTAGAGAGATCGACAAGAACTTGTTCTGCAGTAATCGTTGTAGTTGGAACAGTTGCTACCGTTGTATATGTTGTTGTTGGATTAAAAGCAGGATTAGCGTAATTTCCCTCAATCTCTATAAAACAATTTTCGGCTTTGCCGCTTCCTGCATTCAAACTTACAACATCCCCGGAAGGCGTTGCATAACTAACTCCGAGATTTTTTATTGTTCCGTTATTAATCCCAAACAGATTGTTACCCAAAGCAACCTTAATTCCCCTTATAGTATTACCATTCCCATCAAAAACAAATGAAGCGTTTGTAGTGGGAAAGGATGTCCAATTGGCATACGATGTTCCTGTCAAATCAATGTCGTTTGTTAGAATATATTTTCCGGAAAGATTATTCCGGATAGAGTTTAATTGTGCAGGTGTTGAAACAAAAGTATAGCTGTCATCAATTACCGGCTCCGGCATACTTACCGGTGGCTGCGGGAGTTTATAAACAAAATCATTTAAAAATTCCATATCCTGCGCCGCCGACATTTTTATATACGCGTTGACAAGCTCGTAATACCTCGCGTCATTGCCTTCGGGTAACAACTCCCATATGCCGTTAAATTTTATCGGGTTACCCGGCATGGTTAAAATTTCACAGACATTCCAAAAATCCGTTCTGTTAAAACTATTGATCCAATTGTTAATTATTGTCTGGGCGCTTTGAGGATCAGGAATTTTTGTTATGCCTCCATAACCCCCGTATACCATAGCATCGGAACAATAAAGTGATTCTGTCCCGTTATAAGCACTTTTTGCTTCATGGATAGAGGTAATGGTTCCTTCCAGACCGTTTTTTGTTTCAATTACAGAATTAAAATTTTCGTCCGCAGAAAATGCATAAGCTTCCGCCCAGCCTCCTAATGTGTACTTTGTAAGGAAATGGGTTCCGTATGTATCGAAAATATATTCCGGGCTTTTTGCCAGGTTTTTTATATCATCTAAAAATATTGCTTTTAATTGAGATTGAATTATATTATTAGGTATGGTATTAAAGTCAATATCATACACGGCTTCCCGACGCCATGACACGCTTTGATATAATTTTGTATCTAACGAATTTTTAAATGCTGTTTTGACATTATTTATAAATTTTTGGTCTATAGACAGTTTAAAAATTTTTCCAAAATTTATATCCGATTTGAGATGTATTCCTGCATTTGTTCCATATTCTGCCGCGAATTCCTCCATGTTTCGCGTTATGTATGTTTTATCTCCTGTAAGTTTGTTTAATCTGTCGAAATAACAGTAATTTGACAAATTTGAATAAGCATCATCATTAAAAATGCTTCGCTTGAAATTAATCCCGATAATTTCCCGCTCTTCGGGATTATTAGACAGAGCGTTGAAACCTTTGAGTAAATGCCCTAATCCATAAGTTGCGTCCGGTCCCGCCGCTTCAGCCTTCATATTAGAAAAAGGCCAAAACGGAAACAAGGTCAGAACCATACACAGGGTAACGAATGCCGCGACTGCGCGTTTTTTTGTCATAGTTTTCATGAAAAAATCCACTCCTTTTATTTACCCAACTGTCAATATGTAGAGTGACCTATCAAATAAACCAAGCGGGACAACCTAAGTAAATCAACGGGTTGCCCGCTTTTTTTGCGGGTATAATCGCATTAAATCCCCCATAAACATGAATAAACGAAAAGGGGGTTTGTACATAGATGGAAACCGAAAATATTAATAATGAAGAAATCATATTATCGCCCGAAATCCAAAAAAGCATATTGAAGTTTTTTATGAAAACATCAATCCCACGGAAAGCCAAAGAGGAGCGGGCTAAAAAAGCACTTGCCGAAAATGAAGGGCAAAAGCAATGAAAACGGCGATATATGTCCGCGTTTCGACAGAGGAGCAAGCCAAAGAGGGCTATTCGATTCGGGCGCAGATTGACAAGCTCAAGAATTATATCATGATTAAGGACTGGGAATTTTACAAGGTATACGCCGACGAGGGGATCAGCGGAAAGAATATCAAAGACCGACCCGCCATAAATGAACTTATTGCCGATATTAAAGCAGGGCGGGTCAATAATGTCTTAGTCTATAAAATCGACAGGCTCACCCGAAGCACGAGAGATTTAATCGATTTAACGGATATATTTAAAGATAACTCATGCAACTTTAATTCTCTTATGGAAAGCATTGACACGCAGACCGCTTCGGGCAGAATGTTTTTAAAAATAATCGGTATCTTTGCGGAGTTTGAGCGTGAAAACATTATTGAAAGAATAACACTTGCTTGCGAAAAGAAAGTCAAAGAGGGCTATTCGCTAAGCTATTTTATCACGTCATACGGCTACGACAGGGAAAACGGCGAGAAAGTGCAAACGGTAAACCAAACGGAAGCGGAAATAGTAAAAGATATTTTCACAATGTATGTTCACGGCAATATGTCATATAACGCCATCGCCCAAAATCTAAACCATAGGAATATAAAACCGAAGCTTGGCGGGACTTGGGCGCACACCAGTATCAAGAATATATTGATGAATCCCACCTACATAGGCAAAGTCAGATATTCCGTTGAAAACGATAAACGCTATTTTGAAGCGGAGGGGAAACACGAAGCTATTTTACCCGAAGAATTATTTTATGAAGCCCAAAACAAAATGGGTAAAATCAAAAATAAATCGTATACCAAAAGGCCGAAAGACGATAATTATTTCAGCGGGACGATTTATTGCGGGACGTGCGGTGCGAAGCTGATTACCCACGGGGACTATCGGACAATCGAAAACGGCGAAACGAAAGTAAACGGGGGCTATCGTTGCCCGAATAAAGCCAAAGGCCTGTGCGACAATTCAAGGTTCAGCCATAGAAAAGTGGAATCAGCTTTTAGGGAATATATGGCGAGGGTTCCCGACATAGAGAAAACTATAACAGATGAAACCGAGATTGAAGAAAGAAAAGAGCAGGACAGCATTAATAATCTCATTCGTGAAGAATACGAAAACGCTATAGCCAAACTCGAAAAAAAAGAAAAAGATATCATGACACTCTATATAAATGACAAGATTGATTTTGATAATTTTACAAAAATGAACGAGGCGATAATAGCCGAGAAAAATTCCTATACCCAAAAATTAGAAAATATCCCCACCGAGCCGGACGAGGATATTTTATTGACACGGGAGGAAATATTAACAAGTTTCCGTGAGAACTGGACGGTTTTAACCAATGCGGAAAAGTTACAGTTTTTGCAAAACTATATTGAGAAGATTACGGCAACGTCAAAAAAGGAAGAGGGGCAACTTCAAAACATGGTCAAGGTCTTAAAGGTAAAGTTTTACGATAAATAGGCTTGGGAAATAATCTAAAAATCATTTTAAATAGGTAAATATTGATTATTTCCCAAAGTACCGCCCCGTTCCGCTGACAAAAAGCAGGGGCGGCAAACCATGCCCTGCCTTAAAAGCATTGTAAATAGGCGCGTTGCGACTTCGTAATAGCGGGGTCACGGCTGATTTTTTGCGAAAAAGCACCCGTGACCCCGCTATTACTACGTGGGTAATTAAGAAGTATATTATGCAAGCAGGCGGGCATAGTTATGGAACGTCAGATTAATTAAAAAATTAGATTATGATTTTAGATTAGTTGAGATTGGGGGTTGAAGTAGTTGGAAGCAACGGAAAGAGATTTAAAGATTTTGAAACTGGCAAATAAATTCAGGTTTTGCTTAGGCAAGCATATACGGGTGCTGGCAGGGTTCGAGGGACAGCGGGCAACCGACAGGCGGTTGAAAATGCTCATTGATTCGGGTTATCTGTCACGCAAAAAATATATGTATGGCATACCGTATCTTTATACGCCCACCCACAAGGGGCGGATTTTATTGGGGGCAAATAAACGCGAGGATAAAATCCGCATAGACAGAATCGCCCATGATATTCATGTTTTGGATTCCGTTATTTTTTATGTTTTCAATGATGGTATTTCATTACCAAATATCGAAACCGAAAAAGAATTGCATATCAAGGACGGGTTCGGGACGAGGAAGCACCACCCGGACTTTATTATTGCTTCCGATAATGGAAAAATCGCCGTCGAGGTAGAATTAAACCCGAAAACAAAAAACCGCATGGAAAATAATGTCCGTGACAATTACATAAATTTTGACGGGCAAGTTTGGATTACGAGCGACAGCAAAGTTATTTCGCTTTTAAAAGGCTTTGAAAATGAATATTCCAATATTAGCATTTTGCAGTTGGAGAAAGTTTTAGAATATGTCCGGGAACGATATAAATAGCGTTTTTTTAATTTCGGTCATGACAGTAATTTATATGGGGCTGATAAGGATGATTTTTGGGAAACGGAACAAAAGCGATGTGTTTGATTTCGAGCGCGACCACGGGGAAGCGTTAAACAGGCCACTTTATAAAGGCGAGAAAACAGACGAAGAAGCCGTATTTATCGGCACATCGGGAAACAGGAAAAACGTATTTATCCCTAATAACGCTAAACACGTTTTTATCTGTGGCACGACCGGGAGCGGAAAGACGGTAGCTTTGGCGAATTTCTTAAAAAGCGGCAATGATTATAATTATCCACTTTTGATAATAGATGGCAAGGGGGACACGGACGAAGGTTCTTTGCTCGAAATGGTAAAAACGATATGCAAAAATCGTAAAATATATATTATCAATCTTAACGAGCCATTATTGAGCGATAAATACAACCCATTTAAAAACACGAATACGGACGTTATAAAGGATATGCTAATCAACATGACATTATGGACGGAGCCGCATTATAAATACAATACAGAGCGTTATATAGGGCGGTTATGCAAACTTTTAGCATTAATGGATATTCCCATATCCTTAGAGAGTTTAACGAAATATTTACCGACCGATAATTTTATTAAGTTAAGCAAGGACTTAGAAAAAGATAAAAAAATCAGCAAATCCGAACATATTGATGATTTAGAGTTATCCAAAACAAGCGGAAAAATAGCCGAAAGTGCGGCGGCACGGTTCGCAACGATAAAAGAAAGCGATTTAGGGCAGATTTTTGATGTTTCGGGTATTGATATTTATACCGCCCTACAGGAAAATGCCGTTATCCTTTTTGTTTTGAACCCTTTGCTATATCCCGAAATGTCCCCTTTGATTGGAAATTTAATAATAATCGACAGCAAGAAAGCGGTCAGCCATTTTTACAAAGAGAAGAAAAAAAGGGTTTTCTATATATATGACGAGATAAATACTTATGCGAATAACTCATTATTGGATTTAGTAAATAAAAGCAGGAGCGCAAATGTTACTTGCATTTTAGCCACGCAGAGCCTTTCCGACTTAGACCATGTATCACCCGAATTTAAAGAGCAGGTAATAGAGAACTGTAATAATTATATCGTGCTACGGCAAAACAGTTCGGTCAACGCCGAGCATTGGGCGAATGTAATCGGCACAAGGCAGACCATGCAAGCGACCTACCAAATCAGCGGCGGGAGCGGCGAGGTGAAAAGCACCGAATTAGGCTCGCTTAGAAAAGTGCGTGAATATATATACCACCCCGACGATATAAAACTGCTGGAAACAGGCAAGGCGATTTTTGTTTCAAGGGATAAAATGTTTCATGTGCGAATAAACATAAACAAGCCTTTTTAAATAAATCAAGTAGGGGGAATTTTATTTATGCGTAGCAATTGGGTTTATATCGTATGGTTCATCTTTTATTTTATCCTTTTTTCGGTTCTGACTTTTGGCGTGGCGATTCCTTTTTATCTTGTAACCGTCCCTTTGGCGTTCTCGCCACTCGCGGAGAAACTATGGCGAAAAGTATCGGGAGTAAGACCGCTTAGGATAAACCGTGAGAAAGACTGCCTGTTGCCACTATTTAAGGAAGTATACGAGGGGGCAATAACAGAAGCACCTTATTTATCAAAGGGGATTAAGCTATACATAAAAGAGGATATGAGCATTAATGCCTTTGCCTTTGGGAAAAGCACCCTTGTCCTCACAAGGGGCAGTATCGAATTAATGGACGATGACTGCCTAAAGGGTTTTATCGCTCACGAGTTCGGGCATTTTTCAAATTTTGACACCACGGCTAATTTATTCGCCACCGTCAGCAATCTTTTTATGTCGGTGATTATGAAAAAATTGACCGATATTAAAAACGGTTATGATGAAAAAGAGGGTTTGGGGATTTTCCAAAGCCTTTTCAAATTCCTGTTTGACGTGATTTATTATTTCTTTAGGGGCATTCAGTTTTTGGGCGATTTGATATTGATGCACATCAGCCGTCAGCATGAATATATGGCGGATATATTCGCCCTTGACAGCGGGTACGGGGAATCGCTCGTAAACGCCCTGCTTCAAATATATGATATATCGGTTGAAAAGCCTAAAAGCGTTAAAGAGCAGATGAAAAGCTCACACCCGCATGT
>Ga0123353_10013328_pt1 | contig 11770 bp, 2 predicted proteins | sample TergutLab28metaG_3_FD_92763 | JGI IMG/M metagenome (GOLD analysis project Ga0123353, IMG submission 92763) | Labiotermes labralis P3 segment gut microbial communities from Petit-Saut dam, French Guiana - Lab288 P3 | ecosystem: Host-associated > Arthropoda: Insects > Digestive system > Gut ... | reverse complement strand
GTCTATCGCGTCGAACGCGGCTGGGTCGCGTGGACGCAAGGGGGCAGGGAGGGCTGGCCGTGGCAAGGGGGCAATACGGACACGGTGGAACATGTCGGCAAGATGCGCCTCTCCACCTGCCGCGGGGATGAGGCGTACATTTCCATCACCAACGGCGCGCTGTGGCATCTGGTCGGCAAGGACACGAGCGTTTTCGTCTGTGGCGCGCATAAGAGGACGGCTGAACCGTTGTTCGGGAACAAGAAAATCTTTCGCTCGTATATCATGAACGGGTATTTCAAGTATTGGGACGGCCAGCATAAAGATTGGGGCTACGAGCGGCGGGTCGAGGATGTCCTGATGGACGGGAGGGCGGCGGTGCGGCTCTTGTTTGCGGAGCTCCCGGCGCACGGGGCCAAGGAAGAGCGGCGGTTTACGGACAGCGCGCTGAAATATGATGATCTTGGGAACAGGGACGAAGATGGATATATGAACGGGCAGTCCCATACCATCGGGTTTAATCATTTAATCGCCAAGCGGTGGGTCGCCCATGTTGCGTTCACGGACGGCCATGTGGAAGGGCTTGTCCTGCCGACTACCGCAAGGGATAACGACGGTCCGAAATACGAAGACAAGGATGTTAAAAACCTGACGGGGTTGTTGTGTAATGGACGGGAGATCACGAGTGGACTGCGGGGGAAAATGAAGTAATCCTAAAGCAGCATAACTGAGGGATTGTAAGAGCAAACAAACAAAGGAGAAAAGTATGAAAAACGTTTACAGAAGTTTAATGTTCATGGTCGTGGTCGGGTTGTCGCTCATGATACATTCCGCGACACCGACGGATGTGCTAGATGACGGTCGTATCCTGCTGTTCGATGACTACTATTTGACGGGCGACGCGCCGCCGACATGGGTACATGAGGGATCAGCTCCTACTACTGTTCCAGCTACGCCATACGTTGGGTTGCTGGCAGGGACGAACCATTATCACCGCACGGGGTGGGCCTTCCAAAATGTTCGGATGGGACAACGGCATACCGCGTTTTATATACCTCCACAGATGGCGGTCAATTATACCCCGCCGACGGCGACCACGAACTATTCCGCCAACCTGATGAATACGTTGAATGCGGCTATTTATTCTCCTGTGTTTGCGGATGGTATCGGGACGCTTTATTTTGAGGCGATAAATGTGGCAGCGACTTCGGTGGGATTGGAGGTTTACATTGCTACCAATATGGTAGGTGGGGCTGCGCTTTCGGGTAGCATGACGGCTGCGAACGTGGATTGGCAGCGGGTGATGACAACCAACCTGAATGCGACATCCATCAATAACTTTGTACGGGTGATGGAGAAAATTGAGATTAGCCAACCCGTTGCATTCCGTATCAAACGTGCCTCAATCGTTTCTGGCGCACTGGACAATTTTTATGCCTGTATTGATAACATCCGCGTGTCGCCGTCAGTGCCTGATATTGTGTTCTCGGACATCAATACGGTCTTGAATGGCGGGGGGACGTTTGTGGCGTGCAAGGTCAGCAATGCCCCCGGCACATTGGCACCGACGGATCACACCACACGGGAGATACAGCTTTGGTACAGGTGGTTTGTTGAAGAAGAGAAGGAGCCTTGGAACACGGCTCCGATGGTTTATCAGCCAGGGACGGGGACGGCTGGGGACGGCGAGGAGTGGAAAGCCGATTTTGCGTTTGAGGGAGGGAAGGCGCTCGAGTATTATTTTGTCTATTCGCGGGATACGGTCTATCAGTCGCCCGATTACACGGAAAGGGTCCCGGAGTATGTCTATCCTCCCGAAACAGGGGTTCAGTATCCTGAAGAAGCGCTGATACAACCGCCGGAGGATGGCGAAAGCATAACCGTCTATTTCCATGCGCAGGGTGGGACGGTGTCACCGGATGAGCGCGAGTATGTTGCCTACTGGAGTTATACGAGTAAAGGGGGGTTGCCGACACCCGAGCGGCTCGGATACACGTTTGACAATTGGTTTGCGGATGAACTGCATTCCGGGGATGCCATCACCAATGCGACACGCGCGCTGCCGGAAGTCACAGACCTCTATGCGAAATGGACGGCCAATACCTACACGGTGCGGTATCACGCGAACGGCGGTTCCGGCATCATCATGGCGGATTCCCCATTTACATACGATGTTGCGGGGAATTTAAGTCCGAATACGTTTACGTTTCCGGGGTATAACTTTGTCGGATGGGCGACCAACGCGCCCTCCTATACCACGGTGGCCTATACGAATAATGAAAGTGTGCTGAACCTGTCGGCGACACAAGGCGCAATAATCGAATTACGCGCGGTCTGGGTGGGGCAGGTCTATACGGTTACGTTTAATCCGCAGGGCGGGAGCGTCCCGCCCCCCGCGTCAAGACCCGTGACGTTCGGTTCAGTCTACGGCACACTTCCCACCCCGTTGCGTGCGGGGTATGCATTTGGCGGGTGGTACACGCTTCCAGAGGGCGGCGGCACGCAGGTATTTCAAACGACGCTCATGCAGAACACGTTCGACCACCAGCTCTACGCAAGCTGGAGCCCAATCTCCTACACGGTTACCTTCGACCCGCAAGGCGGAGCGGTGTCGCCGACCTCAAAAACCGTGACGTATGACACGCTTTATGGCGAGCTGCCCTTGCCGACGCGGTTAGGCTTTGTTTTCGCGGGGTGGTTTACGGCCGGTGGCACACCGGTCACCGCAAACACGCAGGTCGCCATTACCGCCAACCAGACCCTCTTTGCGAAATGGGCGGACAACATGGAATGGTTTACCACGAACACGCTGGCGATAACCTATGTCATCATGAACGAGGAGGAACTGCACGGGTTTTCACAGCTGGTCAATACGGAGACGACGGATTTCTTCGGGAAGACGGTCATTCTGGGGACTGAACTGGATATGTCCTCCCTCCCGACGCCTTGGATGCCCATCGGGACAAACGAGGTTGTGGTGTTTCAGGGGACGTTTGACGGTCAGGGCAAGGTGATTACCGGCTTGAATTTCAACGACTGGGACTGCGACAATGTCGGGTTGTTCGGTATTCTCGGCGAGACCGGGGTTGTCAAGAATGTCAACCTCACGTTGACGGACTGTATGCTGGTCGGGCACGAGAATGTCGGCGGAATTGCTGGATGTAACTATGGTCTTATCCAGAACTGCCAGGTGCTGGAGGGTTTTATCGGGGGACTTGTGAATGTCGGCGGGTTGGTCGGGCGGAATGCGGGTGTTGTTGAGAATAGCTTTAACGCGGCAATCATAGAGGCGGGGAGTGTCCTCGGGGGAATTGCGGGAGTGAACGAAAGCGGCGCGGCTATCCGAAACTGTTATTGGCTGACGGGCTCGCCCCTATTCGCAATCGGGGACAATTCAGGCACCACGAGTGACGTGTATTCGTTCAGCGGATTTCCCGGCACATTGGCCGGCGAGGCCTTTAACACATCGGGTTTAAGCAGCGCGTTGAATGGCTGGGTGCAGGCGCAGGGCAGTCCCTTCTACTGGTGGTCGGCGGGGACGGATTCAAGCCATCCGTTGCTGACGCAGTTTGCGCCGTCCCTGATTGTCCAGCAATTGAGCGAGGCCCGCATCCTGCTGTTCGACGACTATTATCTGACAAACAACCTGCCAGACCCCACATGGCGGCATGAAGGCCCCGCCCCTGCTGGTGTTCCGACTACGCCATACGTTGGGTTGCTGGCTGGGACGAACCATTATCACCGCACAGGATGGGTCTTTCAAAATGTTCGTATGGGGCAACGGCATACCGCTTTCTATGTGCCGCCGCAGATGGCGACGAATTACAATCCGTCTGTGGCGACCACAAACTATTCCGCTAACCTGATGAATACGGTATCTTCCGTTATCTTTTCCCCTATCTTTGCGGATGGTATCGGGACGCTCTATTTTGAGGCAATTAACGTTGCCTCAACAGCATTTATAGATATAGATATTGACATTGCTACTAACTTAGTCGGCGGGGCTGCGCTTTCAGGCAGTATGGCGACTGCGGATGCTGATTGGAAGTGGGTGGCCACAAAGACGTTGAGTGCAACATCAATAGACGGTTTTGTTCGGGTTGTAGAAAAATTGGACATCCGCCAGCCTGCGGCAATCCGTATCAGACGTTTTACAACCGCTTCGGGTGCAGCAGATAATTTTTATGCCTGTCTTGACAACATCCGCGTGTCGTTCCCTCCGGCGGATATTGTCATGTCCAAGCCGATTGCGCCGTTCGATATCGGGTATCCGAGCGTGAACACGCCCGGGGGGCAGGTGCAGTGCTGGCTGGATAACCGGCCAGGGCCTTACACAACATCTTATTTGGGGGGGACGCGGACAAACATTCAGGTGGTGTCGCGATGGAATTACATCCCGGAGATTACCGCGCCGTTGCCGGGGTGGATTAGCCCTTGGCAGACCAACACGCTGATGTGCGTGGATGTGGGGAACAGCGCCGGGGGAGGGGAAAAATGGGAAGGCATGATTCCGCCGTATCCGAATGTCGGGAGCCTGGAGTATTACTTCACCGGCGCATTCAATGGGGTGCGCTATCAGTCCCCCGATTATACGGAAAGGGGTTATGTTTACCGGCCTGAGGACCCGTCCCCTAAAATCTATGCCACAGGGGTGACAACGAATTATTTCTCTACGCCCACAATCACCAACGTGTGGGGGACAACCACCGTAAGCAAGCCGTTCCAATTCGATGTGCGGCAGTACCCGGCCGTATTCGGGGAGGTGGTGGCCATGACAGACCAGTTCGGCCCGGTGCAGATGTACCTGTCCAGCACGAACGAGTGGCAGGCGCGTGTTTCCGTCGTCGGCACGGCAATCACGAACCTCACATGGTATTTCAGGGGGTCAGGTGAGTATCTGGGCAATTACACGTTCTCGCCGGATACCGTGTATTGGAGTAACCTGACGGGTATCCGTGGCGGCGTGCTGCCGTATGGTGACAACTGCCTGCGCACGCTCGACCCGGACATCGCGACGAACGGGGTCAACCGTTTTGAGGTCAAGGTCGTTCCAGAGGAGTCCAACTTTGTCCTGCTGACGCTGAACACGGCGCAGGGGAACTTTATGGCGGGCCGCGGGGAGTACCAGAACTTTAACCTGTGGAACCCCGGGGATGCGGGCGAGGATAAATTCACAGACACCTCGGACAAGTATCCCAAGACGGCGTACTCGCAGAACTTCGATGGGTGGTCAACGAACGTGTTTTCTGCCATCAGCAACTATTTCGGTGTTATGTCGGTCACCAACCTTGCGAACCAGACATTCCTGTGGCCGGAAGATTACGTCGGAACCATTAACTGGATGGCATCCAGTTTTCAATATGCGATTGATCGCACGGTGGCATACCACCCGCCGGACGCGCCGAGTGAGGCGCGGCGGAATCAGGCCATCCGTTTGCTGGGGGGTAACCAGTACCTCGGGCTGGGGTATATCCAAGGCAACGAAAGCCAGTACAGTGCATCAGTCCTGCCCGGATTAGGGACGGTCTCGTTCAAGGCGCGGTTAAGCCAGCAAATCGTCCCGGGCATCTATAACTATGGCGCCACGGTCCACATGAGGAGTTATACCACCAACAACTACATGGTCCGGACATCTACAATGTCGTTCCGAACCCCTTCGGTGGAGCGGCCGTCGGTCTCGTTGATTGCCTATTATCAGTCCCCGCTCAACTTCTATGAGTACCGGGTGACGCAAATCCCAGACCCGCTGGACATCCCCGCCAACCTGGGGCCTCCGACGGTTACGATCGACAGCCTCATCCTGCACGAGATTATCCGCTGGAATAACGGCACGCCAACCGTTCTAAACACAACCCGGGTGACCTCCGTAGGTAAGCTCACCGCCTTATTAGGGGGATCGGGCAATTTTGAGTTCCGTGTTTACACGGATGCGAGTGGAACGACCTCGCTTGTGGGGCATTTGGGCACATCTGGCGGGAGTACGGTGACGGCGAATCAAACGAACGCGCAGGGGTCGCTGAAATTCGGCACGTTTGGCATCCATGCTGCGGACTGCACAATAGATATGACGAATATTTTTATACGGAGGACTACCACCGGTACGGTTTATGATCCTTTGGGTGTGGAAACAAACTTCATCACGCCGATGGATGATTGGGCGCTTTCACAGCTGTATCGCCATAACGGCAGGATAACGTCCCTTGCGCCGACAAACCAGATCAACGTGCTGACAGGGCCTTCCGTTAATGGCCCGTGGGCGTTGCACAGGACCCTTAACGTGACGGACTTTGACTATGCAACCCTGTCGGCAAACATACAGACCGCGCAACCCTCGTGCGTGCGGCTCCAGGTGGCGGGGGGGGCGCCCAACAGGCCCAGCTCGGACATTGTCTTGGACGGGATTACCGTCACCAGCTGGCGCGGGGTCAACGAGCCGCTCTCGCCCCTCCAAAGCGAATGGGCCGTGACCGAGGCCATGCTGGTCACGAACCCTGCGGCAGGTGGCGTGAACAACAGGGTTTCGGTGCGCATGAATGCGACGCAGGCGGACCCGGCACGGCCGCAATCCATCCGCTCGCCGCAGATTATGGGCATCGGCACCATCACGTTCGATTACCGCTCGCTGACGACGAATGAAACGGCGATCCTACTCGAATATAACACCACCCCGAACCCGTCGCTCGCGACATTCCCCGGCTGGACCCCCCTCACGAATGTTGTCTGCAACAGCCCGAACTGGACAACCGTCAACATCTACTTCGGGCAGGCGGCGGCGACCAACCTGTATGTCCGTTTTTTGCATGACTTTAGGTCGGGTGGGGGGAGTTCGACGAACTCCATCATCGAGATTGACAATATCACCATCTGGAACAACCCGACCAACTCCCCCAACGACTGGGTCGCGTACAACGCGAAGGTCACGAACACGGAGACGAACCGGTGGTGGATTGACGGGCTTGAGCCTGTCAAGGGGCGTAACCTCTCGCTGAACAACAGCAAGACCGACCAGGCGTACCCGTCTCCGCAAGGTGACTTCAATCCGTACGTCATGTCGCCCAAGCTGCTGCACGGGCTGGGGCGCGTGTCGTTCATCGCGCGGGCGTACGACCCGACGAATGCGCTTGTCGAAAACACGTCCATCTCCGTCTTCGCGACATCAAAGCCGTGGAGCCTCAACATTGCTGAATCCGACTGGGTTAAGCTGCACACGTTTACCCACATCACCAACGCATTCTACCAGCCGTTCTCGTTCACGGTGGCGGACGGGCTCAATAATTACACGGCGGTCAAGTTGGCCGTGGACGGAGTCTTGCAAAATCAGCCCAGCTTACAGCGCGTCTGCATTGACGAGGTTTTGGTGACGGAGCAGATTTACGCGAAGTTCGACATTTCAAACGTCAAGCTCAAGCTGCCGGATGTCGGGTGGCGGGAGACGCGCCAGCCGCTGGAGGGGGAGGACATCGGCGTTGAGGCGCAGCTGACGAATGTGCTGCTCCAGCCTTCCAACATCGTGATGTATGTCTCGTATGTGACCGGCACCAACACATGGGGGGTTACGAACGCGCCCCTATCGGCGGTACGGACCCAGCAGATGGTGCTGACAGATCCCGAGCAGCGTATTTACCGCACACGGGACCCCGTGATTTACTACGGTATCCCGGAGCAGGATAACAACACGGTCGTCCAGTACATTGTCTGGGCGGAATATGAGGACGCCGGGAAGTACGTGATCTATCAGCAGCCCGGCACGTTCGAGCACCCGGAATGGTATTTCCCGATTAACCTGAACGAGCGGTTTAAGTCAAGCGGCTGGTCCCCGTATTACATCGTCTATGATGTCCCGCCGGGGGCGGTCTGGATTAACGAGGTGAATGTTTACGAGCTCCCGGCTGCCACGTGGCTGACATGGGAGCGGAACCCTTACATTGAAATCGCAATGCCCGCGTGGATGAGCCTTGCCGGATGGAGCATTGAATGCCTCAAGGGCCCTGCGTTGAACCCGATTGTTACCACCATCGGGCCGCTGCCGTCAGGGTTACCCGCGAAACCCGCGTACCCGGGGGCAAACGGATATACGTTCTTCGTGATTGGCCCTGTCCCCGGAGTCGGCTCCCAACCGCCCGGCGTCACGACACCCTTGCCGGCAGATTATACGGTCCCTAACTTGGGAGGGACATCCGGCAGCGTGATGGCCCATCTGGTGCCGGGAGGGTTGCGCCTGAAACGCCCCATGGGAATGTACGAACAGGCCATTGTATATGACTGGAATTACCAGAATGGCTCGGGAGCGGAGTGGGCGGATAATGACCCTCAGAAACGTTTCAGGTTTGTCGGGTCAGAAATTCAGGAAGGCTCGCTCTCGTTTACCGGAACGGTGGAGAATGCCGAAGGCCAGTACGTCCGCAAGGACAATACAGGCACATGGGATCTCTTAAGCTGGACGCCCGGCGAACCGAACATCGGGCAGATTATACCTGACGCGCCACAGCCCGGCGGCTCGAATGTGCTGATTACGTCTGTGATGAACGTGACGAACGGCACGCAGAACAACGTGCGCGGCAATACGTATCTGCTGAAGGTCAAGAAGGGCGAAAGCACGAACATCGTTTACCAGGCGGACAACTGGTGGCGCCTGTACTCCGTCCGCGAGGACGGCGCCGAGCGGTTGCCGTACAGCCCGACCAGCAGCTACACGCTGCAACTCAACAATCTTCAGGCACCTGTCACGGTGTCGGTGCGGCTGGATGTGCGCGAGGACCTGCTGGGTGAAGGCTGCACCCCGGATATGCTGGACTGGTTGCAGAAGTACCCTGACGTGCCGCTGGCGCCGACCTACCTGAACGTCTTGTTTGATCGGGAGATGTCGTTGCGGGAGCGGTACTGGATTAACGCCAATCCCACGACGACGAATCTGTTCGCGTTTATGATTGGGGCCGGCGAGGTTGCCAGCCGCCCGTTGCACCTGGGGCTTACGATGATGCTGCACACCAACGTCGTGCAGGGGAGCGGCATGGTGCTGAGCAGCAACCGGGTTGAACGCCTGCAAGGCGGCTCGGTCGTGCAGGCATGGGCGGCCTATAGCCTTTCGCCCATGGACTGGTTCATGGTGTCGCAATTCATTCTGGGGGATAACTCGTTCGACGACTCGAACAAGAGCCGTATTTTCATCAATGAGTTCCCGGACAGGCCTGCGTTCTTCAAGTGGGCGTTGAGTTTGGAGGATCCGCGCTCGACAACGATCGAGATGACCAATGACCCCAAGGAGACGTGTCCGCATTTGCCCGTGTATTAACAAAAGTAACGGCGGAAGAGGCGGACCGCCATGCCAAGCAGAAACAGGAAGATTGCCAGCAGGAGCGCGTTGCGCTCCTGCGGCGTTAAAGGGAGGCGCCATTTGCGTTTTGAATCAGGCGGTTTCATAAGATGAGTAATCAGCATAATTCACAGGACGCAGAAAAGCAAGCAAAACCGTTACTCGAAATACGCGGGCTGAAAACGTGGTATCCCGTGAAGAAGGGCGTTTTCGCCCGCACGGTGGGGCATATCTACGCGGTGGACGGCGTGGACGTGGAGTTGTTCCCCGGGGAGACGCTGGGCATCGTGGGCGAGTCCGGATGCGGGAAGACGACGCTTGCCCGTACGGTCCTGCGCCTGGAGCGCCCGCGTGAGGGGACTATCACCTTGAACGGCACGAACATCTTTGCGTTCCGTGGTAAGGCGTTGCAGGATTACCGCCGCACGGTGCAGGTGGTTTTCCAAGACCCGCAGGCCTCGCTGAACCCGCGCCACACGGTGCTGGACCTCATCACGGAGGCGATGCTGGTGCATAAGCTAGTGACGCGCGAGAACCGCCGCGAGGTGGCGGCGCGGCTGCTCGAAGAGGTCGGCTTGGCGGGTGATTTCCTCGACCGTTACCCGCATGCGTTTTCGGGCGGCCAGCGCCAGCGCATCTGCATCGCGCGGGCGCTGGCGTTGCAGCCGAAGATTTTGATTTGCGATGAGGCGGTCAGCGCGCTCGACCTGTCGGTGCGGGCGCAGGTGCTGAACCTGCTTCAAGAGCTAAAGGAGCGGCACGGGATGTCTTACCTGTTCATCACGCATGACATTGGCGTCGTGCAGCACCTCGCCGACCGTATTGCCGTCATGAACGCCGGGAAGATTGTCGAGTACGGCGCGGCGGAACAGGTGTTGGGGCAGCCGCAGCATGACTACACCAAGACCTTGCTCGCGGCCGTGCCGAGGCTCAGGAACCAGAGGGGGGCTTAACGATGTTGTCAAAAGTCTATTCGGGCGCGGTTTACGGGGTCAACGCCTACACGGTGGAAATCGAGGTTAACGCCGGGCGCGGGGATTCGCAGTTCGTGATGGTGGGGCTTCCCGATGCCGCGGTGCGCGAAAGCAAAGACCGTGTCTGGACGGCGCTGAACAACTCGGGCTTCCGCCCGACGCTCGGCCGCACGACCATCAACCTCGCGCCGGCCGACATCAAGAAAGAGGGTCCCGCCTACGACCTCCCGATTGCGATAGGCCTGCTGGCGGCGACGGGTACGGCGGAGATGCCCGCACTGGAGCATTATGCGTTCATCGGCGAGCTTGCGTTGAGCGGCGAGGTGCGGCGCGTGCGCGGTGTGTTGCCCGTCGCGCTGGAGATGCGCCGCCAAGGGAAACGCGGTATCCTGGTGCCGGTGGATAACGCGGAGGAGGCCGCCGTCGCGGAGGGCATTGACGTTTACCCCGTGCAGCACCTGCGCGAGGCCGTGGATTTCCTCTCGGGTAAATTCCCGCTCTTGCCCATGAGGCTGAACCTCTCGGACCTCATCCAGCGCGAGCGGCAGAGCATGGAGGATTTCGCGGACGTGAAAGGCCAGGAGTCCGCCAAACGCGCCATCGAGGTTGCGGTCAGCGGCGGCCACAACATCCTCATGATCGGCTCGCCGGGCGCGGGCAAGACGATGATTGCGCGGCGCATCGCCTCCATCCTCCCCGAGATGAATCTGGAGGAGGCGCTGGAGGCCACACGCATCCACAGCATTGCCGGGGTCTTGAAGAGCCATCAGGCCTTGGTGTTCCATCGCCCGTTCCGTGCGCCGCACCACACCATTTCCGATGCCGGCCTGCTGGGTGGCGGGACGCACCCGCTCCCCGGCGAGGTCAGCCTTGCGCACCACGGCGTGTTGTTCTTGGACGAGTTCCCCGAGTTCCACCGCAGTGTGCTGGAGGTGCTGCGCCAGCCGCTGGAGGACGGGCACGTCACCATCTCACGGGCGCAGGCCTCGCTCGATTTCCCCTCGCGCTTCATGCTGGTCGCGGCGATGAACCCCTGCCCGTGCGGTTTCATCGGCGACCCCAAACGCGAGTGCCGTTGCACGTCAACGAAAATCCAGTCCTACCGCAACAGGGTTTCCGGACCGCTGCTCGACCGCATAGACATTCACATCGAGGTGCCGCCCGTGGGGTATCAGGAAATCAGCGACCTCCAACGGGGTACACCCTCGGTGGTTATCCGTGAGCGCGTCGAGGCCTGCCGCGCGCGCCAGCGCCAGCGTTTCGCGAAACACTCGAAAGCCACCTGCAACGCCGCGATGTCCGCCAAGGATGTTGAAGACTATTGCAAATTGAGTGCGGATGCGACGGACTTGATTAAGATGGCCATGACGGAATTTCATTTCAGCGCACGGGCATACACCCGCATCGTCAAAGTCGCACGTACCATCGCGGACATGGCAGACACTGGCGAAATCGGGGCGGAGCATATCTCCGAGGCGATTCAATATCGCTCACTCGACCGTTC
>Ga0123353_10013327_pt1 | contig 11770 bp, 5 predicted proteins | sample TergutLab28metaG_3_FD_92763 | JGI IMG/M metagenome (GOLD analysis project Ga0123353, IMG submission 92763) | Labiotermes labralis P3 segment gut microbial communities from Petit-Saut dam, French Guiana - Lab288 P3 | ecosystem: Host-associated > Arthropoda: Insects > Digestive system > Gut ... | reverse complement strand
GGTCTAGAAAACAGAGATTAACGGCTGTGGGGACCCGTTGCGCTGACCACGTGACACCCCTCTATCCGCAAAAGTTGACACTAACTTCGCCGACCGGCGGCGGCCGCTCTGTCGGTATAGTTCACGTGCGGAATAAGGCCACGGAGTTTAGTTTTAGTGTTCAGTGTTTCTAATGCTTTTTGGGTATTCTTACTGCATTATTCAACAGTTGCTCAGAAACGAAACAAACCGCCCCCCCCCCTTTCTACCCTACCGTTGCTATCGATTATTGTCTATAACTGTCTATATGAACAAATTATAAATAGACATTTAAGTTCCTTTCTGTAGTTTTGTAGCACGTATTTCCTACGGTGTGCGGTCACTCGCCTTCCAGTAGGTCGTTTACTTACTTACTTACTTACGTACGTACTAACTTCATACAACAAAGTCCTTCTTCAGAAGCTAACCGGTTTTCAGCTAGTCAAGAAATTCGACGTATTTATTGCAACCCGAAAGTTCATTACCGCTCTTTCATTTGCCCGCCATCTGTTCCTATCCGGAGCCAGATCATTCCAGTCCATGCCCCCTCCTGATTACACATCCTGAATATCCATCTTAATATTACCTTCCTATCTATGCCTATGTCTTCCTGGTTTCCCGACCAAAACCCTGTATACATGTAGAATTTTTTCTTTCCGACTATTCAAGTATTTCGGCTACTTAATTAAGTTTGGAAGCATGAAATAAATCGTAAAAGGAGAAAATTACAAGAAGAAGCAAATATTAGTGGAGAATTTAGAGTAATGTATTTAGGATGGACTGGACTTATAGTCGAAAGTGGTGGATGAAAAATACTGTGCAGAGTTTTGGACGAGGAACGGAAATTTAAATCTGACGAATTACAGGACATTTCTTTTACTATCGCAAAGAAAGCCTGGATCCGCCGGGACATCCCATGATAGCTGCGGTTTTGATGTCAAAGGTAAAAGAAAACACATTTTATAACGTTTTTTAAGAAGACCAACAAATTCACTTTGTTGTATTAATGTAATTTTATTACGTAATAATCACCGACATGTTTCGGCCACTTATATGACCGTCTTCGAGGTGGTGAAGACAAGAATACAAATACAATTAGAATGTGTCGAAATCATTCCGCAATTAAAAATCATGTAGTTTTTGACTAATTCACGATTTAAATAGTATAATATCGATTAGGATAAATTATTAGAATACCAGATTTACATGATGTATTGTATAGTATAGTGTAGTGTGGTATAGTGAAGTGCAGTGTAATATAGTGTAGTATAGTATAGTATTGTATAGTGTAGTATACTATAGTACAGTATAGTACAGTGTAGTGTAGTATGGTATAGTGTAGTATAGTATAGTATTGTATAGTATATTATTGTATAGTATAGTATAATATAGTATAGTGCAGTATAATATAGTGTAGTATGCTATAGTGCAGCGTAGTATAGTATAGCATATTTTATTATAGTATAGTGCAGTATATTATAGTATAGTGCATTATAATATGGTGTAGTATGGTATAGTGCAGCGTAGTATAGTATAGCATATTGTATTATATTATAGTATAGTGTAGTATAGTATAGTATAGTATAGCATAGTGTAGTATAGTATAGTACAGCATAGTATAGTGTAGTATGGTGTAGTGCAGCATAGTATAGTATAGTACAGTACAGTACAGTACAGTACAGTACAGTGTAGTACAGTGTAGTATAGCATAGAAACTGCTCCATGCACATCTTGAGTGGCCGAAACATGTCGGTGATTAGTATGTAATAAAATCACATTAATAAATTTCAGGTTATTTGTTGGCCTTCTTAAACAATTTTGTACACCTGATTAATGCACGGTACACGGAAGGTATAAAACTGAAACACACTTTATTAGAAGTAGAGGGAGTCTGGACACGTATTGGGTGTCGAACATTGCGTTGTGTGTTTAAAGTGGCAACCCTCTGTCTCATAATTGTTGGTTACTGTAAAATCATCCTACAAAGGAATGAGTTCGTGTTTAAGTAAACAGAGACGTGTTCCACATCGCTAGGCAGTACAATTCTGATTGGTTCACAGTGAGGTTTGTAATCTCCAGTACGACCGGGCCTTCGAACGTTACACACTTCTGGTGCAATTAACCAGTCGGCCTACCTATCCCTCGCAAAGACGGGATAAGGAACTTGTTCTGAGCCTACCTGTCCGTGTCAGAGAAGGATGATAATACTTCAGTGAACAATACTAAGAAACTGGCAAAAATGTTATAATTGTCAGGCTCAGTTGTGGGCTATAATAGTTAAGAGGATGGGTTAATGACATTCCGAAAATGACACTGCTGTTTATCAAAGTCAAGCCTTTTCAGTTTGCCCTCATGACTGATACTGTGTGGCTCTTAATGTTAATGAGAAGGAACTTCATGCTGTGTGTTCTTCATCTGTTGGTGTAATTCTGTTCAAGAATTTGGAATGAATAGACTGTGTGGCTGGCGTAGAGAAATGTGCACTAATTTCTTGTGGCGGAGGTGCGACTGCTGTGGGTGTGAGGTAGACGCAAAGTTAAATTGAAAACAGACGTCATGCAAGTAGGGTATGATGACATGAAACGGCATAGCGTCCTGGGATTTCCGTTGTGACTATTATGAACCAACGTGTTGTATAACCACTGAGGAGTGATATCAAGATCCCCAACATTCGATTTTCTGGGTCGCTACCCTGACCAAATCTTCACATTACTTCTCGTTCTTCCGCCTGTCAGATGCAGTTAATCACATCCCGAACAGAAAAGTAAGATCGCAAAAATTAATTATGTAACAAACTTCATAGAACAGATTCCCTTGCGAAAAGCCTGTTGTTACTTAGGTAGTTACGAAATTCCTCACGTTGTATGAAACCCGAAGGCTTATTGTTGTGCCCACCACTGGTCCCAATCCAGAGTCACATGAACCAAATCCAAATACTCCCAACAGGGAGTTTGTGGAGTTGGTTCATGTGACTCTGGATTGGGACCAGTGGTGGGTTTACTGAAACATCTTTTTAATATTATCCTGTTTTCTACGTTTTGGTCTTCTAAGTCGATCTGTAGAATTCCTTGCCAAAATTTTGTGTGCTACGTGACGAAAATATGAAAGTTTTAACCCCATGAAATCCGAACGCCATCGAAAGGATATGTAAAAAATTCTGATACTATCTTACCGAAAACGCAGACTGACCCTACTGCTAAGATCAGTTTGTTCTCCTTGTCCAGGATGAGACTTACTTTTTCTTCTGAGAATCGTACGGGATACACAAATACGCCGTGAGGACAAAATGCAGTCGCTGCAATGCAAGAGTGGTGCTACACCCATAACCGCTCTAATTTCAAGTTTATGTCATCGATGTTAAATTATGTAAATTATGTCAATTATGTGACTGACCAACCGAAACCCTGTGGATGATTCGAAATAATTACATATTTCTAAACTACTTGCATGTCATCATAGCTGGAGGAGATTACCTTTTGTACTGTCAGTTATAATGAACTTAATAACTGGAAATCGTATGAATAAAGCATGAGATCTAGATTGATTCGTGTGGCTTATTACAGGGAAAGGAACTCAGTGGCTGAAATATTGGGGGATGTGACAGCGTGTCGTTAGGTGAGTAGTTATAGACGTTTTAAAGGAAATCGATGTGTTAATCTTTCCTTTATTGAACTGCCTGAACCTAAGGATGAAGGCGCTATTATTATTGAAAACGTTGTGAACGTGTCGCCACGAAACACAACGTTATATACCAGCCACTTCAGCTTTAGTAACCTCAAATCTCGCCTAAGTGAACTCGTTTTGGAGTCTTAAATTAGCTTGTTTGAAATTGACACGAATAGACAAATTCTTCAATAAAGAGGCTCAACATGTTTCGGATGTTAATATATCCATCCTCAGGAGCTTGCGACTTATTTGTTGAGTTATTTCATGGGTTGTATTGCTCTGGTTCGATGTGTGTTGGGTGTTGGTGTGGTATCCGTATGCAGGCTGAAGCAGTGCTTCAGCCTGCATACGGATACCACACCACCCCAGCCAAACCATTAACATCCGAAACACGTTGAGCATTAAATAATGAAATAATAAAGCAAGTGACATCAAGTTGGTCTCTCGTTATTCAACTATCAAGGTGATGCACGGTCCAATAAACATAAGACAAATTCTTATTTTGGTAGAGATTATTGTAGCTTGAGAAAGTTCGGCTTGTTTGAAAATTAAAAATTCTTGAAATGGGAATTTGTTGTAGACACCCCTGTAAAAACTAAAACTAGTCTCCTTTATATATTGAGATTCACTCGTACCTCGGAGAGAACACAGGGTTCTGCAGTTAGAAATGCCAATCGGCTAATATTGTGTTCGAAAATAATGAATATTTATTATGGGAATCATATAGAATAATCACATGAATTGTATGAATAAAATGCAGTGATTTTGTGTTAAACGTGGTTGTGCGTATAGTGACGGTTAGACTGTAAAAGGTTAAAGCGTATTTGGGATAGTAAGGCCGAACTTGAATTGAGACTAATGTAGTAACTGCTTTCCCACTGTTGCACTGAACGTGAAATATACGAAACCTAGCCGAATCGTTGCAGCATTTCATTAGTACAGGTCATGCGTCAGCAAGTTCATTTTACACGGATAGCGAATAACAATTGCCCCATTTTGTTGCGTCGAATGTTACAAACAAAACTCGTTGTTTGCCGGGCCGACGAACGGGCTTTATCTTGTAAAGACGAGCAGAGCTTGTTGATTGTCGTGTTTGACGACGGAAGTCAAAGGATATTGTTCCGTTACTAATTATGTTGTCTTTTGGGATTTGGCCATCTGTAATTTGGCAGTCAGAGCTTGCTGCCTTCGTTTTCGGGCTTCTCCCCTATTAGAGGCAGCGGGTTTCTCGAAAACGTGTATACTTATTAAAAAAAAGCACACCGCGTTACGTTGTGAAGGACAGCAATCTGTATAGCTACCACTGTGAGTACTTCAAATTCGAATTTAATAATTGTCCAAAAAGATGCGACTTATTCAGTTTATTACATTCCTGTAGGTAACTGTACATGTTTCGGGTGTTGACACCCATCATCAGGAGCTCGTACAACTGTAATTACAGATTCTGGTATTGATTAACTGCAATGAATTAAATACGCTGCTATTATTACTAATTCATTGCAGTTAATCAATACCAGAAACTCTAATTACAGTTGTACGAGCTCCTGATGATGGGCGTCATCAATCGAAACATGTAGAGCTGCCTGCAGAAATATAATGTACTGAATATGTCGCATCTTGTTGGACAGTTATTAAATTTGATTCACGATGCATGGACCCATGTATACAAAAGACTTCAGATTCCTCATTTTGCAAGTAATTTTAATAAGCGGGTACCTGGGTCAGTGTCACACCGGATGGAGGTTATAGGAAGGCATAGGAGCACCAAGTGAACTGGGCCCTGAAAAGCAAAGGGAGATTTCCGACCGCGAATTGCGTATGAATTGCTTTCCTTTTGACTGAACCCGTGGGTTTAATGTGGGAAGCAGTTTAGTAATCGGGATTTTAGTTTCTCTTAGTGGTCTTGCAGAAGCGTCAAGTATTCTGGGATGCTACGACGTGTCGCCTTTTAATAGCCTACAATATAATACACTAGTGTTCGGTAAACTGTGGGGAAGGGGGTCTTTTGTGAATGTGGTAATGAACACCCGGCTTCCATAAAATGCGGGTATTTTTTTGACTAGCTGAGAATCTGTTAGCGTCTGAAGAAGGACTCAGCTCCTTGTGGTTAGTTAATTAGTTACTTAGTCCAATACATTGCCAAGAGAGTAGCTTATTCGTGGCAAATCTCGTAACACACATCTTTTGTGTCCACATCTAATTACGTCTTCTTAATTATTACAGTATTCTATAAGAGGGAGGTAAACATAAATTATATACTACTAATTACGGTTCATTATTTACGAAAAAAGTAGTGTATACTGAAATTCTATTAGTTAGTAATTTCTATTACATGCATTTATAATTAAATTCTGCAGTACACCTACAGATGAATAGAGGGCCGTTCATCTGCACTGACAGATAAACCACACCTTGCCCATTACTTACGCATTTGTCCATGAAGTGTTGTGTAATTGTACAATTAGAAACAACTGTGCATGCTCTGTAAAGGGCCCCCTTTTTTGTCAGTCCGTTTGTAAAACAAAGCTTCGCGATTTTTTAGTATCAAAGCAACATATGCCTGTAATATTAAAGAAATGTTGTGGAAAGGAGTTTCAGAAATGATTGCAAGTGACTATATGTAGGGTGTGGTCACGAAGTTGAAATTTTTCCGTACTGCCATTTTCGATACGTGACACTCTGTTCTTTTATGGTTGTTTTTACGACGCCGTTAGTGTCTCATACAGTATACTGCCGGTGGCAGGGTGACTGGCGAATTGGAAAGTAGGTATTTTGGAAGGCAGCGGCCCTAGCGTGGTCTATGTATTGCTCTTGCATTTGCATGGAGGATTGTCCTTTTGGTGTACATTATGGACGTGTGTCACTGTGGTCTTTAAATCCACTTTTGTCGTTTACCTATTACACCTCTTCTTGCTGGCAGTACAAGACTTAATTTAACTGTACGAAACTTAATTATGAATGTATATACCTTTTGTTTATCAATAAAGAGCTCATTCATTTTTCCGAAGAAGTTTTGGAGTATCACGTATTTTGTACGATTCTTACTAACATGGGAGTTAGTTTTCTTAACAACTAACTCGTTGGTGTTTTTCTGTGAGGCAGGAAATGAATTTCTGTTTATTGCTTGTGCGAACTTCGACACATGCTTTTGGCACTTTGTAATTCTAAATGTTACGCACTCTTATTTGCCGATCCTGGTGGCCGTTCGGCCTAAGGCGTAGGTCTGCAGCCGCTTGATTGCTGGGATAGCGGGTTCGAATTCCGCAGAGGGCGTTGGTGTTCTTCTCTTGTGTTTGTTTTGTGTGTGTTGTGTAGGAAGCGGCCTCTGCGATGGGCTGATGTCTGGTTCGCAGGAGTCCTACGGAATGGGTGCGTCTGTGGCTGATGTAGAAACTTCAAAAAAGGACACTCTTGGCCCGATTTCGGCTTAAGCGCCATAGAAAAAGAATTAACTTTTATCAAGCCCAAATTAATCACGCGTATTGATATTGTTATACTGGCTGTGATATTATAGCTTTGCATCTCAGGACACAAAACAGTGCCCACAATAAGCCCTGTGAACGAGAACTCAACGTACAAATAAAACCAGCAGCGATAGCACGTGACGAGCATATTTAAAAAAAACACATACACTCTTTGGCAAAAAATTGTTCTGTCTGCGGAAAAACGTTTATTGTTCGGTCTTATAATGCTCTGGGCAACTACTTTCGACGAATTTCGATTAGTCCCGGCTCTGTACATTAGATTTCTGCCTTTTTCGAAACATACGTTGTGTCACCCACTGTCACTGCTGTGTAAAAAAAAACTCAGTTCTTAGAAAAATGCACAGAAGCTTGTATTTGAATAAACTGTCTCAACGGAGCACAGGTCTTGAGCAGTGTGTGTGGGAGAAAGTGGCACTGGGAGAGGCTTTTGTCCAATTGATTCTCTTGTCAACTGTCTTCTTTCCACCAGTGCTGCATTCCCATTCACTAATTCACCATCGGCGGTGTATAATGTTTGCAGCTGACGACGTCCTTAAATAAAACATTCACATCTCATTCTTGAGACTCCAATTCGTTCTCAGGTAATAAAGAAATTATAATTTGATGCAACCCAAAGGTTTATTACCTTGGTCACAAGTGCCCACCCGTTGTTCCTATCCTGAACCAGAAGAATCCACTGAAGAATAAAAAACCAACTAGATGCCACTTGTTATTTTATTGTACTTCTTATAGGCTCAATATGTTTTGGGCATTACCATGCCCACTACTATGTCCGGGTTGCAGGCTCAAGCCTGCAACCCGGACACTACTCCAGCATAACTGCACCTAACCTCCAACATACAGCAAACCAAGAACGATACGACCAATGTGGTAATCAACATCATAATCGCAAGCTCCTGATGATGGGCATAGTAATGCCCGAAACGTGTTGAGCCTATAAGAAGTGCGATAAAATAACAAGTGGCATCTAGTTGGTTTTTTATTCTTCAGTTATCACAAGGATGCGTCGTCCAATAAACATCAGATTCAGAAGAATGCAATTTACACGCCATCTGATCTTATTTATATTAACACTCAATTTAATATTATTCTACCATTACAGCTAGATCTTCTCAGAGGTCTCCTTCCTTCAGATTTCCATACCAGAACTCTTTTTACATTTCTCTTTTCCCCAGTGCTATTGCGTGCTTTAGTCGTTGCGATATTTATTGAGGAACGCTTGTAATCCATCTTGGATCTACGCTACTGACGATCAGTAGTCCTCGTATTTCTAGAGATATTAAGTCCGTGATAATGGTCCCCTATGCAGTGTGTCATATTTGATCTAATTTTGTACCCGTTAATGTGTACTGGTTCACGGCCTAGCAGTTTTAGTACATGTTTAGGGACCCCCACATTCTGTTCATTCTAATCCTTGCCGATTTTAGACTTTTTAATAATTCTTAGATAATCGCTCTTAGCCGTCAATGTCGACGCGCTTCTAAGCCTGCACACACTCATGCCACATGTCGCGCCTATCTCGTCCCCTTCACATGGTCTTCCTAATAGAGCTGACGGAGGAGTAAGCATCCCAATGGCACTTCAAATGTGGGCTGACTTTGCGGTGAGAATGAGTGGAAATTTCTCAGAAAAGCGTCCGGAAGTGTGCTTTGATAGCGAACCGTAGGAGTTCCGTCTCGGTACGGAGTTTCTGGAACATCTGAATAATTCTCCAACACTTTTGTTTCGTAGAGTTTAATTGTGGACTAACTGGGAGAGTTTTCGTGCCCACAGGCAAACTTGTACCAATTGTGTGACGGGATTTTCTGTCTGTTGTCGCATGATGGTGACGGGTTTCGTCAACATTTCATCTGGAAGAGAGGAGTTTGTGTTATATGAAATGATAGCATCGTGTCGTGGTTCTCTCTGACAGACTTGACCTTTAACGAACCCCATTTTATACGAACTTTCTCCCTGTTGTTGGCGAGGTCATATTTCCTACATTAGGTCTGTTGGAACAATACCGCATTTTGGAGCTTGACCTACTTGAATATGGCTGCAGAATTTTCTACCTTATATGTTTTAACACACAAAGATTATGAGTCTGGTCTTCGTATGTTGCTCTTCCATTTTGTATGCAGTGTGTATTCTGTTATTAAATAACTGCACTTTTAACATATAACAACATTCTTGCTGGCAGAATCCTGCTGCTTCATATCGTTAGAGGCCTGTTTTAGAGACTGCCAATACGGTATGCGTCGTTTAAGATATAAACTGACAGCAGTTATCACGCTGTTCTGTCGCTGTCAGTCATTACTGTCTTACAGCGGTCGCTCGGCATTTCCAGAATTCCGAACCGTTTATGGAACCTTCAGGTTCAAAACAGGGCGCACTTTTGGCTACCATTGAATTCTATATTGAGGCATTTGAGTCATCTCAATGACTTTTCTGATCCTAAAGACTCGTTCTCATGAGCAGGTTGATGTAACGGGGAAGTTATAAGATTGTATTTCAGAAGTACACGTTTCGTATTTCGGCCTGGTCGTCAACTATTCTGGCTGAGTTTTTACTGGGGTTCCTCATTACCTCCAAGCAAATTCTGGTAGGTTCTGTTGATAATTTACAATTGTTTCCTTCCAAATCCTTTAGAGTTCGTTACTTAGCGGTCGCCCTGTCTGTCATTGCACGGTTTATGATATAGTGGGAGTTCCAAAACATACCACAAAAGATGAGATCGCATTTAATATTATCTTCCCGTCTAGAAGTAACTGTTACGTATGGCGTCTTTCGATGAAGTTTCCAGGTTAAAATTTTGTACATATTCTCATTTCTCCCGTGCATGAAGAGTGCCCCGCTCGTTCCATCACCAATAGTTTCTGAAGCTCTCCAGGTCCCATTGTTACCTTCTATATAAGGAAAAAATATTGGTACGACGATAAAGAGAGAACATGTGGACTGGCGACTTGTGTAGGTGCTGTAAGACACCGTGCCGATGTGCGTCGCTGAGGGAGACGCCCGTCCAGTTTCATATGCCGTATATCTGGTCGGTGTTTCTAGATCACTGTAATGCAGTGGGGTGTGCTGCATACAACAAAACAGGTCCGAAAGATCATATAAAAGCAGAGCAGTGCTTGCTTTATCATTCCTTTTCCGTGTAACTATTGAAGCAGGGCTGTTTCGGAGTAGCTGCTAGTCGGCCATGTAAACTCTAATTAGGAAATTTCCTACCCTTTTGTAACTCATAGTGTCTCTGTTACCGTTTCACGTTGTTCTTTTAATGCTAATATTCATTATTGTTGAAGTTCTAAATCTAGAATCTTACCACTATCGGGAAAGAGATGGCTGAGAATATTAGGTTGAATGTAGGGGAAGTATGTGGCGGACGCTTGTGAGTGCGGTAATGAACCTTCGGGTTCCGTGAAATCCGGGGAATTTCTTGACCAGCTGCAAACTAGTTAGCTGTTCAAGAAGGACTCTGCACCATGGAGTAAGTAAGTAAGTAAGTAGCTAGGTAGGGGAAGTATTTTGTGACGTCTCAATGTGGTTGGAATTGGTTGCGGGTTGTGGTGTTAACTGAGTTGAACTTCCGAGCGTTATTGACAGCAAGTTGGTAAATGATTGAGTGAATGAATGAATGAATTATTTTATTTAATTTTTCATATTTCATGTCATTAAAGGGATGGACGGTAATTGAAAAGGGAATTGGAAAGAACTTGAAGGAAGCAGCTTGCTTGGTCAGAAGTATGGAAATCAGTGGAAAGCCTTAGGATGTTCGGTATGCAGACCGACATTCGAACGAATTTAATTACAAGCGTATTAGCTTGAGGTAGTTGGTTTGATTGTTTGCTCGTACATTAGCTTGATATGGAGTGTTTTAATCATTTTGTTGGGGTGTTAACAGATTTGCAAACTTTTGACACAGCTTGCGAGAATTGTGTTTACATGGCGATAAATATTAAGATAATTTCAGAATTGTGGCATTTTATAGTTTGGTAAAATGGTACTAGTGCTTCGAAGGAACTTATCACAGGATAGAGGCGTGATACACATTGCTTCCCAGACAATTGAAATATTTAAAATATAATATCGCTTTATTAATTGTCACAAGCCACTTGAACTGCCAACAGAGATACAGGAGAAATATTGTAAATGTCATTTATAGCACCAGTGATTTCAAAGCTGAAACCGATCGCTGTAACTTAAGGACGCTATACACTCTCAGTTAAACTGAGCGATTTTACTGTGTGACGTTATACCTGACGGAAAAACTGAGTAAAGTGCGAAATTTTGACGTGCAATATTGCAGGCCTCAGAACTGTCCTTTCCAGTCGTCTTTCACACACAGAGAACTGCGCAGTTCACTCAGGGAATCCCACATTTTCCTCAGTTTACCTCGCGACACCACGATGGCATCATCTCAAGGCACTCAACCTTCTAGCAATCCATTCAGCAGATGAGCGTCACATGAAATATTCCCTTTCAAATACCATTTCTTACTCCACATTTTACGCTTTATTTTCTTCTTTTCGGATAACATTATGGCCGATGTGGCTAGCAAACAGCAAACGACAGCCTTGTTTTTATCCACCATAGCCACACGCACAAGAAGACACACAGAACTG
>Ga0123353_10013324_pt1 | contig 11771 bp, 5 predicted proteins | sample TergutLab28metaG_3_FD_92763 | JGI IMG/M metagenome (GOLD analysis project Ga0123353, IMG submission 92763) | Labiotermes labralis P3 segment gut microbial communities from Petit-Saut dam, French Guiana - Lab288 P3 | ecosystem: Host-associated > Arthropoda: Insects > Digestive system > Gut ... | reverse complement strand
TGTGTGTGTGTGGGTGTGTGTGTGTGTGTGTGTGGTGTGTGGGTGTGTGTGTGTGTGTGTGTGTGTGTGGGGTGTGGTGTGTGTGTGTGTGGTGTGTGTGGGTGTGTGGTGTGTGTGTGTGTGTGTGCACGCACGAGAGCACGACAGTATTCATTTCCGCAGTATAGAGCATCAGTCATTCACATTTACGGTGCAAAACCATTTTTTACCTTTTCTAGAGAATAAAATTAGTTGAAATATTTTGCAGCAGAGACTCGCGAAGTTGTGTCTAAGCAAAACAATCACACTAAGTATTAAAAACCCTCTTAGCAGATTACTTTGAAATTATTTTTAAATGAAAACGTTTCGGCTGTTGCCTTTCCCAGCCTTACGAACAGAAAGTAATTTACTTAGAAACGCTCGGGCGATGCGGCAGGTGGCATCTCTACACAGCAATATAATAAAGTGGAACAGCCACACTACGGAATTTCTCTCCTACTACACGGAATATGGCATGTTTATTTTGTACGAAGTACATAAAAAATAAGCATAATAGGAAGGTCGTCCGTCTGATAGTCCCCCTTCTTCTGTCATCTCGCAGTCCAATAAAAGTATGTTATGTAATTTGCTGCTAAGCGTCTATACAAAACGTGTCCATGTGATGTTACTTTCGCTCATATCGACCCACGAACCATCGTCCAAAATACACGAACATACAAACAAACCCCTCGACAGCTTTCCACAGCAGCCATCATGAAGATACAGCACAGGCAGACAGGAACAGGAATGCACCTCACGTTCCAGGTACATTCGCGTGAACAAATCTAGGTCGTGACGTAGCAACAGCGTCAGTCGCGTGTTTGTGAATCAAACAATAAAAATTCACAATCCACAGACATCTTGTCCCTGAGAAGTCCAGCACAATAGCTAATGTACGGATATATCTGCGACGGAAGTCTAATTAGATCCTTCCTGTCCCTGTGCTGTCCTGTAGAGTCAGAGGCCTCGCGGCAGGCCGATTCAAAATTCTATAAACAGACTTACGAAACCAGAAAATGGGATACGTTAAACCCCACAGGCCTTACGCGCTGTCGAAGAAGTGACGTGTCTAACCAATAGGCTATTCTATATATCTCAAGCCAGACAATACCAGTTTTTGTAAAAGTGATAAACAGCATCATAATGCATAATTCACTCCTATTTCTTTTCCTGCAGCATTCCACTCCTGCGCCTTAGTACTTCGGCTGTTGCCCTCAGTGCACAGTCCGTACCAACTCGCTCTTCAAACAAGCAACATTGTGTCATTCCAGCTTACAAGTTAAACTGAACCTGTCCTAACATTTTTTTTATATGGTCTCTAAGTACAACGGCACACAAATCTCAGAATAACTTGTTTCCTTCACCCATCACTTATATTTTTCGACAATAAAGAAATTATAAACGTATTTGACAGACAGCTGATTCAATTCAAGCTATCTACATGACCGTTCTGTCGGGTGGTTCTGAGACAACTGAAGAAGGATGGGGGAGCGTGTGCGTCCCTTGTGCCGGGCGCAAGATGGCGGTAGGGCTGTGTAATGAGGTCTGGGACTTGGAGGGCTCATGGCACAGCCCCCCCCCCCACATAAATATTGATAAGGTGTATATTGTGACTGCAGGTGAGAGGAAGTGGTACAGCATAGCTTGAACGTTACGTGGAATGGCTGGCGCTCAGAATTAGAGGCGTTTGTTCTGTGGAATTTATTTATGCATCTACATAATTAAGACGCAAATAAAAGGAAAAGTTTCATTCACTCATTGTTAGCGACTCCCCATTTATATTGCTGAAGATGGCACATGGATTCGCCCTATGCTTGTCTCTGCTCGCCAACCAGTTAATACGCAGTAAACATGGACGACCTCTGAGCCAGCTGTTGGAACAATTTGTACTTCTACGACATTTGACAAAGTTCGCAGTATACAACCGTACGTTGTTAGCAATGACCGTCCGTCAGCGTGCTTCATATTTAGCACCATTCTATTAATTTGTGCGAGAGGTGATATGGTGATTATAAAACAGTATATAGCAAGTAAAAGTATATTTCCTACATATTGCAACAGTAAAACATCAACAGTTTATACCAATATGAACGGACTTCCCGTTATTACGTATGCACGTGCAGCTCCATCGTACAGAAGCTGTTCAAAACTTAGCCTGTTTTCTGTAATCCAAAGTTTCACTGTATGACCAAGAGCTAGCCACTGGCTTCTACACGTATTCTGAGCGAGAAGAATGCAGTCCTCACTCTCACAGTCCATATTATCACAGTCCATCCTCTCACAGTCTGCACTCTCACAATCCAGACTCTCACAGTCCACGATCTCACAATCCACAATCTCACAATCCAGAACCTCACAGTCCACGCTCTCACAATCCAAACTCTCACAATCCACACTCTCACAGTCCACGATCTCACAATCCACGATCTCACAATCCAGACTCTCACAGTCCACGTTCTCACAGTCCACGATCTCACAATCCACACTCTCACAATCCACACTCTCACAATCCACACTCTCAAATCCACGCTCTCACAGTCCACAATCTCATAACCTGTTTTCGAAATATGTATTTAACGGTATTTCTCTATCTGCTCCTCCAATTCCAAGTGACTTCCTCTCAGCTTTTCCGAATAAAATTTTACATGCATTGCTCGTGCTTCACATTGTGCTACATGCTTTGTCCATCTCATTCTTCTCATTTCTATCAGTCCCTTAAGATATGGCGGAAAGTACAAAAAGTTTTTCATTTATGCCAAGTTCCTCAGCCATGTGGTCCTTTGGTACAAACGTTATAATAATGAAGTTCCCAGACAGCCTCTGTGCACTGCCTTCCTCTCTCTCAACCAGACGTCATGTGACATTCACGTGCCCATCAAATGACGGGTTGTATATTTTAATCTCTACGTCTTTGTACAGGACATGGGTACATAAAATATCATGAATCGCAAGACAGACGGCATTCATTTTATCAGTTGTTAATTTGTTTGTGATTTTGACCGTTATTCAGAGTTATTTTAACTTTCTCATCTACCTTCATATATCATAATTCTGCTCTGCAGTCTCTTGATGAGGCACGAATATATCCTCAGTTCTTCTCCGTTTATACATAATTGTGAGCGTCGAAAAGATGCCAAATTAACTCTTTAAAACCCATTGGTTACTATATGTACCACCAGCTTTAACATTCAGCTATTCTACATCCTGCCCACACAGCTGTATTTATGTGTTTTGTGTGGATCTGAGAAAGAAAAGCGATTATATCTCTATACAGCGTCAACTGATTTTTTTAATAACAGAGATAGAGTGTGTTTACTGCGCGGTACGGACTGAATATTTAAATATAATTCAGGCTAATATTTGGCTCTAAATTGTTAAGAGACATCAAATAACTATTTACCTTATCGCTTAATGCTTATGTTTCAGACCACAACCAGTCGCACCATCCGTCCAGACACATACACCTGCCGCAACCCAGGCGCTCCACAATATGTCTGCGAGACGTCTCGTCCTGTCCACAGACCCATCCTTCGATCCCTCACACTGTACAATTAAAATAATGCAATTAAATCTCATCTAGCTCCTCTGTCTCCTAGAATAAAGTTCACAATCTCACACTTCCGAATACTGCTTGATAATTCATGTCCGAGGAAACAGCAAAACGTACTCGTGCTCCATCCGTATTCTGTAAGTGAAAATGTGCAGCAGATAGGAGCTTTAGCTTTCTCGTAACGCTCTGCGACATAGGTGAGCGAATTCAGATTTATGGCCAAACCAGACGACAACAGCCAGAGATTTATACTGCGACGCAGACCAACTATTTCTCCAGCATTTTGTTCGCTGATACACGACGGAAATGAGACGCTTTAAAAGCAGTTCAGTGTTTACCGCTGATGTATAGTGTTTCTGCTCAACTTCCATTTAGAATTCTGTTGTCTACTGCAAGGCAATGCCTTTTAAGGACAAACATGTGTCTGCCTTTGCTACTGCTTTATGGAAACAGCTTCACTTAAACCGAGGCAATTATTCTTAAAGGTAAAGCTCACCCTACAACCTACCACGAAGGCCCAGAGCGGCAGTGAAGGTATAGTTCTACTCTTTATTTAACCTCTGCGTTAGATCAGGGTTGGTGGCCAAATCTACGTCCCGGCCACTTTAGCTCAGGAAAGAGACCCGATACCTATTTCATAGGAGACTGGGTGAGCCTGGGTTCCGGTCTGGATGTGTGCGAAAAGATCTCGCCCCCACCGGGATTCGATCTCCGGACCGCCCAGCTCGTAGCGAGTTGATACACCGACTGAGCTATCCCGGCCCAAGCGCATGGAGGCTATATTCTGAACACTGAATTCTAACCATGAAGAAAGTAAAGAAAAGGGCTTTTTGTTCCCGAGCTGAAACACCATGGGACACGATGAGCACCACGCATTCCTAATATCGCCTCTCGCTGCAGGTGAGTTTTCACAATGAAGCTCAGTTTGCTTTACAGCTTTCATAAAATGCGCAGGATTTTCGTGAAACGAGAAACAACTTCTCTGCAGCAGATTATAGGCTTGTAGCTGCAGTGTAATTTGATGTTTTACATGTGCATTGTCACGGGTTCATTTCCACCTTACGCAGAGTCCTGATGTGATGTGATGTGATGTGATGTGATGTGATGTGATGTGATGTGACCACTGTCGGTTGTCACTATGCACTGCTCCTCTGCAGTGCCTTACGTTCCTGGTGTGAGTAAACTAATTCGTTACGACAAACAAGCCAACAAGAAGGGCTAAGTGCAAATAGTCGGATAAACTAATGGCCCTACATTGAACGAAGCCAAATGTATTTGACAGGGCAGAGCGGTTCTTTGATGACCGAGATATGTACAACGTGTGTCCTACTAACTTGACGGCGAAGGAAATCCTTATGACGAAATTTATTGTGACGAGGCTTCAAGGTGCGAGTATCCGTGCACTACTTCACGTGACAGCACGGTGACACGAACACAAAAAGCCACGAATTTATTTTTTGTTCTTGTGTCGTGTACAAAAAATGTTTGTACGAAGTAGCCTGTTCATAAAATAGATTCTGATGAAGTGAATTACACCAAAGTACATGCGACTGTTTTCTTCAGTACCTACTGATAAGGATTAACATAAAATGCTATCGATTACTGTCAATTATTATAGATTGTTCATTAGTATCGATTATTATCGACCAAAATTGAATACTGTACATTAGTACCTATTACCATGGATGCTACACAACTCACTGCTGCCTCCTCTAAACACGAAGGCAGCAGGCTCCTTCTAAACGCCAGCACTACGTACAAGACTACACGGCGTCACGTTCACACTGTCGCCCTGTCACGATTCACACCACTACGTTCCCAATGTATCGGAGTCATCGGCGGTTTAATTGACTTTTTTGTGTCTCTTCCATTGCCTTACCACAACCTGCAGTATCGGTGAGCACCACTCAGTAAGCTATTTGTACGGTTCAGATCAATATTACAACCTTTTCAATAAGGTCTTGTATCCCTTGAGAACTTGCTGCTCACAAAAGCTATTGAAACCCTAACGGCAGGATATGTATTCTGGCGCTGCGTCCCCAAAGGCTGAAATATAATATTTGCTACAAGAAAGGCCACCGTTGTATGATGGACGATGAAGTCCACCTCCACCCACCCTCACTAGGATATCTCCCTCCCCGTGTCTTAGCGAGGCCAATTCAATATATGGGAGCAACTTGCGTCTGAAATTGATGACTGTGGCTCACAGACGTCACTAGTCGTGTCCAAACACACCGCCTGGCACCCGGAAAGCTTTGCGCAGCGGTAATGAGTTCTTTGTATTGGTGAAATATCCTTGCATTTGTACTATGAGTTATATTTGTTAACGACGTTCCGCCATCTTAATTCCTGTTGGGTTGCTTGTATGTGCCACCAGTCCACAGCGTTGTATCCCTGTACTGAACTGCTTTCTGCTTTCGCTAATGGCTCCTTTAGAAGACCGTCTCCAATTCCAATTGCAAGCTGCCATAATGCGGTCATTCCTATTCGATGCAACATTTCATGACTGTCCGTTCTGGAACGGTCCCACTTTGAGGGGCAGTTTCTATACGCTGTTAGTACAGGCCGTAATACGAGTACCGTCTTCTTTACATACGCGGTTGACAGCTTGCAATGCGCACACTCAACTTGCGTCTGTAGAGCAAAACATCGCGATTTGTAGGATGCAGGATTTTATGTAACAATGGTTCGAGCTCTGACAGTAACATCAGACGGTTGCTAACGTACGCCGTTTCGTTCAAGTCTCCACGGGAATACTCCAACAATACTCCAACAATACCTCCCAATTACCTATCGCCGTCCCCTCTTCCACATTGCCCCAATGCATCACAAATTGTCATTCTCAAAAATTTGATGACGATTCATAATCACTGCAGTTGATGGTCATGCAATAACAAAACACTACCAACGTCACAGATCACGCGACGTGTGTGCACTAATTTGTTCGCATTTCTTACCCCTCTACACCTGCTCCTCAGCATGTACCACGTGACGTGCATTGATGACGTATACTGACTGTCAGTCAAGGCGACTGTGACTATAAACAGCGGCAAGCTTTCGAGTCGCCATAAGGCCCGTTTCTATTTGGCATCGAATTTCAGCAACGATCCTCAGTCAGCTGTTGTTCAAACTTCACGTCTAGAAGTGTTCGCCGGGTGCTTTTGTCTGATCCGGGGTCTCTAACTGCAGCCTTCAAGGTTTCTCTTAAACCATGGCCTGTAGCTGTGGTCGCCTGCATGGCCCGTATCGAAGATTCATTGCCAGCAGTAACCTTCAGCGTGTTTCAATTAAACCGATACAACCAGAGAGCCCCTCGGGCTTGGTTATGTCGAAAAACCTTCTTATGACACTGAATGGCGTACTGAATGATTAAGAGAGTGGCAGTTTTCCTGGAACAACTGGAAAAATCGCGAAAATAGTGTACTTCTAGCCTGTTTTCTGGTCACTAGAGATATTCTATGTGAGAAAACCGTGCCAACCAGCACGTCGGCACAACAGCTGATTTACCCACTACATGCAGACCGAACAGTAGACTAACGTTGTCACGCCACAAGCATGAGACTCAACAGTCAGAGGCGGCAGTTGCGCAGAACAGCGCGATATTCTGCTCATGTGATGCTGTATTTGCCAGCGCACATTAACAACAGTAGCGACAGGCCTGTCAGTCAAAACAGTCAATATGCTGACCGTGCAATCTTCACCACAAAAGACATGTCAGTACACAAGGTAGGACTGTGTGTCTGTGGGTGGGTGGCACCCCGTGTTGAGAAAAAATGTAGTGCTTCATCTTAGGGTCACGCAGTGCATGATCTCTCGACCTTCAATATGAATGCACAACAACCCTTCCGAACATCAGGAACCATTCACTCGACACAGCGTCACATCCCAGACGACCTGCTTCCTCAACGACGCCGAGCTCTATGCCGTGCCATGACTCAGGCGGTCGGTCTGTCGCCAAGGAGACCCGGCTTCAAAGCCAGACTAGTCCAAGTGAGCTTTATGGTGGACAGAGTGGCGTATCTCAGTTGTCGGCTCCAGTATCATTCCACCAATGCTTCGCGCCCACTCATTCACCTACCACCGACATCGCGTAATCTTAGCAACTGTCAGCATCCTTGAACAACACACACACAAAAGAAAACATCGCTGTCAAAACTTCCAATCTCGCAAGACACGTGTAGCTTACATGCACTGACGCCTGACATTCTGAAATCATTTTGTGTTTAGAACAGCGAAGTAAATTAATAAGACATTCTAAAATAACAGAAGAAGTACGCCGTTGTCATTACTCGCGTGACGGTGCTGCCTTGGTCCAATTACATCTCAAACATTTGCCGCTGTCCATGTCATAGGACCAGACAATTATGTCACGCTACTTCATGACGTGTCCTTGATTAGAACTAATTAATATATCAGCCTATTATGAACTTAACAAGCTAACACAATTGCTGCGACTGACAATCCAGTGCATAAAGGTGCTTAGAGTCCGGACTGGCTTAAAGGTGCTTAGAGTCCGGACTGGCTTTCGCCATGGGATTACTTGCCTAAGGTGGGTGCGCACGGTGCCGGTCCAATCGTGCTATCGGCCGGTTCATGTATAATGTCTATTTGCTTAGCTATTTTGAAATATCCTCAGCTTGGCTTCCGGCTTACAATTCCGTGTAGTCTGGTAGGCATGTACCAAAGTTGCGGAGCAAGGCACTGATGTACTGATGGGAAGTTGGTAGCTACAATCTACCAGACTGAACGGTGTCATAACCAATTTCACGTTTTGTATACATGTAAAATAACCACTGCCACCGGGTAACAACCCAATTGCAGTGAATAATAATAATAATAATAATTATTATTATTATTATTATTATTTTCATCATCGTCATCAAACCATGTACAGACACTGTCTTGTAACGTCTTGCATTTTATGCTTCCAAACGATTATACCTACACTACAGGTGACAAAAGTTCCTAAATTTAATTCAGCAGCTTCTCGATGGCCGTGATCAATTTAGGCCGATAAAATTGTTACGGATTTCAGAATCACAAACATCATAATCCATTTTCAATGTGAAACGTCTGTTTGCTTCCAAAAATTTATGAAATGCTAGTAATATATACAAAATGTAAAATTGAACCACATAAAAAGAGTGCCAGTGTATTCTTTGGGAAGCACAAGTGCTTTCTGGGAGCAAACAGTCCCTCAGGTGATTGAAGGAGAGGTCTATCCTATGAAGCACGAAAACAATCATCGTCCAATGAAAGACTAAACGCGACCGAGCTGAGAGCGACTAGCGCAACAGCAGGAAAATGGTGGTTGCGTCACAGTTCGTCAGAATTAATACCGAAACGTCGAAAATATTGTATTACATTGGATTATCACAAAAGGTCTAGATATCGAACATCGGGATTCAAGAACACAGAGACCGCACCGAATCCGCCTGCACGTTGTAATGCAACAGCAAGTTTACACAAAAATGGTGCAAATGCATAAAGCACGGTGTTCCTCCGCATTAGTACGAAGCTCGCCCTCACGCGGTTCATCTCATTGTCACAAACAGGGCTCTAGACACCGAGTCCTGGCGTTGTGACCTTTACACGTGTGCTGAAAATTGCAACTGTTTGGTTCCTTTACAGAAAGCCGTGGTAACAAATGTCGACTTCTTAGCGGCCTTACATGCCTCGAGCTAAAATTGGATCACTGCTAACTCCCTCGGCTCAGTAAATACGACGTAAGTTCTGGAGACGCAATAAATCTCCATTTTCACAGATTGGTAGGCTACTGTCCACCTTCCAGCTATATCGTGTCGGCACGTTTTAATTTGCTGGTCCATTACTGCCTCTTGAATACCGAAGTACAATGAAAGACTTACTGTTTTGAATCCGACACGGCTCATTGTCGGACGACCTGCGTATCTCTCCTGATTTCCTCAATACATACTACAGTTTATGGAATATTAGTCGCCTAAATACGTCCTTCTGACTGACATTTCTTCTCGCGTTACTCAGTGTATGGCCAACGACAACGCAAGTACAAACAGCCTGCAAAATCGAACAAGTTTTTATTTCCCCACCAAAACTTGTCGGTGTTTTCATGAAATCATCCGCAGGTAGACGTCTTCAGAAGACGCGAAGTGTCAAAGATTACACCAGTAAGTCTGAACAAGCTAGCTGCTGTAAACACGCATCTCTCTAAAGTATACATGTTCGTGACAGCTGTTGTTCCCACATCTCAACTGAACTTTCTGCTCCCTTGACTCTTCTCAAAACCCAAGTTTCAGCGACATATAACAGAAGACTTGTAGCCTTCGCTCACTGCCCTTTCATCACTTTTCAGAGTACATTCTTCTGGGATATGACGCCGTGTAATTTGTTAAACAGATATGGACGTTGCTGAGGGGACAGCAGCCCCTGTTGCTGTGTCTACCGCACTACATGACGCCGTATCCCACAGCACCGCAGTCTTCATATCACCGTTAGAAATTCCGATCATCATGTCCTCCCACCCCCTTGCCTTGTGCTAGCACGCAGGACGTGAAAAACTGTGCTCTGAGTTGTTACGTCACGTGCAACTGCGGCTATTGTGACAATAAGCCGCATTTGGCGCACAAATTTGTGAGGCCCTGACCAGGAGGATAGGCAACTCCTAGGAGACGGTAAGGTGACAGACTGAAGAGCTGAATGGAAAACGGCGGAGCACCTGAGCGGGAGGCTGCGGCCATTAGCTTGATTGTGTCGCACGTAAAGACACCTGCTGGACCGACCGACTGCTCCCACACTTAGCATGATTGCAGCTTGTGGCACTATATAAGATTAGGCTGTGTCACAGCAGGGGGCGCTGTGTGACATCAGTCCGCGCCTCACTGACGGCTCTCAAACCAAGTCGCTATTGATGATGCAAGAAATTAACAATAAAAGTAGACAGCCTGGCTTAAAATACAGTGGAATGTATTAATGAAGAAAGAGTTAATTACCAACAGCTATACTGTACAATGAACCCTTCAAACACAAACAGTAACCTGAATTATTATTTAAGGATTTATGACGAACCGCGCAGTGAACACATGCTGTATAAAGAAATAAGTGATGCTGATTGCGAGACCCATAGAAGACACATAAAACACACTGTGTAAACAAAATGAATAATTCTCAGTGTTAACACATGGTAACCACTGGGCATTAAAGGGCAGAACAAAATTCTAAGGAACCAGAATTGAAAAAAAAAATGGAGAGTTGGAAAATAACAGAGCCGCAACTGAGAAAAGATGAATAAAAGACAAAAGCACGTTGTTTCTTTTGCGTGTTATTTACGACAGTTTTTCCCTAAAAATGATTCATACGAATATATATATATATATATATATATATATATATATATATATATATACACAGAGTGTACACAAAAGACGCACCTGGCAGGTGCGTCTTTTCTAAACCGTGCACGAAACTCACGCTGCACTGTAATTACAGATATGGACACCTCAAAACGAAGCACACAGAAAGCCTTTTCCTGCTACGACGCCATCTTGGAAACTGGCCCCGCAGTAAGCACGAGAAGCGAACTGCTGGTAGCGCGCGAGAAACTTGGACAGTTGCTGCTGCTGACGGTTTGTGTTGCGCCCGTGTAAGGTGAGAAATAAATATCTTGTTAACTTTTTAAACCGCACCATTCTTTTGTGTGCATATATATATATATATATATATATATATATATATGCTGCAGCTAATGAATTCGTTTATCAAAACACGAAGAAAAAACATACATTTTAATAAACATAATAATGGTGCCAACGAATGTACATAAGTATATTAAAATCAGTGTACAAACACAATAAAAATGTTGTATATCAATTTTTTTCAACATCGAAGTGAAATCATTAACGAATAAACTCAAAAAGATAAAATCCCCCCGTTTCTATCTAATCTATAGCATACATTCAATACATTAAACAACAAATGCATTCAATACACTGTTGTATCGTAATGAGTGCATTTTGTTTGGTTAAAATATTGAATATAAGTAAATGCACGGTGCGAGCAAAATAAAATGCTATAGTTTATGCGTATTGGACCGTGCATCATCTTAATATTTGAATAAAGGTAGACCAACTTGATGACACTTGCTTTATTATGTCAATTTACTGCTCAACATATTTCGGATGTTAATACATCCATCTTCAGGAGCTTGCGACTACTTGGTGCGTTATTG
>Ga0123353_10013323_pt1 | contig 11771 bp, 9 predicted proteins | sample TergutLab28metaG_3_FD_92763 | JGI IMG/M metagenome (GOLD analysis project Ga0123353, IMG submission 92763) | Labiotermes labralis P3 segment gut microbial communities from Petit-Saut dam, French Guiana - Lab288 P3 | ecosystem: Host-associated > Arthropoda: Insects > Digestive system > Gut ... | reverse complement strand
GGGCGGCTAGTGGGAGTCCGAGGGCCAGTCGCGGGGCGGCGGTGGGGGAGCGGCCGGGGGAGCCGGCGGAGGTCCGGCGGGCGGCGGCGGGGTGCCGGGCGGCAGATTGGGCGGCAATTCCGGCGCGGGGCCGAACCCCTCGACGCCAGGCGGCTGTTGAGGCGCCTGATAACCCTGGGGCGCCGGAGGCTGCTGGTACGGGGAGCCCCAGGCCGGCGGCTGTCCCCCGGCCTGCCAGGCGGGCGGCGCCTGCTGCGGCCACCCCGGGCGGACCGGCCCGGCCGGCGTCCTCGCGGTCTGCGCGAACAGGGCGATCAGCAGCAGTCCGGCGACGACCTGGAACACCGCGAACCCCTGCTCGGCCACCATGTAGCCGGGCATGTTCTTGGTCTTGAACAGCAGGTGCAGGTGGTGCCAGTTGCACAGGTCGATCACGCCGTTGAGCAGGATCAGCAGGCCGAGCGCCAGCCCCAGCGGCCGGGCCGCGGGCAGCCGCCGGAAGGCCAGGACGGCGCCGAGGACGGCCAGGACCGCCGTGATCCACGCGGCGTAGGAGAAGGGCGCGGCCAGCAGCGAGGACAGCGTGCCCTCACCGGTGATCAGGTGCTTGTACAGGTGCGGCGGGTACCCGGAGCCGTCGTACTTCTGGACGTAGTAGACCTGCCAGCCGACGGTCTCCAGCGCGACGGCGAGCAGCGCGAGCCCGCCGACGATCGCCGCGACCGTGGCGGGCTTCGGCGGTTCCGGCGCCTGCGCGGGTGCCGGGGGCGGAGGGCCCGCGGGGCCCGGGGCCGAGAAGGTGGGGACGGTGCGTTCCCGCCCGAGCAGGGCGAGCAGCACCAGCGCGGCGCCGCCGGCCACGAAGGCCACCGACGTGGTGAGCGCCCGGTCGTGCAGCGGCGCGTCCTTGGCCCAGTCCGCGGTGAAGACCCACAGCCCCGACAGCCGGAAGACCAGGGCGAACAGGCCGGCCGCCAGGTAGGCCCAGGTGCCGGCGGGGCGGCGGCCGGCGACCAGCGCCCCCACGAGCGTGGCCGCCAGGGCCACGTCCAGGCCGCTGGTGGCCGGGAACACCTTGGCCTCGCCGGCGGTCTTCAGCCCCAGCCACATCCACACGGTGTCGTGGAGTCCGGCCACGTGGATGTCGCGGACCACCCAGGCGATCTCGACGCCCAACAGGACGGCGCACACCGCGATCCCGGTGATCCGGGCACCGGGCGTGAGCCGTCCGCTGACCGTTCCTCCCGCGGGGCCGGAACCGGCCCCCTGTCCGGCGCTTCCCCAGCCGGGTTGCATGCTCTGGTGCATCGGCCTACTTCCCCCATGGGCCTGCTGTTGCCTCAGATATACCCGTCAGGCCGGGTGGGGAACAGCCGATCCGCAACGGGAAAGGGGGGGGGTGAGTGGACTCGGCACGCTTTCGCGGGGATGGCCGGCCGGAGCCTCGAACGCCCCCCGGCCGGCCTACGGCACCCGCACGGCCGTACGTTGTTCAGACTGCTCGGTCCGTATATCGGTGTCACGACAGTCAAGTTGCCAGTATGTAAACGCGTTCTGCCCTGACATATCCGATGTGTCCGTTCTTGTCGAACGATGTCAAGCACGTACGGAGGACGATCTGCAAAACCTTCGCTCAAGATGCCAAACAACAAGCTTTCTTCCCCCCGTCACCCCTTGACTGGAAGTTGATTCCATTGCGAAAGTCCGCTCAACCCGCGACGCACGCAAGGCGTCGCAACGCACGCTCTCGGTCCCGGGGGATGTAACCAATGACGAGTCCAAGCCAGGCTGCCGCTGACGGCGACAGCCTCACCCTCGAGCCCGAGGGCATACCCGGCGCACCGGGTGGAAAGGGCACCCCGGATCTCGCCGGACGGACACCGCGCCAGCTGGCATGGCTCCGGTTCAAGCGGGACAAGACGGGCATCGCGTGTGCGATCATCATCGCCTGCTTCGTGCTCATCGCCGTCGCCGCGCCGCTGATCGTCAAGCTCTACGGTCAGAACGCCTATGACTTCTACGGCCAGGACGACGGCCTGCTGAACAGCTACGGCCTGCCGATCGCGCCCAACGGCGGCATCAGCTCCACCCACTGGTTCGGCGTCGAACCGAACCTGGGCCGTGACGTGTTCGCGCTGCTGATCTACGGCATCCGCACCTCGCTGGGCATCGCAGCGGTGGTGACGATCATCTCGGTCGGCACCGGCGTGCTCTTCGGTCTGACGCAGGGCTACATCGGCGGCAAGGTCGACTACTTCATGGGCCGGTTCTCGGACTTCATGCTGTCGTTCCCGTCGCAGCTGTTCTTCATCGCGTTCTCCCCGGTGGCCATCTCGCTGTTCGTGAACGTCGGCGACCAGGAGCCCTGGTGGGTCCGTCCGCTGGTGCTGATCGGCGTGCAGTTCCTGCTCGGCTGGATGAGCATCGGCCGTCTGGTGCGCGCCCAGGTCCTCAGCCTGCGTGAGCGGGAGTTCGTCGAGGCGGCCCGGATCTCGGGCGCGTCCTCGTGGCGGATCATCCGCAAGGAGCTGCTGCCGAACCTGTGGAGCACGATCCTGGTCCAGGCGACCTTGATGCTGCCGGTGTTCGTCACGGCCGAGGCCGGTCTGTCCTTCCTCGGTGTCGGCATCGCCGCGCCGACCCCGGACTGGGGCCTGCTGTTCCAGACCGGCGCAACGTACTACTCCAGCGACATCACCTTCATGTTCTTCCCCGGTATCGCGATGGTGATCTTCGTGGTCGCCTTCAACCTGCTCGGGGACTCGGTCCGGGACGCTCTCGACCCGAAGACCCTCCGCTAGTCCGCTAGCAGCTTCCAGTTACACCAGTTGTCCAGGTCGGCACACCGGCCCCGTCTCCTGCGGGCACGGACGCCGGCATCGGTGGCAGTTCACCAGTGACAGGCAGGATTTCATGAGAAACAGCAAGGTTCGCTTGGCGGCCGCCCTCGTGGCAGCCGGCGCGCTGTCGCTGACCGCCGCGTGCAGCAGCGGTAACGGCGGCGGCGGCGGCAACGGCGGCGGCAAGGGCAACTCGGGGGGCCCCAAGGCGACGGTCCCGAACTACGGCCTCGGCACCGCGGCCGACTCCACCGGCCCGGCTCCGGCCGTTGCCGGTGCGGTCAAGGGCGGCACGGTTCAGGACATGGACCAGGCCGGCTTCGACTACCTGGACCCGGCGCAGCAGTACGTCAGCGACCAGCTGTCGGTCTCGGTCCTCTACGCGCGTACTCTGACCGGGTACAAGATCGACCCGAGCACCGGGAAGACGATCCTCGTCGGCGACATGGCCACCGACACCGGCAAGATGTCGGACAGCGGCAAGACCTGGACGTACACCCTCAAGGACGGCCTGAAGTTCGACGACGGCACGCCGATCACGTCGAAGGACATCAAGTACAGCATCGAGCGCCTGTACGCGGACTTCGAGACCCAGGGTCCGCAGTACGTCCAGGAGTGGCTGTACGGCCCGGACTACCGCAAGCTGTACAAGGGCCCGTACTCCGGCCAGGAGATCCCGGACTCGATCCTCGCCACCCCGGACGAGAAGACGATCGTCTTCCACTTCAAGGACCCGCACGCGGACGCCCCGTACGCGATGGCGATGCCGATCACCGCCCCGGTCGAGAAGTCCAAGGACGACAAGGGTGCGTACAACAACCACCCGGTCTCCTCCGGCCCGTACATGATCTCCTCGTACAAGCCGGGCAAGTCCCTGGTCTTCAAGCGGAACCCGTACTGGGACCCGAAGACCGACCCGATCCGCAACGCGTACCCGGACTCGTGGAACTTCAACCTGGGCATCGGCCAGCCCGGCCTGACCCAGCGGATCATGGCCGGCGCCGGTGACGACAAGAACGCCATCGACCTGTCCGGCGTGGCCGACGTGTCGCAGATGAGCACGCTCGTCAACGACGCGCAGTACAAGTCGCGCACGGTCAACGAGTACCAGCCGTACGTCGAGACCCTCGACATCAACACCAAGCGCATCACCAACCCCAAGGTCCGCCAGGCCATCGCCTACGCCTTCCCGCTGGCGCAGGTGCAGCAGGCGTTCGGTGGCGCGGCGCAGGGCGACCTCGGCACCACGCTGATGAGCCCGACCGTGGGCGGCTGGAAGAAGTTCGACCCGTTCGGCAAGCTCGCCAAGCCGACCGGTGACATCGAGAAGGCCAAGCAGCTGCTGCAGGAGGCCGGCCAGCCGCACCCGAAGCTGGTCTTCCCGTACGCGAACACCCCGCGCTGGACGAACATCTCGCTGACCATCGCGAACGCCCTGCAGAAGGCGGGCTTCGAGGTCGTGCGCAAGCCGATCGACCCGACCTCCTTCTACACGGTCGTCGGCAAGGTCAACAACCAGTACGACATCTACCGCACCGGCTGGGGCGCCGACTGGCCGAACGCCTCCACGGTCATCCCGCCGACCATGGACGGCCGCAACCTGGTCGACGGAACGAACAACTACTCGTTCCTGAACGACCCGCACATCAACTCGGAGATCGACCGCATCAAGCAGATCCCGGACCTGAACCAGCAGGCCGCTGAGTGGGAGAAGCTGTCCGAGTACTCGCTGCAGACCGACACCGCCCAGGTGCCGTTCCTGTACGACAAGTACTTCAACATCTACGGCTCCAACCTCGGTGGGGTCACCTTCAACTCGGTGATCGGCACCATCAACGCCAGCACCGTGTTCGTCAAGCAGTAATTCCCGCACAGGGACGGCCGGCCCCGGCACGCATCGCCGGGGCCGGCCGTCCCGACCCCGGACCGGATGCGCGGCCGTCCGCCTGCCCGCGCCCCACGGAAGAGCCTCACCGATGCTCCGTTTCCTCACACGACGCGTCCTCGGCGCGATCATCATTCTTTTGCTCATCACCATCGTGACGTACTGCCTGTTCTTCGTGTTGCCGGCGGACCCCGCCCGGCTCGCGTGTGGGAAGAACTGCTCGAACCCCGACCTGGTGGCCGCCATCCACCACCGCATGGGCCTGGACCTGCCGATCTATCAGCAGTACTGGGACTACATGAAGGGGATCTTCGTCGGTCGCACCATGCCCGACGGGCAGAACTGCGCGGCCCCCTGCTTCGGGTTCTCCTTCGCCAACGACACGGCGATCTGGCCGCTCCTGAAGGACCGCTACCCGACCACGTTCTCGCTGGCCGTCGGCGGCTCCGCTGCGTTCCTGATCATCGGCGTCGGCCTGGGCATGCTGTCCGCGTGGCAGCAGGGCAAGACGTTCGACCGCGTCGCCAGCTCGGTCTCGCTGATCGGCAACTCGGTCCAGATCTACTTCATCGGCCCGCTGGCCATCGCGCTGTTCGCCGACAACCTCGGCTGGTTCGACCACGGGCACGACCCGACGTGGACGTCCGACCCGATCGGCTCGCTCAACGGCCTGGTGCTGCCCTGCCTGGTGATGTCGGTCATCTTCTGGTCCAACTACAGCCGGCAGACCCGATCCCTGATGGTCGAGCAGCTCTCCGAGGACCACATCCGCACCGCCCGCGCCAAGGGCATGGGCTCGAAGTACGTGTTCTACCGGTACGCGCTGCGCGGCGCCGCCGCGTCGATCATCACCATCTTCGGCATCGACCTCGGCAGCGTCTTCGGCGGCGCGATCATCACCGAGTACACCTTCGGTCTGCACGGCCTCGGTAACCTGGCAGTCAATGCGGTGGGGCAGCGTGACCTGCCGCTGGAGATGGCCGTGATGATCTTCAGCGCCAGCGCCATCGTGATCTTCAACATCGTCGTCGACGCCGCCTACGCCATCATCGACCCGCGGATCCGGCTCTCGTGACCGCGGCAGCAGCCACCCGCCGCGACCAGCGCACCACCCGGTAGGAGAACCCGCCCGTGACCACTCTGACGAAGCCCGAGGCCCAGCCCACGCCTCAGGGATCCGAGCACTTCCTGTCGGTGCGCGACCTGTACGTCCAGTTCGCCACCGAGGACGGCACCGTGAAGGCCGTCGACGGCCTGTCGTTCGACCTCGACCGGGGCCAGACCCTCGGCATCGTGGGCGAGTCCGGCTCCGGCAAGTCGGTCACCAACCTGGCGATCCTCGGCCTGCACAACCCGCGGAACACCACCATCGCCGGCGAGATCTTCCTCGACGGCCAGGAGCTGACCGGCGCTTCCACCAGGACGCTGGAGAAGCTGCGCGGCAAGAAGATGGCGATGGTCTTCCAGGACTCGCTGACCGCCCTGTCGCCGTACTACACGGTCGGCCGGCAGATCGCCGAGCCCTACATGAAGCACACCGGCGCCTCCAAGAAGGAGGCGAAGGCCAGGGCCATCGAGATGCTGGCGCGCGTCGGCATCCCGCAGCCGCAGACCCGGGTGGACGACTACCCGCACCAGTTCTCCGGCGGTATGCGCCAGCGCGCGATGATCGCCATGGCGCTGGTCTGCGACCCGGACCTGGTGATCGCCGACGAGCCGACCACCGCGCTCGACGTCACCGTGCAGGCCCAGATCCTCGACCTGCTCAAGGACCTCCAGCAGGAGATGGGCACGGCGATCATCCTGATCACCCACGACCTGGGCGTGATCGCCAACACCGCCGACGACGTCGTCGTGATGTACGCCGGCCGCGCCGTCGAGCGCGGCACCGTCCGGGACATCCTCAAGACGCCGGAGCACCCCTACGCGTGGGGCCTGCTGGGTTCCATCCCCCGGCTGTCGGCGGACGTCAACGTGCCGCTGGCGCCGATCCCGGGCTCGCCGCCGAGCCTGTTGAACCCGCCCTCGGGCTGCCCCTTCCACACCCGGTGCGCCTTCATGGACACCGTGGGCGGGGACCGCTGCCGCACCGAGCGGCCGCAACTGCCGGACGGGCGCGGGTCCGCGTGCCACCTCACGGCGGACCAGAAGCGTGACATCTTCATCGAGCAGATCCAGCCGCGGCTGCGCTGACCAGGAGTCGAGGGAACAAGCAATGAGTGAACAGCAGACCCTGGACAAGGTCCCGGCTCCGCGCCCCGCGACGGGCGAGCGGCTGCTCGAGGTCACCGGCCTGCAGAAGTACTTCCCGATCCACGGCGGCTTCATCGTGAAGCGCCGGGTCGGGGACGTGCGGGCCGTCGACGGCGTCGACTTCCACATCAACGCCGGCGAGTCGCTCGGCATGGTGGGCGAGTCCGGCTGCGGCAAGTCGACCACCGGCCGGCTGGTGACCCGGCTGCTGGAGCCGACCGGCGGCAGCGTCACGTACGCCGGCCAGGACATCACGCACCGCAACCGCAAGCAGCTGGCGCCGATCCGGTCCGAGATCCAGATGATCTTCCAGGACCCGTACGCGTCGCTGAACCCGCGGCAGACCGTCGGCTCGATCATCTCCGCGCCGATGGAGATCAACGACGTCAACCCGGCCGGCGGCCGGGAACGCCGGGTTCGCGAGCTGCTGGAGATCGTCGGCCTCAACCCGGAGCACTACAACCGCTTCCCGCACGAGTTCTCCGGCGGCCAGCGGCAGCGCATCGGCGTGGCCCGCGCGCTGGCCCTGGAGCCGAAGCTGATCGTCGCGGACGAGCCGGTGTCCGCGCTCGACGTGTCGATCCAGGCGCAGGTCGTCAACCTGCTGCAGAAGGTGCAGAAGGAACTCGGCATCGCGTTCCTGTTCATCGCCCACGACCTGGCGATCGTCCGGCACTTCTCGCAGCGCATCGCGGTGATGTACCTGGGCAAGATCGTCGAGATCGGCGACCGGGACTCGATCTACAACGGCCCCCGGCACCCCTACACCCACGCGCTGCTGAGCGCCGCGCCCGAGGCCGACCCGGACGACGACGGCCGCGAGCGCATCCGGCTGGCCGGCGACGTGCCCTCGCCGATCAACCCGCCGTCCGGCTGCCGCTTCCGCACCCGCTGCTGGAAGGCGCAGGACAAGTGCGCCACCGAGGAGCCGCCGCTGGTGCAGATCAGCGGCAACCGTGAGGGCCACCTGACGGCCTGCCACTTCCCGGAGGAGCCGACCACCGAGGCGCGGGACGAGGACATCGTGCTCGACCCGGCGCTGGCCGCGATCGAGGAGGCGGCGACTGAGGAGGACTGAGTCCTCCACCCATTGACCCGGGCTCAGTCCCGGCCTCCTGCGGAAACGGCCCGTACCCGGACACCCCAGATTCACCCGGGTACGGGCCGTGCCATGTCCGCGGCCGGTCGGAGACGGCCGTCACATGACATCTGTCATGCCGAAGACACGACCGGCGGCACTGCCGCGCGGAGGCCGCGGACGCGACCCTGATGGCATGACCGCACCTGCCGCAAAGACCGGGACCGGGACGCGTCCCGGCGCCACCGGAGAGAACGCCGCCCCGGCGGCGCCCGTCGTCGCCTTCACCGGCGTCGACAAGAGCTTCGGCCCCGTCAAGGCCGTCGCCGACCTGAGCCTGACGCTGTACCCGGGCGAGACCGTCGCGCTGCTCGGCCCGAACGGCGCGGGCAAGTCGACCGCCCTCGACCTGCTGCTGGGGCTGAAGAACCCCGACCACGGCACGGTGCGGGTCTTCGGGCAGACCCCCGCGCAGGCCATCGCGGCCGGCCGGGTCGGCGCGATGCTGCAGACCGGCGGCCTGATGGAGGAGGTCACCGTCCGCGAGCTGGTCGGGCTCGCCTGCGACCTGCACCCGCGGCGCTACCCGGTGGCCGACGTCCTGGCCGCGGCCGGCATCTCCGACATCCACGACCGCAAGGTCAACAAGCTCTCCGGCGGCCAGGAGCAGCGGGTGCGGTTCGCGCTGGCGACGGCCGGCGCCAACGACCTCATCGTGCTCGACGAGCCGACCACCGGCATGGACGTCTCCGCCCGCCAGGCGTTCTGGTCCACCATGCGCGCCCAGGTCGACCAGGGCAGGACCGTGCTGTTCGCCACGCACTACCTGGAGGAGGCCGACGCCATCGCCGACCGCGTCCTGGTGCTGCACCAGGGCCGGCTGATCGCCGACGGCACCGCCGCCGAGATCAAGGCCAGGGCCGGCGCCCGCCGGATCACCTTCGACCTGGACGGCGCGATCGACCTGGAGCGGCTCGGCGCGCTGCCGCACCTGGTCGGGCTGGACGTCACCGGCCCCACCGTGCGGATCCGCTCCGACGACGCGGACGCCACCATGCACGCGGTCTACGGCCTGGGCCTGTACCCGCGGAACCTGGAGGTCGCCGGCCTCGGCCTGGAGCAGGCCTTCCTCGCCATCACCGACGCTGCGACCGCCGAGGAGGCGGGGAACCGATGAAGACCCTGGTCAAGCTGGAGATCACCCGCACCCTGCGGAACCGCAAGTTCATGTTCTTCTCGGTGATGTACCCGGCGATCCTGTTCATGATCGTCAGCCTCAGCTTCAAGAAGGACACCGCGGCCGGCACCACCGGGCTGACCGCCGTCGCCTACCTGATGACGGCGATGGCCGCGTTCGGCGCGATGACGGCGGTGCTGATGGGCAATGCCGAGCGGATCGCGCGCGAGCGGGAGAAGGGCTGGGTGCGCCAGCTCCGGCTGACCGCGCTGCCCGGCCGCGGCTACGTCACCGCGAAGATCGCGTCCGCGGCGACCGTCAGCCTCCCGTCCATCGTCATCGTGCTGGTGCTCGGCGCCACCGTGAAGGGCGTCCACCTGGCCGCCTGGCAGTGGATCGGCATCGGCGTGGCCACCTGGGCGGGCAGCCTGGTCTTCGCCGCGCTCGGCGTCGCCATCGGCTACCTCGCCACGGCCGACGCGGCCCGCCCGATCTCGATGATTTTCTACTTCGGCCTGGCGGCGCTGGGCGGCCTGTGGGTGCCGCTCTACACTTTCCCGCACTGGCTGCAGACCACGGCGGGCTACCTGCCCGCGGGACCGTACGCGGCCCTCGGCCGGTCCATCGAGCTGGGCGACGCCCCGCACGCCAAGGACATCACCGTCCTCGTCGTGTACCTGCTGCTCTTCGCCGGCGCCGCGGCCTGGCTCTACCGCAAGGACACCCGGAAGGCGTGACGACCCGATGAGCTCCGACGAGCGAACCCGGGAGCAGTGGCCACCCTGGCGCGCGCAGGTGGAGGCCGCCGACACGACCCCCATCGGCCGCGCGCCGGAGAACCGCCGCCAGGCGCTGGTCAAGCTGGCCTGGGTCGGCATCTGGCTGGTGTACCTCGGAGCCCCGGTGAGCGACCTGGCGCACGGCACCTACGGGGCCCTGGTGACCACGGCCGCCGCGCTGGGGCTGACCGTCTTCGTCGTCTCCTACCTGGCCCTGGTCTTCCTGCGCACCAACACGCGGGAGACGCCCGAACGCTGGGTGTACGCGGTGCTGGCCGGGCAGACCGTGCTGTCCACGCTGCTGGCGGCGACGCTCGGCAAGTCCTGGCTGGTGCTCTTCGTGTACGTGGCGGTGGCCTGCGGGGCGGCCCTGCCGATCCGGCAGGCGCGCTGGGCGCTGCCCGGGGCCACCGCGGTGCTGGCCGTGGTCGGGATCAGCGTGGACCGCAGCGGCGACCTCTACCCGGCGCTGGTGATCCCGTCCCTGCTGGGCGGGTTCGCGATGGTCGGGGTCAAGCGGCTGGTCCGGACGACGCAGGAGCTGCGCGAGGCCCGGGAGACGGTGGCGCACCTGGCCGCCACCGAGGAGCGGCTGCGGCTCGCCCGCGACCTGCACGACCTGCTGGGGCACTCGCTGTCCCTGATCACGCTGAAGAGTGAACTGGCCGGACGGATGCTGCCGGACCGGCCCGGGGACGCGGCCGAGCAGGTCGCCGACATCGAGAAGGTCAGCCGCCAGGCGCTGGTCGACGTCCGCGAGGCGGTCAGCGGCTACCGCAGGCCGACGCTGGCCGCGGAGCTGGCGGGCGCGCAGATCGCGCTGGCCTCGGCCGGCGTCGCCGCCCGGATCCATCCCGACGGCGCCCCGCCGGGGCTCGCCCCGGACGCCGAGGGAGCCCTGGCCTGGGCGCTGCGCGAGGCGGTCACCAACGTGGTCCGGCACAGCGGCGCGAGCACCTGCGTGGTCGCGCTGGCCTCGGAGGACGGCGTGGCCACGCTCACCGTCTCCGACGACGGCCGCGGCCCGGGCGAGGCCCACCAGCCGGGCAACGGCCTCACCGGCCTCACCGAACGGCTCATCCTGGCCGGCGGCACCCTGGACACCGCCCGCTCCGGCGACGGCGGCTTCACCCTCAAGGCTTCCGTCCCGCTGAACGCGGCGCCGGTCGCGGCGGAACGGCACGGCGCGGGCGAGTAGCGCGGGCGCGCTGCGCGCGGCGGGACGCGGCGTGGTGCGGGTGGACCGGTTCCCGCGTGCCCGGGCGCGGGCGGGTGGGGCGCGGGCGGGCTGCGGCAGGTGCCTGCGGGCGGCGGGACGCGGCGTGGTGCGGGTGGACCGGCTTCCGCGTGCCGGGGCGCGGGCGGGCGCGCTGCGGGCGGGCGCGTGCGGCGGCAGGCCCGGGCGCGGGTGGGTGGCGCGGGCGCGCGGCGGCAGGTGCCTGCGGGCGGCGGGGTTCAGCGTGGCGCGGGTGGACCGGCTTCCACGGGCCCGGGCGCGGGCGGGCGCGGCGCGGGCGGGTGGCGCACAGGCGGGGAGCGGCAGGTGCTTGCGGGCGGCGGGACGCATCGCGGTGCGGGTGGACGGCTCCCGCGGGCCGGGGCGCGGGCGGCGGGCTCCGGCGCGGCGCGGGTGAATGGGCTCCTGCGGGCGCGGCGCGGGCGGGCGCGGCGCGGGCGGGTGGCGCACGGGCGGGGAGCGGCGGGTAGTAGGGTCCGGGACGTGCCCGAGACCCCTGAGACGTCCCGCAGTTCCGACTCC
>Ga0123353_10013322_pt1 | contig 11771 bp, 8 predicted proteins | sample TergutLab28metaG_3_FD_92763 | JGI IMG/M metagenome (GOLD analysis project Ga0123353, IMG submission 92763) | Labiotermes labralis P3 segment gut microbial communities from Petit-Saut dam, French Guiana - Lab288 P3 | ecosystem: Host-associated > Arthropoda: Insects > Digestive system > Gut ... | reverse complement strand
CGATTTAATATCTTCTTCAAATGTCAGTTCATTCCCTATGGATTTGCTTTTAGGGTTATCGTTCCATACTCCAGGATCTTCTCCTCTTGATGCTTTATATATATACTCTGCAAAAATAGCGCTGCCGAGTATTGAGGAGAGCATTTTTTTTGAATATGAGCGGAGCTGCTTTATCTCAGATATTCCATTTTGATTAAGTTTTTCAGCTGTTTTTTTCCCGATTCCATGAAGGTCTTTTAGTTTTATTGAATCAAGAAATTCTATTTCACTGCCTTGCTTAATATAAAAAAGGCCATCAGGTTTTCCATGATCAGATGCAAGTTTTGCCATCATTCTGTTACACGCAATTCCAACAGAAACAGTAAGGCCTGTACTCTCTTTTATTTTTATTTTTAACTTTTTGGCAGCTTCCTCAGGTTGTCCAAATATAAGACTTGTACCTGTCATATCAAGGTAAGCCTCATCAATAGAGATAACTTTGACTTCAGGAGAAAATTGTTCCAATATTTCCATGATCTTATTTGAAACCTCTATATACCTTTCCATTCTGCATGGAACAAAAAATCCCGAAGGGCATTTCTTTTTTGCTTCTTCAATTGGCATAGCTGATCTTATTCCAAATGCTCTGGCTTCATAAGAACATGTTGAGACAACCCCTCTTTTACCCATCCCTCCGACAATTACAGGTTTGTTTCTGAGAGCAATATTGTCAAGTTGTTCCACTGATGCATAAAATGCATCCATATCAATATGAAAAAAAACATTATCCATAAATACTCTTTCTTACAACAAGATAGTCGTAAAAAATCATATTGTTTCCTTTTATATCCATATCAAAAAATGGGGTTGTATAAATAAGTTTGATCTCAAACCGGATATCGGTTTCCTTATTTGTAAGTATATCAAGTCTAAGAGGGAAGTCTGGATTATATCCAATATGGAATTCTCCGCTTCTAAGATTTGGCTCAAGAGTAAATTGATAGTTACTATCCAGAATGATTTGGTTTTCTTCCATATAGAATAATATTTCTATTTTTTCAGGATTTCCTTTGGGAATAATATCAAGAACTACATTTTTTCTATCCAAAAATAATGATAATGTTTTATTGATTTCAACAAGCCCTTCTGTATTCTTGTTCGTGAATTCTATTTTTTTTAAGCTTCCTGTTTCAATGATGTAATTATTATTATCTATTGAAATTTCAATATCTTCTGATTTCACAGGAGTTGATACTTCAATTATTGAAGTATCTTTATCTGTATCAATGGTATAAACAAATAAAGCAGGTATTTTTTTATTCTTATATATGTCAAACCAATAATAATAACCTGATAGAGTCAGAGTAGCTATTAATGTTATAGAGAAAATAATTCTTCTTAATATTTTATATTTTTTTGATTCTATATGGGTTTGTATGTGTAAAATTCTAAGTATCATCATAATAGCAGGAAGCAACGTTGCTGCGATAAGAATATTTCCTGTAATTTTGCTTGAGATTAAAATATTACAGAGATTGATAGCAGGTGTTATAAAAATATATTTTATAGCATCGTATGTCAGGTAATAAGAGATTATTAAACAACCTGTTTTTATTAATCTGTTTTCTGAAAAAGAGAAAAGTATTGCCCAAAGAAGCCCCCACATTGCGATAAATGATAGAGTAATATTCAGGAATTGAAAGATAAAAAGGTTTAGAACCATAAGAAAAATTGCGCTTGAGGAATAGAAGCTGCTGGAATAGGGAAGTCTTATTTTTTTTAGCAAGAAAAGTGATAAAAAAAGAAAAATAATTGCTGTAATTATTTTAATAAAAAAGACAGTTGCAGGAGTCTCGATCCATATATTTGGAACTCCTTTAAAGGTGAGTATAAATTCCGTAGTAAGTGTCGCAAGAAATAAAAATAAAAAGCAAAGCAGGAAAAGCCATATAATAATCCAAAAACTTTTAAACATTTTTCTTGTATAACGGAAAAAATTCTTGCTATAATTCATGGAAAAAACAATAAGGATTGTTATAAAGATCTGATAGATTATAATAATATATTTTTCTTTTAAAAAAAAGTAACTATTTTTAAATGGAATGATTAAATAATTTGTTTCCCACTCAACTTCCAAATAGTTATTCGACATTGAAGTAAGGAAAAAGAATAATGGAGCTGTAAGATTTTCCTGTTTTAAAGTAGCTATTCTATTTGAAAATAGCATTTTATTATAATCATCTGTAGAAGTAATATATAACGAAGGTATATTATTCTTCATAAAAAGATCTGTTTGAGCTTTTAGGTTATATCCTGCTTTATAAAGAGTGTTTTCTCTTAAATTTATAAAAAACTTTATATTGTTTCTTACCATTTCTCTGGATGCCTTTTTTATAAACCAAAGCGGAGTTTGTCCTGTTGCTGTTATATTGGAAATTTCAACAATATTTTCATAATTTTCAATATTCAGATAAATCAGGCAGACACTGGATTCAGGAAAATAATCCTGCAGAAAGACTCTTGAACCCAACTGCTCTTCACTGGATTCCATAGTTATCTTTTCTACAAGATTCTGATCATATAGCAGATAGTTTGTATCAAGTGAAAAAGGCAAAAACTCAGATCCTAAAAAAAGTATTTTAATACTCTTTTCAGACAGGTTTTTACTGAAAAATTCGCACAACTTTAATGCAATTGCTATATTAAATGAATTATCTTTTAAATTGTTTACAGGAACTGCAAATATTATTGTGTTGTTGGTTTCACCAAAAAAATTTACAATTATATTTGAGGCAAATGAATGAGCTCCTCTTACTGTATCTACCGGCTGTTCACTGTACGAAATTGAAAGAGATTTAAGCCGTTCTCTTATAAACTGATATATTCTTTTTTCCTGTCTGGAGTTATTTTCACATGGATATAGTTTTTTTAAATATTCAATATCAGATGTTATTGTGCTGCTTATCCATTGAGGGTCATGTAATGGATCTTCTCCATAAAGCATATATGACATAAGAAGCAATAAAACATAAAAAAGCTTTTTCATTTACCATAAGAATATTTTATCCCTCTTTAATCGTCAATGTATAAATAGTTTGTTTTAATATATGAACTAATAATATTTTATTGCCTATATAAAAATATGTGTTATAATATCGCAAAGTATGGAAATAATACCTGAGATACAAAAAAGAATTAGTGTCCGTAATTTTAAGGACATAGCTATAGAAAAAGATGTAATTACAAGAGTTTTAGAAGCAGGACAGCTTGCCCCTTCTGCTAAAAACAGACAACCATGGAGATTCCTGGTTATTGATAATCCGGAGCTTAAAAAGAAGATTCAGGAAGCTGCATATGGACAGGAACATGTTGGGAAAGCTGGCGTTATTTTATTAGCATGTTCAACAAATATAGAGTATGGGATGCCCAATGGGCAACAGTCATATCCTGTAGATATCTCTTTTGCAGTATCTTTTATGATGCTTCAGGCAGAACATGAAGGGCTGGGAAGCTGTGTTATTACAACATATGACGAAGATGAGGTAAAGAATCTTGTCTCTGTACCATATTCTATGCGAGTTGTAATGATGCTTCTTCTTGGATATACAGATGATCATTTGATTGTAAGAGATAGAAAACCACTTAAAGGAATATTTGCTTTTAATCACTGGTGAAGAAAGTAGATAATCTGAAACTCTTCCATTTTATTGAATCCCAAATTTATATATACTTTTAAAGCAGCAGGATTATTTGTTTTAACAAATAAAGATGCCTTCATTCCCTGGGAAAATATTTTTTCAATAAGATAGCTTACAAGAGCTGTTGAAATACCAATGTTCCTGTATTCAGGAAGTGTATAAACACCGCCTATTTGGTAATAGATAAATCCTTTTCCATTGGTATTGGCTTTTGCTATAATTTTTCCTGATTTTTCTGCAACTACTGTTATTTGATTTTTTAAGATCATTGAAAGATGTTTCTTTGATATAACTTCATTAAACATTTCTGAGCTTGGAAGGACTTCTTCGATTTCATAATTTTTTTGCAAGGGGAGAAGATTTTCAATATCTTTTTGAGTAGCTATTCGGATGTTTATTTCCTGCAGATCTAAGTTACATGGTATAAAATTCTTTTCATCAAGAGTCATTGTGTAGTAAATAAAAGAATTTTCCCATTCAGATACTATTTTATTGCTAAAGCAATTTTTAAGTATGCTGCTTACAGATTTTTTATCTCCCATTATTGTATTTACTTTAGAGAGAGAGTTGCCAAAAAATTCTAATCCTTTGCTTAAATTAATAATTTTACTTGCAATATTTTCCCTGCAAATTGGCAAAAGCTGTCCATTGTCCGAGAGCATGAGGGAAAAATCAATAGAGCTATCTACCCAATTATTATGAACTATGATGTCACTTGTTTTTTCTGAAAATTTATCTAAAGAGTTGTTTCCGTTTGCTATTTGATGAAATTTATTAATGATATTTGACTCTGCACTATTATCAAAGCTTTTCTTTAACTCATCAGAATATTTATTTCTGAATATTGTCGAGAAATTCATGCAGCAATGTTCCCGCAACTGGATTAAATTTTTAAGATCTTCAAGCTGTGAAAAATTAAAATATGACCATGCCATCTTTACTAATCGCTCTTTTGAGTATCCTTTGTTACTAACGGCAGAATACCTTCAGGTATAAAATCTCCTGCAAGTGCAGCAAATCCTGCAGTAAAAGATTCTCTTCCGGTTCCATATACAGCTACTCCTCCATCAAGCCAGCTTAGGTTTGAAAGGCTTGCAGGAGAAAGTACAGATAATACAATAACTCTGCATTTTTTATTTTTTAAAGTTTTTAAAATTTCTATTCCTGCAACATTGGCAGAACAGAAAATAATAGTGTCATATCCAGAAGCAATATCCGCCATTTTTTTTAAATCATTTTCCTGTGCTTTATAAAATGGATGATATGAGAAAAAATAAGAATCTGCATTTGGAAACCGTTTTAAACCTTCTTCAAAAAAAAGCTTTAATGGACCTGCTAGGAGTAATTTTTCATTTTCTTTTGGGATTTTAATTAATTTATCACTTTGTAAAAGAGAAACACTTCTAAAAGCCTGCTGATAAAAAAATGAAGAGGCTCCTTCTGCTGGAATTGGATAAATGCCTTCTATTGCTTTTTTTAACTGTGAAGTTTCCATGTCCAGATATTCATGTTTCACGCTAATTATTCTTTCTACACTTTTTCTTATCTGTTTTTCAAAGTCAGGATTATTTCTCATCTCGCTTATTATTAAATATCTTATCTTCTCATACTCAGACAAATCTCTTGAAACCATAACTATATCATTTCCTGCTTTAAGAGCAGCAAGGCAACTTTCACTCAGGCTGTTTTTATACAGCGCACCATTCATTTGCATATCATCTGTTATTATAATTCCGTTAAATTCCATTTTTTCCCTAAGTACATCTTTAAGAAAAAAAGGAGATAGAGATGCTGGACGTTTGTCTCCGGTAACGCTGGGGAAAGCAATATGACCGCTCATTATTGAAGGAAGATTTTCTTTTATAAGAAAATCATAAGGCAGGAGATCTGATGAAAGAAGTTCATCAAGAGTTGTATCTATAATGGGCAGCCTGCCATGCGAATCATCAGATGTTCTTCCATGCCCGGGAAAATGCTTTGCAGTACATATTATCCCTGCTTCTTTCATCCCATTGGCATAAGATGTTGCAAGAATTGCTGTTTGAAGAGGGTCATCGGAAAAAGCTCTTGGACCTATGACATGAGCTTCATGATTTATCAATATATCTACAGTAGGGGCAAAATTCATATTTATCCCCAATGCTTTAAGTTCTTTACCTATGTAAAAACCTGTCATATAGGAATCATTTATGATTTCAGAAGCACCAAGCGCCATGTTACCCGGTGTTATAGATGAGCTCCCCTTTACATGTCGTACCCAGCCACCTTCCTGATCCGTTGCTATAAAAAGAGGAATTTTTAATTCTGTTTTTAAAGCAGTTTTTTGCATATCTTCAATACTTTTCTGCAAAAGAAAAAGATCATTTGTGTTCCAGCCGAAAATTTTTATTCCCCCTATATTTCTCTCTTTTATCCAGTTAATTACTTCGCCAGACGGAGCGCTTCCCATATAGCCTATCATCATGACTTGCCCTGCAAGTTGCGAGAGATCCATTTTTTCCACAATTCTGCTTGCATAAGAGAGGCTACTTTCCGGAGATGTGATTTTTGATAATTCCCCCTTGTTATCTTCAAATGAGTAATATGATTCTTTTTTTCTATTTAGGTTTTCCGAATATAGCGTAAAACCTGTTGTTACAGCAGCTAATAAAATAGTTGCTATTATGATTATCTTTACTTTATTTATATGATAACCCCTTAAGTTCATTTATATAAATCTCTGCGGAATGAGCTGCTATTGCACCATCACCGCATGATACAACAATTTGCCTGAATGGCGTTGTTCTCACATCTCCTGCAACAAAAAAACCATCTATAGAGGTTTTCATATCGCTAGTTGAAACTATGTAACCAGACTCATCTTTTTTAAGATCAGGAGGAAGCCCATTGGTTTGAGGCGTTGAACCAACAAAAATAAAAACAGCATCAAAATCCTCTTCATATTTTTTTCCATCAAGCCCCATGAGAATTGCTTTTTCTACTTTTTTTTCACCCTTTATCTCTTTGCACTCTGTATTAAATCTTACCTCTATATTTTTATTTTTTAATACTCTTTCAGCAAGCGCTTTTTGAGCTCTGAATCTATCTTTTCGATGTATCAAAATAACTTTATCTGTAATTTGGGCAAGAAAGAGAGATTCACTGCAAGCTGTGTCGCCTCCGCCAATTGCAAGTATTTTTTTATTTTTAAAAAATGGGCCATCACATGTAGCGCAGTATGAAACTCCCATGCCAGAGAACTTTTCTTCTCCTTCTAGCCCAAGCATTTTGTGTTTTGCACCTGTTGCAATAATAACCGCAAAGCCAGAAAATTCTCCCATATCTGTTATTACATGAAAAATATTATCTTTTTTTTCTACTTTTTTTACACTGGCATTAATTATTTCTGCTCCAAATTTTAAAGCTTGTTCTTCCATTTCTTTGGAAAGCTCAGCTCCGGTTATCTGTTTTGCAAATCCCGGATAATTTTCAATATTGTGTATCTGGAGTATCTGGCCACCTGTTGCAAGTTCTTCGATCAGCAGAGTATTTAGATTACCTCTTGCACCATACTGGGCAGCTGTAAGACCAGCAGGTCCGCCGCCTATTATTATTATGTCTCTTTCTGCCTGCATTTTTACTCCTGTTTATTAGCTTGTTCTTTCTATATTATATCATCTGCTGAATTGCACAGCATACTTTATCAGTATGCATCAGTTATATTAGCATATTATGCAAACCTGCATAATATCCATATTTATCACAACACAACACCACACCTTGCACCTTAAGCGAGGTTGTTGATAAATTATATTTTATAACATAGCATTGTTAATATTTTATGAAAAGATTTAAAGATAAAAGGTTTTATTTAGTTTTAATATTGTTTTTTGGTTTTATAATAAGCAGTTTTACGCAACAGACTGCAGAAACAATACCTGATACCCTTATTCCTGATCCAACTGCAGCCAGGTTAAATAAAACCGAATTTCTCAAAGACACTGAATTTATATATTATGCCTTTAGTTTTTCAGGTTTAGATAAGGAAAATCGGGAACTTTATGTTGAAAAATATGAAACACTGGCTGAAAATTTATCCTTATATTTTAAAGAAAATAATATAAATTTAGCTGATCCTTATAAAAAAGGGGAGGCAATATTGCTTTTCCTCCATGATAATCTTTTGAAAAAGTATGTTGAAATGGAAACAAGGCTTGATGAACTTTTTAATAAAGGTGTTTTTAATTGCGTTTCATCTGGCATTATGTATTATGCGCTTGCAATGAATAATGATCTTGATGTAAGGGCAATGAGAACAAAAGACCATGCTTTTTGTGCAGTTATAATAGATGGTAAAATTATTGATGTTGAAACAACAAACAGATATGGCTTTGATCCTGGAGATAAAAAAGAATTTGTAAACTCATTTGGTAATACAGGATTTGTTTATACACCACCTTCCAATTACAAGGATAGACATGAAATTAGCTTTAAGGAATTACTTGCTCTTGTGCTCCAAAACAGAATAGCTGAATTGCAGCACAAAGGTAATTTTATCGATACTGTCTCTATCTCTGTTGATAGAAACGCAGCTCTTGGCACAAAAGATTCTTTTATAGATATGATAAATGAGTTTAAGAATTATTCTGTACAGGTAAGTAATAAGGGAGATTATAAAAATGCAATAATTTTTCTTTCTTTCGCAGCTTCTGTATATGATTATGATCATCTTTTAACAGATACAGCAAGCAAGCTGTTTTATAACCAGATTGTACGCTATTTAGATAAAAACCAGACAGATTTAGCAATGAATTTTTATCTTTATTTTGAGACAAATCCCATAATTATTTCTTCAATGAGACAGGATGTTTTACCCCTAATAAAGCAGAAAGAGCTATATATATTTATTCAAAATATTGATTTTGAAGAGTCTCGAGCTAAAATATTTGAATATTATGATCAGAATTTTATAAAAAGTACTGATAAAACCAACTATCTTGTTTTTGCCTACTCCAGAGAAATCACCAGATTATCAAATAATAGTGATTGGGTAGGGGCAATCGAAGCAGTGCAGCAAGCTATTGAGGAAACAGAAAAAGACTCCAGAATGATAAAACTCGAAGAAAATGTAAAATATAATATTGGAGTTATGTATCACAATAAATTTGCAAATTTTTACAACAAAGGGGACAAGGATAGCGCAGCTGCTGTGTTAGAAGAAGGTCTTAAAATTGTTCCCAATAGTAAAATACTTCTTGATGACCAAAAAAAGCTAAAATAATATCGTAAAATTCACCGCTGAACTATTTTTATCGAAATGATATGTATCATTAGTAGCTAAAAGAGAGACAGCGAGCTTTGGCAGCGTCCCTATGGACACGCCCGCCTGCGCGCGCAAGGAAAGTCGCGCTTGGCGTCCATAGGGAGTGGAATTGACACTGTTTATACGTAGTGGGAGAGAATAAATGGGGAGGTCCTGCCGGGGGGGTACCTGTTTGTTCTCTCTAACATACACAACTATGAAAATTGCATCAGTATATAGCTGCAGGTAGCCTGTTAAATCGCTTTAGTTTTGATTAAAAACTTTTCAATTATACCGATAATTAACATAAGTAGAGGACTTTTTTACGAGGAATACTAATGAATTTAGATGAATATACAATAAAGTTGGAAGATTGTCTTAAAAGACAGTTAGAAGCTTTTAGAAATTTTTACAGCGTTGAAGAAAAAGTAAAACAGCATATTGTATTAAAAAACTGGACAGAACTTGATATTGAAATCGCATATTTGCAAAAATTGGCTAAGGAAATAGATAAAATAGAAATAGAGAGAGATAATATCTATAATGCCATGAAGCTCTATTGTAATGATAATTCTGTCAGCAATTTCTATGCTTTTATTTCCAAATACTGTCCTGAAAAAAGTATTTATCTGAATTCACTATATAGAGATTTAAAAGTTAGTGTGATCAAAGTAAAAACTTTAACAATAAGAATTGATGCTTATCTTTCTACAATTACAACAACAGTAACGAAGGTTCTCGAGGAAGCATTTCCAATGAGAAAGGGAACGATATACGATAATAAAGGAGCAAATAAAGTTGCCTCTGCTCCACCGCTTTTGCTTGACAGGCAACTTTAATCAAGGAGAGTTAATATGCAGTCCACTTTTATGGGAATTGAAATAGGAAAAAGAAGTCTTATAGCGCATAACAAAAGTTTACAAACTGTAGGACACAATATCGTAAATGCCTCAACCGAAGGATATAGCAGGCAGCGGGTAAAAATGTCGACATTTGACCCATTATATGCACCGCACCTTAACAGGGAAAATACCCCCGGACAAATAGGGCAGGGTGTTGTGGATGTAAGCGTTGAAAGAATAAAAGATGAGCTTCTTGAAGGACGCATCGTTGCTCAGTCAAATATACATGGCTATTGGCAGGAAAGAGATAAATATATCTTAATGATAGAAAAAATATATAATGAACCCGGTGAATTTTCAGTAAGGGCAGCAATGGATAAATTTTGGGAAGGCTGGCAGGAGCTTTCTATTTCTCCATCAGAAATGGCTTCACGACAGAGTGTTCTTGAAAGAGGAAAAACACTAATAGATGCAATTCATACCAGATATGATGCGCTTCGCCAGACCAGAGATATGCTTGAAACAGAAGTTACAGGAGCTGTTAGAAAAATCAACACACTCTTGGCTGACATAGCTGATCTGAATGAAAAAATATTAAAAGTTAAGGCAATGGGGGATAATCCCAATGATCTTCTTGACAGAAGAGACCTTCTTGTTAATGAATTATCTTCTATAATAAATATTACTGTTGATAACAGAGATCCCGATGAGTTCCAGGTCCACACTTCCGGCCTTCATCTTGTACAAGGGAGAGTGACTCACTTATTAAAAACAGTAGTTGATACAGAAAATGAAGGGTATTCAAAAGTTATATGGCAGCATAATGGCGAAATAGCAGAAATCAAGGGAGGCAAACTTGCTTCCTTTCTTGAACTTAGGGATAAAGATGTAAGAGAAGAGATACAGAAACTTGATCTTATGACAATAAATTTTGTTGATAACGTAAATTATTTACATAAAAAAGCATGGGGATCAAATGGCACAACTGGTCTTGAATTTTTTAAAGAATATCCATTTGTAATATCTGCAGAAGGAAACTACGATAGAAGTGGAAATGGTGTTTTTGATTCAAGCTATATTTTTAGAATTTCAGGTGCAAATTCACTTAATCCAAAAGAACTTATAGGATTAAGAGGAACAATGACTCTCTCCGGAGCAGATAACAATGTAGCAATAGATTATTATCCAACAGATACTGTTCAGGATGTTATTGACAGAATAAATAATTCAACTGCAAAAATAAGCGCAACATTAAATCAGGAAGGAAAGCTTGTATTCAGGGCAATGACAGCTGAAAATTTAAAAAATCCTGATTTTGTAATCAAGCATATAGAGGATTCAGGAGAATTTCTTGTAGGTTATTCAGGCATTCTTGCTTCAAGTGGAAATAATGGTGCCTTTACTTGGGAAACTGCCAATGCTGTAGAATCGCTTGACAGAAGCAGTCAATATGCAGTTGCTCCGTTAAGTCATCCTTCCGGATGGGTTGAAGTAAATAAAGTAATAGTTGCAGATTCGATGAATGTAGCTGCTGGTTTTGGCGAAAATGAAAGACCTGCAAATCCCGGGGATGGTTCTGCAGCACTTGCAATAGCATCTTTACGGAATCAGCAACTTATGGTTGGAAAATTTACAAGTTTTGATCAATATTTTTCTTCAGTAGTTGCAGATATTGGCCTTAAAGGGGAACGGGCAGAAATAACCTTTGAAACACAAAGTCTTATAATGAAAGATCTTGAAGATTTAAAAAAAGCAATTTCAGGGGTAAATATTGATGAAGAGCTCTCTAATATGATCAAGTTTCAGCATGGATATGCTGCTGCTGCAAGATTCATATCACAGGTAAACGAGATGCTTGATATTGTTGTTAACAGATTAAAACTTTCATAAATAGAGGAATGATAAAATGAAAAGAGTAAGTACAGATTTTGCCAATGATGATCTTCAATACTATTTAAGGAGACATGAATT
>Ga0123353_10013321_pt1 | contig 11772 bp, 9 predicted proteins | sample TergutLab28metaG_3_FD_92763 | JGI IMG/M metagenome (GOLD analysis project Ga0123353, IMG submission 92763) | Labiotermes labralis P3 segment gut microbial communities from Petit-Saut dam, French Guiana - Lab288 P3 | ecosystem: Host-associated > Arthropoda: Insects > Digestive system > Gut ... | reverse complement strand
CATCAACTTCTTCACAGCCACCGTAATAACGGCGTCCCGGATAGCCTTCAGCGTACTTATTTGTAAGAATCGTGCCTTGTGCAAGCATTACCGCTTCGCTGACACAGTTCTCTGAAGCTATTAGCTCGATGTTCCTGCGCTGCCGATTGAACTCCTGCTGGATCGATTTCCCTACCTCGGGGTCATGGCTTGTAATGAATGACATAAGTTCTCTAATCACTGGTTTTCCTCCTAAGTTTTTTATTATTATAACAAGATTTTCTTTTAAATGGAATAATAAATATTCAGATTCTTATAAAATAGCGTGTTTACATTGCAGGAGTAACACTTCCCGTAAAAAATTTTTTATTTAGGCAAAGTTAATGTAAAAGTCTATGTAAAAAACAATAGAAACATGGTATAATTATGCAACTATCTGTGGGAGTTATTTATGTTTTCTTTTAATGATATCCTCGAAATTATTTATTTGCTTGAAGAATATTATCCGGAACCTGTTTGCGCTCTTGAGTTCAGAAAGGACTATGAGCTGCTGTTTGCTGCAAGGCTTGCGGCGCAATGTACTGATGCCCGGGTAAATACAATAACACCTGTATTGTTTAAGCGTTATCCGACACTTGAAGCATTAGCCGGAGCTGATATCAAGGAGCTTGAGGATATTGTCCATCCGTGTGGTTTCTATAGGGTGAAAGCAAGAGACATCATTGCCGCATCGGCCATGCTCATTGGAGTTTTTAACGGGAGAGTACCTGATACGATGGAAGATCTGCTGAGATTGCCGGGCGTAGGAAGGAAAACCGCAAATTTAATGCTTGGGGATATTTTTAACAAACCTGCGGTCGTAGTTGACACACATTGTATCAGGCTGACAAACCGTATCGGATTAGTAGATACAAAGGACCCGGTAAAAATTGAAACAGCTTTGCGCGATATACTGCCTCCCGAAAAATCGTCAGATTTCTGCCACCGCCTGGTGCTTCACGGCCGTGTCGTATGCACTGCAAGAAACCCGAAATGCAGCATCTGCTGTATAGCCGGTCTATGCCGGCATGTAACTGAGCAACATATAACGTTGTCTGACCGGTAAAACACTTTGACTGCAATTGAAAAAACAGTTGTGCAAATGTATTGAATGTGATATATGTAATGTTAATTAAACCAAAAACTAGGAAGGGGGAGTAGTATCTTGCTTTTCAGGAAAAATATAGTTCCAAGCTGTGCTTATTGTAAGCATGGAATCTTTATTGGCCTCGGGGAGGTGGCTTGCAGCAGGAGGGGGATCATGCAAGACCGGGGTAGTTGCAGCGCGTTCCGTTATGAGCCGACAAAACGCAAACCTGAGTACGCGGCAAAGCCGGTCGCAAGGGAGTACACTTCAGAGGAAATGAGTTTATAGATAGCACCCATCATCTGAAATGAACAGATATAACTAAAAAACAAGGTGAAGCCATCCGGAAAAAGAAGGATGGCTTTTGTGATTCTATCGGGGCTTCTCAATGAACCCTATTTTCTTATAAACTTTTCGAAGTGTTTTGCTCGCTGTATATGAAGCTTTGTCCGCTCCGTTTTTAAAGACAGACTCAAGATAAGCCTTATCGGTCAGGAGCTTCTGTGCTTCTTCGCGAATAGGACGAAGGACTTCAACTACAGCTTCACCCACAAGTGGCTTAAAGACACCGTAGCCTTTGCCGTCAAACTCTTTTTCAATTTCATCAAAATCCTTACCTGTGCAAACGGAGTATATTTGTATCAGATTTGAAATCCCCGGCTTATTCTCGGGGTCAAAACGTATGCTTGTTTCACTGTCGGTCACAGCTCGTTTGAATGAGCGCATTATATCTTCGGGTTTGTCCATGATCAGGACACAGCCGCCGTCTTCGATTTCCGACTTTGACATTTTATTTGTCGGAGCCTGTAAATCCATAATTCTTGCGCCGACCTTGGGAATATAAGGCTCAGGTAATTTAAACACATCGCCGTATATGCCGTTAAAACGGACAGCAATATCACGGGTTAGTTCAATGTGTTGTTTCTGATCCGCACCAACCGGTACATAGTCCGCCTGGTAAAGGAGAATGTCCGCCGCTTGTAATGACGGGTACGTAAAAAGCCCTGCATTTACATTATCAGCGTTTTTTGCGGATTTATCTTTAAATTGTGTCATACGTGAAAGCTCGCCAAACATCGTATAACAATTTAAAACCCACGCAAGCTGTGCATGTTCGGGCACATGGCTCTGGATGAAGAGAATATTTTTATCCGGGTCAAGGCCGCATGCTATATATTGCGCAAGCTGCTCAAACGGTATCCTGCGGAGTGTTGCCGGATCTTGCCGTGCAACGATTGCATGCATATCTACAATCATATAATAGCACTCATACTCATCTGCCAAAGTCGCCCAGTTTTTTAGCGCGCCGATGTAGGTTCCAAGCGTCATCGCACCACTTGGTTGAATTCCTGATAGTATTATTTTTTTATCTTCCATTGTGTTACCTCTCTATTAGACGTTAGGGAGTAGGCGTTAGACGTTAGGATTTGGTGTAGAGCTTAGGGATTTAGATTAAACTCTTTAGCTAATTTCTTAAATGCGGGGAGGGAGCGTTCTATTGTTTCGTATGATACGCAGTATGCGATCCTCGCGTAGCCGGGACATAAAAAAGCCGAACCGGGTACGATCAGGATGTTATATTTTTTTGCGACTTCAACAAAGTCTGTGTCCGGTCCGGATGTTTTGACCCAGAGATAAAATGCGCCTTGCGGGTATATCAAATCAAAACCAAGGTCCTTAAGGCCGTTATAGAGAAGTTTCCTGTTTGCATCGTAAGCGTCGATGTTTGTCTGCTCGTTAAGACATTTTGCTACGACCTTTTGAATAAGTGCAGGTGCATTAACATATCCAAGAATTCTTGTTGCAATACCCGCTGCGTCAAAAATCAATTCATATTCGTCCAGTTCACTTGGGATCACTATATAACCGATACGCTGTCCCGGAAGAGAGAGGGACTTTGACCATGAGTAACATACAATTGTATTGTTATAATATTTTGTGATGAACGGGACTTCAACACCGTCATAGACCAACTCGCGGTACGGTTCATCAGAAATAATATAAATCTGAGTGTTGTATTCCTTTGATTTTTCTTCAAGTACTTTTGCAAGCTTTATGATCGTATCCTCTGTATAGATAACACCGGTGGGGTTATTCGGAGAGTTGATTATAATAGCCTTAGTTTTTGGTGTTATTGCTGAACGTATCGTTTCAGGGTCCGGCTCAAAATCGAAGCGGCTTGATGGGACAACTACAAGCTTTCCATCATAATTATTGACGTAGTTGCCGTATTCGACAAAAAACGGAGATATTACAATGACCTCATCATTTGGGTTGAGTAATGTCTTAAGGATAACATTTAAGCCCCCGGCAGCACCGACCGACATAATAATATTTTTTTCATCAAATGATGTTTCAAATCTTTCGTTTAACGATTTTGCGACTGCGGCACGGACGTCCGGATAACCGATATTGCTCATGTATCCGTGAAGCGCTACCGGGTCTTCGTTTTGGACGATATCTATGATTGCTTCATTTACTGCGGCAGGTGAAGGGATGTTCGGGTTGCCGATACTGAAATCAAAAACATTTTCTTTACCAAACAAAGCGGAAAGCCTTTTTCCCTCTTCAAACATAGCGCGTATTACACTGTTGCTGTTTGTAAGCTTAATCATTTTTTCAGATATCATTTCGAAGCGCTCCTTTGTGAATGTTTGCACAGCTTTTAATTGTACACGCTTTTTGCATAAATGTCTATATCTGTGTTATAATCGTTGCCGGTCACTTGTTTATTTACTGTTAATCGATATGAAAGGATAGGGTATGTCAATGGGGATCAAAGAAACGCTTGAATATATCCATAATGTTAAGTGGTCGGGCAGCAAGCTTGGGTTGGAGCGGACAGAGAAACTGCTTAGAGCTCTCGGGAATCCGGAAAAGCAGTTAAAGTTCGTTCATGTAGCCGGGACAAATGGTAAAGGCTCCACATCAGCGTGTATAGCGTCGGTCCTTCGGGAAGCGGGGTATAAAACAGGGCTTTTTATCTCGCCGTATGTCATGTGTTTTAATGAAAGAATACAAGTTGACGGTGAGTATATTACCGATGATGAGCTTGAGGCTATGACAAATGAAGTCCGTCCGATAACCGATGTTATGAAGGACCCTCCGACGGAATTTGAGCTTATTACGGCATTGGCAATGAAATATTATGTAAACAAAGGCTGTGACATTGTCGTCCTTGAAGTCGGACTTGGAGGAAGGCTTGATTCAACAAATGTGATCGAGACTCCGGAGCTCGCTGTAATTACAGCGATCGGATATGACCATATCAAGGAACTCGGTCCGACGCTGACCGATATAGCACGGGAAAAAGCAGGTATTATAAAAAACGGCGGCGATGTGGTGATATACGGCGGAGAGCCGGAAGTAATAAATGTTTTTGAGCAAAAAGCGAATGAGTTGGGAGCGGGATTGTATAAGGCGGATTTTTCAAGGCTTGCTATAAAAGGGTTCTGCTTAGAGGGTATTAGACTTGAGCTCGAACCATACGGCGAAATAAATCTTCCGCTTGCAGGCTCATATCAGCCTTATAACGCAACTCTTGCGGTCACAGCTATTGAGCTGCTTCGTAATAAAGGTTATAAAATCAGCGATGATGACATAATAAAAGGAATATCAAAAGTCAAATGGCCCGGCCGGTTTGAGATATTGGGACGTAAGCCTGTCTTCATCCTTGACGGGTCGCATAACCCGCAAGGAATGGAAGTGACCGCGGAAAGCCTGAAGTGCCATTTTAATGACAAGAAGTTTATATTTATTATCGGGGTAATGGCGGATAAGGACATCGACGCAATGGTGGTGCACATTACTCCTCTTGCGAAAGCTTTTATAACTGTAAGCCCTGATAATCCCCGTGCGATGGAATCGTTTGCCCTTGCAGAAAAGCTAAAACGCTTCGGAGTTCAAGTTACGGACTGCGGGGCAGTCGGCAAAGGCGTTTCCGAAGCGTTAAAAACAGCAGGGGAGGATGATATTATTTGTGCTCTCGGGTCGTTTTTTATGTCTCCGGAGGTCAGGGAGACGTATTCGGCATTGCGGGAGTTGGCAGATGCGTCGGAGAAAGAGGCAACGACGGAGTTATAGGCGGTGTCGGGAGCAGCACTGTTGCTTTAAACAAATCGCCGTCTATAGAAACATTAAACATACCGCCTTGCGCATCTATGAAGCTTTGGACTATCGACAATCCAAGGCCGCTGCCGCCGTCAGCGCGCGACTCATCGCCCCGCTTAAAGCGTTCGGTAAGCTCCGACGGGTCGAAGTTGAGCTCTTGTGATGAAATGTTCTTCAGCTCTATACGCACATAAAAAGCGTCTGCTTGAGCAGCATCAAGATAAACACGCGAGCCTGGAAGTGAGTATTTAAATACATTAGACAACAGATTCTCCAACACACGTTGCATGAGTCTGCCATCTGCTATAGCAAGCAGTTTATCGGGCAGGTTTACCCTCAGGTCAAATCCCGATGATTTAACAGCGCTGTCCAGCTCGCCTAAAACCTGGTTTATTAATGAAACGATGTTCAGATCGGCAAGATTAGCGTCTATATTGCCGGTTGCAGCTTTTGCAGCCTCAAAAAGTTCGTCGGTCAGGGTTTTTAGCCGCAAGGACTTTTGTTTAAGTACCTCAAGGTATTCCGGCGCTTTTTCGCAATCAAGCCCTTCATGCTCCAGTAGATCTGTATATGTGATTATCGATGTCAACGGTGTCCTTATATCGTGAGAAACATTTGTTATAAGTTCTGTTTTAAGGCGTTCACTTTTCATACGCTCCTCAACCGCTTTGTTTATACCAGCAGAGATATTATTTATCGAGTTAGCGATGTTACCAAGCTCACCGCTGCCGGCTTCTATCGGCGAATAGTTTTTCCCTTGGGCAGCGTCGCGTGCGCCTTGTTCGAGCCTTCGGATACGGCGGGCATACATCAGCAGAAGAACCGCGATCACTGCTGTGAGCAGCAGGATCAGAAAGAACAATGGAGCGTATGCACGACTTTCAGCGGCGACGAATACTATAAAAAACATAGTAAAAAATGCAGCGCAGGATATTACTGTAACTTTAAATGTCAAACGTGTGCCTGCCCAAAGTGATTTTATAAAGCGGAAGAAAAAACGGAGGGAACAGAAAATACAATGATATAAAATAGCGTATATCAATGTATGCCTCAAAAACTTCCCGGCTCTTATACGTTTTGCGAGGCTTGTGAGCCAAATGAGCACAAAGGGCATTATCAACAGTATCGCCGCCAATAAAACCAGGTTCATTGCGGTAACATTCATATGATACCAAACAGTATCAAGAACCCTCACGGTAAAGTAGCCTACAAGAACGGTCCAGCCAATAAGTATCGCTAAGCTGATATCAAGATATGGCTTGTCGATCGGTATAAAATGTACCTTGTTTGCTTTAGTAAGCTCTTCTTCGATCACTATGTACTTCCTGCCCGCGACAACCATCAAAACGATCGTTAGCCCAAGTACTAAAATAATTGAGATAACAAAGATAGTAAGGTCACGTACATATATATTACGAGCCGTTGCGAATAGTTGATTTTGAACGTCTACCACATCGGGGGTAAATGCCAGGAAAAGCTCTCCGTCCCCGATGATGTCGGGATCAAAGTTACGGAAATAAACAGAAAAATTGTCAACCTGAGATATGGCATAAAAGTCAAAATCAGCTCTGGACATTATAAAATGAACAGGGAAGGACTTAAAGTACTCAGCATCTTGTACATTCACATCGACATTACTATACACTATAAATGTTGTTTCGGATTCCCCCGGAGATGTTGTTTCTACGCTAAGATAGTATAAAAGCCCTTCGATCCGGTTCAATTGCTCCTGTGCCGAATGGTATAAATACAATTGGGCTTTAATTGCGTTTGCTTCGTGTTTATAAAGCTCATCCATAGTTGTTGAAACAGTAAGCGGGATCGAAACATAAAAGTAATACTCGTCAGGGGATTTAAGTTGGAGCCACCGCTCAACGACATAGAAATCATCGGCAAATTCCCCATTAAACTCCCAATCAACGTCTCCCGGGCTTGGGGTTGTCGGCACAGCGTTAATGACTGTATCCGGAAAATTATTAGAATCAAGCTGATGACTGCTCCCTTGATGGTAATAGTTGTAACCGAAGCTGTCGCGCGTATATACGTTATAGTGCTCAAACCACATCAAATATTCGCCGGCCTTGATCGACTCCTCGCTTTTTAAACGTGCCAATACATTAAAGCTATGATTTATCAAATATGTATCCACATGCTTCTCGAAGAAATATTGATTTGTTGATAAATCGGCAAATACAATATCAGGGTTTATGTTTGTTTCCGCGTATGTTACAGCAGTAGAAATAACTCTACTTGCTGCCGTAAAGCAGAAAGCCAGTATCAATATAAAGCATATTATCTTAACGGCTTTCAAGCCTTTCAATTTTGTATCCAATTCCCCATACCACCTTTAAATATTTTGGATCCTTCGGATCGATCTCTATCTTTTCCCTTATCCGCCGTATATGCACGGCGACTGTGTTATCTGCTGAAAATGCGTCTTCACCCCATACGCGTTCATATATTTCATCTATCGGAAATACCCTACCGGGATTACGGATAAGCAGAAGCGCGATTTTGTATTCAAGCGGGGTGAGCCTGACATCCTCGCCGTCGACTGTTACGGTTTTGTGATTGTCATCGATAGTTAACCCTCCGACTGTAAATACCCCCTCTTCGGGTGAGGGCAGGCTGCCGAGCACTGTATAACGGCGGAGCTGGCTTTTTACACGCGCTATCAGTTCAAGCGGGTTAAACGGTTTTGTCACATAGTCGTCGGCACCTGCGGAGAGTCCTATGATCTTATCTGTGTCTTCGCTTTTTGCGGAAAGCATTATTATCGGGATATTGCGGCTCCTTCGAACTTCCATCGTTGCGCTAAGCCCGTCAAGCTCCGGCATCATAATGTCCATAATGATGAGTTTTATATCATGCTCTTCAATGGCGGCAAGGGCTTCTTTACCATTATAAGCCAAATGCGTCTTGTAGCCCTCATTTCCAAGATATACCGCAATTGCCCTTGCAATCTCCTTGTCATCATCACATATAAGAATATCATGCATCACATGAACCTCCGCTCTTTACTTTCCCAATAACTGGAGTTGGCAACAATTTCCTAATGGCTTGCTTGCAAGACTATTGTACCACATCCTTTCAAACATTCCAACGACGCAACATGTATCATACTTATGCTTAAAACTCTGTAAACTCGGTTCCGACTTTCGTACTAAGGATAAAACAAAATTCTTACAAACAAATAAGTGTAATTCTGAAGAATTTCTTACAAAATCTTTCTTGGTTATTAAACAAAAAACCGGGAAAAGATAAAATCGGCGGTTTTCCGCCGATTTTATCTGTAAAAGCGATATTAGTTGTTGTAAATCTATATACCTTTGGAAAATATGTTACCTTAGAAATGAAAGTTGCTTAATAAACTGTAACTATTGTAGTCATAGACAACTACACCGGTTCCGTGAATGAAGTACAGGTAATCGCCTATAAAGCACAGGCGGCTTCCCCATGTGCCGTAGTTCAAATTGGGAGTGAGTGTTGAGGCTATTGAAAGCCTTTCGTTTTCCACACGCAAGATGAAAGCGGTGACCCGGCTATAACCGTGGGTACTGTTCCAAGATTCGGCAATGAAGCCGTATTGGTTACGTGACGGGTCTTTCATAAAAGCACGCGGGTTATGGCTGACTTCGGCCCAACCTTCGCCAAGGATCAGCACATCTACTTCCTTTGGGTCATACGGATCTTTTACATCAAATAGTGTTACTCTCATACCGACGTCTTGAAACCCGATTACAGTTTCGACGCCGTTTGAGTCGCGGGTATATATCTCCTGTGTATCGCGCCCGATCCCGAGCAATAAACCGTTACCGACCGGATGCAGGTATTGTGAGAATCCCGGTATCTTCAGCTCGCCAAGCATTTTTGGGTCAAACGGGTCGGAAAGGTCTATTGTGAACAGCGGGTCTACGTTAAGGAATGTCACGACATACCCTATGTCGCCCATAAAACGCATTGATTGCATCGACTCTCCGGGAGCAAGCGGTTCAGTGCGCCCTACTGTTTGCATGCTTGAGCTATCCAGCACAGTCACATATGTACCTTCCTGCCAATCGGTCGTAGCGATACGAAAATATCCGTTATACTCGTCCATGCTGTATTGATTGACAGGCGAACCTGCAACTGTACCTTGACCCATATAAATCACGTTTGTTCCAAATATCGCAAAACGTTTGATTTCGGTTTTTATATTGCCGGATATCCAGCGTCTATCAACAACATCATCCTCATCTGTATCCATCTGTTCCTGTACCCATTTGGACTGGGTCACATACATAGCAGTATGGCTCATGTAAAGCTGACTACCCGCTCCAAGGTAAGCTGTCGGGGTAAAAGGTGTATCGTCGTTGACATCGATCGCACCAATTATCATATAACTTGTATCATCCGTACCGGGGATATAATATATACGGTCGAAATCGATAGGCTCATAGTCAGCTCCGTCAGCGGTATCACGGGCATATGGCATTATCAGGTGGCTGTCGGCATGATCCATAGGGACCCCCCAAATGTGCTTATTTGTTACCATATAGACGATGCTTCCGATGACCCTTGTAGAGATACACCAGCCGTCCATTGAAACACGGCGGACCTCGGACGGTGCTTCGCGGTCTGTAATGTCGTAGATTATTAGGGTAGTGAATGATGTGCCATACCAAGCGTGATGATAAATGTCAGGTTCAACTTTTACCGTAGACCCGTCATTCTGTGTCACCAACGGTTGGAGCGGAACATGTTCGTTGCCGATAATAGCAAGCTTGTTATTGCTGATGATATAAAACTCCGAGCCCCATATCTTGTCATAGGTTATTGTGGAAACGACCCTTAGGTCTGTACCGTCGGCGCTGATAATGCGTATTTTATTGTCATTTTGGGACATCACATATAAATACACACCATCTGTTTTAACGATATCACCTTCACTGATCCCGGTTACCTGTTCATTGGTTTCGGAAAAAGAAGCTCCTGTCCCTTCGTCGGTATTAGGGGTTCCGAAGTTGCTCATCTCCTGTTCCACTTGGTCAGTCTGTGTAGCGGCACCTAAAACAGGTGAATTGGCAGTCGGTGCAGGAACGGCATCCGGAACCGGTTCGGAAAGTGCAATACCATCGTCAAATATCTCGCCGCCGCGCCACATACGATCACGTGAGTTATCATACAGCGCCCCGCGTTCCGTCAGCAGCTTTAATAATGTTTCACGATTGCCGACGACCGGCAGATATTCACCTTCCGGAAGCACTGACAAAATTGTTACCGACTCTATCGTTTTAGGTGTATACTTTCTTCCGTCGCTGCTGATTGTACCTTCCTCATCTCTGCTACTGATGCCGTCAATAATCAATTCGGGAAGTTTACAGGATGCAGTAAAGACCAAAGAGCTTGCAAGCAGGGATAAAACAAGACATATTGTAACAATCCTTTTTAGTACCATTTTTAGTTCCTCCAATAATATTTAATGAGAAATCGTAGCACCACTTTCAAACTTTTATTCTATAACGCAAGGCGCCACCGTCTTATGGGTTGACATTCATTTTCAAACTTTACAAACTATGACGGAGAATAGTATAATATGTTCCAATAATTTAACAAAATTTAATTTTTTTGTAAAAAAACTTTTAATGCTTGAGGGCAAGGGGTCTGTAACACATAAAAGTATGCTATAATTGCGGTAGTTTTTTAGTCGGGTTATAACATTCCACGGGAGATAACAGAACGTATGAATATAATTCTAATGAGTTTGATTGCCGGTGTTGTCGGGATGGGCATTGGAGGGCTTCTCACTGCGGCAGTCGGAAGTAAAAGCGATAAAATGACAGGTATATTCTTGTCATTTTCAGGCGGCGTAATGATAAGTATCGCCTTTGTTGAGCTTATTCCGGAAGCAGTTGAACTGGCAAATATATCGATAATGGTTGTAGGGCTGTTTGTTGGCGCATTATTAGTATTTGGTTTACATTACCTTATGGACTATATTTCAAGGTCAGGCGGAAAATCAAAGCTGCATGACACATTTGCTGAATATTTTCACTCCGGGGACGTTATTTCAAAAAAATCAGGCATGCTTCGCGCCGGGATGATAATGCTTTTTGCAATAGGCCTGCACAACGTACCGGAGGGTCTTGCTATGGGCGCGGCAGGCAACTATGACGCAAGGCTCGGGTTAACACTTGCGATAATCATCGGGCTCCACAACATTCCGGAAGGCATGGCGGTATCCGCCCCGCTTATGTTGGGCGGCCTTTCCAAGCTTAAAGCAATAATGATCACTTTAATTGCCGGATCAACAACTGTTTTAGGCGCGGTAGTCGGGGTGCTTATAGGCGGTATATCAGAGATTGCAATTGCGCTTTCTTTTGGTGCTGCTGCAGGAGCTATGTTATATGTTGTGTTAGGTGAGATACTGCCACAGTCGATAGTTATGAGTAAAGACCGTATACCTACGATCTTTGCATTTTTGGGCCTTGTTGTCGGTATGTTCTTTACTAAAGTCCTTCATTAATTATTTCGTAGGCGAAACACTACAAAGCTCCCTGTAAACATTCATCAGCTTT
>Ga0123353_10013319_pt1 | contig 11774 bp, 11 predicted proteins | sample TergutLab28metaG_3_FD_92763 | JGI IMG/M metagenome (GOLD analysis project Ga0123353, IMG submission 92763) | Labiotermes labralis P3 segment gut microbial communities from Petit-Saut dam, French Guiana - Lab288 P3 | ecosystem: Host-associated > Arthropoda: Insects > Digestive system > Gut ... | reverse complement strand
TCTGCGTGGCCGTCACCCAGCGGGCGCGCTGACACCCCCGGCGGATGCGGCGTTGCCCGCCCACGAGGAGCGAGGCGTCGGTCCCCCGTGCCCGGCGGGCTCGTCCTCGCCACGTCCGGCGGTCGCCTCCTGCTCCACGTCCGGCGCGCCGGTCCCTCGCTCCTCGGAGCAATCGCGGGCGCGGACGGAGTGCGCGGGGCGCGCAGACGCGGCCGCCGCACTCCCCCGGGTACCCCCGTGCGCAGGAGTGTGCGCCCTCGGAGATGGGCACGACTCAGGCGGACGACCGTGCGGGCCGCACCACGGCCGTACCGCGTCTGCCGCCCCGCCGAGGGACGGACGGCATCGCGGGGACGGCAGGGGAGCGGCACGGCCGCGCGGCAGGGAGGGGCGCGACATGATCGGGGGACGGCGATGCACGGACCACCGCTGTTGTCCTGGCTTCTGGTGGCCCTGAGCCTCGCCGCGGCCGTGTCCTGCCTGCTGCGCGGCGCGGCCAGGGACGAGGCGCTGACCGGTGCCGGGATGGCCGTGATGGCCGTGCCGCTGTCCGTCCTGGACCCGGGGCCGTGGGTGGCGCCGGTACTGGCCGTGGTGTTCGCGGGCGCCGCCGTGCACTCGGTCGTCCGGCGGCGCACCCACCGCCTCCACCACACCGTCTGCTCGGCCGCCATGGTCTACATGGCACTGGCGATGTCCCGCCCGGGCGCCGCCCACGGCGACCACGCGGGTCACCACGGCGCGGGCAGCCCGCTGCTCACCGGAGTGCTGCTGCTGTACTTCGCGGGATACGTGCTGGTCGCCGGCACCGGCGTGGTGGCCGCGCCCGCCCACATGACCGCGGTCCACGGGCCGGCCGGCCGCGACGAGGCGGTCCGGAGCAGGCAGTTGCGCGGAACCGCGTGGCGGGGGGCGGCGCTGCCCGGCGGACCGGCCGGCGCGGTTCCCGGCGCCGCGGCCGCCCTCCGCCTGCGGCAGTCGCCCGAGGTCGAGGTGGCCTGCCGGGTCTCGATGGCCCTCGGCATGGTCGCGATGCTCCTTCTGATGTGACGGCTCCGGTGCCGATGTGACGCCCCGGCGTCCGCGGTGCGCCGGCGCGGTCCAGGGGGCGGCCCCCGGACGGGCTCCGTTCCCCTTCCGCGAGATCCCGCCGTCGACCGGACGCGGTGCCGGCGCCCCCCGCCCGTCAGCCGCGCGTGCCCCGGTGCCGCTCTGCCGGGAAGCGTGCCCGCACGACCCGCCCCGCAGCACCGGCGGACCCGCTTCAGGATGGAGCGCGCGCCGCCTGCCGACACTTCCTGTGAGTGATGCATCACATCCCGTCGGGGGCCGTACCCGGAGGTGGCCGCCGTCCCTAGGCTGATCACATGACGGTCGCGATCGTGCTGCTGGTCCTCGGCGCACTCGCGGCGGCGACGGCGCCGCGCCTGCTCTCCCGTGCCGACTGGCCGGAGCGCGAACCGGTGCTGGCCCTGTGGGTCTGGCAGTGCGTGGTCGCCGCCGTACTGCTGTGCTGCGTGCTGGCCATGGCACTTGCCGGATCGGCGGCCTGGGCGGAGGTCCGCGGCAACGTCTTCGCGTTCGCGCCCAGCGGCGTCGTCGAGGCCTACGGGCTGTCGGGCTACGGAAACTGGGCCGGCTGGCTCGCCGCGGCCCTCGCGTTCGGCGGGGTGTGGACGGCGGCCATGCTCACCCGCGAGGTCCGTGCGGCCCGCGCCCGGCGCTGCCGGCGGCACACCGAACTGCGGGTCCGCGCGCCCCGGTTGCCGGGCGAGTCGGTACCGCCCGAGGAGCGTCTGGTGGTCCTGGAGGAGCCCCGCCCCGACGCCTGGTGGCTGTCCGGCGCGCAGGGCCAACTGGTCATCACCACGGGCGCGTTGCAGCGGCTCAAGGGCCGCCAGCTGGACGCGGTGCTGGCGCACGAGCAGGGCCACGCCCGCGCCCGCCACGACGTCCTGCTGAACTGCGCGGGAGCGCTGGCCGGCGGCTTCCCGCAGGTGCCGGTCTTCGGGGCCTTCCGCGAGCAGGTGCACCACCTGGTCGAACTGGCCGCGGACGACACCGCCTCACGCCGCTTCGGCCGGCTGACGACCGCGCTGGCGCTCGTCGAACTGAACGAGGAGCGCGGGGCGTTCGGCCCGGGTGCGGGCCCGGAGGGCGCGCTCCAGGGCCGCGTGCACCGGCTGCTGGACGCCGCGCCCCGGCTGCCGCTGGCCCGCCGTCTGCGGGTGACCGCGTGCGCGCTGCTGGTGCCCGCGGTGCCGGTGATCGTCGCGTTCGGCCCCGGACTGCACGCGCTCACATGAAGGATCCGGGGCTGCGGAGAACGACCCTGACGAGGAGTACCGGAATCGCCGGTGCGGGCCGGCGCAGACCCGGAGCGTCCGGCCGAAGAGGCGGATCCCACCCCGGCGTCGACGGCCGCCGCACCGCTGCGACCTGCCCGGACGGTGGTTGAGGAGCGTCTGCCGGCCCCGACGATCCCCCGCGTCGCCGGGGCCGGCAGACGTTCATTCCCCGCACGGACCCCGTGGTCCGGAGGGACGCGCTGAGTATATTGGCTCTGAGCCAGTCAACGCAGGAGTAAAGCATGTCCCCTCGAAGCGCTTCCGTCAATGAAGCCATGCGACAGCGGTCGCGCGAACGTCTCCTGCAGGCCACGGTCGAGCTGGTGGAGGAACGCGGTTACGAGGCCACGACCTTGGGTGACATCACCCAGCGCGCGGGGTCGGCACGCGGGCTGGTGTCGTACTACTTCTCCGGAAAACGCGCGCTGTTGCAGTCCGCGGTGCACCGGCTGATGCACCGGGAGCTCGCCGCCGCCCTGGAGAGCGAGCCGCCGGCGAAGGACGGGGACGAGCTGCTGGCCCGGGCCATCGACGCGATCCTCACCCTGACCCGCACCCACACCACGCTGATGCGGACGCACATGGCCTCGATCCTCCAGGAGGAGGGTTTCATCCAGTGCCCCGAACAGCAGCGCCTGGCCTTCCTGCTGCGGGACACCGTGGAGCGCTGGGGCTCCGACAACCCGGAGGAGGAGTACAAGCTGCTGCGCGCCCTGCTGATGGGCTCCACGGTGGCACTGCTGCTTCCGGGCGCGCCGATGCCGCTGGCGCTGCTGCGCGCGGAGCTGTTCCGGCGGTACGGGCTGGACTGGTCGGCGGGCCTCCCGCCGGAGGACACCCCGGGGCTCGAACCGGCCGCGAGGGCGTGAGCGGGCACCGTCCCGCGGCGCGTTCGGATCGCGGTCCCGCGACGGGTCCGGTCACCGGCCGCGCGTCCGGGCCGCCGGGTTCACTTCCCGGCGAGCCGGTCCTCCTGCGCGGCCGCGGCGGCCAGCACCCGCTCCAGCAGCCCGGGGAACAGCGCGTCGAGGTCCGCGCGGCGCAGCCCGTTCATCTTCGACGTGCCGCGGTAGACCTGGCAGATGACGCCGGCCTCGCGCAGCACCCGGAAGTGGTGGGTGGTGGTGGACTTGCTGACCGGCAGCGGCACTTCGGAGCAGGCCACCTCGGCGCTGGCCGCGGCCAGTTCGCGGACGACGGTCAGCCGCATCGGGTCGGCCAGCGCGTGCAGCACCTCCTCGAGGCGGATGTCCTCCGTCGCGGGGTGCTCCAGGTACCGGCCGGCGGCCGGGGCGTCGCTGTCCGGTCGGGTGGCGGTCGAAGAACTGGGGGCCGAGGGGGTCATGAACGTCATATTACGACGACTCTCGTAGTTTGACAGCTGCCGTACTACGGTGCCTATCGTAGGAAGCGGTCCGGCGGCCCCTGGCGCGCCGGACCCTCACATCCCTGCCGTCCGAACCGAGGAGCATGCCGTGAGCGCACTGTTCGAGCCCCTGACCCTGCGGTCCGTGACGATCCGCAACCGCGTCTGGATGGCTCCGATGTGCCAATACTCGGCGGCCCCGGCCGGACCCGAGCAGGGCGCGCCGAACGACTGGCACGTCACGCACTACGGCGCCCGCGCGGCCGGCGGCGCCGGCCTGATCCTGACCGAGGCCACCGCGGTCAGCCCCGAGGGGCGGATCAGCCCGGCCGACCTGGGCATCTGGAACGACCGGCAGGTCGAGGCGTTCTCCCGGATCACCCGGTTCGCCAAGGAGCAGGGCGCGGTCCCCGGCATCCAACTCGCCCACGCGGGGCGGAAGGCGTCGACCGACCGGCCCTGGCGGGGCGGCGCGCCGCTGTTCGGCGGCGAGGAGGGCTGGCAGCCGGTCGGCCCCAGCCCGGTGCCGTTCGCCGACGGCCACCCGGTGCCGGACGAGCTGTCCGAGGCGGCCATCGGCGAGGTCGTGGAGCAGTTCGCGGCCGCCGCGCGCCGCGCCCTTCAGGCCGGCTTCCAGGTCGCCGAGCTGCACGGCGCGCACGGCTACCTCATCGGGGAGTTCCTGTCCCCGCACAGCAACCACCGCACGGACGGCTACGGCGGCCCGTTCGAGAACCGGGTCCGGTTCGCGCTGGAGGCCGTCGACGCGGTCCGCGCGGTGTGGCCGGACGAACTCCCGCTGCTGTTCCGCATCTCCGCCACCGACTGGCTGGACGCCGGCGGGTGGACGGCCGACGAGACCGTGCGGTTCGCCAAGGAGCTGCTGGTGCGCGGCGTGGACCTGCTGGACGTGTCCACCGGCGGCAACGCGGCCGGCGTGCGGATCCCGCTGGGGCCGGGCTACCAGGTGCCGTTCGCGGCCCGGGTCAAGGCGGAGACCGAGCTGCCGGTGAGCGCGGTCGGTGAGATCACCGACGCGCGCCAGGCCGAGACGATCCTCACCAGCGGCCAGGCCGACGCGGTGATGCTGGGCCGCGCGCTGCTGCGGCAGCCGACCTGGCCGCTGCAGGCCGCGCACGAGCTGGGCGCCGCGGCGGGCGCCGCGGTGCCGCCGCAGTACGCGCGGGCGTACCCGCGTCCCGTCGCCTGACCTCCACCCCGGCTCCTCACCTCCGCCCCGCGCTGTCACCTGCGGCGATACCCGCAAGGGCGACGTTGTCAGTGGGTGGGTGCAGACTCTGTGATGTCGAGCACATCGCAACGCGGAGGTGAGGACGTCATGGACGACGTGCTGCTCGCAGTGGGTACGCAGAAGGGACTGTTCCTCGGCCGGCGGCGCGGCGGCTGGGAGTTCACCGGGCCGCACTTCCCGATGCAGGCGGTGTACTCGGTGGGGATCGACAGCCGGGGCCGGGCGCCGCGCCTGCTGGTGGGCGCGGACAGCTCCCACTGGGGCCCGTCGGTGTTCCGCTCCGACGACCTCGGCGAGACGTGGCACGAACCGGCCCGGCCCGCGGTGAAGTTCCCCGAGGACACCGGGACCTCCCTGGAGCGGGTCTGGCAGCTGCACCCGGCGGGACCGGCCGCACCGGGCGTCGTCTACGCGGGCACCCAGCCCGGCGCGCTGTTCCGCTCCGAGGACGACGGCGAGACCTTCACCCTGGTGCGCAGCCTGTGGGAGCACCCGCAGCGCCCGCAGTGGGAGGCCGGGTTCGGCGGCCAGGCCGTGCACACCGTCGTGACCCATCCCTCCGACCCGGATCTGGTGACCGTCGCCGTGTCGACCGGCGGGGTGTACCGCTCCAAGGACGGCGGTGCGAGCTGGACGCCGTCCAACTCCGGTGTGCAGGCCACCTTCATGCCCGAGGAGCAGCGCTTCCCGGAGTTCGGGCAGTGCGTGCACAAGGTCGCGCAGGACGCGGTGGACCCCGACCGGCTCTACCTGCAGAACCACGGCGGGGTGTACCGCAGCGACGACGGCGGCGCGCAGTGGTCGAGCATCGCGGAGGGCCTGCCCGCCGACTTCGGCTTCGCGGTCGCCGCGCACAAGCACCGCGGCGACGTCGCCTACGTCTTCCCGCTGAGCGCCGACGCATTCCGGATGCCGCCGGACTACCGCTGCCGGGTCTACCGCACCGAGGACGCCGGCGGCAGCTGGACCGCGCTGTCCGAGGGCCTGCCCGACGCGCCCTCGTACGGCGTGGTGCTGCGCGACGCCATGTGCACCGACGACGCGAACCCCGGCGGGGTGTACTTCGGCAACCGCAACGGCGAGGTGTACGCCAGCTCCGACCAGGGCGACAGCTGGGAGCTGGCCATCGCGCACCTGCCGGACGTGCTGTGCGTCCGGGCGGCCGTCGTGTGACCGCCGCGGGCCCGGAGCGGCCCGGGCACCGCGCCCGGGGCGGCCGGCCACGGGCCCGGATCCCCGATCCCCGTCCGCAGCACCCTTGTTGAGCCAGTAGAGTGACGGATCGTGACTGCACGACCCTTGCACGAAATCGTCGAGCCGGGCTGGGCCAAGGCGCTCGACCCGGTGGCCGACCGGATCGCGGCCATGGGCAGCTTCCTCCGGGACGAGATCGCCGTCGGCCGCACCTACCTGCCGGCAGGCGCGAACGTGCTGCGGGCGTTCCAGCAGCCGTTCGACGAGGTGCGGGTGCTGATCGTCGGCCAGGACCCGTACCCCACCCCGGGCCACGCGGTGGGCCTGAGCTTCTCCGTCGCCCCCGACGTGCGGCCGCTGCCGGGCAGCCTGGAGAACATCTACCGCGAGCTGGTCGCCGACCTGGGCGTGCCGCGCCCGTCCAACGGCGACCTGACCCCGTGGACCCGGCAGGGCGTCCTGCTGCTCAACAGGGCGCTGACGACCGCCCCGCGGCGCCCCGGCGCGCACCGCGGCAAGGGCTGGGAGCAGGTCACCGAGCAGGCGATCAGGGCACTGGCCGCCCGCGGCCGGCCGCTGGTGTCGATCCTGTGGGGGCGTGACGCGCGCAACGTGCGGCCGCTGCTCGGGGACCTGCCGGCGATCGAGTCGGCGCACCCCTCCCCCATGTCCGCGGACCGCGGATTCTTCGGCTCCCGTCCCTTCAGTCGCACGAACGAACTCCTGACACGCCAGGGTGCGGAGCCGGTGGACTGGCGGCTCCCCTGACCGTCACCGCTTAGGTACGCTTCCCCGGTGACGACGCATTCGAATACCCCGGCCGGCTGGTACGCCGACCCGCAGGGCACTCCGAACCTGCTCCGCTACTGGGACGGCACCCAGTGGACCGAGCACACCAACCCGGGTCAGGTGCCGCAGCAGGCCCAGCAGGGCGGCGGGAACGCCTGGGAGTTGAACGTCAGCGGCGCCCCGGACCCGTCCAAGATCCAGCGGCAGGTCCAGCAGCAGGCCGGTGTCGCGCCGAAGGGCTTCGGCGGCGGCACCCTGTTCACCGAGCCGATCCTGGTGGTGAACCAGAAGGCCAAGCTGATCGAACTCGTCAACGAGTACAGCGTGTTCGACCAGCAGGGCCGCACCCTCGGCTCGGTCGTGGAGGTCGGCCAGAGCACCGCCAAGAAGGTGCTGCGGTTCGTCTCCAGCGTGGACCAGTTCCTCACCCACAAGCTGGAGGTCCGGGACGCGCACGGCCAGCCGCAGCTGGTGCTGACCCGCCCGGCGAAGTTCATCAAGTCCAAGGTGCTGGTGCACCGCGCCAACGGCGAGCCGCTGGGCGAGATCGTGCAGCAGAACGCCATCGGCAAGATCAACTTCGCGTTCATGTACAACGGGCAGAAGATCGGCGCGATCAAGGCCGAGAACTGGCGTGCCTGGAACTTCGCCATCGTGGACCACACGGAGCAGGAGATCGGCCGCATCACCAAGACGTGGGAGGGCCTCGCGAAGACGATGTTCACCACGGCCGACAACTACGTGCTGCAGATCCACCGCCAGCTCGCCGACCCGCTGCTGAGCATGGTGGTCGCCTCGGCGCTGACCGTGGACACCGCGCTCAAGCAGGACTCGCGCGGGCTCGGCTGAGGGTGCCGGACTCCGACTCCGCGTGGGTGCTCGGCGTCGACTCCGGCGGCTCGGGCCTGCGCGTCGAGCTCGCCCCGGCCGATGGCCCGATCGGGTCGGGCGCCCGTGCCGCGGCGCCGCACCCGGCGGTCACCGGTGACCGCGGCATCGACGCCACGAGCCTGCTCGGCCTCGTGGCACCGCTGGCCGAGCAGTTGATGCGGGAGGCGGGCGCGGCACGGATCGACGCCGCGTGCGTCGGCGCGGCCGGGATGGCCACCCTCGGCGACGACCTGCGGGCCCGGCTGCCCGCGGCGTTCGCCGAGGCGTTCGGCGTGCGGCGGCTGGCCCTGGCCGGTGACGCGGTGACCGCCTACGCGGGCGCCCTCGGGCTGCGGTCCGGCGTGGTGGTGGCCGCGGGCACCGGGATGATCGCGCTGGGCGTGTCCGCGGGCGGCACCGGCTGGCGGCGCGCGGACGGCTGGGGCCATCTGCTGGGCGACGCCGGCGGCGGCGCCTGGATCGGCCGCGAGGGCCTGGACGCCGCGATGCGCGCGTTCGACGGCCGGGCGGGCGGTTCCCCGGCACTGCTGGCGCTGGCCGAGGAGCGGTTCGGGCCGGTGACGTCACTGCCGGCCCAGCTGTACCCTCGGCCCGACCGGCCCGCGGTGCTGGCCTCGTTCGCCCCCGACGTGGCGCGCTGCGCCGCCGAGGACCCGGTGGCCTCGGAGATCCTGCGGCGGGCGGCCACCCACATCCTGGAGGCCGCGGCCGCGGTCCGCCCGGGCCCCGGCCCGGTGGAGGTGGCCCTGGCCGGCGGGTTGTTCGGGATGGGCGAACCGCTGCTGGACCCGCTCCGCGACCAGGCCGAGTGGCTGCTGCCCGAGGCGGACCTGCACGCCGCGGCCGGCGACCCGCTGGACGGCGCGGTGCTCGTCGCGTCGGCCCTGCACCGCTCGGCGCTGACGCTCCCCGCCGACCCCGCTCTGCTGACGCTCACGGAGACGGACGCGGGCACGGACGGCACGGAGACGGGGACGCACACGGGCACGGGGGACCGGCCGGCGCCGGAGACCGTTCGCTGAGCGCTCGAAGGTCCTCCGGGTGATCTCGCGAGGGCCTCAACTGGCGCTGCCCGCCGCGCCCGTCACGCCCGCCCCCGCGCCCGTCACACCCGCCCGCCGGGCCCCGCGCGCCTGCCGCGGGCCCACCGGACGCGGGCGTCCCACGCGACGCCGGCAAGCGCGGCGGCACCGCATGTGTACAGGTCAGACTCGGTTGCTGACCGAACGTGTCCGGCGTGGGCCGGGGGAATCGGACACTTCCGGACAGCCGCGGCCTTCCTCGTACCCGCCCGAACATCGAGGCCGCGCAACCCGTTAGCATGCGACGCCATGAGCACTGCACCAGGCCCCTCCTCCGGCCTCCCCGTACGCATGCCGCGTCCGCGCCAGCCCGGACGACACCGTCGACCGGAGGCGCTGGCTGCGCCTGAAGGCGCGCCGGTTCTGGTCCTGGCGGTACCCGGCACACCGACCGCCGCGGCGCTCAGCCTGGCCGAGGAGGTCGTGAGCCTCGCCCGCTCCGAGCTGTCCGGCCTCGACCCGCGGATCGCGTTCGTCGACGGCGAGGACACCGACGCCGACGGCGCCGAGTTCCCGTCGCTGCGCAGCGTCCTGGACCGGGTGGCGGCCGAGAAGCCCGGCGACGACATCTCCGCCGTGGTGGTGCCGCTGCTGGCCGGCCCCGAGGCGTCGGTGCTGCGGCGCGTCCGCCAGGCCGTCGCCGACAGCAAGGCGCAGGTCGAGCTGACCGATGTGCTCGGCCCGCACCCGCTGCTCGCCGAGGCGCTGCACGTGCGGCTGTCGGAGGCGGGCCTGGCCCGCGCCGACCGCGCAAGGCTGTTCACCGTGGCCACCGCGGCCGACGGCATCATCCTGGCCACCGTCGGCGGCGAGGAGGCCGCCCAGGCCGCCGGCGTCACCGGCCTGCTGCTGGCCGCCCGGCTGGCCGTGCCGGTGCTGGCCGCCGCGCTGGACGAGGACGGCGCGATCGCGCGTGCCGCGGAGCAGCTGCGCTCCTCCGGCTCCAGCACGCTGGCCCTGGCGCCCTGCCTGATCGGCCCGGAGATCGCCCCCCAGCTGCTGCACACCGCGGCCGCCGAGGCCGGCTGCTCCGGCGCGGACGCGCTCGGCCCCTACCCGGCGGTCGGCAAGCTGGTCGTCACGCAGTACGCCACCGTCCTGGGCATCGCCCTGCAGACGCCGCAGGGCGTGCAGGCCCGGCCGTAGGCACCGGACGAGGACCGGGGGCCGCCGCGGCGGTTCCCGCGCACGACGAAACGCGGGCGGTCTCCCTCGGGGAGGCCGCCCGCGCCGGTGTTCAGTCGAAGACGACGCAGGACACCGCGGGCAGCGCCAGGGATCCGGCCTGCTTGGGGATGCCGGTCGCCGGGTCGACGTCGAACCAGGTGACGTCGCCGGAGCGCTCGTTGGCCGCGTACAGGCGGGTGCCGGACGGGTCGAGGGTGAGGTGGCGGGGCCAGTCGCCGCCGCAGCTGACGGTGTCGACGAGTTCGAGCTGCTCGCCGCTCTCGTCGATGGTGAGCACGGCGATGCTGTTGTGCCCGCGGTTGGCCGCCCAGGCGAACCGGCCGTCGACCGAGACCACCAGCTCGGACGGGTAGTTCTCGCCCGTGGTGCCGTCGGGCAGGACGCGCACCTCGGCGAGCGGCCGCAGGCTGCCCTTCTCCGCGTCGAAGCGGCACACGGTGACGACCGAGTCCAGCTCGTTCATCACGTACGCGTGCGCGCCGTCCGGGTGGAAGGTGAGGTGGCGCGGGCCGATACCGGAACGCAGGCCCAGCTCCCGCTCGATCTCCAACTCGCCGCTTTCGGCGTCCAGTTCGCACACCCGCACCGAGTCGGTGCCCAGGTCCACGCTGACCGCCCAGCGTCCCGTCGGGTCGGGCAGCACGGCGTGCGCGTGCGGTGCCTCCTGCCGCTCGCGGTTCGGCCCGTCGCCCTCGTGCTCCAGCACCGAGCGGACCTCGCCGAGCCCGCCGTCGCCGAGCAGCGACAGCACCGTGACGCTGCCGGGCGCCGAGTAGTTGGCGGTGAGCAGGTGGCCCTGGTGGACGGCCAGGTGCGTGGGCGAGCCGCCGCGCACCGGAACGGGGGCGCCGAGCAGCGCGGGCGCGGCCGGGTCCGCCAGGGAGAACGCGGCGGCGGCGCCCTCGGGGTCGGTCTCGCTCACGGCATAGAGCGTGCGCCCGTCCGCGGACAGGGTGAGGAAGGAGGGGTTGGGCACCTCGGCCGTGTCCCCGAGCGCGGTGAGCGCTCCCGTCTTCGGATCCACGGCGGCCGCGGTGAGGCCACGGCCTCCCGCCGACGTGAACGACCCGATGTAAGCGTGCCCGGCCACTGCCGTACCTCTTCCGCCTGATGTCTTTACGGCGGCTGACAGTAGTACGTGACGTCCGTTACGTCGCCCCCGGGTCCTGCCGTCGGCGGTTCGGGGGCCCTGACGGCCCGTCTGACGCCCGGCCGCCACCCGTATGGGGGAGTTACGCCAGGCGGCGGCGCCGCGGCTCCGGCGGCGACCTGCGCGGCGCGGGGTTCCGCGGCCGGCCCGCGCCCAGAGCGGTACGCGGGTTCCGTACCTCGGGCGGCGGCCGGAACGCGGCCGGGCTCAACGCGGCCGGCTTGGCGCGATCGGGCTCGACGCGGCCGGGCTCGACGCGATCGGCTCAGCGTGATCGGGCTCGGCGCGGCCGGTACGGCTCCGCGCCTCAACCGCCAGAACGCGGCGCGGCGCGGGGTGCAGCGGCGCGGCGAGGTCAGCGAGCGCGGCCTCCAGGCCACGACGCGATCGGGTTCGACGCGGCCAGTCTCGACGCGGCCGGTACGGCTCCACGCCTCAGGCAACCGCCAGAACGCGGCGCGGCGCGGCGTGCAGCGGCGCGGCGAGGTCGGCGAGCGCGGCCTCCAGGCCGTGC
>Ga0123353_10013317_pt1 | contig 11774 bp, 14 predicted proteins | sample TergutLab28metaG_3_FD_92763 | JGI IMG/M metagenome (GOLD analysis project Ga0123353, IMG submission 92763) | Labiotermes labralis P3 segment gut microbial communities from Petit-Saut dam, French Guiana - Lab288 P3 | ecosystem: Host-associated > Arthropoda: Insects > Digestive system > Gut ... | reverse complement strand
GCGGTGCTGCGGCTGCACTGGAAAAAAATATTCTTTGTGGGCGCGGCGGCTGTCCTGCTTGTTTGGGCGGTGGCTGTCGTCGGCGACGGCATCATTAACCATGGCGGGCGCAGGGTAATGGCCCAGGCGGGCTTTGCGCGCAAGCCCATCGCCATCAGCGCGGACATGACCTTCGTGCGCTACGAAATCGCTTTGCCGGGCAGCGGCGATAGCTATGCGGTCCCCCTGGCGGCGCCCGGCGCCCGCGTCGCGCTGGAGCAGCCATTGGTGATGCTGTGCCGGGATACAGCTGAAGCCGAAGCCCTGAAAAAAAGGGCCGCCCTCGAGCAGCGCCTGCTTTGGCTGACGGAGGCCAGCGAGGCCACGCATTTCCATGCCCTCAATGTCGGGCAGCTGAGCCGGCAGGTGGATGAAACCTTCGTGGAATACCTGAGAGCCTTCGAGCGCGGCGGCCCGGTAGCGGATTTAACCGGGCAGCAGGAGCGCTTCCTCCAACGGGCGACTACCCTGGAAGCGGCCCTGGGCGGCGGCATGGATTTCAGCGCCGAGATCGCCCGGGCGCAGGCGCAGATGGATGCATTGCCGCAGGCAGTGAACGCGACCCCCGTAACAGCCCCTGTATCCGGCGATTTTTACCCTGCCTCAGATGGCCTGGAGGGTGTTTTTACGCCCGGGATGCTTAGCGATATCACAGTCGATGGCTTCCGGGGGATGCTGGAAAGCAAAGCAATGCATAAACAGCATGAGGGCATGGGCAAACTGGTGACGGGCTTCCGCTGGTATGCCGTGGCGCTGCTGGAACTGGGCCATGCCCAGCAGCTGCGGGAGGGCGCGCGTTACAACGTGATATTCCCGCAGGAAAGCGCAAGGGAATTCCCCATGCAGGTGGAGCGCATCGAAAGAGGCAGCGGGGGCGACAATTACGCTGTGGTGGTGTTTTCGTGCAACGACAAAGACGACGGCATCCAGGTCCTGCGCGGCGCGAAAGCGGAGATCGTCATGGACACCGTGGAGGGCCTCGAATTCCCCGTGGGCGCGCTGCGTTGGGTCGACAAAGGCGACGGCGCGCGGCGGCGCATCGTCCCGGCGGTGTATATCGAGCGTGCGGGCAGGCTGCTGCTGCGCGAAGTGGAGATACTGCACCAGGATAGCCAAACAGCCGTGGTCGCCTGGGGGAACCTGCAAGAGGCCCAGGCTGTGGAGGGCACGCGCCTGACCGTCACGGGCCGCATCCAGTCGGCGGGCCTGGCGGCGGAAAATCGCCTGCTGCTGCTGGGGCAGGATATGCGCCTGGCAGCCGAGCGCTTCGACGTAACCCCGGCCATCCCCGGCGGGCCGACAAGCCTGGTGACGGCAAATCGACGGCTTTTTAACGAAACAATCATCACGGGCCACGATTTGCAGGTGGAGCAAATTGACGAAGAAACCCTGGTGATCACCGGCGAGGGCTTTGTTTTCCGCGAACAAAGGGGCACGGGCCTGAAAATACATGACAGCGTTTTGGTGGAAGGGAGAATAGGCAGGGATGATCCGACAACAATACGAGAGGGTGCTTGAGCAAATCGCAGGGGCGGCCATAAAAGCAGGCCGTGCGCCCGAAGAAGTAAAGCTTATGGCTGTGAGCAAGACCATTGAGATTGCACGCATACAGGAGGCTATTTTGGCAGGCGCAACATTGCTTGGCGAAAACAGGGTGCAGGAGCTCAGCGAGAAACGCCCGCAGCTACCGCCCCGCAAAATCTGTGATTTCGCGGGGACCCCGGTTAAAAACTGCGAAGTGCATTTGATCGGGCACTTGCAGGGCAACAAAGCAAGCAGGGCAGTTGAACACGCCGACATGATCCAGTCGGTCGATTCCATCAGGATTGCCGGGGAAATTTCGAAGGCCTGCGTAAAACAGGGCAAGGAAATGCCCATACTCATAGAGGTCAACATCGGGCGCGACCCGGCGAAGTTCGGGTTTATGCCCGAACAAGTGGACGAAGCCCTGGGCGAAATCGCGGCGCTGCCCGGCGTCAACGTGCGGGGATTGATGACCATTCCGCCATTTTTGGACGACAAAATAAAAATCAGGGAATATTTTTCGCAAATGAGGCAACTCTTTATTGACATTCGGGGCAAAAAAATGGATAATATAACAATGGAAATATTATCGATGGGCATGAGCGACGATTTCGATCTGGCTGTGGCGGAGGGTTCCACGCTGGTGCGCGTGGGGACCGCGATTTTCAGCAGCAGGAATTACCGATAGGAGGGTTTACACATGGGTATTCTCAAGCGCTACTTCAGCGGGGACGCTGTCAGCGACGCGGATTACGCCGCCAAGGAAGTGGATGCGGAAGAACAGGAGCAGGAGCTTGTGCTTGGCAGCCGCAAGTACGCGCGCGTGGCGGAAACGCCCCCTCCCCGGCAGGACAAAGTCGTGGCCTTCCCCCGTGCCGCAACCGGTACGGACGGCGCGGCGCCCGCAGGCCGGGCGACGGCGTCCTTCACGCGGGAGACAGCCGCCCCTTACGCCGCGCGCGAGCCTTCAGGCTACACGCGGGAAATTGACAGTTCCGGCCCCAGCGAATCCCGTGGTTCGTTTGGCGGCGGGGGCACGGGCCGTATCAGCATGGCAGAGGCCGCGGAATCCTATGTGTTTTTCAAGCGCCTGAAGGACTTCGCCATGGCGAGCCAGGTGGCCGACAAAATGGTGGAGCGCAAAATCGTGATCTTGAACCTCGAAAGCTGTGACGACGAAGTCGCCCGCCGCGTGCTGGATTTCATCGGCGGGGTGGCCTACGCCTGCTCGAGCATGGTCAAGCGCATCGCCGGGCGGGTGTTCATCATCACGCCCAAAGGGGTGAGCTCCGATGGCGAATTCTTCGACGAAATACGCAATGCCGAGATGGATATACGATACGACGATTAATAAACGGAGGTAGCATATGCTGACGCCCGAACAAATCAAGGCCCAGAAATTCCGCAGCGCGGGCAAGGGGCTTTACCGCAGCGAAGAAGTGGATAAATTCTTCGAGGAAACCGTGGTGGCTTTTACGAAAACGCAGGAAAACGCTGCGGAGCTGCAAAAAACCAACGACGAGCTCTACCAGCGGGTGGAGGCCTTGGCCAATGCCCTCAACCAGATGCGCGCCGAACGGGAGCTTATCCAAAAAACGATGATCCTTGCGCAGAAATCCGCCGACGAGCTGACAGGCAAGGCGCAGGAGGAAAGCGCGAAGCTGCTGCGCGATTCCAAGCAGCAAAGCGAAACGCAGCGCCGAGAGGCCCGCGAGGAGGCCGAGCGGCTGTTGAACGGGGCGCAGGCGGAGGTTGAAAAACTGCTGTTGGAGGCTCAGGCGCATGCCGAGAATCTCCAGGCGAAAGCACGCGCACGCGCCGAAAAACTCTTCGACGAAGCGCGTTCCACCGCGCAGGCGGAGCTGGTGCGCATATCCTCCGAAGCCGAGCGCGAGCAGCAGCGCCTGGCTGGCCTGCAGCGGGATTCCGCGCAGCTGCGCAATGCGTTGCTGGACTTCCTCGCCAAGCAGATGACGCTCATCGAAGAAATGCCCGAGGATGACATCGAAATCGAAGAAGAAGCGCCTGCGCTTCCCGCGAAGGCGGTGCGCCCTGCGCCCGTGCCGGAGCCAGAGCCGGAACCGGAACCTGAAGAACCCGTGCCCGGATCGCCTGTGCCGGAGCAGACCTTCGACGAAGTAACTGCGGAAATGCCGGAAACAGTGCCTGCCGACCCATTCGACGCACTTGCTGCGGCCCTGGATGACCCGGCGGACACGGAAGACGGATTTCGATTTGTGGTATAAGCGATATTTGCAGGGGCGGCAACCTGCCGCCCGCACATAGTTCAAAATAGAATCGGGCGGCAGATTGCCGCCCCTACAATGAGGATAATTCGATCAATATGCACAAACCAAAGCCCTGGCAGCGTTTCACTGCCCTGGCCATTATCACAGGGTTGGTCGCCGCTGACCAGCTAGTGAAGCTTTGGGCGCAGGCAAACCTGCGCTTCGAAGCAGCCCGCGCCCTGGTCCCCGGCGTGCTTGGCCTGCAATACGCGGAAAACACGGGGATATCTTTCAGCATGCTGGGAGATTCCCAAGCCGCCATGCGCGTGGTGACCATCCTCACCGGGCTGCTGATGCTTGCGGGCCTTGTGCTGCTGCTGTGGGGCAAATTTGGCGGCATGCAGCTGTGGAGCGCGGCGCTCATACTGGCGGGAGGCCTGGGGAACCTCATTGACCGCCTGCGGCAGGGCTTCGTGGTGGACTACTTCGAATTCCTGTTCGTGCGCTTCGCGATTTTTAATTTGGCGGACGTCTTTATCACCTGCGGCGTGATTTGGCTGGCGGTAATTGTGCTGTGGGGAGAGCGCTGGCGGAGCAAGGCGGCGGTGCTGCCATGAGGTTCATACTCACCGAAGGCTGCGAAGGCGAACGGCTGGACCAAAGCCTGGCCGCGCTGCTGGGAAAGTCCCGTGCGTTCGTGCAGCAGATAGTCGCCCGGGGCGACGTGCTGCTCAACGGCAAGCCGGCAAAAAAGAGCGCCGTGTTAAGCGAAGGCGACGAAATTATATGTGAATTCGCGCAACCTGCCGAACTCTTGGCAAGGCCTGAAAATATCCCATTGGATGTACGCTACGAGGATGCCGACCTCTTAGTCGTCAACAAGCCGCAGGGCATGGTGGTCCACCCTGGGCCGGGCCATGCGGAACATACGCTTGTGAATGCTTTGTTATATCATTGCAGGGGCGAGCTGTCGGGCATCAACGGGGTGATAAGGCCCGGGATTGTGCATCGCATTGATAAAGACACCAGCGGCCTTTTGGTTGCAGCGAAAAACGATTTTGCCCACGCAGGCTTAGCCCGGCAAATCGCCGCGCACAGCTTTACGCGGGAGTACAGGGCTGTCGTACATGGCGTGTTGAAAAACCCGGAGGGGATTATAGATGCGCCCATTGGCCGTGACCCGCGTGATCGAAAAAAAATGGCAGTCACGCAAAATGGCAAGCCCGCGCGTACGCATTATTTCCTGGCAGCGCAATATGAACGTTTTGCAGAGCTCCGATTACAGCTCGAAACCGGCCGCACGCACCAGATACGCGTGCACATGGCGCAGATGCGGCACCCAGTTGCGGGGGATCCGTTCTATGGGCCGCAGCCGCCGGTAAAAGGCCTCAACGGCCAGTGCCTGCATGCCGCCAAAATTGGTTTCGCGCACCCGAGGACGGGTGAATGGCTTGAAGTTGAGGCGGAAGCGCCGGGGTGGTACGAGGGGTTTTTGATGAAATTGAGAGGTGATATTATTGGATCGAAATGAATTGATGGAATATTGGCTATCCAGCGCGGAAATGGACGAGATAACTTTTGACAATTTGCTTAAAAGCCAGGACAATCATTGGGCGCTTTTTATGGGGCATATTGTGATAGAAAAGCTGATAAAAGCTTTGATAGCGCAAAACAATGAAGCTATGGTTGTTCCGCGAAGCCATGATTTGTTATTGCTTGCACATAAGGCCTGCCTGGAATTTGACGAACGCAAAGAGGATTTATTGGATCTTATCTCAACCTTCAATATCAATGCACGCTACCCGGATTACAAGCAGGCATTCTACAAAAAGTGTACAAATGATTATACCAAAGAGCGAGAAATAGAAATCAAAGAGGTGATAGTATGGCTCAAAAACTTGATTCAGTTGCGGCGCGAGGAATAGCTCTGCAATATGCCGATATATTGAGTAGAAATTTTTTGTTACGGCAGATGTTTATTTTCGGTTCATCGGTTACTGGTGTGGCAAGTGAAGACAGTGATATTGATATCGCGGTGGTTGCCGATGATTTTTCGGGTGACGCTGTGGATGATATGTTCCGCTTGATGAAATCGCGCAGAAACATTGATTTGCGTATAGAACCCCATGCGTTTTTGCCGTCCGATTTTCATGAAGGAAACCCATTTGCCGCGGAAATCATGAGAAGCGGCATACGGATTGTGTAAGGAGACCCCGCCATGACTTTCATTGAGTTTCTCCGTATCCCGCAAATGCTACGCACGTTGATCTTGGGGAAGATGAGGCGGAAGCGCCGGAGTGGTATTTGAATTTTTTGGAGAAGATAACATAATTACGCATTAAAATCAGGAGGACAACATGACCGAAACCCGCAAAATCGAATTGCAACGCATCGCATGCCTGATACGCATGGGCATTGTTGAAGGCGTATACCAGGCGAAGGCTGGGCATCCCGGCGGCAGCCTGTCAAGCGCGGATTTGATGGCCTATCTCTACTTCGAGCAAATGCGCGTGGACCCGAGCAATCCCAAGTGGGAAGGCCGCGACCGCTTTGTGCTCAGCAAGGGCCACGCCGCGCCGGTGCTTTACGCAACCCTGGCGCACAGGGGTTTCTTCCCTGTGGATGAACTAAAGACCCTGCGCAAGCGCGGCGCCCGCCTGCAGGGCCACCCCAGCATGAAACTCTGCCCCGGCGTAGACATGAGCACGGGCTCCCTTGGGCAGGGGATCAGCGCGGCGGCCGGCATGGCTCTTGGCGCGAAGCTCGATAACTCAGACGTGATGGTTTATACGCTATTGGGCGACGGCGAACTCGAAGAGGGCCAGGTTTGGGAGGCCGCAATGTTCGCCGCCGCGAAACAGCTTGATAACCTGGTCGCCATTATCGATAATAATGGCTTGCAGATCGACGGCAGCCTCGAGGAAGTCAACTCGCCCTACCCGATCCCCGAAAAATGGGAGGCCTTTGGCTGGAATGTGATCGAAATCGACGCGCACTGCTTTGATCAAATAGCAGGTGCTTTCAGCCAAGCAAAGCGACGCGGCGCAAAGCCCACGGCGGTCATTATGAAGAGCGTAAAAGGCAAAGGCGTATCGTACATGGAAAACCAGGTGGGCTGGCACGGCATGGCGCCGAATGCGGAGCAGTACGAAATCGCGATGAACGAACTCAATGCGCAGCTTGCTGCACTGGAAATGGAGGCTGCAACATGAAAGCAACAGCAACAAGAGACGCCTATGGGCAGGGCCTGATTGACCTGGGCGCTGCGAATGAAAAAATCATCGTCATGGACGCGGACGTGGCCGCCGCGACGAAAACCGGCATGTTCAGAAAAGCTTATCCGGACAGGTTCTATAACGCAGGCATCGCCGAAGCCAATCTCATGAGCGTGGCGGGGGGCCTGTCTACGATGGGCTACACGGTGTTCGCCAGCTCCTTCGCGATGTTCGCCGCCGGGCGCGCCTTCGAGCAGATACGCAACACCATCGGCTACCCGGGCCTCAACGTGAAAATCGGCGCGACCCACGGCGGCATTTCCGTCGGCGAGGACGGCGCCTCTCACCAGTGCTGCGAAGACATCGCCCTCATGCGCGTGATCCCCGGCATGACGGTTATCAACCCTGCGGATTACCAGGAGGCTTACTCCGCCGTGTTCGCCGCCGCCGAGATGGACGGCCCGGTCTACCTGCGTTTTGGCCGCCTGGCATTGCCGCACCTGTTCGACGATAACTACAAAATCGAAGTCGGCAAGGGTGTGCAGCTGCGCGACGGCGGCGATGTGACGCTTGTCGCTACTGGCTTGATGGTCCACGAGGCCCTGAAAGCCGCCGCGCTGCTTGCCAACGAGAATATCAGCGCGCGCGTGATTAATATCCATACGATTAAGCCGCTTGACATCAAGATTCTCGCCGCCGCCGCGCATGAAACCGGCGCGGTCGTAACTGCCGAAGAGCACAGCGTCATCGGCGGGCTTGGCGGCGCGGTTTGCGAGGCGCTGGGCGGCTTGTGCCCGGTGCCTGTGCTGCGCGTGGGCGTGGAAGACCTGTTCGGGGCCAGCGGCCCGGCGCTGGAAATGCTGGAGCTGTATGGCCTGTGCGCGGAGAACATTGTTGTGAAAGCAAAAGAAGCGATTCAATTGAAAGGCTCATTTTGACAGTTGTAATGATATTTTAAAGTAGGGGTGGCGTTTTCGCCACCCGCTGCTAAAATATCACTACAGAAGTCGAAAAGCGCCAATCAAAAAATAGCAGAACGCCATTTTTACAGCAACAGTCAACCAAACCAAGGAACTATAATGCTTGTAAACATTGCAAACAACAAGAAATTTATCGCGGCCATCGTAGCGGGGGCTTTGGCGTTCGCCGCGCTGTTGCTGTTGCTGCTGGTCAACCGCGGCGGTTTGCAGCAAAACCGCGATTTCGCCGTGGTTTACGCCAAGGGCAGCCAAAGCCTGTGGCTGGCCATTGCGGAAGGGGAGTTCCAGCTGCAGGCGAGCGAGTCCCGGCAACAGGTGATTGGCGGCGCGCGCGGGTTCCTGTATTACGACGCCGTGACGGACGATGGCCTGGATTTATATGTGATTGCGCTGCGGGACAGAAATGCGCGCCAGGCCGGCGGCCGTCCCGTCGCGCGGAACATCGGCGCGGATTGGGCGGTTTCGGCCAACGGCAGGCATGTGGTTTATGTGGAGCGGCAGGGCGGCAAGCTCATCCGTTACGACGCGCAGCAGGGAGCGCATGAAAACCTGGCCGACATGGTGGAGGCCCTGTATGCCGCGCAGGGGCAGAATGTATTCTTTTTCACCAAGCGGGAGGGTGGTGCTTCGGTGCTGTTCCGCTGTGCGCTGGGCCAGCGCCCCGAGCGCATGACCGGCTCGGTGACGGAAACGCACTACTTCTCGAATGACACGCAAGCCATCGTGTTTTATCTTGCGCAAACAGGCGATGTGACTGCATTGTATGCCCTGCAGCAGCACGGCGGGCCACAGCCCATCGCCGAAAACCCGGAAGGCATACTGTTCGAACACTACGAAACAGGGGGGAACCTCTACTTCTTCAGGCGCGGGGAAGAAACCCAGGCGGCTTCCATCACGCTCATTGACCCGTACGAAGCGGCGGACACGGCCCTGCAAGAGCCAAGCCAACCGCCAGCGCCAGCCGCCCGGCCTGGAAGTGGTGGGCGGCTGACCGGTATACTCGAGGGTATTTTCGGCAGCGGCGGCGCAAGCGGCAATGATGCCTACCAGAGGGAACTGCAAGCCTGGAACCAGAAGCTCGAGCGTGACAAAGTCCGTGCGGCGGCCCGGGAAGCCATGCAGGAACTGCCAGGCGGACGGGCGGTGATGCACTGCTATGCCTACACCAATAACAATGTTGTGCGCTTGGCCGGGGGCGTCGCGCCGGAGGGCGTTGCCGCTTTGAGGCCGCTTGGCCGGGCGGCGGTCCTGTTCAGCAAAGAACGCGCTTCCGCCGCCGAAATTGCCAAGACCGTCAGTATCGACGCCTTGCAGGGGATTTATAACGGCGGCGGCGCGAACGCAGTGCGTGAGCACCTGGAATCGTTGCTCGGCGAAAACGCGGAACCTGCGGGCTGGGCCCTGGCCATGTCCACCGGCAGGGGCGTCAGCGAAATTCCCCTGGACAGGTCTTTCGGCGGGGGCGCAAGCTGGCAGGCCTTCTTTATGAACGCGCCGGAAACATTGATCTACCTGGAAAGCGACGTCGCTGGCGCGGCCTATGGGCTTTACGCATATGACTTGATGGACTACGGGCTGTCGGAGCGCCGTTTTATCGACACGCAGGTGACGGACACGGCTGTGGGCGCCGTGGGGATGTACTACCGCAGGCAGGAAATTACCGGTGCGCGCGGCACGCTGCATTTTTATCACAGCGGCACAAATGGCGAACGGGTGCTGAGCAACGCGGGCGCGTTTTTCTTTACGCCGGAACGCATGACCCTGCTGGCGCTGGGCAATATCACGCAAGACAGCGGCACGCTCAACGCTTTGATCAATACGAAAACGCAGGAAATAGCCTCAAGCGTAAAAATAGACAGCGTGCGCGCGGGCGCGAATTTCACGGGCTGGCTTGCCAATTGGAGCGAGGGCTCCGGCGAACTGTGGGCCAGCGACCTAAACGGCCCGGCCAGACGGCTGGACACCGGTGTAACGGAAATATTTATGGTTTATTAGGAGAAATTATGCCACAACAAGGCGGCGATTATTTTCGCACGGTGCGCTTCGGCGGTTTCCACAAGGAAGACGTCATGCGCTATATCGAGGCCCTGGAACAGCGCCTGCACGAACAGCATTTGGTCCAGCAGGCAAGGGACGGGCTGCTGCGGGAGTCCAGGCAGGAGCAGCTGCGCTGGATGGACGCGGCACGCCTTGCGCGCAGGCGGAGCGCCGCAGCCAACCAGGTGCAGCAGGAGCTGGGCGCGTTTGAGCGGCAGCTTGCCGCCGCGCAGAAAATGCTGGCCGAAATCGAGCGGGAAAATCATTTCCTGCGGGAGAAAATCCATGTGCTGGAGGATGGCCCCATCAAAGAAGAACCGGCCAGTGTCCCACTGGAACAGCTGACCTTCAAGCTCTTTTTGGATGACCTGGAGGACGAGGAAGACGAAGGTGAATTTGGGTATTTGGAGATTTAGAAAGAGGAGTTAAAATGCCGACATTATCATTGTTTCTTGGAATTCTAATTAAGATGAACTGGCGGGATATCGGGCAGCATAATAGACCGCATTTTCATGCATATTATGGGGAGTATGAAGCGGTATTCGCGCTTGATGGCGAGATCATCGCCGGAAAATTTCCATCCAAACAGAGCGCCTATGTGAAAGCATGGGCATTGATGCATGAAGAGGATTTATTAGCAAACTGGAAGCTTGCGGTAAATGGCGAGGAAATATTTCGTATTGATCCGTTGAAATGAGGTGTATACCATGTCAGAGCCAATGATTCGAAATGAACCCTTGCCGCCCCGTGTGGTGTCCGTAGTGCCAACAGAAAATTATAAACTGCGCCTTACATTTAATAATGGGGAGCGACGCGTGTTTGATGCGGCTCCTTTATTGATGCTCGGCGTGTTTTCGCCGTTGAAAAACAAGCAGTTTTTTGACTCGGTGCGTGTGGAGTTCGGTTCTATTGCTTGGCCAAATGATATTGACTATTGCCCGGATACGCTGTATTTGGAAAGTACAATTGAGTGACTTACTTCTCCCTTGGCTTGGAAACCAGCGCCGCCACAATCCCGCATATCACGGCCAGGCCTGTGCCCGCTGCCGCCGCTGTAAATGGCCCGGTGAGTATCCCTACCCAGCCCTGCTCGTCAATGGCTTTTTTCACGCCCTCGATCATTGCGCTGCCAAAGCCGGAAAGCGGCACTGCAGCGCCCGCGCCCGCCCATTCGGCGAAGGGCTGGTACAACCCAAAGGCCGCAAGCGCCGCCCCGGCGATGACAAGCAGCACCAGGATGCGCGCCATGGTCAGCTTAGTGAAATCGAGCACCACCTGCGCCAGCAGGCAGATGACTCCGCCGATGAGAAAGGCTTTAAGAAGTGCCATGAAAATTTCCATAAAAATAACTCCCACACTAAATTCATGTTTAGTATGGGAGTTTTTGCGACTGATATGCAAACCAGAAAAGGACACAGCGAAGCGACGGCGCCCCGCCGCAGGTGGTTTAATACATGCCGCCCATGCCGCCGCCGCCAGCCGCCGCCATGGCAGCGGCGCTTGCCGCGTCGCCTGCCGGGTCGGGCTTATCAGCTACGAGACTCTCGGTGGTGAGGACCATGGCCGCCACGGAGGCCGCATTGGTCAGCGCACAGCGCGCGACTTTGGTCGGGTCGAGGATACCGGCTTCGAGGATGTCGCCGTAGGTGTCGGTGGCGAAATCATACCCGTAGTTGAGCGCGCCGTTTGTCATGATAGCATTGACCACCACGGAGCCTTCCACGCCCGCGTTGGCCGCGATTTGGCGGATG
>Ga0123353_10013316_pt1 | contig 11774 bp, 10 predicted proteins | sample TergutLab28metaG_3_FD_92763 | JGI IMG/M metagenome (GOLD analysis project Ga0123353, IMG submission 92763) | Labiotermes labralis P3 segment gut microbial communities from Petit-Saut dam, French Guiana - Lab288 P3 | ecosystem: Host-associated > Arthropoda: Insects > Digestive system > Gut ... | reverse complement strand
TTCGTCAGGTCGCTTGGGTAGTTGGTCGGTATAAATTCTATATTTTTCATAGGATTATTATACCATCTTATCTTACCAATTGCAACCTATGAACACAACTTCTAAGTATGATAAAAGAAAGGAGTGACTAACGTGGCAAATCCCAAAGTTAAAATCTGTAAAATCGACCCTGACACAATGAGTGAAAATGAATATATTGCTGTGGCTGATTTAATTTATGACACGGATTACGATATATACTCAGACGCTTTCGGTGACAAAAAAACCGCACATGATATAATTCCAGCTTTAATAAAAAAGCCGGGGGGGCTTTTCAGTTATGAAAATATTCGTATCGCAAAAAAAGACGAAGAAATCGTTGGCGTTATTGTGTTTGCACAAAACAGAAAATTCTCTCTTGACATAAACAGAAAGCAATATAAAAACCTTCCCGATTCTTTTGAGAAGGTTAACGAGTTATATTTTGAAGGACTTGCCGAAGAATATGAAGATAAAAAAGACTTAATCTATGCAGCGTGTATATGTGTTCATGAAGATGTTCGTGGCGAAAAAATCGGCGCAATGCTATTAGATGCTTTTGTTAAAGAATACGGCAACCATGTGAATATTTATCTCGATATAGTTGCGGAGAATGAACGCTGTATAAATATGTGTACAAATGAAAAGTATGGTTTTGGCCTTTCAATTATCAAGCGATTTGAGGATTATAAAAAAGGCGGAACCATGGATTTGCCTTGTGTTACACTTTTCAGGCCTAAAACCGAGCAAAAAAAGCGCTTAACCGGTACGCCTAAAAAGGACGGTTTCCGAATGCCCGCAGAATTTGAAGAGCATGAAGGTTGTTGGTTGCTATGGCCTGAACGAACAGACAATTGGCGATTGGATGCAAAGCCTGCACAAGAGGCATTCGCAAGAGTTGCCAAAGCAATAGCACAATTTGAAAACGTGAGTGTTGGCGCATCCTCGCGCCAATATGGTAATGCAAGAACGACTCTGCCAGCTGATATAAGAGTTGTAGAAATATCAAGTGCAGATGCTTGGGCACGGGATACTGGGCCTACCTTTGTTAAAAATGATGAGGGTATTGTTCGTGCTGTTGACTGGGAATTTAATGCATACGGCGGTTTCGTTGACGGTTCCTATTTCCCGTGGCATCTTGATGATCAGGTGGCTCATAAAATTTGTGAAATTGAGCGTAAAGATGTTTATCGCACAGACGGATTTGTACTGGAAGGCGGTTCTATCCATACTGACGGCGAAGGAACGCTGTATACCACAGAAGAGTGCCTTCTCTCCAAAGGGCGCAATCCGCACATGACCAAAAAAGAAATTGAAGATACCTTAAAAGAATACTTGGGTGTTGATAGGATTATTTGGCTGAAACGGGGCATCTATGATGATGTTGCAAATGGTCATGTGGATAATATTTTGTGTGTCGTAAAACCGGGTGTCGTTATGCTTGCATGGACGGAAGATGAAAATGACCCACAGTATGAAATCAGTATGGAAAACCTCAAAATTCTCGAAGAAGCCACAGACGCAAAAGGACGTAAACTTGAAATTATCAAGATGATGCTACCTAAACCGACATTCATTACCGAGGCGGAAAGCAGTGAAGTGGATTCTGTAGAGGGTGTATTGCCGCGCAGTGAAGGTGACAGATTGTCTGCTTCTTATATTAATTTTTATATCGCAAATAATGGAATAGTATTTCCGCTTTTTAACGACCCTAACGATGAACTTGCGGAGAAAACGCTTAACGAAGCGTTTCCGGATCGTAAAATTGTGGGAGTTGAATCAAGGGACATCTTGTTAGGCGGCGGTAATATACACTGTATTGTACAGCAACAGCCGAAATGAAAAATATCGAAATACTTTCGCAAAAAAATGTCGATTAAATATCGGAGCCGTCTTCCAAAAACGAAAACGGCTCCATAAAATTTATATTATAAAACAAAACCCGAACGCATCGCCTATCGTAAAGATTTGCGGTGTGTTCGGATTTAAATGGATTGGTGGGAGAAGGTGGATTCGAACCACCGAAGTCACTGACAACAGATTTACAGTCTGCCCCCTTTGGCCGCTCGGGAATTCTCCCATATTTTATGGTTAATTATTTATACTGGAGCTGATGGTCAGAATCGAACTGACAACCTGCGCATTACAAGTGCGCCGCTCTACCTTTGAGCCACATCAGCGTGCCTAATCAGGAAGTGATTAATCAAACTTACGATAATATATCATAAAATTGAACTCCCGTCAAGTACATTTAAGCTTTTTTATTTATTTTTCGTTTATTTTTCCGTCAAACGGTCTCCCGGCTCATAAATCCGCATCCTGTTTCGGCTTTTCAAGGGATATTCTTCCTAGTTTCCCGCCTTTGAATTCGTCAAGCAGGGTTATTGCCATTCTTTCGGTGTCCGCTTCGCCGCCGCGCACTGCCATACCGCGTTTGCGGGCCGCCATTTCGAGGACTTCATACGGTTCTTTGTTTTCAAAATCGGTTATTTTATATCTTCCCGCCAGGTTTTCGGGATAATCTTTCATAAGCACCGCTATAAGTCTGACCGCGAGGGCTTCCGCGTCGATTACGCTTTCTTTTATGCCCCCCGTAAACGCAAGCCTGTCGCCGACGGCCGGGTCGCCTAATTTCGGCCATAATACCCCCGGGGTATCCAATAATTCAATGCCGCCCCCGATATTGTACCACTGCAGGCTCCTCGTAACGCCGGCGCGGTCTTCCGTTTTCGCTTTCCCGGTGCCTGCAAGCCTGTTTATAAAAGACGATTTGCCTGTATTTGGTATGCCGACGACCATCACCCTGAGCGGTTTTCCTGCCATGCCCCTGCTTTTGTTTTTTTCTATTGCGTCTTTTAAAAGCTTGTTTACGGCCGGCCTGAAAACGTTAAGACCCTTGCCCGTCCGGCAATCCGCCTGAAGGGTGCCCGCGCCGCCGCTTCTGTAAAAATTTACCCACTCTGAATTAACAGTTTCGTCCGCCAGATCGCATTTATTTAATATTACTATTTTCGGCTTCCCGTTAATTATACCGGAAAGCTCCGGATTCCGGGAGCTTTCCGGTATTCTGGCATCAAGCAGTTCGGCCACGGCGTCGACCAGCTTCAAATTTTCTTTTATCTGCCTGCGTGTTTTCGCCATATGCCCCGGAAACCAATTTATATTATCAGCAGACATTATAGCCCTCACTCTGTCCAATAACATTAATGAACAAAGCCCATCTTTTTAATCGGTATAAACCTTAATATCGCCTTGCCCAAAATATATTCTTCCCGTATAAACCCCACCATATTTGAACGGCTGTCGGTGGAATTGTCCCTGTTGTCGCCCATGACGAAAACGTACCCGTAGGGGACGTATAAGGGGAATTCTTTTTCCTGGCTCACATGCCTTTTCGTAAGCGTATTCGTATACGGCTCGTTAAGGGCGACGTCATCCACATAGACTATTCCCGTGTCAAAATCAATGTTGACCTTTTGCCCGCCTACGGCAATGACCCTTTTCACGAGAGGCTCGTTAAATTCATTTTCCTGGGTTATAATGACGATGTCCTTATATTTGGGCGTGGAATAATACGTCGCGACCAGCAACCAGTTGCCCTCCTCAAGGGTGGGTTCCATCGACTGGCCTGAAACGCCGACTGGCCTGAACAAAAAACAGAACATAAAAGTTATTATGCAAATAGAGCTTATAAGTATCGAAACTACCTCAAAAGCGTTAAAGGTTATCTTTTCGGCTATTGTCATCGGCTCGTATGCTTCGAGTCCCGTCTCATCATCATCAATTTCCGTCAGATCATTGCCGGCTGCCCCGTCATCCGGGCAGGCAACGGGAAACCCGTCCTGAGAGCCGTTTTCCAACGGATTTTGGGAACCTATATAAATCCCGCCGTATTCTATGTCCCGCGTTTCTTCATAAACCCGGGAAACGGGAAAAATCCCCTGCGGGACGGCCGGTGCGGTTTCGATGTCTTCCAAAACGCCGTTTCCGCCGCTTTCGTCTTCGGATTCTTCGATATCGGACAACAGGGCGGTATCATCGTCTAAAATACCGTCCGCGCCGTCTTCTTCATATTCTTCAATGTCAGACAAGCCGGAGGAGTTGCCGCCGGGTTCGTCCGTATCGGGTTTGCTTCCTGAGTTTATATTATTATCCATTATACTATCTGATCTGCTCCTTAACCTTAGCGGCTTTGCCTACCCTGCCGCGCAGGTAATACAGCTTCGCCCTGCGGACCCGGCCTCTGCGTACCGTTTCGACTTTTACAACGTTTGGCGAATGGAAAGGGAAAACCCTCTCTACGCCGACGCCGTAAGAAAGCCTGCGGACGGTAAACGTTTCCGAAACCCCGCTCCCTCTCCTTGCGATGGCAGTACCTTCAAAAATCTGTATGCGCTCTTTTTCGCCTTCCCTGATTTTAACGTGTACTTTTACGGTATCGCCGATGCTGACGCTCGGCTTTTCTTCTTTCAACTGGCCTTCGGCAATAATTTTTAACGCGTCCATATTAAACCTCCTGTAATTTATTAACGTTCATGCCTCAAACATGGGAATGGCAGACAGAGGAACGCTTGTTTCTATGGATTGCGTAAGCAAACAAAGCACATATTAACACATCTTTTAACGATTTGCAAGTTAAAAATAAAAATATTTACAAAAACTTTAAGAGGGCGCCGGGGCGAGAGACGGAATCCGGGGAAAATAAGCGGGTTTTTATAAAATACCGCTTGACAAAATATGTTTATATATGTATACTGTAAATCAGCATCATTTAAAAAGGAGAGATTGGTTATGCGTAATAAGAAAATATTGTCATTGTTGTTGGCTTTTTCGCTTTTAATGTCATTCTGCGTGTTTGCCTTCGCGGAGGGGGACGATGCTCTGCCGTTTGAAAACAGCGCGTTTTTCGAGTACGGGGATTATTCCGTCCATTACAGGCATATACCCGCGGAAGGCGCGGAAAAGGCAAACCTGCTTTTGATCCACGGCTTTTTATCCTCAACAAATTTTTTCACGGAGCTTGCGGGGGAATTTTCGGCGGCCGGATACAACTGCTATTTGATAGACCTTCCGAATTTCGGCTACAGCACCCGTGAAACTGCTGAAATCGAACCCGTGTCAAGGGAGATACTTATCGCCGAATTCCTTAAATACGCGGAACCCGGCGAAACGTGGGTTGTCGCGGGCCATTCAATGGGCGGGTCGGCCGCTGCAAGCGTTGCGACTTATTATCCCGAGCTGGTGGAATCCCTGCTTCTTTATGCCCCTGTGGGGAATGTTTTTGCCGGCGGCAAAAGCCTCAAACCGTTCGCGCCCGTTTTAGGAGCCATTATGAACGGAGTTTACTCCATATCAATACTTGGCGTTGAAAAAGTGACTTTTATAAGGCAACTCGTCAATTTGTTTGTGGGCTACCCCAAAAATTTTGATTTAAGCGAAACCCTTGAGCCGATCAAAATCAAAAACAGCGGACTGGGTCTTGTTTACATGGCGGTAAATACAAACCTCGTTGATTTTGAGATAACGAAACAGCTTGATATGCCCGTTTTCCTCTGCATCGGCGGAAATGACCATTTAGCGCCCGGAAACCCGCTCGAAAACAGCCTTCCCCCGCAGACGGTAACGGTGAATATGCCCGCCTGGACCCATATGTTCCCGAATCTTTTCCCGCAGGAGCTGGCGGCCATGTCGATAGATTTTTTGGAGAATTAATATCAATCTCCAACTATTGGCATAAAAACGAAAGTTCATTGAGAAAAAATAACCGGGGAACCGTTGAGGTTTCCCGGCTTTTTTAATAGACCTCCTCGGAAATTAAGCGCGAGTGGATTGGCGAGGATTTTTTAGTCTCCTCTTAATATATCCTGAAAATCGGGTAAAATAAATACGCGGCATACTTTCACGGAGCAAAGGAACCGGGCAATGATTAAATTCAAGAAGGTTGCTTCCAAAACAAGCAATATCCTTGCGACATCAAGACTCATCGCGGTGATTCTTATCCGCGGGGGCGATTTTGACAATGCAGTTTCTCGGTTACAGGCCTATGGCGGTTCTGTCCGGAAGTATGACGCAGGCTTATACGGTGGATGCGCTTTTTTTCGTAAATACCAATGCAAACGAAGACTTTAACCCTATGCCGTATGAAAGCGTGACCGAAAAACCGCTGTCTTTTGAAATACCGAAAGCGGGGAAGCTTCTTCAAAAATTGCCAACGATAAAAGGGCTTGCAATGAGGTCAGACGTTTTTAGCCAATGATTCGCGGATGTGGACGGTGACGCAATCTGCCGCCCTCATCGAATCCCTGTTGAAGAATTCCGTCCGCCGCATTACATTTATCACGAAACGGTAGATTATGCACAGGATTTTCATGCAGCCTTTGCAATGGCAGCACCCGGAGCCGATATCTTCATCAGGATATACGGGGTTGATTACGGAATAAGCCGCCTTTATAATGACGTTCTCCGCCGGCATTGTGAAGCTCGTGTCCGCTTTGGAATCGTCGCCGAAAGAACCGCTTCCGCTTATGATTACCCAGCCGTCAAATTTCATGCCAGCCGTCGGCGCGTCGGCTGTAACCGGGACAGCCTCGCCGTAAATGTACACGGCGCTGATTTCGCCCGTGCGGTTTATAATGGTGAGCGTGTATTGTATATCCGCGTAAACCGCTCTTATTTCCGCATTGGCGGCGGGCATTGTGAATATTGCCGAAGCTGCCGAAGCATTCGCGAATGAACCCCCGCCGGGTGAAACCGGCTCCCACCCGATAAATTTTTTGCCCGTGCCGACAGGGTCTGCGATGACGTGAACTTGTTCGCCGGCTTTGTAATAAGAAGCCGTGTCCGCCGCTATGCCGTTTTCGACTGAAAGGGTGAAACCGGGAACATAATTCGCGGTAACTGTCGTATCATTATTCGGCATGACAAAAACCGTGTCAGGGGAATTTTTATCGGCAAACCAGCCTCCGTCCGACGACGACCATCCGGCAAATACGCTCCCTGCGGGGACAACGGCTTCTATGCGAAGCCCCGTCCCTGCCAAGCCCGTATGTTCATCATAGCCGTCCGGCATTGCCCCTGCGGTCGTGGCGGTTATCCCGCCGTTCACAAGGGAGGTTTTATGCGGCGAAGGCGACGGGATAGGGGTTCCGGAGGGGTTTGCGGTGACGGTGACGCTGTTGCCGGGCATAGTGAATTTTGTGACGCGGGCGCCAGCGTCCGCTATTGTTCCGCCGCCGCTGCTAGACCAATAATTAAAATACATGGTTGAAGAGTTCCATGAAGCGGAAATAATTATTTCGTCGCCTTCCGCGTAATAACCGTAGGAAGCGGAGCCTCCAAAATTTTTCGGCTCAACGATAACGCCGCCAAGGCCGTCCGTATGCAATAAATGGCGCGTCTTATAATTTGCCGTGACAACGGCATCAGCGCCGGGCATGATAAAAGTAGTGTCCCTTGCGCTTTCATTGCCTATCGTCCCGCCGCCGGCGCTTGTCCAGTCAATGAATTTATCGCCGTTGGCCGGGGTTAAATTAGGGTTGACGCTTTGATTTACGGGCGTATCGTCTCGCGTCGCAATCCGCACCGCGATGCCTTCGGAGACTTTAAGCGTCTCGGCGCTCTCGGCAACGCCGTCGAGCTTGGTTTCTATTGTCAGCGTGTACACATTCCGTACAGTCTCGACATTAAGCGGAAAAACCTTGGAACCGTACTTTATCCCGTCGTCGGAATAGTCGCCGGCCGTCCCGCCGTCGTCCCAATAAACGCTGTCCGCAGGCATCATCGAGAGGTGTTCCCGCCCATCCTGCTGATACGGGTCTGCGCCTATGCCCGTAGCCGTGTCCCACGCGGCGATATAGCCCCCCACGGCGGAATTAAGCTTGCCGGAGGGGTTTACAACATTATTGCTTCCGGTAATGCCGTCCCCCCAAGCAAATACAAAGCCGCCGCTGACTGTGACCGAACCAGCCGCCGGACGCCCCGAAGCGTCTATGGCAAGCCCGCTTTTTGCTAAAACCTGAGCGTCCCCCGATATTTCCGCCGTGCTGTTATAGCCCGTTATCACAACTGCCCTGCCAGTCCCCGTCGCTTCGACGATGCCGCCGCTTATAACTATTTTTGCGTTATTCACTTCGTCAAGGGTGGTCGTGGCGGTGCTTATAGCCGTGCCGGAAACCGTTGAAACCCTGCCGCCCGTGACCGCCGCGGTTGAATTGCCGCCAACAAGGTTTATGGCGCGCCCTGCCAAAGCCTGCACCTCGCCGCCGCTGATAAGGACATTTTGCGATGTCTGCAAAACATAGCTTTGATTTCCGGCGTTAGCCGTTCTGACAAGGCCTCCGCTGACAATGATGTTGTTCAGGCCGTTGTCGGGCGCGGGAGCGTAATTCATATATATTACGGAGTTGGTGTTGCTGGCCGCGGCGTTCCTGACTTCGCCGCCGGACACGGCGACAACGGACGCTATGCCCGTGGAGCGTATCGCACAGGCCGAACCGGCCTCGACAAGCCCCGATGAAATATTGATTTGCGTGTTGTTGGCGCTCGCAGACATCCCTGAGCCGTCGTTTATCGCATAACCGTTCGGCATGGATGAAATTGCGCCGCCGCATACGTTGATTTCGGCGTTTTGCGTCCCGGCGGCTATTGTGACCGCCGAGCCGGAGCCGGGATTTTCGATGCTTCCGCCGTCCGAAACATTCAATGTAACGCCGTCCGAGATATACATCGTGCCGCCCGCGCCTGAGGTTGCGCTTATGCTGCCGCCGCCGTATAAAGTGAAGGCACCACTCCCGGACAAGGTCAGGAGATAGTTATTGGCAGTCGCGTTGCCTGTGAGAGTGGCGTTCCAGTTCACTGTCACGCCCGCGTCAATGCTTAACGCAAGGTTCGCGTTTCGGGCAGCCGTCCCCGTAACGTTGACCGTGCTGCCTTCAACGGCGGCGGACAGGCCGTCGACGGCGTTTATTTGGGTTGCTAAATCCGCCGTGTTTGCCGCATACGCCACTGTAGACACAAAAGGAATCGCAGTTAATACAATCGCTGTTACGACTAAAAAGGACAACAGCTTGGATAAGGTCTTTTTCATAATTATGACTATCCTTTCCATCGTCTCGCAAGCGAGACGTTTGTGAGACGGAAGTTATGTCCGTTTTCCGCAGGAAATTCGCGCCATCGTTTTTGCGCGAAAGGACAAAACTTTACCCCCGTATTTAAACTTATTTCGCATTATATCGCTATTGTTTGACATTATAACACATTATATCGCATAAATCAACACATTTCCAAAAATTTTTCCATTTTATGTAACAAACCTCACTTGCCAATGTAAATGCAACCCAGCCAATTGCTGATGGTTGCAGTAAGCAGTACAGAAGAGAAGTAGCAATAAGATTGTATAAAGAAAAGTTTTTTACCGCGCTTAGTCTCGGGTTCGTGATTGACGATACCGCATCGTGTCCTCATGCGCTGTGGAACGCAAGGTGGCACAGGCGGTCTTTGTTATCACCGTTTCATAGGTCGTGCCACTACTCTCAGCACCGCTTCGACTGCTTATTGTTCTTCGTCAGCCTATATTCCCGAATGGGGGAATACGCGATACCTTTCCTCGTTCCGATAATCTTATCTGTATATTTTTGCCCTTGGGATTTGTTAAATAATAACTTGACCAATGGATAAATTTCTGCTATACCGCTGTTATTGTAGTGGTTTGGACAACCACCCTTTACAGCATACATAGTTCCATGTATCAAGCGCGTTTTCAAGGTTCCCTGTAACCCAGCTCATTTTTTGACCACCTACCTTTCTGCATATTAAAATGATTTATCTGCATATTATCGTAAAATTAATATGCAGATTATCTCCATCATTGGCTTGACATTCTGCATATAATAGGCTATACTATATGCAGAACCAACAAGGAGGGTTTGCTTTGAAACACTTTGATTATTCTTTTTTAGAGAGCGGCATGCTTCCCGCGGGGCTTGTGAATGTTGTGGGAGCTATCGCCGAATTGCGCGAACGTGAAAACCAGCTTAAAGACAATTATCCCGATGTTTTTACCCGTCTTGAAAGCATAGCGAAAGTACAGTCCGTCAAGGGGTCGAACGCCATTGAGGGAATTGTAACAAGCGAACAGCGCATCAACGAAATCGTCAATCAGAACAGCGCACCGCTCAATCACAACGAAGCGGAAATTGCCGGATACCGCGACACGCTCAATTTAATCCACGGACTTTACTTCAATAGACATCCGCGAACGGGATATGCTGCGGTTACATGAAATGATGTTGTCCTACGCTCCCGTGAACGGCGGAGAGTACAAGCAAAGCGATAACGTCATCATGGAGGTGGACGCATCCGGCGCAAGGCGTGTGCGTTTTTCGCCTACGCCCGCCGCCGAAACCGCCGCGACGATGGAACAGCTTGTGCTTGCGTTCATGGACGCTCGGAGCAACTACAACGTCAATCAGCTTTTGCTTATACCTTGCTTTATCCTCGACTTTCTCTGCATCCATCCGTTTTCGGACGGTAACGGCAGAATGAGCCGACTGCTCTCCCTGCTTTTGTTGTACAAGAACGGCTTTGACGCGGGGAAATATATCTCCTTTGAAGAACAAATCAACAAAGGAAAATGGGATTACTATGAAGCCCTGCGATTATCCTCCGATGGCTGGCATGAAAACACAAACAGCTATTTCCCGTTTATCGAAAATTTTGTTACTACCTTGCTTTACTGTTATAAAGAGCTTGATAAGCGGTTCGCCGTGGTCAACGCGAAAAAGGTTAGCAAGAAAGAGCGGGTGGAAGCGACTGTGCTGAACAGCCTGCTGCCAATCTCAAAGCAGGAAATTTGTTACGTTCTGCCTGATGTCAGCCCCACGACAGTGGAAGCCGCCCTTTCCGCGATGGTCAAAAACGGTATCGCGGAAAAAGTCGGGACAGGAAGAAACACAAAGTATATCAAGCGTTAAATGCTTGGGGCAGACTGTTTTAACAGCCTGCCCCTGAATAACGCCCTCACCGTTCCGCATCCCTGCCCGGCGGCTTTGTATCGCGCACGATCCCGTACTTGTCATCGACGTAATAGGCTCCTACAAAGATATTGAAAATGGCGGTACACTTCGCGGGGGCGTTAAAAAGACAGGCCAAGACATAAGCCTTGATGTTCCCGATTTTTTTGTTCGTTTTAGCGATGCAGTCTAAAACATACCCGATATGTTCGGAATCCAGCTTCATTAATCGCTCCCTGACAAACGCGGCGGGGAATTCATCTTTCGCGATCCTGACCATTTCTTTATTTGTACATACGGTTTCAGCGGCCAATTCCACAAGCTCATCAAGGGCTGTCTTGTCCATAGGTCAGCGAGATAATTTCATAATCAATATTCTCGCGGATTTCCGCGCGTATCGTATCAATCATATCTTTTGTTATTTTAGTTTTTTGTATATTAGTATTTTGTTCCGTTGGATTTTCCGATGACGGTAAAGCCGTATTCGGATAATCCAAGCCGGAACTGCTCCATAAGCCATTCCTCAGCGTTCCCTGCCAAACGGAAATACTCTTTCAACGACCAATCATGGATCGGCGTTTCATTGATACGCATTGGCTTCGCACGTTCCCGCTGACCGCCGAAGTCATGCACCCAACTGTACATCGTTCCAACGGGTATCTCGAGATTACGCGCAACCACCGCGCTGCTTATTCCGTCCCAGTACATTTCCATCGCTTGCGCAAAAACATCCGGTTCATGCTGCCA
>Ga0123353_10013315_pt1 | contig 11776 bp, 9 predicted proteins | sample TergutLab28metaG_3_FD_92763 | JGI IMG/M metagenome (GOLD analysis project Ga0123353, IMG submission 92763) | Labiotermes labralis P3 segment gut microbial communities from Petit-Saut dam, French Guiana - Lab288 P3 | ecosystem: Host-associated > Arthropoda: Insects > Digestive system > Gut ... | reverse complement strand
GGGGTTAACCGGGTCGTCGGCTTTTATAACCATGTCCCAATGGGCGATGCCCAGCGCGTCGCTTGTAAGCTGGTACTTCATAATGTCAAATTCCACGGCGGCCTGATACTTATTCAGCGCCTTGACCAGCAGGCGAACAGTTTCCCGCTCTTTGGCGGGTAACGTTTCAAGCTCCAGATGGGTATTGAAATTACGAGCCTCGGCAGCCTCGATAAGCCGCTCCAGCACTCCTTTCAACCCGTTAGGGGCAGTTGTTTTCATGTATTGCCGTCCTCCGATGGGTAGTGCCTCAAAAGTACACTCCCGTCGGAAAACGTTAGTCTTCCTTATTATGATTTGTCAACGGCATTGCTCAAACTGGGGGTACTACCGCGCTGACTCCCCGCTTGACTTTGCTTGCAAATACGGCATGCTTATGAAGCTAAAATTCTAACTCCTCCATCACTTTTTTCCAAAGAGAGAAAACCATGTTGAAACATCGCGCATTTTTCGGAATTTCGGCCGTTCTTCTGGCAGTTGTTCTTCTGGCGGGATGCCGCGTTGACACCGGGACCATGCTTGCTGCCGGCGGCGATATGTTCAAAGCGGCCACCCTAAGCCCGGAAGATGTCAAGCAGTTGGGCAAAGCCACCGCCGAGGCCATGGACGCCAAATACAAGGTAGCTCCGGCAGGAAACGCCTATGCCAAGCGCCTGGACAAGATCGTGGCCGGTCTGCACAATGAAGCCGGTCTGAATCTGAATTACAAGGTGTATCTGACCAAAGACGTCAATGCCTTTGCCTGCCCCGACGGTTCCATTCGCGTGTTTTCCGGTCTGATGGATATGATGGATGACAATGAAGTGTATTTTGTTATCGGTCACGAAATCGGTCACGTGGCCGGCGGCGATTCAGCGGACAAGCTGAGGATGGCCTATGCCGCTTCCGGTGCGCGCAAGGCGGCCGGGGCCGCCGGAGGCGCTCTGGGCGCGCTGTCCCGCTCCGAACTCGGCGACATAGGCGAAGCCTTGATCAAATCCCAGTTCTCCCAGAAGCAAGAGTACGCTGCCGACGCCTACGGCCTCCAACTGATGCAAAAAAACAACAAAGACCAACAGGCCGCTGTCAGCGCTCTACGTAAACTGGCCACGCCCGGCCGCGCCCCAAGCATGTTCGATACCCACCCCGAACCGGGCAAGCGCGCCGACGCCATTGCCGCAAAGATTAAGTAGGGGCTGCCCCTATTATATCTGAGGGGGCTCTGCCCCCTCAGACTCCCCCGGCAGGGGCATGATGCCCCTGCACCCCTCATGGCCTGAAAACAGCAAAGCTGTTTTCAGGAAATTGCGGGGGCAAGGACAACCCGTTGCCATAAAGGCTGGCGTGACTCCCATCGCTGAGCATGGCAGAGGCGCAACCGGTGTGTTACTGTGTCCCCTTGCGGGGAGGTTTGGAGGGGCAGAGCCCCTCCAAATTATTCCAAACTACGCCCAATCCCCAGCCGACCAGCGAAAAGGCCAGGCCCACGAAGAATGGCGGAATGTGTCCCATACTTCCGATCAAGGGCTTCAGCACGGCGTTCGGCCCGTATGCAAACAGATACCAAACCATGCAGGTTCCAAATCCGGCCACGGCGCTCATCCAGGCGGCCGGGGCGTTCCGTTGATTCCAACGCACCAGCGCCACATAGGGCACCAGAACGGTAGCGCCCACCACACTCCAACTCGTGGTACACAACACCGCAATCATCTGCCCCGAGATCTGGGCAGATCCGCCACTGACCAGGATGCACAAGACAATGCCGAGCAGCCAGGACGCCCGTGTGCTTCGCCGCGCGGGCACGTCTTCGGCTACAGCCGAGGCCGCAATATGAAATAGCGCGGTGACCGTGGACAAAGCCGCGGAAACAATTGCCAGCACAAACATATGCATGCCGAACTCGGGGAGCAGCATGCTCACCAGCAGAGGCATGACCGCGTCCGGGTTGGTGGCCTCGGGCAGAATGAGCCGGGAGAGGGTGGCAGCGAAAAAGGTTCCGCCCACCAGCACGGTCAGCACCAGCATGGCCATATGGCTGGAGCGGACAAGATCTCCGGGTGAAGCAATGACGAAATGCCGTTGGATCATCTGCGGTTGCGCCCAGACCGCCACCGAGGTGACCGCCACGAGAGAAAGGACGAACCATCCGGCCTCGCCGCTGGATAAGGCTGTAAATCCGTTGTTCGCCAGATGATCGGGCGGCAGGGCCGCCAGAGAAAGCACTCCGTTTAACGGGCCGCCCACCTGAGCGAATACTGCGCCGATGATCAACAGCATGCCCCCCAGCATGACCGCGCCCTGCATGGCCTCGGTGTACAGCACGCCGCGCAGACCGCCCACATGTACGCACAGGCCGACTACGCAGGCCAGAATCCAGATCACGATCCAGAGCGGGATGGGCAGAATTTCGACCAGTAACAGGGCCGCGCCTTTGATCACAGCCGAAGCGTATACCCCGAGAAATACGGCGAACACCAGAGCCAAAGCCCGGCCCAACAAGGGGCTGTTATGCCCGAGCCCCAACAACTGCGCCGGGCTGCGCGCGCCCAGCCGTTCCTGCCACTGTCGTGTGGGCCAGGCCAGAAAGCGGTATACGACCCCGGTGCCCAGCACAACAACGCCCGCGGCCACCAGCAGTATCTGTAGGCCATAGGCGTGGGCCAGGCCGCTGAAGCCGATCAGGGCCACAGTTGAAATATAGGTGGCAACATAGGCAAATGCCTGTACGACGAAGCCCACGCTGCCGGGAAGCAGGGAGTCGTGCTTTCTGCCCTTGCGGGTCAGCCAGACGCAGGCCGCAATGTACACGACCCAGATCAGAATGATGCCAAGGGTGTTCAGCATCTGGCTCATGACTTCTTCCAGGCGGTCTTGAGTTCGCGCCACATGCCGATCAGAGACGACAACAAGGACGTGGCCAGAACGGCCAAAGCCAACAGGACGGCGTAATCGAGATGCATGATGGCGGACAAGAGCATGGAGGGCCTCGTTTTTGACGGTGAACAGACATAAAAAAACCGCCGACCCCTGAGGGTCGGCGGTGCTTCCACAATTTACTGACGGTTTATGTCAGCCGCGACGCGCAAAACCCGGGGCCATTATGGTATTCCCGGTAAAAAAGAAAAAAAACTGGCGCGCGAACATGGTCATTAGTATACTCCGTGGCATTTTTTAATCCTGAACTCAGAATCGTGTCAAGCCTTAATTCCACGATTGTATGAGCACTGATTGCATCAGCACTTGACAATAGCTTGAGTTTTTGATTACGCACTAAAAAATTGTCAAAGTCAGGCAGATTCAATGTATGCATACCGCACTCTGTAGTTCCTTCCCCAAACATGCCGTTTGCGCGGTTCGTATCCGTGGTCTTTGGTGGCGGGGTTCTTTTCGTGCGGTCATGATTCATGTCTGACGTTGAAAGACACTCGTAATCTGGGGCCGCAGCCAAAAGCTCGCGGCCCTTTTCTTTTGCCCTACGGGTCGGAGCGTTGTGTCCCAACATAACCGTCAGGAGGAGCATCCATGAAAAAAGGCTATTTTGGAGATTTCGGCGGGCAATTCGTGCCCGAACTGCTTATTCCTCCCTTACGGGAGCTTGAGCATGCCTGCGAGAATATTTTGCCCTCGGCAGAGTTTCGGCGGGATTTGACGGATCTTTTCAACAACTTTGCGGGACGGCCCACGCCCCTGTGCCGATGTGACGCCCTGTCGCAGGATCTGGGCTTCAACCTCTGGCTTAAACGCGAAGATTTGCTGCACACGGGCGCGCACAAGATGAACAACACTCTGGGCCAGGCCCTTTTAGCCAGGCGCATGGGAAAACAGAAGCTTTTGGCGGAGACCGGCGCAGGGCAACACGGCGTGGCCACGGCCGCCGCTGCCGCCAAACTGGGCATGGGCTGTACCATCTTCATGGGCGCATTGGATGTTGAACGCCAGGCTGCCAATGCGGCCCGCATGAAGTTGCTTGGAGCCACAATAGTGCCCGTGACCTCCGGCGCCCGCACCCTCAAGGATGCCATCAACGAGGCTTTGCGTACCTGGATCGTGGAGCAAAAAACCACTCACTATTGCTTCGGCACCGCTGCCGGTCCTCATCCCTTTCCTACCCTGGTTCGCGATCTTCAGGCCGTCATTGGAGAGGAAACGAAAGCCCAAGCCGAGCGGCAGATAGGCCATCTTCCCGATGCCGTGGTTGCCTGCGTGGGAGGAGGTTCCAACGCTATAGGCCTGTTCCACCCCTTTGCCTCCGATCCGGCGGCGGCTTCGGTCCGTCTGATAGGCGTGGAAGCCGGAGGAAGCGGAGAACCCGGCTCTTACAATTCCGCCCCCATCAACCTGGGCAGGCCCGGTGTGCTGCATGGACAGATAAGCATGCTGCTGCAAGATGCTCACGGACAGGTGGAACCATCCCATTCCGTGTCTGCCGGACTTGATTACCCCGGCGTGGGACCGGAACATGCCTGGCTGCACAGCATCGGGCGGGCGGAATACCGCATTGCCAATGACGATGCGGCCTTGCGCGCTTTTGCAGTCCTGTCCCGCAAAGAGGGCATCATACCGGCCCTGGAATCGGCCCACGCCATTGGTTGGGTTTTGGACAATCCAGACGCCTTTGCCGGGGGCTCCAACGTGGTGGTGAGCCTTTCCGGTCGGGGAGACAAGGATCTTGGCATAGCATCTCAACATCTTGCCATACTTCAGGGAGGCGCGGCATGAAAACTCTGCAACAGTGTATTGAAGACGCCAACGGGCAAGGACGCGTCGCCCGTATTCCCTTTGTCACAGCAGGATTTCCCGATATGGAACGATTTTTTGAAGTTTTGGCGGATCTGGATGCCAACGGGGCGGATATTATTGAAATCGGCGTGCCCTTTTCCGATCCCGTGGCCGATGGCCCGGTGGTGGAAGATGCTTCCCGCCGGGCTTTGGCGCAGGGGGTGAGCTTGACCTGGCTATTGGAGAAGCTGAAAGCGCGCCCGCCACTCAGGGCCGGACTGGTGCTCATGGGCTATTACAATCCGTTTTTGCAGTATGGGCTTGAACGCCTGGCAAAGGACGCCAAGAAAGCCGGGATTCAAGGTTGCATCGTGCCGGATTTGCCCCTGGATGAGGGTGGGCCTCTGCGTACCGCTCTGTCCGCGCACGGCTTGGCTCTCATTCCCCTGACAGGACCCAATACCACTGACGAACGTATGCGTGAGTATGCCGAATGTGCCTCAGGCTATGTATATGTGACTTCGATCATGGGCACGACCGGAGAGCGGCGGGAACTGCCGGAAGCGGCGGAAACCGTGCGTCGGGCCAAGGAAATATTCAGCCTTCCCGTGGCTCTGGGCTTTGGCATCAGCTCCCCGGCTCAGATTGCGGGCATGCCGGTGCAGCCCCATGCGGTGGTGTTCGGCAGCGCGCTTCTGCGTCACCTGGATGGCGGGGGCACTGCAAAAGATTTTATGAAAATATGGCTTGAATAAAAAATCATGCATCCGTGATGAGCGTGCCGGCATATGTGAGACTAAACTATCTGAATATTAAGGAGTAAAACCGTCATGTATAAGAAAATTTTGGAAAAAATAACGAGCCGTCAAGAACTTTCGGAGGCGGAGATTTTCGAATTAATCGCCGCCATCAATAAAGGGGAAATAAGTGATGTCCAAATTGCGGGCTTTCAGGTAGCCCTGCTCATGAAGGGCGCATCGCTGCAGGAGATCGCGTATATTGCCAAAGCCATGCGTGACAATTGCGTTCCCTTGAGGCCGGATGTTGCGGAGGAACTGATGGATACCTGCGGCACCGGCGGCGGACTTTCCACATTCAATATCTCAACGGCGACGGCGCTTGTCGCCGCAGCCGCGGGCATTCCCGTCGCCAAACACGGCAGCCGGTCTATTGCCAGCCTCTCCGGCAGCGCGGACGTGCTTGAGGCGCTGGGCATCAATATCCATTTGCAGCCGTCCGAAGTGGAGAAGATGATCGAGGAGATAGGCATTGCCTTTCTTTTTGCGCCGCTCTTTCATCCGGTAATGGGGAAGGTGCTTCCGCCGGAACAGGACTTGGGCATCAAGACGATATTTTATTCCATTATCGGACCGCTGATTAACCCCGCGTTCGCGCCGAGGCATCTGCTCGGCGTATACAAGCCCGACCTGCTTGACACCGTCACCTATGTGGCGAAAGAACTGGGATACACCAACGCCATGTTTGTGCATGGTCTGGATGGTCTGGATGAAATCTCGCTGCTCGGAAAAACACGGATCAATCATCTGAAAAACGGCCAAGTCACTACCATGGAAATCGCGCCGGAGGACTTTGGACTTGCCCGATGCACCCTCTCGGACATCAAGACCAGTACGCCCGAAGTAAACGCCGAAACTATACGCGGCGTCTTTTCAGGCAAGATAACGGACGCAAGACGCGGCGCCATTCTCATAAACGCCGCAGGCGCGTTTGTCGTCGGCGGCAGGGCCGACGATTTCCGGACAGGGGTTGACCTTGCGGGGGAACTTATCGACAGCGGCGCGGCAGCCAAAAAATTGCAAGAACTCAAGGAAATGTCCAACAGTTTCGGGAAAGCGTCATGAACGCTCGATTTTCAGGAGGCTTTTCCTCTGCCGTCACTTCGGAAAACGCACGGGGATGTGTCGCCGTTATACCCGACATCAAATGTGTTTCGCCTAAAGAAGGCGATCTCTTGCGCGGGCGCGACCCTGTGGAAACGGCGAAATATCTCGTCAGTAACGGTGCGCCTGTACTATCGGTCGTTACAGAGCGGGATCGCTTCGGCGGAAGCGCCGAATTGCTCCGCGCCGTCGCGGGGGCTGTGGATGTGCCGGTGCTTAGAAAAGACTTCATCACCAGCGAAGCCCAACTTCTGGAAACGGCAGAGCTTGGCGCAACGGCCGTTTTGCTGATCTGCGCAACCACAGATAAAAACACTTTGAAAATGTTATACGAAAAAGCGATGGAACTGGGCCTTGAGCCGGTGGTAGAGGTTCACACCGCAGAAGAAATGGCCTTTGCCGCCACTTTGGGGGCAGGCCTTATCGGCATTAACAATCGGAACATTATGACATTTGAACGGGACGACGGTGGGGCGGATCGAACAGTCGCCCTCGCTTCCGGCGTACCAGCAGGCGCGTTGCTTATAAGCGAAAGCGGCATTTTGTCGCCGGCGGATGCCCGACTTGCGGTCTCCGCCGGCGCAAATGCGGTTCTTGTCGGAACCGCGTTGTGGCTGGCCGGCGACATGGCTGCGATGTATCGGTCACTCCGGGTCGAAAGGAAGAGTAGGGTCTCAGCCTGCCGTGATACTGCGTCAGGCTTCGGTTCCGGCTCAGATCATGGACCAAAAGAGTCCATTCCCATCGCCGAAACCTCGCCTTCCTTGTCTGCGGTAGCCGTAGGCGAGTCTTCGAGCCGTACGGATAGCGACAGCAGCGATGACGACAAGCTGAGACCCTACCAAAAGGAGGGGTTTCTCGTGCGGCCGACCGTAAAAATCTGTGGGCTCATGGGCGCGGAAGATGTGCGCATGTGCATCCGGCACGGTGCGGATATCGTGGGATTCGTCGTCGAATATCCGCACCCCGTTCCGTGGAATCTCACCGTGGAAACCGCAAAAGAGCTTATGGCGGTCGTCGAGGGACCGGCGAAAAGCTGTATCGTCACAGGCGGGCCGCCTGACAAGATACTTCGCATAGTCATGGAAACGAAGCCGGACTATATTCAACTACACTGCGGTGAAACCCTTGAAGACATCGCGTACCTTGTGCGTGAGTTGGAAAAGCACGGCGTGAAAATCATCAAAACCCTTTTCCCCAATACGCCGGACTTGGAAAAAACTGCGGCGGCTTTCTGTGCTGCAGGGGTAGACGCCCTGCTTTTTGATCCGCGTACGCCGGATAACGCCGTCCAGGGTGGTATGGCCGATCTCTCCGCTTTCGACAAGCTGCAACGCGCCGTAAGCTGTTCGGTCATCCTGGCCGGAGGAATATTCCCCGGGAATGCGGCGGAGGTTGTTCGTCAATCAAAAACTCAGGCTATTGATTTAATGACCGGTGTGGAAGTTTGCCCCGGCATTAAGGACGAAACCAAGGTTATCGCACTCTTTCAAGCGTTACAGTAAAAAACGACTGGGGCGTTATCAACGATCCTCACATATCGTCGCAGCGAAAAAAAACAGGAAAAAGCGATGTTTTTTTATGGCATCCTCTGGACGGAAAAAAAATAGTTCTTATCTATGCAAATGGAAACATAACCTGCCGTAGAGGCTGTTTCTAAATAACTCTTTTGTCCAAATAGCTGCGTCACCCGGCCCTTTTTTCGACCGTCGAGTACCGTAAGAGTACACTCCCTTCGCAAAAAGGGCCGGGTTCCTTGCTCTTGGAGCAAAATATTTTTTTTGGAAACAGCCCCTAGCAATGAAGCCGGGCGTGGGGCACTGACTGTGAGCGCCGTGAGCCCCCGGCAGCTTCGGCGGGATCGTATTTTGTTGATCTGTGAGGAGGAGTATTTTTATGGGCAAAATTATCGGCATTGATCTTGGCACGACAAACTGTTGCGTCTATGTGATGGACGGCAAAGAGGCCAAGTGCATTACCAACCCCGAAGGCGGGCGCACAACCCCGTCCATCGTGGCTTTTACCGACAAGGAACGCCTTGTCGGCGACATTGCCAAGCGCCAGGCAGTGACCAACCCGGAGCGCACGGTTTTCGGCATCAAGCGCCTCATAGGCAGAAAGGCTGACACCAAGGAAATCCAGGAATGGAAAAAGCACAGCCCCTATAAAATCGTCCCGGATAAAAACGGCGACGCGGCTGTTGAAATTGAAGGCCGCGCCTACACCGCCCCCGAAGTTTCGGCCATGATTCTGGGCAAGCTCAAGGCCGATGCGGAAGCCTATCTCGGTGAAAGCGTGACCCAAGCGGTAATCACCGTACCGGCCTACTTCAACGACTCACAGCGTCAGGCCACCAAAGACGCGGGCCGTATTGCCGGTCTTGACGTTAAACGCATCATCAACGAGCCCACCGCAGCCTCTCTTGCCTACGGCTCGGACCGCAAGGTCAATGAAAAGATCGCCGTGTTCGACCTTGGCGGCGGAACCTTTGATATTTCTATTCTGGAAGTGGGAGACGGCGTCGTGGAAGTGCGCGCCACCAACGGCGACACCTTCCTCGGCGGTGAAGATTTTGACCAGCGGGTCATCAACTGGTTGGTGGAGGAATTCAGAAAGGAAACCGGCGTTGATCTGTCCAAGGATCGACTGGCTTTGCAGCGTTTGAAGGAAGGTGCTGAAAAAGCCAAGAAGGACCTCTCCACCGCGATGGAGTCCGAGATCAACCTGCCCTTTATCACCGCTGATCAGACCGGTCCCAAGCACCTCTTAATGAAGTTATCCAGGGCCAAGCTGGAATCCCTGGTGGCTGATCTGGTGCAGAGAACCGTGGAGCCCTGCAAAAAGGCCCTTGCCGACGCAGGGATAGCGGCCAAGGAAATTAATGAAGTCGTGCTGGTGGGCGGCATGACCCGTATGCCGCTGGTGCAAAAGACCGTGCAGGACTTCTTCGGCAAGGAACCCAACCGGTCCGTGAACCCGGACGAAGTGGTGGCTATGGGCGCGGCCATTCAGGGCGGCATCCTGGCCGGTGATGTGAAGGATGTGCTCCTGCTCGACGTGACCCCGCTCTCCCTGGGTATTGAAACTCTGGGCGGCGTCATGACCAGGCTCATTGACCGAAACACCACCATTCCTACCCGCAAAAGCCAGGTGTTCACCACGGCCGCGGACAATCAGCCCTCGGTGTCCATCCACGTGCTGCAGGGTGAACGGAACATGGCCTCGGACAACATGACCCTCGGCCGTTTTGAACTGACCGGTATTCCGCCCGCGCCACGCGGCCTGCCGCAGGTTGAGGTGTCTTTCGACATCGACGCCAACGGCATCGTGAACGTGTCGGCCAAAGATCTCGGCACGGGCAAGGAACAGACCATCCAGATCACGGCCTCCTCGGGTCTGTCCGAAGCGGAAATTCAGCGCCTGATCAAGGAAGCTGAGTCCCACGCCGATGACGACAAGAAAAAGCTGGAACTGATAGAAGTGCGCAACCATGCCGACTCGCTGATCTATGCCACGGAGAAATCCCTGTCTGATCTGGGCGACAAGGTGGACGCAAGTCTGAAGTCTGATATAGAAAGTAAAGCCTCCGCTCTCAAATCCGCGATGGAGGGCGATAATGTCGAAGCCATCAAGTCGGCCATGGAAAGCCTCTCCAAGGCTTCCCATAAACTGGCCGAACAACTCTACGCGCAAAAGTCCCAGGAAGGCGGGGCCGCTCATGCAGGAGCGGATGCCGGAGCCGGGGCCGCAGGAGCCAAAAAGGATGACGACGACGTTGTGGACGCGGATTTCACTGAAGTGAAGTAAGTAACACCAGTAAAACGTCGGCAGCGTTCTCTGCCGAAAAACAGCCCCGCCCTGTTGTTACAGGGCGGGGCTGTAATTTTAGAGGCAGAACTTCTGAGGGGACTCTGTCCCCTTGCGGGGAGGTTTGGAGGGGCAGAGCCCCTCCAATCCAACAAAAAAATCTTGATGCTCCTTCTTGACTCCTTTTTTCATGCTCAGACCGATGCCTTCGAAGAGTTCGAAAATGGCGAAGCCGTACCACATGGTATAGAGGACGTAGAAGATGAGGAACCCTGCCACCAGGGGGATGTTGTCCATCACGCGCATGGGGGTGATGCCGAAGAAGTTGTAGCTCGGCTCAATGGCCTTGCTGAGTACTGTGGCCACGGCGGATGCTTCATCCACTTGATCGGCGCGCTGCATGGGCTTGATCATGGCAGTGAGCAGATGCCACCAGGTCTTCATGACCGCGCGGCCGTCCAGGCCGCCGCGACGGGCCGATATTTCCCCGGGGTTGTTGTGGTAAAGGGAAAAAGAGTCCGCCAGCACACTCTGGAGCAGGGGATAAAGCTCACCCTTGATGATCAGGCTGTTGCCGGAGGCCGTGGCCTCAAAGTTATGTGCCTTGAGCAGGATGAGCGCGGTTTCCAGTATGTTCAGTTCTCTGCTGACCCCTGTCGTGTCCATGAATGTGCCTGTGACTGTATTAAAGGGCACTGTCAGGTCCACGCTCTTGCCTTCGGTCCGGTCCCTGGTGGACCTGTTGATGCTGCCCCTGGCCTGCATGGTGGGGTCGAGGAAGAGAGAGGAGCCCTTGGACAGGGTGTTGAACAGGTGGTCGGCGAAGACCAGCCCGTTGGTATTTTTTCCGCCTTCTTCCTGAGCGGGGAACACCGGCGTGAAGAAGAGCACCAAAACAACGCTAAACGAGATCAGGAGCAGAAGCCCGCGTGTAAAGGCTTTTCCGTTACGTATCAGCATATCAGGCCTCCGCTCTCAGTTTTCCTATGTTTAACAGGAACTTACTTATGACCCAAGCCCCGAAGATGACCACCACTACCCAGAAGATAATGCCGCCCACAAATTCGATGGCGTGCACCACGTCCTTGGACATATGAAGGTATTCCAGTTCCACCAGCTTCTTGGGCAGGGTGGTGACGCGGTTGATAAATCCGGCCAGGATGGCGACGGCGTAGAAGCCGCGGATGTGGATGCCCTTGACCACCTTGGTGGTCAGCGCGCCGATCTGGATGCCGAGCAGGGAGCCGAGCAGCATGCCCATAGCCAGGGTGTAGAAAACATAGCCGCTGGCCACGTAGCTGGAGGACGCGTATCCGGCGGTGAAGATAATT
>Ga0123353_10013312_pt1 | contig 11776 bp, 5 predicted proteins | sample TergutLab28metaG_3_FD_92763 | JGI IMG/M metagenome (GOLD analysis project Ga0123353, IMG submission 92763) | Labiotermes labralis P3 segment gut microbial communities from Petit-Saut dam, French Guiana - Lab288 P3 | ecosystem: Host-associated > Arthropoda: Insects > Digestive system > Gut ... | reverse complement strand
CTTCAGGCTGAATATGAAGGAGTATATACAATACTATGCAATAAAATGGATGTCCATTTTATGGCATTGTATTATATATACTCCTTCATATTCAGCCTGGAAATGACTTTTAAGCCGAAACATGTTTCAGTAAATTATTTAAAATAATATTTCATTAAAGTTGCACTAGACTGTATTTATTATTACTTTATTTATTACATTATAACACAACAGGGATTCCATGCTGAAAATTAAACAACAAGAAATGAACTCTGAGTTTGATTTGCCAATAATATATGACGTCATATTGATATTATACATGTAGTTTATAGAGTCCCGATGCTGCTTGTTAATGTTATCAATTGTATAGCTTCCTCAACACAAATAAGTAAAATTAAGTTTATACACACAGCATTGAAAGGAAACGATCTAACGATACCTGATGTTACTCTGGGTAAATGATCAAATTGATGCACTTGTGCATCAAGTTGGTCATTTACCCAGAGTTGTACCAAGATGCACGGTCAGCAAAACATAAAATACCTGATGTTGTGTACAGCAGTTTCGGATTACCACTCACCTACATAGTCATACAGGAACTTAAGATTTATTTGTGATGATAGAAATCTTTTACGGTGCCTGACAATGGTACCATCCGTTTAAAGTTAGGGATTCACAAACCGTGTTGTGTGGGAGAGAGAGAAAAAAATTACACTAACTCTCTCTGAAAATATAAACTTTCTGTCATGAACTGTTGCACTAAAATGAATGAAATCGGAATCATCAACTTTCTTTGGTAGATTCTGACAAATATAGTTTATAATGAATGGTTTTGTAAGAAATGTGGAATTTTAATGGGCCTTTTTACCCTTGCATCCAAGTACTGGTGTAATCATTATATCAACTTTTCGTCTGTTCTCTCACGAAATCCACAATTTCAGTCCAATTTCATCAAGCCCCTTTGTATGAACACGGTACATTCTGTTGTGGATCTCAAACACGCACTTCGACGCAGATCTTCTTAGTGTTACCCGAACGGACTCTTCTTGAAGTATACGTGGTATTTGTATATAAAAAGACAGGTAATATACGTATAACGTAACATTGAGGCGAGTTCGTGCAAACATTGTTGCTGTGGAAAAGCGATAAGTATTATGTATCCTGAGTATGAGTTTGTAGCCTTAGGTATTCAGCACGCAATGTGCATGTGCCATATTGTCATCTGTGAATTTCCCGGCTGTATAGTATTTTTCCACATATCTCATAAACGGCACGATTTGCGAAAAAGAAAAAGGTATTGAAAATGTGTGTTTTGATTTTCTCTACAAATTTTGTCTGAAACATTTCTTATTCTAGGAAGAAATAAGCGAGATATGATCAAAATTGTAAAATGGCCTCCCCGCAAAGTACCCGTTATTCTTGTTCGATTTTAAATAAAACTTGAATTTTCTTTACAAGTTTTCGAAATATACTCAAATACCAAATTTTACAAAAATCCGTCCAGTGGAAACTGAATTTTTCCATGCGGAAAGACGGACAGAGATGACGAAGCTGATAGTCGCTTTTCGCAATTTTGAGAACGCGCCCAAAAGCCATTGAAGAATTAGTTATTTGTGCAAAGCTGGGTTATAACATTTTATAACATTTTATAACATTTTATTCCAAGACCTATTTTTTTTTACCAATATCTTTGGAGAAAATTGTCTGTAATCTAATCAATGCCGTTTTCTCCCCCTGTGGAGTATGCTGACATTTAAATAGGAAATATTATATATATATATATATATATATATATATATATATATATATCTTTTTTTCCATAATATGCTACTTTGTTAAGCAGACTTTACCCTAACCTATTTTCAGTTTATGTGCTAAAAGCGATTTTCATAAAATTAGATGTTTACCTAACGTACCAGTTACCTACACGGTGAATGTGACTCGTGTTAATCATAATCACTGGAGGTCACATGATCAACTGCAACAGCAGGTAACTTCTGTTCCTGGATACATTTGCAAGGTAAGGGCTTCGGTTGTGTTTAATTGATCTCCACACCATGAAGACGTGTGGGGGGGATCGCGGTATAGCTCACGCATTTTGATATCGGTACATGCAAGGAAGTGAGACGTGAGTTTCACGCTTCGTACGCATTACCGCGTTATCCCCGGCATAGAGACCACGATGAGTCTGGATGATGCCCCCAGAGATGGTGTCGATGCTTTTATATGAGAAAAATTTTTTGTTCGTGAGAGGAATCGCACTTAAATTTGTCGTTGTCCGAGCACATTGCTAGTCACGATGCCGCATGAGCTATCTCGGCTCCGGATATACTGGCAAACCAACAGCATATCTCGTAATTCGTTTCAAAAACGCGAAATGCTGTATTTAACTAAGCCACTTTACACCGTACAGGGTTTCTCTCTCACGGCAGGGTTTTCTGTTTTTAACCTTCATCGCCCTTCTGATAGGAAACTTTATTTTCCTCGATTCGTTAGGCATTAATTCTGTTTTACATAGGCGTTTACGTGTTTTTTTTGTCCTGTTTGGTGTTTTATCAACTACCGCGAAAGAATTAAATTGTTGTTAAAGGAAGATGAGAACAAGTTTTTCTTAACTCCGATAAGGATTGTTTGAATCTGATGACGAAATGTGCGCTACCATAAAGGTGAGTGCTTAGTAGATAATTGAATGATTACAGACTGCTATTGAATTTCCTGTATTGTACAAATAGTTAAATGTATTAATCCTGCGCTTATTTAGCTTAGGGAATGCAGGTTTAACTAAAACCGTTTTTTCGTCCAGCAGCGCAGGGAGTTTTCAAACAGCAAGAGCAGCATCGCTTGTGCCCACCCCTTCCCAACATCCATCGTAGTCCCCATACATCTATTCTCTCCTTCATGGCTCCCCTAACCTTTATTTTTCTTCCCTCTTCTCAGTCTCCATACATAATCCCATCTCACCCCATTGGTTCAATATTGAAAGAGAAGCCATTGGAAAAAATGCAAAAAGAAAAACCGGAAAAGAAGGAGAAAAGGGTGTGTGAGACAGATGGGGAAGTACAAGAGAGGGAATTCTACACAAACCTGCTGGTGGGACCGCGGTTGGAACTAAACGTATGGCTGAAATGTGCTGTAAATCGGGTAAGAGAAATGGTTACGTGTCTGAATTCTTTACTCTTGCAGCGGTCTAGATTGTGAATTATTTAATTAACCCTTTATGTACCACAATTCTGTCAATAAGAATTGTACTTCAGAGCAAAAATGACTTATGTTCCTGTTCAAAATCTAGAGAGGCGGTTGCACTCTCTACTTCCTCGAGCTGGCCTCTAATCCTTTGTACTTTTAAGTTACAGGACCTACTAATTGTTCTAATAGAACGTCATTTAGGTCACAGTTTAATTAATACTTCTGTTTCGAGTCGCTTTATTTGGTAATTAAATTATCTGTATCCATAACTACGTGTACTTGACGGTTTACCTGCTTTCTGGAAATATAACCATGTATTTTGAATACGGGTTTGTGTGTCACTGAAATATGATATGCCAGGAGGAAGTCGTATATTTCTAAAATTGGGAAACTCCAAAATATTTCACTACGGTCATATAACTTTCGTTTGATATTTTAATTCTCAACCAACAAATGCACTTACATAAAATTTCACATTAAAACACTTAAAATCGCTCCGAAATGTTTCGATCCTTAGATCATCCTCAGGGAGCTGCGTTGTTCCTTGCTAAAGTCATTTTAAAAACAATCACAAAATAATTCCTTTATGTTAACAGGGTGTTGTGGCAGCATATCGTGTTGTGTAAGAGTACGTTGTTGAGAATGCGTCTGGCGCATTCTCAACAACGTACATTCACACAACACGATTAACTAATTAAACGATTTGATATTCAGATAACTGTGAATCGTGATATATTCTTATAATAAAAGACAACGAGATACACATTTTCTCAAATTTATTTCATAAAGTACTCTACATGTTTCGGACAGGTCAACTGTTCGTCATCAGGACTATCTCAACACTGTACACACGCAATAGGTATTTGTCATGCTGGGACTGAAAGTTCCAACCTGAACACGCTGGCAGATAGCCACAATAACTAGCATGACAAATACGGTTTGCGTGTTTAGAGTGTTGAGATAATCCCGATGTGCATCAAGTTGGTTAATTACTAAGATAAATATACTGAGATGCACGGTCAGCAAAACATCAAAAGATAAAATGTGTTGTGATTTTCTCTACAACTTTGTCTGAAACATTTCTCAATCTAAGAAGAACTGAGACAGATGATGAAAAATGTATATTGGTCCTCATGTAAAGTAACTGTTTATACTTGTCACTTTGTAATGACACTTGATTTTTCTCGACAGATTTTCCAAAAATATTCAAATATTAAATTTCTTAAAAATACGTGCAGTGGGGACGTTGTACCAAGCGGATGGACGGACCGACGGAGGGAGAGACATGACGAACCTAATAATACATTTTCGTAATTTTGCGAACGCGCCTAAAAACTGACTGCTTTTAGGTCATAGTATAAAAATGGTAGGCTGCGTGAGTTTGTACCGATAGCGCGTGGTAGGTAATTTCAATGAGTGCAACTAACCCCTAACATTTTTGGAATTGTTCTCCTTTTTCATTATATATTGAAATGTTTTTAGAATGGATAATAAAGAAAATAAAATTAAGGTGGATGTGGTATTCATAAAGTATTATCCAGTATAATGGTTCTGACACTGAAAATGTGAATAGCTGAAAATCTGCAAAGTTTTTTACCAGCCCAGGAGAAGGAATTTATTATTATTATTATTATTATTAGAAGACGTGTATCATAAAATGAATACTATATTTTAGTTAAAGCTGAACAAGTGTTCGTAATTTCTCTTAAATAAAATCGTTAGTATTTAATTTATGCTACGTTTGTAACAAAAACCTTTCGGTAAGTCAGTAAACGAAATTTTTATGTGGAAATTCAAATATTTTTGTGCCTTCAGTATAAAAAATCTGCGAAATCTGGTACATTATAGCTCTGATATTCTGCAGGCGAAACTCTACTGAATCATTCTAGGTTTAAGATTTGGCTCAGCAGAATGATGGTTTATTTTAACTTATTGGTTTATTGGAAGTCAAAATGTTGCTCTTTTGGACTAGTCGACACTGATTGGTTTCAGGTACCTCTCCAAATAATAAGCTTACTGCTCGAAGCAAACCGCAGTGATCTAAATTAATTATTAGTAGGAGGGCGAATTTATAAAGAATTTGCTAATTAACGAAGCAGTGAACGTAGCTAGGTAAATGAAAGCATATTTCTTTTCTTGGCCGGATGTGTGTTAATTCTTTTGCAGCAGCAGTGAGCATTTTCAGGCTTCTCATTTTTCCCGAAGGGTAGTTCAAAATAAATCAACTCCCTCACTATGCTCTCATGCTCTCCCGACGCTATGTGGCGAATATTTCGCACTGTCAGCAGCATTAATTTTGTGCTTTCATATTAAAATTTGTATAGTGACAAGAAGAACGAAGCGAGAAATCTGGACCCATATATATGAGCAAGTATTACAAAAGAACGCTTTAAGTATTCTTTTTGTTTCTCTCATTACCCGACCCTTATTCTTTTCCGTAGTTACGGTGTGTTTTACTAGTTTATTTCTTCGTTGTTACACAGTTCACTATCTCCATTCCCTTTTGTTTTTGAAGTTTCATTTCATTTTCTTTTTGTGTCTTAGCTTATATTCTCACACCAGTAGGAAATTTGCTATGATTTATCGTGTAATTTCCTTACGAAGCGTTCACCCTTTTTGCCCCCTTTTCTTAGCTTACACACGTAACTTAGAACGGATTATATCTTTGTTTTTCTCTTTTCCTTTTATATCCAAGTATAAATTTTGCGTAATGCTGTATTATAAGTATCTGAAAATGAAAACCATAAAAATTGTTTATTCCCTATGTTTTTGTTTCAATCTTGGAAAGGATATGAATTCGTTACCAGGGTCCAAGACGCAGCCACACTGTAAATATTATACAAGAAAAGAAAATTTTCGTATAAAAATATTAGAAAATGCTCTGTAAACTTTGTATTGATAAGATATTTTGGAAACACACAAACCTGTAATTGTTACCAAAGATATTACATAGAGATACTTTCAGAGGCGTAATATTCATATTTGGAAGTGTATAGAAGAAAACCAGCTAGACGCAACTGAATGGTTTATTGCACTTATAATCTGCTCAACATGTTTCGGACACTTATATGCCCACCATCAGGAGCTCGAGACTATACTTGCTATGCTTCCCTCATCCCGGACGCATAGCAAGTATAGTCTCGAGCTTCTGATGATGGGCATATAAGTGTCCGAAACATGTTGAGCAGATTATAAGTGCAATAAACCATTCAGTTGCGTCTAGTTGGTTTTCTTCTATACGCATATACAACGATGCACGAAAAAACATACATCAATTTCATTTTTACGACGGTGCATAATAACCACTGCCACCGGGCGACAGCCCACTTGCAGTTAGATGTTATTATTATTATTATTATTATTATAGCACCATTTTAATGGCACACAAAATAATTAATCATTTTCGTTAAATGTTAATTACAAAGTCGTTCGTTTGCTAACCAAGCATTGAATTGTTTTAGAGTTATCTGGGATAAGGCGGCAGACGTTTCACAGTTTATATAGAACACTATATATGAACCAACAGTACGGATACTGGATATTGATATTCACAGTTTCCTTTGCAGTATAAGCTTTGCCAATTTAGCGAAGATTTTTTTTCCAAGCTGCTGTGTTTGCAGTATGAACAAATAAAACAAAAGTGCCTAGCCTTTTTGTATTTACTGGCTACACTGCAATTCATGTTGCTCATATTTACATTCTCTTGTGCCAGCCTTACTGTAAGTCCACGAGTCAGTTGTGCTGTAACATTATAACACTGACCTACACCAAAATAAATCGCTTCCTAACAATAGAACTGTCACGATCTTTATAAATGTGTTTTATTGACCAATCACATCCTTTAGTTCTCACAAAGTTCAGCTGCTTTGATCTTCGTCCTTCTGAATTCTGAGTAGTCTTCGAAACATGAATGACCATGTACCTAGGTCAGCTACTTATTTTTTAAACTCTCATAAAACGTCCCGGGCTGTAGAGGTATTTTTATTACTGTAAGGGTTTTTTTATGCTTTGGATATTTATGGCTTGAAGTACAATTCATTTTTATTGAGGTAGGGTCAGTTAACAGTATAGTCCTTTAAAATTTATGATATGTTTCATAGTTCTAATCTGTGGTATATTGGAAGTTATGTCTGCTCTTCAATGGGCAACCCATGAGGCCGAATGTATTTATACTTCTAAATGTAATATACTTTGTACATGAGAAACAAAGGCCGATATATGTGCCATGTCTGTAGATTAAGCATAAAGAATCAAGTACCTTATGTTCATTTATTATATGGATTCATTACTCAAGTTCTGGTTTACGTATTTGCTGTTTTAGTCATAACTGTTATAAAATTAAAAATTGTAAACTAGAATTGGATTTTAGTCGCTCATAATAAAATACATTAAATCAGGAAGTGAACACGGGACCGTAACAATACACACTTTTCATTTCTTCACTTATGAGTTAAGGCATTAATGTATTAACACTTTTTCTGACACAATATTTGCTCTCTCTGATTTACGTGCATTTCATGGACTTTTTCTATCGTAAAAATGTAATCAATACAGGTACTAATCTAACTAAATGTACCGCATCTTTTGTTTGAATGGAAGCATCACGATGTGCTTGTAACGTAACATAATACTAAATAGTGTACGTCAGCACAATCACTTTATTACTCAATGTAATTACAAGGCTACATGTTTCGACTATAGATTAGTCTCTAAGGGCGTGACGTGTCACGCCCTTAGAGACAAAAGGTTTAATTTGATGTATTCCATGGATGTAAACACGATGGAATCCTAAAGTGTGCATAGCAACTTGTGACACAATTGACAAAATAGGTCTGTGGATGACTAATCTATAGTCGAAACATGTAGCCTTATAATTACCTTGAGTAATAAAGTGACTGTGCTGCCGTACACCATTTAATATTATATTACCGCATCTTGCTGATGCCGTTTTCATGTTCAGTTTAAAGTCTGCGTTTTAAAGATCGACACTTTTTTAATTACGAAGACCGCTTGGATCTCTCTCTCTCTCTCTCTCTCTCTTTCTCTCTTTTTTTGACGCAACCAAGAGTTTCCGCATTTGGTGATCCACCGTCGTGTCACCGCAGGCTATACGTTAAGTGAAATGAAAAATGCGTGTTATTTTCAAATAGACACAGTTGAGGAGCTGTACTAGAGGCCTCGTGTGCCACCGTGCTGTTTGTTTTGCTGCTTTCAGAAAGGCAGAAAATCATACTCTGGTCAGTGTTTCCTACGCAGAATCGTCTCTTCAGATTCCAAAGGGTGGAATCACGGGATCATACACAGAGATGTCCAGAATTCTAAAAACACCCCTTTCAAAAAAAAAGGCAATGCGCAATTATATGACGTATGTGTTGTTGTATCAGATCTGTTTAATTCTTTGATAATTTTAGAAACCTTTGTTTCGAAACGCATTATGAAGCAATTTATATCAATTTAATTACATATATAACGTCGCTCTTAAATATTATTTAATAAATTGATATTAATGTATTCACCAGACCGACACTGCTCTTGAACGAGGAGTAATGAAAGCCTACATATTACTTCTTCTTTTTAGTTCTTATTCTGGAGAGTTGTAGACAACGGGTAGCGTGCATGGCAAAAGGAACGTACCATGAGGTCAAGAAAACAGGGTGTCAGTGTCTGTGAATTACAGCTTTATTTTCTCTGTAAAGTTTTCCAGTTTGCTTTGTTAGGAGTTATATATCTATTTTTTTTCTCTCAACCCTGTCATTCCCCTCCCACCCCCCACCCTCTGAGTAACATTACTTCCCACCCTACGACACCAGTTTTAGGCTATATTTCCTTCAAGACAAGCGTTCTTGGCCTCTCCTAAAGAAATGTTCCTTTTTAGGGACTTTGGCCATGTTACCGACAATTTTTCGCGAACTTTCCTCTCTAGGAGCAGAGGTGTATTGGGCAGAATGAGATATATACACTGCGGGTCAACTGATGGTGGCTAAGGCTTATCCGATCCCATACGTCACGTCCCCTGTCACTAATGAAGTCTTTAGTTAACCTCTCAACGTTTGGACTTCTTTATATTTTTTTGTCTGGTTTCTCTTTCCCTATATTGCACCGAAGATACATGGTACTCCCTGGTTCTCGCCATTACGCTCTTTTGCGCCTAATTGGGTTCCGCATTAATTAACTCGCCTTATACACCAAGACGGAGAGTGGCTATAATTCTTCTGCTGGCAACTTAAGAAACAGCAGTACTTCCCGGCAGCAGGATGTCACATTGGTCATCCGACCATGATGTGTGTTTTGAGCCGTCAGTTTTTCGTCCGAAGAGTTGACTAAGTAAGAAATTTGGTATGGCAGACAGATCAGGCCCGAACGTCCTGAAATATTGTGAGATCCCACATACTGATAGTTATAAAATAGACTAAGAATACCATATTAAATCCTGGGGCGGGGTATTTTTTCAAAAGCTACAGGTGATAGATATATGAGATTCCTTGTTTTCAGGCATATGATATTGAGCACATTGTTAATTAATTTTCACCGGAGCTTCATGCTTCCAACTCCAGGGCTAACCGTACAGAATAACTGCCGCAATAGAGACATCTAAATAGCCTGTTTGAGTATCGTTACGAAGGAAGGTGGACTGGATTGGTCACATCTGGCGTAGGAAGTGCTGATAAAACTCATTATTGGAGAAAAGATGCAAGGGACGGGAAGACGAAAAAGAAGATGTAAGCAGCTGCTGCATGACCTTAAGGAAACAATAATTTGAAACAGAACTCGCTGTGGAAGAGGCTGTGAGCCTTTCGTAAGACATACTGTGTGATGATGAGTGTCAGAATGTCCACAACAATGACAAAGATAAAAAAAAAAAGTTATGTGGAAGTGTTCAGGAATAAATGAGCCCAATGAATAAATCCAAATATATTACAAAGCTTCTTTAAAATAACAATGCTTCTGCAACATTGGCAGACATTTGTTCTCAGGCGTCGAACAAAACGCTTAGGAGATATCAAGCAAGACAAAAAATGTACGTATGACGTAATATTGAGGCGCGTTCTTGGAACCATAGTTGCAGTGGAAAAGCATAATTTTTGCAAATTCTGACAGTGGGTGTTTTTAATCTTGATATCCAGCAAACAATGCGCATGCGCCATATTGTCATGTGGCCTACCCGGCTCTACTGTATTTTTCCACATTATCTCACAAACGGCGCGATTTTCGAAAAAAAAAATATTGGAAATAAAATGCGTGTGTTGATTTTCTGTAGAACTTTTTATCATTTCTCAATGAAAAAAAAACGGAGCGAGATAAGATCAAAAACATAAAATCGTCGCACTTAAAAAACCCCCGTTTTTCTCGTCAGATTTTAATGAAACTTGGATTTTCTTGACAGATTTTCCCAAACAATACCCCAACATCAACTTCTATGAGGACAGACGGTCGGAAAGACAGACGTGACGAGGCTAATAGTCGCTTTTCGGACTATTACGAACGCACCTAAAAAGCCTGTTAGCCTGTGCGGCTTGTCAACTACCGTAGAACTGTACAGAAATCTCATTTTAATGGTGGCTTGGAGTTTGTAAGAATACGAGGCGGACCTAAATTAAGTACTGCTGCAACGTTGTTAAATAAGGAGGAATGATAGAGCCTGAGCACCCAATGACCATATGAATGATGCAGAAGTACATTTATCTGTGTGGGAGCACAAAATAATGTCTTTTATTACTTCCTACAGGTCTCTCAATGTGAGGAATGGAGAGTGAAAGGAATAAAGAAATCCGGTTTCCTTCGAAGTGACGTGGGTTTGGAAGGCCGTCTGCAATATGTCACGGACTATTGCCACTCTGTGAGTCTCATACTTACTTACTTAAACATAAAGAATTTCATTGCTGGAATATAACTTTGTGGAACAGCAAACTGCTCTAGTGTCACCAAGCGGTCTTCAATCATTCTTTTGACATGAATCGTTTTGAAATTCATTTTTCAGTTGGACGTACAGTCATACTGCGCTGCATTCAGCAACGACATGGCCGCTGTTTAAAAAACTATTTTCATTATCGCTGTTCGCCGAATGCTGTCTCCGAACTCAAATTCGTATATATCTTTAACGCTTGTGCTTCTCCTACTACTTTCCGAATTCTGATCAGTGTGATGTCGAAACATCGAGATAAATTACATCTTTATATTTATGAGATGGTAAAATTTCGAACATGGGCTATATATATATATATATATATACACACACACACACACACACACGAGGGAGAATCAAAAATAAAGAAAAAATATATATAATTACTTTAATAGAAGTAACTGTGAGCAATTTTACATATCATTTTTCTACATAGTCCCCTTGCAACACAGTGCATTTGTTATATCGTTCAACTAGTTTCTGTATTCCTGCGGAGAAGAAGCTTTTCGGCTGCTCTTGTCGTCTTGTGTGCGCGATGTTGATGGCCGACCAGAACGACCTTCATCAGTAACACGTGTTCGACCCGATTTAAACCTTTCCACCTACTCATAAACCTTTCGTTGAATCATGGTGCTCTGTCCATACTGAGCCAACATACGACGGTGAATTTCCACAGGTTTCGCTCCTTCTGCCCAAACAAACCGCACT
>Ga0123353_10013310_pt1 | contig 11777 bp, 9 predicted proteins | sample TergutLab28metaG_3_FD_92763 | JGI IMG/M metagenome (GOLD analysis project Ga0123353, IMG submission 92763) | Labiotermes labralis P3 segment gut microbial communities from Petit-Saut dam, French Guiana - Lab288 P3 | ecosystem: Host-associated > Arthropoda: Insects > Digestive system > Gut ... | reverse complement strand
TCGGACCTCAACAAGCACGCGATTATTGGGCGGGCGGATGGCGAGGCCAGGGGCATCCTGGAGAACCTGGCCAAGCTGCAGGCCTACTGCGCGGAAAACATAAAGCCCGGCGTGAACATGGCCGAGCTGGGCGAGGCGGCCTGCGACTGGTACAGCGAAAACGTATCGGACGGCATGGCGTATCTGATGGGGCACAGCATCGGCCTGCAGGTGGAGGACATGCACCTGTTCGGCTCCATCGGCGGGGCGGACATGGCCTTTGAGGAGAACATGGTGTTCGAGATCGAGGCCTGGGAGAGCTACGGGGACACCCAGCTGGGGGTGGAGGACCTCTATGTGGTGACGAAGGACGGCTGCGAAAAGCTTTCCTCCCTCACGCCGGAGATTCACGAGATCAACTAAATCATAACAGGAGGCAGGCAAACCATGGAACGAAAACTGCTGACCTACTCAAAAACGGAGAGAAACACCTTCTATCTCGCCCTGATCGGCCAGAACATCTTTTATTCCATTATCTCCAGCGCGTTCGCCTATTTTCTCCAGTTCACGGTATTGATCCCCGCGGCGGCTGTGGGCACCCTGATGGCCGGCGCCAGGGCCTTCGACGCCTGCAACGACCCCCTCATGGGCGTGATCGTGGACCGGACGAACACGAAATACGGCAAATGCCGGCCATACCTGATGGTTACGCCGGTGCTGTGCCTGATAACGACCATCCTGTGCTTCTGGGCCCCCTTCGGCGTCTATACCCAGTCGAATTCAACCGGCATGGTCATCGCCTGGGCCGCGTTTACGTACTTGTTATGGGGTGTGGCTTATACCATAGGCGACATCCCCCTTTGGGGCATCACCGCCCTGATCACCGAAAATGACGAGCACCGCAACAAGATCCTGGCCACCGGCAGGATCCTGTGCGGCATCGGCTTCGCCGTGGGCTTCGTCGTGCAGCCCCTGGCCCTGCTGCTTTCCGGCTCCGTGGGCGGGGAGCTCAACGCCTTCTTCCTCATCGCGGTGGCCTGTTCCATTCTCGGCGCCATATTGTTTCAGTTCTTCGGCTTCGCCGCGAGGGAAAAAATCAAGCCCACGGAAAAGCCCGCGAAGATCAGCGAGAACCTCAAGATCATGTGGAGCAACAAGCCCTTCCGGCAGATCCTGATTTCCGGGATTCTGGGCAGCCCCAAGGCCCTTATCATGATCGCCCTGTTCCCCTTGTTTTCCTATTATTTCGCCGCCAAGGATTTCGGCAGCGTCATCATGTATCTGGCGCTGATCGGCGCGGGCCTGTTTGCGGGGCAGTATGTCGCCATCGCCATGACGCCAAAGTTCCTCAAGCATATTTCGAAGCGGAAGCTTTACAACTATTCCAACTTGATTGCCGTGATACCCTGCATCGTAGTGTTTTTGCTTTATCTCAGCGACCCGATGGGATTGACCAAGTGGTATTACGTGATTTCGCTGGCCGTCTGCTTCGCCTTTGCGGGCTTCGGCGCGGGGGTTCCCATGGTCATGCAGTCCGTTATGATCGCCGACTGCGTGGATTATCAGGAATACCAGACGGGGCTGCGGCCGGACGGCGTGTCTTTCTCCGGCCAATCCTTTATCGCGAAAATGCAGGCCGCCATCGCAACCTTCATCAGCGGCCTGGCCTACGCCTATGTGGGGTTTTCGGATACGGCCATCGAAAGGGTCAACGCCTTTATCGAAGCGGGCGGCATCCCGCGCCTGGAGCCCGAGTTCCAATCCTATATGATGATCCTGTTCTTCCTGGTGAGCGTGCCGGTGGCCGTCGGCCACTTCCTCAGCGTGATCCCCACCTGGAAATACGCCCTGGACACAGACGAGCACAAGAAGATCCTGGAGGAGCTCAACCAGAGGCGGCACGAAAGGGACGAGGCTGGCGCGGGCGAAACCGGGTGAGCAGGCGAGAGGAGCATATCTATGAGGCAGGACGCCGCGTCCGCGCTGAAGGAATATGAGGTCGTCACGATCGGCCGCACGAAGCAGCTGGAGGCCCTGGCGGGAAATATCCCCGAGGATGAACAGGTGCTCTTCATTATGCCGACCAATATGACCATGACAGGCACCGAAAAAAAGGCCGGGACAAGAAGGACCATGGTCGGCGCCTTCGCGGTCACGGCGCAAAGGGTTTATTTCTATGACAGCATCGCCGATAGGGCATACAGCAATTGCCTGACCGATGTGCGGGCGGTGAGCACGCACGGCAACGGCTTTACCGCCACGTACATCAAAATCGACCTGCCGGATGCCTCGATAGATGTTTTGGTGAAGCCGAAAAAGGCGCTCACCGAAAAGCTTGTGCGGGCCCTTGAAGGCGCGGCTGCCGCACGGAAGGCTGTATCGCCCGGCGGGGCAATTCCGCGGCCGGGAGTTCAACAAGCCGCCGGCGCTTCCCTCCCCCCGAAAAAGGCGTCCGCCATGAGGCAGGACATCGAATCCGCGCTGAAGGAATACGGGGTCGTCACGGCTGGCCGCACGGAAGCGCTGGAAAGCCTGGCGGAAAAGATCCCCGCCGCGGAACAGGTGATCTATATCGCGCCCACCAAAGTAGTTTTTCAAAATGCCGAGAAGGAAACCGGCATGACCGGCGCCTTCGCGTTTACGGCGCAGAGACTTTACGTGTTTAACAGCGACGCCAATAAGGCCTATAGCGATTGCTTATCCAAAGCACAAAAGGTGAGCGTTGTCATCTCAAAAAAATCCGCAAACAGGTACCTCAAAATCGAGCTGCCGGAGCTTACGCTGGGCGTTTTGCTGGAACAGGGAAAAGAGCTCGCCCATAAGCTTTTGAAAGCCCTTGAAAAGGCGATGGTCGCGCGGGTGGCCGAGGTGGAAAGGCCCGTGCTTGTGGGGAAGCTCACGTTTCCGAAGTCGCAGGCGGTCTGCCCGCGGTGCGGGGCCGTTTTGCAGATTGAGCACGACCAGGCCGAGGCGGCCTGCGGCTGCGGCGCGTCCTTCAGCTCAGAAGAGGCGATTGCAGGCTACAAAGCCTTGCAGGAAAGCAAAGAGGATTTCGTGATCCAGGCGGGCGTGCTGATCAAATACAACGGCTCCGCCGCGAACGTGATTATCCCGCAGGGCGTGCGGGAAATCGGGGAGAGCGCATTTGGAAAAACAATGACCCTCGAACAGGTGATCCTGCCGGACGGCGTGAAAGCCATTGGCCCCAGCGCATTTAGCCGCTGCGAAAACCTGAAGAGGGTCAGCCTGCCGGAGGGCCTGGAGAGGATCGAGGTTTATGCGTTTTACGGCTGCTTCAATCTGGAAGAGATCAATATACCCGACAGTTTGCGGAGGATCGGCCCCGTCGCGTTCTATCCCGGCATCGCCGGATACGAATTTCATCAACCCTTCAAGCTCAAGGTGAAAATGAGCGAGCGGCAATGGGTCAGGTTTTTGTATGATTTCGAAGAAACGGAAGAAGGAAAGAGACGAATAACGCAATATGATATCCGCGGCGGAGTATTGGTGAAACACAACCGATCCCACGCGGCGGACAGAAACGCGGTAATCCCGGAGGGCGTGCGCGAGATCGCGGACGATGTGTTCATTGAAGGCATGGAGCCGGGGGATTACTGGATGGAGTCGCTGACGCTCCCGGAAGGCCTGCAAGCCATTGGAAAGCATGCGTTTGGACATTGCGAAGGCTTGAAGGAGCTCACAATCCCGAAAAGCGTGACGAAAATCGGCGTGTTTGCCTTTGGCCGCACAGGGATCACCGAAGTGACCGTACCGGGCGGCGTGGCTGTGATAGAAGTATCCGCTTTCAGCGGCTGCAAGGAACTGCGCAGCGTTGTAATTGAAGAAGGCGTGCAAAAGATAGAAGGCAATGCCTTTGGGAGCTGCGAAGCGCTCACGCATATAAGCATCCCTCCCAGCGTGACAGAAATTGACCCCACGGCGTTTTTGCTGAAAAAAGACGAATGGGTACATGAATCGGGAAAACTGAAAAATAAAACATGGACTATTGTAAATCCCGCGCTGACAAACGTCGAAATGAGCAAAGCGCAATGGGCAAAGTTCGGCGGCATCTTCCCCCATGCGGACAAGCCGGAGGAAAGACCCCTTGCGGATGTGCTGAAGTCATTGATAAAAAACAGCATCAAAATCGACGAAATCTATCGCTATGAGGGCGAGCCGCCGGTGGGAACCTCGAAAATCGGCGGAAAGCCCGACCTGCCGCCCGGCTTTGCGTGGTTCTACTATTTTGGCGACGGCCTGGATATCGTGGATGGCTACTATAGCAACGAAAGAGTGACCAAAAACCGCCCATTGGCTTTTCTTGCGCAGATCAACTGTGAGGAAGCAAGCGCGTTCGACAAAGATGCTTTGCTCCCCACAGAGGGTATGCTGTATTTCTTCTATGAGCTTGCAGCGGAAACCTGGGGGCACAACCCGGAGGATAAGGGCAGCGCAAGAGTCTATTACCATCCGGGAAGCATAGCGGAGCTTCAGAGAACCGACTTCCCTGCGGACTTGCTGGATGCCTGTAAAATCGATGAAACGCCAATCAAGTTTTCTTCACTGGATGAAGTGCCGGATTATTTTGAATTTTCGGATTGGCCCGCAAGCCAGGAAGCGCTGTGGCCCGACGAAGAGGGCGACGAATTTGAGATATATGATGAAGTGAAGGAAGAGGTTGTCGGCGATGAATATAATCCCAAAAAGCTGCTGGGCTATGCGGATGTAATACAGCACAGCATGCTGGACGACTGCGAAGCAATGGTCAACGGTATTCATTTTGATTACAGCACATGGCGTAAACTCCCGGAAGACGAAAAGCAGCGGCATCAGGAAAACCGCACCAAGTGGCAGCTGCTGCTTCAGTTGGATGAAATCAGTGCCGGCGATTTTGATTTCACCTGGGGCGACATGGGCAAAATTTATTTTTATATCAACAGAGACGACTTGGCGCGGCGGAGCTTTGACCGCTGCTGGCTGCATCTTCAGTGCTCCTGATACTGTTCCCCAATTAAAATCATTCTACCTCGAAAGCCCGCTAGCCGCTTCGCGGGTGCCCTGCACCACCCCCTCGCCTGCGGCGGTCCCCCAGGGGGGCCATCCTGACGATATCTTAAATAGTTGCTACGATGCCAGCCTCTACGAAGCCAAGTTGCGGCCTCGTCAGGATGGCCCCCTTGGGGGACCGCCGCAGGCGAGGGGGTGGTGCAGGGCACCCGCGAAGCGGTTAGAGCGCTTTCGTCTTGCAATCATTTTGGCTAAGAAATAGTATGAATTAACATCAAATGGAGGATCACCATGTCCAGACACAACCCCCTCATCATCACCGCGACCCCCAACATCTGCTGGCTCAAGCCGGACGTGCAATACCCCAGGACAACCCCGGAAATCATCGAGGAGGCCGTGCGCTGCCGCGAGGCAGGGGCCGCCGTGCTCCACACCCACGCCGAAAAGGATTGGTCCGGGGTCATCAACGGCGTCCGGGCCGCCAGCGATCTCGTCATCCAGAGCGGCATGTCCAGCATCCCCTTGCAGGAGCGCATCGAGCTGTTCGAGGAGAAGAGCGACTGCGTGTCCATCATCGCCAACCACCACGACGAGGACTTCGCGGAGGTCAACTGCGACTGCCTGCACACCCTGGACGAGTTGGTGGAATACTGCGGGGCCTGCAACCACTACGGCGTGAAGCCCGAATGGGAGATCTGGCACGCGGGCTCCATCTGGAACCTGGAGCGCCTGATCGAGCGCGGATTACTCACTCCTCCCTACATCACCACGCAGTTCTACGGCTGGCCCGGCGGCACCTGGAGCCCCCCCACCGTGGAGGAGTACCTCTACCGCAACCGCCTGATGCCCGCCAACTGCGCCGTGACGGTGAGCATCATGGGCAAGGAGCAGATGGACATCCTGGTGGCGGCGATCATCCACGGCCACAACGTGCGCGTGGGCACGGAGGACTACCCCTTCCTGCAAAACGGCCGCGAGGCCGCCTGCTGGGAGCTGGTAAAGCAGATTGCCGACATTTCGCGCTCCCTGGGGAGAGAGGTCGCCACGCCGACCCAGGCGAGGGATCTGCTGGGGCTGTAGTATGTCGCTCCGCGAAGCCATCCTCAGTCGGCCCGAGGCCGACAGCTCCTTCCACGGGAAGAAGCCTGGGGGATTGCAGCCGAAAATGCGTGATAGGGCGGCTCGCATGCCGCCCGCTATAGAGGGAAAACGTATGACACAGGACTTGACCATCGGCGACCTTATGATCGACTGCGCGGACGCCGGACGCGCCCGGGACTTTTGGGCCAGCCTCACCGGCTGGAAGAAGACCGCCGCGTTTGGCTGTCTTGCCCTCAAAACCGACGTCCTGACAATCCTCTTTGCGGAAACGGATATTCCCCATGCGCCGCCGGTTTGGCCGGAGGAGCCGGGCGCGCAGCAGAAGCAGTTTCACCTGGATTTGGCGGTGGATAACCTGCGCCGCGCCGTAAAGAAAGCCATCCGCCTGGGCGGGGCCAGACCCGCGAAGCAATACAACAATACCAGGGAGATCGTCACGATGCTCGACCCGGACGGCCATCCGTTCTGCTTGAGCCAAAAGTCAAAAAGAAAATCCAAAAAGCAATCCGAATTCGACCTGTATTATGAAAAGATGGGATGGGGGAAAATCCCGGACCTTTCCGTCATGGTTGACTGTCAGAAGACGGAAAGCCTCCGCGCATTCTACGCGCAGTTGACGGACTGGGACCAGGGGTTTCATCCCTCGACGGTGATCCCTGAAAGCAGGATGATCATCTGTTTCATGGAAGCGGACTTTGAGTACATCCCGCCCGTGTGGCCGGAAGAGCCCGGCAGGCAGCAAAAGCAGATGCACTTCAATTTTCAGGTGGACGATTTGCCCTGCGCCGTGGAGGAGGCCATCCGCCTCGGCGCGGTCAAAGCCGCCGCGCAATATGGCGGGGAGCAATTCGTCACGATGATCGACACGCAGGGGCATCCGTTTTGCCTGTGCAGGAGATAACCGCAGCCGAAAACACATAACTATATCAGGAGGAAACAGCATGACAGACAGAAAATGCGCAATCGTAACAGGGGCCTCGGTGGGCATCGGCCGGGCGGCGGCGTTGCAGTTCGCCAGGGAGGGCTACAACGTGGCCATCATCGCCAGGGGCGCGCTGATCCACAAGGTGGGCGACGAGGTGCGCGCCATCGGCGTGGAATGCATCGACTTCCAGGGCGACGTGGGCTGCGAGGCCGACGTGAAGGCCATGGTGGCCCAGGTGGAGGACACGTGGGGCCGCGTGGACGTGCTCAACTGCAACGCGGGCATCGTGGTGGTAAAGCCCCTGGAGGACACCACCTGGGAGGATTTCGTCAACGTGACCCATGTCAACGTGGGCGGGCACTTCCTCTTCATGAAATACGTCGTGCCCATCATGAAGCGGCAGATGAAGGGCGCCGTGGTCAACATGGGCTCGGTCTCGGGCCATGTGGGGCAGACGCAGCACGGGATCTACGGCTCCACCAAGGGCGCGATCATCGCCTTCACCCGCGCCATGGCCTGGGAGTTCGCCGACTACAACATCCGCGTCAATTCCGTGAGCCCCGGCTCCATCGATACCCCTATGCTGCGCAGCGACATCCAGCTGGAAAGCACCCGCACGGGCCTGCCCTTCGAGGAGGTCAAGGCGGAGCGCGAAAAGGAGCAGGCCTTCAACCGCTGGGCCGAGCCCGAGGAAGTCGCCGAGGTCATCTGCTTTTTGGCCAGCGACAAGGCCTCGTTCGTCACGGGCGCGGACTGGCTGGTGGACTGCGGCTGGGTAGCAAAGTAGGGGCAGGAATCAGGAGGGAGGGTCAGGGAATGCGTGATAGATTCTCTTTCCCCACGACGAGTGATACTCGCCGCCTAGAAGAACTGTGTTGATGGGCCCGAATACTATTCGGGCGCTGTTGTGTCAAGTCATTACTGAACTCCAAGCCGGAAAGTGCCGGAATACAATTCCGGCCCTGCGATGAACCCTTATAGGCGGCGAATAGCATTCGCCGTTGGATCAAAAGGAGGCATTAGGGTATGCGCAAGAAACATAAGAAGCTGCTGCTCATCATCCCGCTGTGCGTGTTAACGCTTTGCGCAGCCGCAGTCGCGCTTTATTTTACTGTCGGGGGAGGTGGCGGCATCGACCGCACGGACATGATGCAGGCGGAGGTATACAAAGATGCGGGCGGCGCGGTGCTGCCGTATCGCCTGTATGTGCCCAGCAACTACAGCGCGGCGGCGGCCGAATACCCCCTGGTGCTGTTCCTCCACGGCGCGGGCGAGCGCGGCGACAACAACCGCGCGCAGACGAAAAAGAACAGCGTTATGCAGACCCTGCTCAGCGAGGAAAACCTCGCGGCCTACTCCTGCGTCGTGATCGCGCCCCAGTGCCCCAAGGACCAGGGCTGGGATACGGAAACGCTGATGGGGCTCCTGGAGTACGCCGAAGCGGCCTGGCCGGTGGACACCGCGCGTATCTACATCACGGGGCTTTCTATGGGCGGCTACGGGACCTGGGACATGCTCGCGGCTTATCCGGACTATTTCGCCGCGGCGGTGCCCATTTGCGGCGGCGGCGACCCGGAGAGCGCGGCCCTGTTCAAGGACGTGCCCGTCTGGGCGTTCCATGGGGCGAAGGATACGGTCGTGGGGCCGGAGCGCTCCCGCGAAATGGTGCAGGCCCTGGAGGAAGCGGGCGCAAAGGATGTGCGGTACACGGAATACCCTGATGCAGCGCACGCGAGCTGGGAACCGGCCTACCGCGAGGCGGAACTGTTCCCTTGGATGTTCGCGCAAAGCAAGGCGCAGAGAGGAGCAACATAATGATCCCCATCATGCAGAAAATCATCGACGCAAAGGTTCCGATGAACCTCAATCCGCCTGCCATGCCGCAGGCCATCGCGCAATTTGACGAAAGCAAAAAGGTTCGCACCTATATTTCTTTCGTGCAGCCGAAACCCCTGCCGGATGACTACAAAGCGTTCCTTCAATATGCGAACGGCGGCACTCTGTTTACTGTGGGGCGCGCTGTGGGGCGCGCATTGGGGCCCAAGTTCTACGGGATTGGCAGTCCGCATGACAGCTGGTCGCTGGCGAAGCTGAATAGCGAGCGCTATGATAACCGCAACAATTCGCTGTACCTTGTGGGCTACGCGAGCTGGCATGACGATATCTGTGTCGACATGGAAAGCGGGAAATACGTGACGTGGAACGGAAATACGGAAAAGGTCGTCCGCAGCTGGGATTCCCTGCAGGACTACCTTGAGGAAGAACTCCAGATTTATCTGAAGCGGAAGGATCATATCAGCCCGACGATCCAGCGGTTTCTTGCCATCGACTACAACATGGGAGGGGACCCGCCTGCGGATGAGCAGGCCATCGCGAAGTTTGAGCAGAAACGCGGTGTCGTGATCCCCCCGAGCTATCGCGAGATGCTCCTGTTCGCCAACGGCTCCTGGTTTGCTGAATTTAACGGCCCGGAGCCGGAGTTCTATGGTTTGAAGGAACTGGGCAGCAAGGGATCCCCGGCCAACCGCGCGAAATACAATCTCCCCGATTCGCTGTTCCTTATTGGAGCGACGACGAAAGGATACGCGACCGACGAATTTGGCAGTCCTTCTCTTCTCTGCATCGATCTGAACACCCAGGAACTGGTGCAGTGGCAGCGCAAGCAGAAAAACGAATTCAAACGCTGGCCCTCTATAGATGCCTACCTGGATGAGGCATATGAATACTACATAAAAATGAAGAAGGATGCTGCGAAGGTGTTCGTCCCCCAGACAACATGCAGGATACAGGACATGCTTTCCAATCAGGAGGCTTGGTACATCCTGTTTGCAAATGAAGGAGAACTCGCGGGCCAGTGCATCCGTATCACTCGTGACGATACCTATGTGGCGGGGTATAGGAATACGAAATATGCCCATGAGCAAGTTGCTCCCGCTTCTTACGGGGACATGATCGCCAACCGCAATATCCATGTGCTCCGGAAAATCTCCATCGACGAATGGGGCATGCTTTATCACGCGATGAAAGCCTATTGCGGGATAGCGTTCACGAAATATTTGGATGTAAGCAACCGGTTTTTCAGTGCCCGTCCGGATGTGCCGTATGAGCTGTTATGGGTTCGATAGGAGGAGCAGGGCAAAACATCACGGCTATTTTTATTATGCAAGGAGAGAAGCAATGAAATCCGAAAGCATTCTCGTTACCGGGGCCAGCGGCTGCATCGGCGGCTGGGTGGTAAAAAACCTGGTGGAACAGGGGCGGCGGGTGGTCGCCTTCGACCTGTACCCCGAAAACCTGCAAAAGCTGCTGCTAATCATGCCGGCAGACGACCTTGCGAAAGTCGAGGTCGTGGCGGGCGACGTGGGCGATCTCGACGACGTGCGTAAAGCCTTCAAAAAGGCTTCGGCCTTCAAAAAGGCTTCGGCGTCCGGAGGCGGAGCGCTGAAGGTCATCCATCTGGCCGCGCTGCAGCTGCCGTTCTGCAAGGCCGACCCCGTGAAAGGCGCGCGGGTGAACGTGGTGGGCACGCAGAACATCTATCAGGCGGCGAAGGAGGCGGGGCTTTCCAAGGTGGTCTACGCCAGCTCCACCGCCGTCTACGGCAGTGCGGAGGAGTACCCCGGCGGGATGTTCGACCATTGGTCGCCGTTGCTTCCGAAGAGCTTCTACGGCGCGTATAAGCAGGACAACGAGGTCAGCGCGCAGGTCTGGTATGCCGACGAGGGCATCGCCAGCATCGGCATACGCCCCTTCGTGGTCTACGGCCCCCTGCGCGACCAGGGGATGACCTCCACCCCCACCTCGGCCATCAAGGCGGCGGTAAAGGGCGAGGCCTATGAGATCTCCTACGGCGGTCAGGCCGAGTTCCAGTACGCCGATGACACGGCGAAGGCCTTCATCGCGGCGGCGGACGCGGACGCGGCGGGGGCGCGGTGCTACAACCTGGGCGGCGGCACAGTCAGTATGGAGCGCATCGTCGCGGCCATCGAGGCCGCCTGCCCCCGGGCAAAGGGGAAGATCACGTTCAAGGATACGCCCCTGCCCTTCCCCCGCCACAACGACACCGGCGAGCTGGAAAAGGCCGTGGGCAAACTCCGCTGGACGCCCCTGGAGGAGGGCATCGCCCGCAGCGCGGCGTATTTTGCGCGCAGCAGGGAATACGGCTGCGCGTGAGCGCACATAAGAGGCGGATATGAAATCAGGGTCTTGCCGCGAGGTAAGGTCCTGAAAATTTATACTCACAAAAAGTTTGTATTTGCAAAAAGTTTGCATTTCGCCGCTAGCAGGGATTGTCCCCCGCATACACTGCATATAGGCAATCCAATTTAGAAAGGCGGAACACCCATGCTGCAACTGCTGCTGGAAATGATCTCGACGAAATTTTTGTTTTTTGCCCTGCACCTGAGCAATACCGGCTCCTTTCCCCCGCCGCTGAACGCCGCGGAGGAGCAGGCCTGCCTTACGGCCTGCTCCTGCGGCGACAAGGCTGCGCGCGATAAACTGGTAGAGCACAATCTGCGGCTGGTGGTGCATGTGATTAAGAACAGTTGCTACAAAATGCCAGACATTCACAAGGCCCGCCAATAGCGCAACATCTAGGCCGGACAAGCCTGTTTCCTGCGAGTATTGCGTATATCTTGTGACATAGCGAAAATGCCGCCCGTTCAGAGCAACGGGGCGGCTTTTTATTTTTGTTCATTTTTGAAAGGAGCGAATCAACATGTCAAACGCAAAGACCATCGCAATCTGCAACCAAAAAGGCGGC
>Ga0123353_10013309_pt1 | contig 11777 bp, 6 predicted proteins | sample TergutLab28metaG_3_FD_92763 | JGI IMG/M metagenome (GOLD analysis project Ga0123353, IMG submission 92763) | Labiotermes labralis P3 segment gut microbial communities from Petit-Saut dam, French Guiana - Lab288 P3 | ecosystem: Host-associated > Arthropoda: Insects > Digestive system > Gut ... | reverse complement strand
TATGAAACCAATAGGTGCTGGGAAACATCAGGTACACGGTTGTTTGCATGAACCATTTAGTCTTGCAATGATGGTGTGCGTACCCCATTATCCTGTAGGCATTTCCAGTATTACAGGTGATACAGAGGGAATAAGATTATTTCAGGAAACACCTGGCACAAATACCCATTTTCAGGGATACGCTTCATTTGGATATACTCGAGGTTATTTTAGCATCACTTGGGATGAGAATACTAAAATATTGAATTTTGAAAGGTTATTTTCTTTTTGAATAAACAAACAATTAATAACCAAATAAATTTTTAAATCATGAATATTATAAATAAATTATTTTTCTCTTTGCTTGCAGTATCTATACTGTTTGGATGCAAAGACAATGAAGTCAAACCACCAAATCCTCCGGTGGTGGTTGTGACCGGTATTCCTGCCGACGGGTTCATTTTTTTCTCTTCTGAAACGACCGCCAAAATGTTTGTCATTTTAAGCGATTCTCCGTGGGAAATCACCAAGGACGCTGAATGGATCGACGTGGAGCCCGCCACAGGCAATGCGGGTACAGTTACCGTCAATCTGAGCGTATCCATCAATGAGGGCGACGCCCGTAGCGGCGAGGTTACCATCACCGCAAACAGCGGCACAACGACAGAACCGGTCACATGGTCGGATAAATTTACGGTTAACCAACAGCGCAAAACTGCAACCAACCTGTATCTTTCGGAATTTGAAGAAGTAAGTATTGCAGGCGAATCTTATCTCAAAGGTGTCATCTCCTTTACCAGTGGCGATTTTGTAATTATCCATGGAATTGACGAATCAAAGATTGAAAATGCCTACAATCGCGACTTCTTCGACTACGATCCGGCAACAGGCGAACTTGTGTTTACCGGAGAAACCGGTGAATGGGAAGTATTTTATTCTGAAAATTTCAATCATTTTTGGATTATTAAGAAATGGGCTCCCAGTGTGCCAACCGATTATTGGTGGATTTTTGGCGGAGGGTTCAATAGCGCTTTCGAAAGCTTTACAGGGGGCGCATGGAGAGTGACTCCCGCAGACATCGGATTTATGAAACCAATAGGCGGTGGGAGACATCAGGTACACGGTTGGTTGAATGAAGCTTTTAGTCTGGCAATAATGGTGTGCGTTCCCTATTATCCTGTAGGTATTGAAAGTTTTACAGGAGATATAGAAGGAATGAGATTGTTTCAGGAAACGCCTGATACCAATACCCATTTTCAGGGGTACGCATTATATGGATATACTCCGGGTTATTTTCGCATCACTTGGGATGAAAATACTAAAATATTGAATCTTGAAAGGTTATTTTCTTTTGAATAAACAAAAAAGTCTTTAATCCGATCCCACAGGGGGCTGTCTGGAAAGCTTTTCGGACAGTCCCCAACGGGTGAGGTTCACTTGATGGATTATGGTGTATTTTTTTTAAACACTTTCAAATATATGTAGATAGTAATGAAGAAATCAATTGTTTTTACTTTATATATTTTTTTAGCAAGCGCTTTTTTTGCTTGTAAGGACAAAAAAATCGAAGAGATCACACCTTTTTTTGAAGTGGAGTTAGAAGAACTGACGTTAAATTTTAAATCAACGTCCGGTTTCAAGTTGATTAAAGTGAATACCAATCTTGAATTTACAGCGACCTCTTCGCAGTCATGGTGTATCGTCAAGGTCATCGACAAACCGTACAGTTATCTGGAAATTGTGGTTACTGCCAATGACGAGTATGATATCAGGACTGCCGAAATTGTTGTCGTCGCCGGAAAATTTACACCTGTCACCATCAGGGTTGAGCAGGAAACAGACCTCATTCCGATCATTTCGGTAAAAGTTACCAACCGGCAATCAGGTAATGTGTCCATCAACCATGTCGAAAAAGGAATATCCTTTAATATACCGGAAAATGAATCGAAAGTAGGCGTGAACGTTATCCTTACACTTGCAGATGGCGTTTCGATGGCGTCGCCCGCCACAGCGCAAGCCGATTATGACCTGACTAACTCCGTACAAATTGAATTGCTTGCACGAGGACGTCAACTGTTCTACACCATGCAAGCAGGCAACTACAAATCATTGATGAACAAATTTGTTACAGGTATATGGATACCGCCGCCATCGCACTTGGTGGGAACTGTTGATAATATTAGAATGCGGTTTAAAGAGGTAGCCGACGCCGGAATCAATTTTGTGTGGGGTAACTGTTTGGCGTATGGTTATGGCGATCGGAGTACAGAAACAATTCTCAACGTCTGTAGTGAATTGGGATTGATGTTTCTAATGGCATTAGATATCGACAGAAGCAACAGCGCCTTCAGCGCTGATGAACTTTCCAGATGCCTTAACATCGTGAACAGATTCAAAGACCATCCGGCAGTTGTCGGATTTAGCCTGATCGACGAACCGTCTGCGGTTATTTTTGACAGGTTAGCTATATTGCGCCGCGAGATAGATGCGGTACTGCCGGATGGAAAATACTCGATTGCGAATCTGTTCCCGCATCCTGCAGCGCCAGCGGTAATTGGTTCGCCAAATTACGAAACATACGTGGGCGATTATATGCGAAAGGTGCAACCGAAGGTACTGTCGTTTGACCATTACCCTTTGATGGAAGACCTCAGTGCAATCCATGACAGAAATTTTGTGTCGAATTTACTATTCATACGTAGCGCAGCCCTCAATCATAATGTTCCGTTTTGGGGCTTTATTCAAGCAATCGGCTATCAAATCCCAGAAGCAGGCTACTTCAGGAGAGAGCCTACAAAGGATGAATATCGTTGGTTGTGTAATGCACACATTGTGTTCGGCGCAAAAGGTTTTTCGTATTTTTTGTACGCGGCGACTGGTGCCGGCGTTAACCCAAATGGTTTTACAAACTCAATGCTTACCTGGACAGGCAACACTACTTATTTGTATGATTATGCGAAAGATATCAATCAGGAACTATCCGCTTTCACCAACGTTATCATGCCGTTTAAGCAAGATGGGTTTATTTTTACAAATATTGATAATCTGACATATAACTTATTCCCGTCTTTAGTGCGTCACACATCCTATGGTAATTTAGCCGGCATATCGGCGTCGCCCTCTGATAGCCGTATGATAAGCGGGTGTTTCGAGCATAACGGGCAACGGGCAGTATATCTGTTCAACTGGCTCAAAAACGCATCCACCACTGTGAGTTTGACATTTAACGCAGCAACGAATTATCAGCTGTGGGGTAAAGAGGGGCTTGAAAAAGAAGGCGCAGCATCGGGATTGAATGATATAGATTTTCTGCCGGGCGAAGCGAAATTTTTGATATTTGTGAATTGAGTAAATGTATGTAATAAATTTTTGCCATGAAATATGTTATTTTTAGAGTTACTGTCATTTTATTTTTATTTGCCCCAATGTTTCAGGCATGTGTACCGTACTTAGTTAAAGATGGGAAATCTGATTTCAAAATCGTGTTGTCCGATTCGCCTCAACTTGTGGAGCAAACCGCCGCAAAAGAGTTGAAAATCTATCTCGATGAAATCACCAAAAGCAATTGGATAATTGCATCGGAAAAAGATGTTTCGGAAGATGTTCCGCAAATTCTCATCGGAAATTCTTTGCGTGCGAACAAATTTTTTCCTGAAATCGACCCGGAAAAAATTCCTTACGACGGAATTGAAATCCATCTGAAAAAAAATAAACTCCTCTTAACGGGTCATGGGCAGCGAGGAGTTTTGTATGCGGTGAACACGTTTCTTGAAGATGTACTCGGTGTCCGTTGGTGGACTTCGACAGAGCAAACGATTCCTACTTACGCGACTTTCAAGTTGAAACCGTTTCATATTTCCTACGCCCCGAAACTGATTTATCGGCAATCGTATTACGGAGACGCATTAGGAAATCCGGTTTTCGCTGTGCGGATGAAATGTAATGGAAGTAGAATTTCTCCGGAATACGGAGATCATCATCGCTTTACATATTTCGTACACTCGTTTTTTCCGTTGATACCGCCGGAAAAATACTTTGCAGATCACCCGGAATGGTTCAGTGAAATTGACGGCGTACGGAGGCATGAAGGCGCGCAACTCTGCCTTACGAACGATGAAATGCGGAAAGAGTTGACGAAAAATGCGATGGAAGCTCTCCGCAATGACCCTGGTTCGAAATTCATTTCAATAAGCGCCAACGACTGGTTCGGATACTGTACCTGCAAAAAATGTAACAAAGTAGCCGAAGAAGAAGATTCACAATCCGGACCGCTGATACGGTTTGTCAACGCAGTTGCCGAGGAAATCGAAAAAGAATTTCCCGACGTATTCGTCGAAACGCTTGCTTATCGATATACCCGCAAGCCGCCAAAATTCGTCAAGCCGCGTCTTAACGTTCTCATCAGGTTTTGCACAATCGAATGTTCCTTTGTTCATCCGTTGACCGCCAAGCAAAACAAGTCGTTCTACGATGATATGAAGGGTTGGAGCAAAATCTCCCAACACCTTTTCATCTGGGATTATGTAACTAATTTTGCGTCGTACATGATGCCGCATCCCAATCTTCGTGTTCTTGCGCCTAACATCCGCTTTTTCGTCGAACATGGAGTTATTGGTCTGTTCGCGCAGGGTGATTCGAATTGTACGGTCGGCGATTTCGTTCGTTTGCGCAACTGGATCATCTCAAAGTTGATGTGGGATCCTTCGCTCGACTATAATGAATTGGTTCGGGAATTTCTTGTCGGATATTACGGAAAAAAGGCAACGCCATTTCTTTTGGAATATTTTGACACGCTTATAAATAAGGCGGAGTCGTCAGAGGCGCATATCGGCTGTTATCAGTACAATACATACGATTGGCTCGATTACGAAACTCTTTGCAAAGCAACCGAAATCTTTGATAGAGCGATTGCCGCCGCAGAACAGGAGAGTGGCGGGGATTCAGAGTTTGTTCAGCGTTTACGTCGGGAACAGTTGCCACTGAAATATGTTTGGCTCAAAGAATACTTCAAATTCAAGCGCTACGCTGAAATGAAAGGAGAAAAGTTCTTGGGTCCTGAAGACCCCATTGAGGTGTGTAAGAAATTCTTCACGATTTGCGAAAAATATAAAGTAAGCGCTCATCGTGAATTAGACACGCCTCAAAAGTTCGCTGACTTCAAGGAGAACATGTTTAGCCGGTTCGAAAAACCGGCTCTCATTCCGGAAGAATTCCAGAATCTCGATCATAACACGTGGATAGATGTTCAGGAATATGATTTTCAGACTATTTTTTGGATGACCTCTACATCATTCGTTGACGATCCGGCTGCATCCAACGACCGATCCATAAGGATGCCGGGAGATCATAACTATTGGGCTGCTGTTACGATTCCTCTTCCTATCGTCGATCCGTTTTTTGAGGACTTCGGAGATGATACGAAATTCAAAATCGTTGCTTACGTCCGTTGCGACGCAACCGTAAATGATGGACTTGCTATGACTTTCGGCGTTTCCGATCAAAGAGAAAACAAAGTTTTTGAAAACAAGGTTGTTACGCAAAATAATATCGGCGTTTCCGAAATTGCTGGATTGGAGTATAAAAAAATAGAACTTGAACCGATCCTGTTAAGTCGATCGATGTACATTTGGTTTGCACCGCCAAACCGCGAAAAAGTTCAGGCGATTTATATTGATCGGGCGCTTATTATAAAGGAGAAAATCAAATAAAAATCAATAATATCGTAAAATTTAAACAGATGAAATGGTATATAACAGTTTTTCTTTTTGTTTTTTGTCCGCTTATGAGTATGGGGCAGGAAATCATCAATATGGGTAACAAGAGAGAAATTTTTGTGGACGATTATCTCATTGACAAACTTGATAATCTGAGATTGCAAATACACCACCCACGCGACGAGGGTCCGGTTTTGTATTTTGACAAACCATGGGAAGGCTCTTTTAGCACATACACCACGATAATCAAGGATGGCGACCAGTTCCGCGCGTATTACCGTGGTTTGCGGATACCGATAGATGGCGATCCAAGCGAGGTAACCTGTTATGCACGATCACGTGACGGCATCGTGTGGGAAAAGCCAAATCTTGGTCTGTATGAGATAGATGGCACGTATGACAATAATGTGGTTCTGGCTCATGCCTCTCCGGTGCCGCATAATTTTAGCCCTTTTCTGGATACCAATCCCAATGCCTTGGCTGAAGAAAGATACAAGGGCGTGGGAGGTCTCCATCACAGCGGACTTTTCGCCTACGTATCTGCCGACGGTTTAATCTGGAAAAAGAAACAGGAGGCACCGGTGCAGCAAGGCTGGTTAGATACACAGAACGTTGTGTTCTGGTCGGAACACGAACAGTTATATGTGTGTTATTCACGCGGCTTGACCAAAGGATGGGAACCTGGTACGATACGTATCGTCAACCGCGCTACCTCTCCCGATTTCATCAACTGGACGCCTTTTGTTGATATGACTTTCGGCGACACGCCGGTGGAACATTTGTATACCAATCAAACCAGCTCTTATTTCCGGGCGCCGCATATATATATCGCTATTGGCGCGCGTTTTTTTCCGAGTAAACGGATAATGACGGCAGAACAAGCGGAAAGGCTGAATTTTGAACCGCGCTATTTCAGTGATTGTTCGGATGTCTTTTTGATGTCTACGCGCGGCGACATGAAATTTACCCGCACCTTTATGGAATCGTTCATACGTCCCGGTATAGGACTGAACAACTGGGGTTCGCGCACCAATTATCCGGCTTTGAACGTGTTGCAGACCGGGACCGCCGAAATGTCGGTGTATGTAAATCAGGATTATGCGCAGCCTACAGCTCATTTGCGCAGATATTCGCTTCGATTGGACGGATTCGCTTCGATTGCCGCTCCCTACAAAGGCGGCGAAGCACTCACCAAACTTTTCACTTTCAGCGGCAACGAATTGGAAATCAATTTCTCGACTTCAGCGGCAGGCGAAATCAGATTCGAGATTCAGGATGAAAACGGGAAACCAATACCCGGCTTTACGCTGGAAGATTCGCCGACGATCATCGGAAACGAAATAGCGCGGGTCGTTCAATGGACAGGCAACAGGAATCTGAACGAACTGAACGGCAAGCCGGTGCGCCTGCGCATGGTGATGAAGGACGCCGATTTGTATTCCATAAGGTTTAAATAATTAATATATTAACCCAAAAATCAAATGAAAGTTTTCATAAAAATATTTTTCATATTGCTGATAGCGGCAGGAATAAACTCCATTATCGTTTCATGTTCCGAAAAACCACAGACCGACGAGCCATCTTCGAATTTCATCACGGGAGTTTATATCCCTGTTGTGATCGAATTTGCTACCAACAGCGAATATATCATCTCTGGGAATGGTTTCAAACAGGGCGACAAGCTATTTTTCGAGGAGGACAATCATCAGATCGAGGCGACGGTGGTAGCGGTTTCGGAAAGTTCTATCACCATCATCATGCCTGCTTCGCTTGAAGAAGGTAAGCAGTACAGGATAGTCGTTTATCGCGGCAATAACAGCCAAACCATTGGCACGATCCGCGTAAGAATTATAATTATCATCAACCTCGTCATTCCCGAAGAGATGAATGTTTTCCGCGGCGAAGAAATCACTATTTTCGGTTCCGGTTTTACGACGGACGACAGAATCGTCTTTGAGCAAAATATTGAAATTGTTGCCGAAACGAAAAGTTTTTCGACAACGGGTATTACGATTGTCATCCCGCAAGAGGTCGAAAAAGGAAAGGTAACGATAAAACTGAAGCGCGCAAACAAAATCCACCATCTGGGCGAATCACGACTCGTTCTCAACAATTTTAACATGCCTTACAAACCCGGCGCAACCATCATGGGTAAGGTATATTCGGGCGGACGCGGTTTGTCGGGCGTGAGTGTTTCCGACGGCGATCTGATCACGCAGACCGACGAAAATGGACACTATTGGCTGTACTCCTTAAAGCGAAACAGATTAGTGTTTGTCATTCTTCCGTCGGGCTTCGAAGCCCCGCTGTCGGAAGGTACGTCTCAGTTTTGGGCGCGCTGTACGCAATCTGCATCGGTAACTGAACAAATAGACTTCGAACTGTCGCCAAAAGATAACGACAAGCATACAGTAGTTGTTTTTACCGACTGTCACCTTGCGAATCGCAACTCACCGCTTGACTATATACAGTTTCGCGACGGGATCATCAATGAGTTAAAAGCCGTATACAACAACGTAAATGATGTGATCGGCTTGAATCTGGGCGATCTGTCGTGGGATTTATACTGGTATGATAACCGTTTCGCGTTGCCGGAAGCAAAGAAAGAGTTAGCCGCGCTTAATTTCCCCGTATTTTCGGCAATGGGCAACCACGACAACGATCCATACCGTGTCGGAGATTTCAACGGCGAACAGCCGTGGCGAAATACCATGGGACCGGTATACTACTCCATGAATATCGGAAAAGTCCATTATATCATGCTCGACAATATTATATGGACCAATACCGGAGCGTCGCAGGGAGTTGTCGGTTTGCGCACTTATTCTACAGGGATAGACAGTCACCAGATTGAGTGGCTGAAAAGGAATCTGGCATTGGTTGACGCGAACACGCCGATCATCATCGGATTTCATGTACCCGTTATTGCGTACACCGGCGTGAGCGGCGGAAATTATGTAAAAGGCAGTCTTGATGCGGGAATGAGCGCCGTGATGACCGAACTCAGAAAGTTCAATACGGTACACATCGTTACCGGACACACGCACAACAGCCGCAACATTACCATTGACTATCAACAGGGGGCATACGAAAGACGGGAGCACAATATTGCCGCTGCAAGCGCTACTTGGTGGTGGACCAACCAGAATACCCTGCCAAACAGAATCAATATAGCGCCTGATGGCACGCCCGCCGGTTACAAGATATTCGAAATTGACGGTAAGAACATTCAATGGTATTACAAGGCGGTAGGACAATCCCGTGAGCGGCAGTTCATTGCTTTTGACATGAACGAGGTGAAGAAATACTGGACGACCAACCCAACTGCCCTTGCGGCATTCGCTTATTCCGACTTTGCTGCGCGTGCAAATGATTACAACAGCATTGGCGCCAACGAAGTGCTGATCAATGTCTGGGCGTTTGAACAGGATTTTTGGAAAATAAAAGTCATGGAAGGTGCTACTGAACTTGCCATAGACCCTGTTTGGATAAAATGTCCGCTACATACCATTTCGTATGATATTCCGCGGCGGGCGGCGGGCAGCGTACCGACTGCATCTTTCGTTTCGACGAATGTACCTCACATGTATCGCGTCAAAACTTCGTCGGCTACTTCAACAATCGAAATAACGGTGGAAGACCGATTCGGAAATGTATTCACCAACACCATGACAAGACCGAAGCCGCTGACAACGGTAATTCAATAATGTAAATTTTAACCTTAAATATTTTTAAATCAAATTTTTTTAATCCTAATTTTTAATCTAATAAATAAATATTTATGAAATCATTTTTTAAGAGTAGCGGCATTTTTGTTTTCGCAGCGCTCACAAGCATGTTTGTATTATCGTCATGTGGCGATAAAGAAGATGAAGCTTACCTGGATGTAAGCGACGATTTGGTTACACTGTCTCCTGCGGGTGGCAGTATCTCCATTACAGTGGAAACCAATACCGCCGACTGGACTTATTCGTTGGCTAATGGCGATTGGATTTCCACTGAAAAGAAGGCACAGGGAATCGTATTGACCGCTTCAGCCAATGCCCTCAGCTCCGGCGCCCGAATAGCTACCCTGACGATCACATCGTCAAAGGCAGGCATTACCCGAACGGTTGCTATCAACCAGCCGTCATCGTACTCCCCTTATCTGGTGGTGACGACCCCGTCACCTGTGGCATTTGCAGCAGAAGGCGAGGAAAAACTTGTAGCGGTTGATACCAATGTGGAAGATTGGACTTTCAACCTGACAGGTGGCGATGGCTGGCTGACCGGATTAAAAACAGCCGAAGGCGTAAAATTGACAGCCCCGATCAATGACCTGCCCGTAGGCAGCCGTACAGCAACGCTCACCATAGCTTCGGAAGCAGCAGGAGTTGAGGCTTCTGTTGTACTGAATCAAAGTTCCTGTTTTGTTGCAAGCCTGGTTTTGTCTGTCGAATCGCCGATACCACTTGCTGCTGCTGGCGGTGAACTGACCATTGTTGTTAATTCAAATGTACCTGACTGGACTGTTGGCAGTAACCATCTATGGCTTGTAGTGGAACGAACAGGTTCAAATGTTAAGATAAGCGCAGAAATGAATATTACCATAGCCTTGCGCACAGCAGTATTATCATTTTCTTCCGTTGCCTTCCCTGATGTCAACAAAAATATACAAGTGGAACAAGATCGGATTATCTTTGAATTACTCAGCTCATGGATGCTACCTGCTAAGACCTTCACCGGCGGTGTTGCCAATGACGGCACGGCAAATTTAAATGAGGACGAATGGTGGGTTAAATCAGACGACGGAAACTCCATTCTCAGGGGTTTCAGAGCCGGAATAACGAGCAACGCCCAGAAGACCATGTCATATACGACATCTAATCCTGCCGACGGAGACAGATTATTGCTCTACGGTATGGCTAAAGATGATTTTTGGCAGATGGAAATTCCCACAACAGGGTTCGCTGCCGGAAGTGTCCTGAAAATAGAAGGAGAGATGCAGTCTTCGGCAACGGGACCGCGCGACTTTCTGATCCAGTATTCGACTGACCAAACTGCGTGGACGCCCATAAATCCGAAAACCAACAGTGAAATAACCTATACGGTACGGATGGGCAGCGCTGTGAAAACCCCCATATCGGAAACATTTACCATCGTAAATGCCATACCGAATGGAATGCTTTATATCCGCCTGCTGATATCAAGCCAAGTTTCCGCCGATGGCACCGGCGACCTCACAGTAGGTATCGGAGGCTCTTGCCGTGTTTGCCGCCCAAACTATACCAGCGAAGCGAACAAAATACCCATCATGAAAGTATCCAAATTTTAAAACAATAATTGACTGGTCGGAAATCATTTAGGTTTTCGACCAGATTTTTTCCAATTAAATGTAATATCATGAACAAAAATCAAATTAATCAATCATTTGATCGGCGGAATTTTATAAAAACTGCCGGTATAGGAGTAGGAGCAGGAATACTTGGTATGCAGTATTCGTGCAAAAGTAGTGCGAAATCAGCGGTTGTGCCGCCCGAACCAGTAGCGCCACTTACGTTGCCTGCTATTGAAGGATTTGAAGATACCGGAAAAGCATCAGCCACTCAGAAAATATGGACTCCGGTTTCGGATCGCAAAATTCGTTTTGGTTTGGTCGGATACGGCGTTTGCAGGTTTTCTGAACATTTTGGTTTTCAGCATCATCCGAATATTGAGGTGGTGGCAGTGAGCGATCTGATTCCCGAACGTTGCGCCCAATTAGCCAAAGCGGTAAATTGCAGCAAGACATACCCGTCATTGGAAGAGATGGTGAAAGACCCCAGCATTGAAGCCATATTTTTAGGTACCGATGCTCCGAGTCATGCACAGCACAGCATAAACGTATTAAACCACGGTAAACACGTCGCCTGTGCTGTTCCTGCTGTATGGGGTTCTTTGGAAGACGCCGAAAAGTTGTATGAGACGGTCAAAAGAACAGGCCTCAAGTACATGATGTTTGAGACCTCAGCGTTCCATGACGATGTTCATGCCGCACGACAAATATACAATGCCGGAGGTTTCGGCAATCTGATTTATTGCGAAGGAGAATATTATCACTACTTC
>Ga0123353_10013308_pt1 | contig 11778 bp, 4 predicted proteins | sample TergutLab28metaG_3_FD_92763 | JGI IMG/M metagenome (GOLD analysis project Ga0123353, IMG submission 92763) | Labiotermes labralis P3 segment gut microbial communities from Petit-Saut dam, French Guiana - Lab288 P3 | ecosystem: Host-associated > Arthropoda: Insects > Digestive system > Gut ... | reverse complement strand
GTATACCATCCAATGACTGACCGTCTAATCGCACAAAAAAGAATTTTGTAGTCGTCTGGCTCACTCAGCATTAGGTATAAGATTTGCGTGTGTGTATTGTGGTCTGCGTTGGTACCACTCTTGAACCCAGCGGCGGTTCTTTCCGTTAATTAAACACAGTGCTAAAGCAATGGCCACACAAGCCACATCAATACCACTCAACACGTTTTTTCTCATCCTGACCCACGAGCAAAATAAAATACTGCACAATAATATTGCGTCGTCTAGGGAGAAACATATTGCGCAATATTAATTAAAGGCAATAAAAGTGATCGTCTAGGGGCCGCTTTACAATTTGTCTTCCACATTGCTTCAATAAATCGCTAAACAATCGTCCGAGTACTGAAAAATGGACGGCAAGCGCCGTCACTTTAACTACCAGCGTTATCAGGCACTACAACGAAGTTCGATGCCCACTCGTCGGCAATATCCACCTTAGTACTCAGTCCATAGACACTTTCATGACGACTAGACGGTTGCGGTTAATTGAACGAACAAGGCTTCTTCATCCTGAAAATGAGGACTGAATAACGCAACTGTGAAAGCCACATGCGCAGGGCAGAAGAAAGCAGTAAAAAAAACACTGCTGTTGGTCGAACTGAGATCGAACAGCGGGTGGCGGTGAAGCTCCAGAGGCACAGAAGGATGGTTCAGAAAGTGATGCAACCCAGATCACCGGTCTCACTGCCGATGTGGACGTCAATTAAAAAAAAAACGCACACACGCTTTAAAACTATACCAGTAATTTGATAATGTTTTCTCCGTTCTCGCCAATACCAGCGGCCGCTCGCCTGCTGGGATTGCGGGTTCGAATCCCGCCGGGGGCATGGATGCCCGTCTCTTGTGAGTGTTGTGTGTTATCAGGTAGAGTTTTCTGCGTCAAGCTGATCTCTCGTCCAGAGGAGAACCACCGAGTGCGGTGTGTCTGTGTGTGATCTCGAAACTTCAACAATGACGAGGCCTACGCCCCCCTCGGGCTGTCGAGCCATAAAAGGAGTCCATTCTCTCTACTGATTAAACGTGTTCCGTTGCAAGCCTAACGCTGAGAAGCTGCTGACTGATATGCTAGTTTGTAGGTACGCACAGCGATGCACTTGGAGTCTCCGTTAATCTGGGAGGTGGCGCCGCGTACTGAGTGATTGATGACCGACGTTGCAAGACAAATAGTAGTCTCTCGAGATGGACCCTTGAAGATGTTTGTGGATTTAACGCGCTAGAAGTCGTTCCTATGCAGGGAACGAAGGCATATATGGGGAGGAGAGGTAGAGCTCCACTCATTCAAACCTCTGCACTAGAGGCAGATGACTAGTAGCTTCAAGCTCCAGCCCCTTCTTCCCTGGAGAAAGAGGCCCGGTACCCATTAAATATGAGGCTGTTGGTCGACAGCCAGTTTGTAGGCTTCGAAGACGAGTAAAATTCATCGCTTCGCGGGGAACCGAGCACCAGATCTCCAGCCCCCAGCCTAGTCAACATAACCCATATACCATTCCGGATCCACAGGAAGGGGAAAGGGGGAGTCTGTATGGACGCTTGGGAGAAGAGATGAATTTCTTGGCCCTATGAATTTCTTGGCCCTGCTGGGAAATCATCCGCCCAGCCCGCAGAATAGTCACTATACAGCCAGTCCGGCTTGTATTGTATCACACTACAACTGCCACAAGCAAACCTGTTGTTCTGTGCGTGAAACTTTGTCCCTCGTTCTGAAAGTAAAAACAGGGCGAAGGAGTTTGAGAAGAGAATCTTGAAGAGCAATGTTGGGCCTAAAATGGGAAATAAAGGACGGTAAAAATTAAACATACAGAGTTTCACATCTGTAGTTCTGAAAATATTATTATAGAGTCCAGTGGCGGGTTAATGTGAAAACTGTAATGAATGCTACGGTTACAGAATGCAGCTAATTCTATAACCATCTGGGCGACTGTCAGTTTGTCAAAAGAGAATCATACTAGTGTAAGACATCCCGCTGTGATGCGTACATAAACGCGTGGTTAAAAGGGCCGTCAATTATAACTACATTTGGACAACATTTCTGTTGCTGAGGGAGCTATACGTTTCGGCTAATTCACATGCCATAATCAGGTAGAGGTTAATGTGTGTATGTATGTATATGTATATATATATATATATATATATATATATATATATACACACACACACACGAGAAGAATTTATGTGTATGTTATGAATTAAAATTACTAAGATCTCGGTCTTAAACTGTTCAAAAATGTTTAGGAATTATTCATCACCGCCTCAAGACCGACGACCTCTGATTCGTGCTTCCACTTCACCTTATTCCGCGCGCCATCGGTAAAAGCTCGAGCAACATTAAACTGCTTCACTGTAAATTGACACAGAAACCAACAGCACACCACCTCGGAACTTAGCTACAGTCAAAACGCTCCATGCAGGAGACGCATTCATCATAAACTGCCAGCTACTCAGCTAATAAGCGAATCCTCCGACTGCTAAGTACCGCACTGCTCACAACCATGTTATAATTCCTAATCACATTTCTCTCCCGTTCCTTGCATGCACAATGCCCAGTCCGGTCCACATCCATGGACATGAACATCCCTAAGGTGACTTATATTCGATACATAATCACACTAATCTGCATTTCGACTGTCATGTCATTGTGTGTCGTACTGCAGGCATGACCTATATATAATCAGAGTCACTACGCACTGACTATTGCAAGGCAATTATTAGTGCAGCAAATGTTGCCTTTATAAGGTCATTATTTACTAGCAACCTAACAAATATCGTGAATCTCAAGCAGTGTTTATCAATATTTATTTACCTCAGTATCATCACCATTATCCTTACAAAATATAAGTGTCAATATCGTAATATTATTACGAAGGTTTTGTTTGTTTTCGGTGCAACGGCCCCCAAGTGGGCCAGGGCCTCCTCATTCACGAGGTTTCTAGATCACACACACAACGACGCACCATACTCGGTACGACTCCTCTGGACGAGTGATCAGCTCGACGCAGAGACCTCTACCTGACAACACACAACACTCACAAGAGACAAACATCCATACCCCCGGTGGGATTCGAACCCAAATCTCAGAAGGCCAGCGACAGCAGACCTACGCCCTAGACCGCTACTGACGCAGTACGGCCCGTAATTACTTTCGCTTTGAGTATAAATCCTCGACATTTCTGTTACTTCCTCTCCCTTAGACCCAAATATTCTCCTCTGCAGTCTGTTCGCAAACAACCTCAATCTGTTTTATTAATGACGAGATATTAAGTTTCACATCCATAAAAATTTAAGGTTGAAATATGGCTATTAAGAAAATACGAAGTCTGTGTTGGACCCACCTTTGTCTTCATTTTGAGGTACCGGTAGATCTTGCATAAGGGACCTGGTGCTTTAGGCTTAGGCATTGTGTGATGGGCTAGACAAGCAGAACTCTCTTCGGATAACTTCTTTTGACACTCAGCAACACTACAGGAAGCTACACAATCGTGCTTCGGGAACGGAAAAAAAAAAGCCTGAACGTAAAGACGCAGAAACCTGCAGATTCTTCCGATATGATATGTTCGATGCAGTCAATTTATGAATTCACAAAATAGTTCCCGTTAAAGCTACAAAAACCTACAACGATGTAAATAAACCGCAATTTTAGAAAGTAATACTATAACCGGCAGGGGCCGAAATAAATCACAACAACGCTTTCAACAAGGTTCTTAAGTTATTTTCAACACAAGACAATTTTCATCGTCACATCGTTTCAGGCGTCCTTCCTTCCACTCACTGCAGCTCAACTGACATTATGTCGACAGAGGCTCGGCTGAAGACGGCTAACACCGACGGCTCACGTCTCTCACAAGGCACACTGCACTGGCCACACACTTGTCCCACTTTCCACTACACTCCCAGCATGCTGAAACACTTTATTCTAGCAGAGATGAGCTGTCAATTAACAACACCCCTGCCTCGCTGCATATCCACTAGACGGCCGCAGGGGGCGGGGCAGTACGGTCGGTTACATTGCACTACAAAATTATCGACTGAACTAGTCCCCTCCTACCTTCTAACCGAAATGAATCACACAGAAATAAGTTTTCGTCACTACAAGCTGTTTTGTTCCTATGCAAGTGAATTCATCAATTAGCCAATCACGGAAAAAGATTCCAGCAAAACTCTGTGACGTCATAAGAGAAAGCTAACTTTTGCAATGCTGGAAAGAATTTACAGTACTATAGGCATTAAATCATAGCAGCGGCGCATGCGTTACGGTATGAAACAAGTTTTAGGTTCATCGGCCGGTAGGGAAATCATTATACCAAGCAAACAGACAGACCTGTTTTGAATTAGGGACCCCTGTACAGTCCATCTAAAAATACCAGTCCTATTTGACTGTCCGCAGAATACAACCATCAGTTGGCTCACTCACCACGCCACTACTATGGAAATGCAGTCTTGCGACGACTGGGGCCCCGAATCTAAAGAAAACTACGGAAGACTATGATTCGAAACAGCCACACAGCACTGCATTATTCAAATGCTTACATACACTCCAAAATCCACCTTTTTACAATCGCCGGGCGGCGGACGATGTTGGATCCTTTTCAGGCGCGTTCGCAAAATTGCAAAAAGCGACTACTGTCTTCGTCATGTCTGTCTGTCTATCCATCCGCATGGATCTCGGGTCCCGATGGAAAGATTGTCATAAAATCTGACAACAGGTACTTTACATGAACATTTACGATAATACTTCGCTGAATTCTTCTTAGAATGAGAAACGTTTCACACAAAAGTTGTACAGAAAGTCAAAACACTCATTTTATGTTCAATAACTTTTTCCCGAAAGTCGTGCCGTTTATGAGACAATGTGGAAAAACATGGAAGAATCAGACGGGCCACATACGACAAAACGGCGCATGCGCTATGTGTGTTGGCTAACTACGGCTACAGACACTCGGAATATGAAATACTTATTGCTTTTCCATGGCAACAATGGCTTCGCGAAGGCTCCTCAGTGTGACGTTTATACGCAAATTGCCTGTCTTGTCTTCTGACCAGACATGCCTGAATAGCTCAGTAAGCCCACTGACAGCGACAACTTTCTCAACACCTACCCGAACAGATAACCTTCTTACCGAGTACCATCCTCCTTACACTAGGACACAATCACGTGTTCACGTCATGGTACATACAAAAAAACAACTATGAAAGAAGCTGTAAAAGTGGCATGCAGCACGCAAGGATAAATTACATATGTACTGCACATGCAACAAAATTCTGTTGAAAAATTTGGTCCATAGAGAAGGCCTAGGCGTAGGTTGGAGGACAATTTTAAAAGGAATTTGAGGAAACAGGACAGCAGAATATGAACCTGTTAACAAGGATCAGGATATCATTCAGTGGCGGCTCTTATGCTCTTCCATACACCGCAGCACTGAACGTTTCCCTACAATGCTGGGATGTAGCTCCTGTTCAGCGACAGCGTCCTTCTGTTATTCTGAAACTTAATTTCTGTAATATCGATAATCTGAACTGCACTTCTTGTTAAAAAGTTCATCACCAAATTGTCTCCATGCAAGTCCATCCACGAATACAAATAAAAAGAATTAAAAATCCCTACCCACTCAACCAACGACATACCTATAGAGTAAAATAGACTGGCTTGCTTGTCAAGTTACAAATGAATACCGCCCGCTTACAGTTCACGATAGAGTGATCGCAGTAAAGTTCACGGAAATGAAAAAAGTCACACCCAAACAGTAAATATAATACCGCAATTTACAGGTCACAGAGCAAGTACAATGGGTGACAGGAAGGCGCAATCAGTATAGTGACTAGGTTATGGGCTGGACGACCGTGGAATCGTGGATCGATTGCCGGCAGAGGTTACAGATGTCTTCCAAGCCTCCAAACCAAATCTGGGGCCCATACCGTCACCTGTTCAACGGCAACCGGGTAAAGGTGATACTGATCACTCACGTTCGTCTAGCACCGAGGTTACGAACGCGTGGAACCGCACCTCCAACCCCCCCCCCCTTCCAATCTTCATGGCGTGCCTCAGAACGACGTGATCTTAGGTGACATCGTCCGCTGTGTATTGCGACTAATTAAGGTGGTATATTAACCGACGAACACAACTGTGCGGATCTAATATTTTGGTCCTGTATCCAGTGCTACTACATGTTTCGGCTGTTTACATCAGCCATCATCAGGTAGGTGTCAGGTCACAAAAATAATACAAAGAGGAGAGAGGCCTCCCCTAATAAACAGTGGTGCGAAATCGTATAAAATAATAATAACTGTTATTCCGAAAATAGAATAATAACGTTAATACACTAATACAGGGTGGCAGTTACGTAATGCGTGAGGAGCGGCTGGTCCACTAGCAGTCCAGCTGTGGATCAGCCGCCCATCACGCAATACGTAACCCCCCCCCCCCCCCTGTATTACACAGTCCATTACGCAGTTCGTAGTTACACAAATTAACACAACTTGCATCTGACACCACTGTACCATACAAACTGGTGCCTGTGTACTGGATCGCGTACCGAAGATTCTCCCCCCCCCCCTTACTTATGTCCACAAGGAACTGAAGAACAAGCCGAAAACTAAGGAGTTTTTGTTCAACACTTAATAAGCTCAGAGGCGACATTCTGATCTATCTATATACTACGTTTGATACTGCATCGATGTGCACAGATTGCTAATTGCCACTGCACAGTTTATACATTTTATTCATCTTTTATCTTGTTTTTTTTATCTTATCTTTTTTTCAGGCTCGGTAGCTCAGTTGGTATAGCAACTGGCTACGGGCTGGACGGTCCGGGGATCGAATCCCGGTGGGGGCGAGATTTTCCGCACCTGTCCAGACCGACCCTGGGGCCCACCCAGACTCCTGTACAATGGGTACCAGGTCTTTCCTGGGGGTACAGGCGGCCGGGACGTGGAGCTGACCCCCACCCTCATCTAGTGCCGAGGTCCTAGAAAGAGTAGAGCTATACCTCTACTCATCCTAAGGGCATTCGTGGCCTATAAAAAGGGTGAACCCTACCTACATTGCAGTATTATATTTAATTCGATATACTGGATTATACCACAGAAGTCTCTAATACAGTTTTAATATTATTATCCCTTTTTTGGAATAACGGTTATTACTATTTGTAAGATTTCAAACCACTGCTTGTTAGGAGTGACTTCTCTCCTTGTTTACTCTTTTTGTGACTTGATGATAATATAACACTTGATGATATAACAACCTGACCTTTATTACAGAAGATAACTAACGTTTAAGTATCACCAAAATTCTCATACAAAAGTAGTCAAGATATCTGTTCACCCAGATCACAGATCCCGTCAGCTGACAGCATGTGGGATATCCCGTACACAGCAACTACTGCCCTCGCAATACACTATCAGGTCTGAATCACAGCAAAACGCCGAGACAGTCCTCAGTAGGGGCGTTGGAGTCCAATTTTTGTGTAGGTCTACGTGTGGTTTCGCCTTCTCCCTTCTATCCCGAAACGCACTTGATAAACTCATCATCACTTCTTCAGTCACCGTGTCAGTAAACCGTCGCTGATACGATGATACTTTTCGATTTCTATCGGACATGTACTTGTCAGCATGAATCGGATCGTACATTTTTTACTTGTATTTTTCGTTGCGAATTTATGTAAGTTACGCCACCAGAAACCATCATAATATTGTGATTTTTAATTTCCTATATTCAGCAGTAACACGGCACACGCACGAACCTCCAAGGTGGGAGCGACAACGCATGCCATTCGTTGCCATTAATTACTTAGCTACCAGATGTCAGGAAGAAAGATCATCATCACCACCACCACCACCATCCTTGGTATCACCATATGCAGAGTATTTACAATTATATACCTGAAACAAACCATGTTTTTGGGTGTAGAGTGTTGCGGCTGTTCTGAATCCACAATTTCTGCCACATACAGTGTTATTTCGCCCGTTAAATGTTTTGTACTTCTAGATTAGCACTTGCCGTAGTTGGTAAGCAGTGCCCAATATGGCTATTTTTTGTAGTTCCTTAATTTAGTGCTTTCCTGGTATATTATTATTATTATAATTATTACCACTGATACAAGTTTTTTAAATTGTACACTCAGATTATATTTGCTTGAATGAGAGATTAACAACACGATACTTTTAGGGGTGAAAAATCTGGAAAAGAATAATAAACTTCACGATGCCTATCACGTGATCCTTGCCCCTCCAAACCCCCTGCAAAGATCAATACATCATCGCAACAGTACAAAACCTACATCTGCTTTTTACACGTCTGACAGATTTTGTTTTAAAAACAGTGACCCGTCGGTAATCCAGATCCCTGGAAGTTTAGATAATTTTGGGCCAACTACAGCCTAGTATTTACTTTTGGAATTATTAAAGTACAAATTATTACTGTCATTATTATGTTAGGCACAATATTCCCGCTTCCAAGAGTTCCACTTTAGCACTGTGTGCCGATGTTCTGCATGCTACCTACACCACGGATCTTCCCATCGTTGATCCGGACTCCCGGGTAAACCGGACTACCCCTCCCCCATACATACCACATGACCGACGGACTACTGTACAACGAAATATGTTGCGACATAAAAACGGTGCGCTGTGTTTCTGAGGATTATGTAGCCCTATGTGTTGAGGGGAGTGTCGTATGACAAACAATGCGGTCATACAAAAACACTCAAAAATCTTCCACTAAATCACCCAAACCAAAGGCTCTTAACCAAAGGAGCGAGACAGAAAAATGGGCCGATATACCGTGTAGGGTACGTTGCCATGAACCTCTTCAATATTCTGAAATTTCCTACTAAAGAAGCGTACTGTACATGTCACGTGGCCTGAAGTGTGCTGATTCGGTACTCCATGTGAGCGACGACGCACAGACCACAACCTACGGACGCTATGCCGGGCTAAGAGATATGGATGAACAAGTAAATGACTGTTTTGCCGGCCAATGACTACCACTGCAATAGAGGAAGGTTACTTTTGAAAAAGCATGGGCCGGGTAGCTCAGTCGGTATAGTGACTACGGGCTGGACGGTCCGGGATCGAATCCCGGCGGGGACGAGATTTTCCGCCCGTCCAGACCGGCCCTGCGGCCCACCCAGCCTCTTGTAAAATGGGTACCGGATCTTTCCCGGGGTAAAGAGCGGCCGGGACGTGCTGCTGACCACTCACCCCCTTCTAGTGGCACGGTCATGGAAGAGTATAGCTATACCTCTACCCACCCCCTGGGCCACACCGGGCCTGTAACGGTAGTACTTTACCTTTTTACTTTTGAAAAAAACAGACTTTTAGTTTAATGCAGTAAGTCTAACCTAGAATTAGTCTTCCAGACTGTGCGCTGACGGTGCACCACCAACGCTTGGAAAATGCCAAGCATTTTGTATCAGAGGGGATAAAGTTAAGCCGCAGGTGAACAATTTTCATTGCCTCCCTCATATGAAGTATCTCATTTGCAGGACGCTGTCGAAGGAGGTGGCTATAGTGATGAAAGAGAACCTTCAAGTTCCGAATTTTGTGAAAGTGAGGTCCTTAAGCAAAGGGGATTTTTTTTTCAGCCAGATATGTCCAGATTAGCTAATATACGCATTTACTTCGTCCTTCTGAGAAGTCTGGTGGCTGTCACGAGTAAAATTCCTTCAACTTATTTTCGCATTATGCAACAAGGTCGAAACCTGTTTGAAAAAACAAACACCGTGCTCCTGCGGTTCTCAAAATTCAAGCGCGGATTAAAATGGCCTATGTTCCATATATATCTGTCAACATCAAAACATGAAATTTTCAGTGAAAGGCCGTAATCAGAAGGCGATATGCCCGACACAAAAGTTGACACTTTTCAAGGGGAAGATGTAATTGTGAGGACGAAACGGAAGAACACGAGCGTACTACTTTTCCTAATTGAACTTGCTTCTGCAAGATAAAAGGTTGAGTTTTCGGATGTAAAAAAGTCATCTGGAATATGTGGGAGAATTACTTCTTGATATTGACCTCTCTATTTCGGAAGATGTGAATAAATACAGCTGTGTGTGTGTGTGTGTGTGTGCAGCTTATCTGACATCGACATCGAAGGCTGGCTGATGACATTTCAAGCACTGCTTGCTTTTAGGGGCAGGTTACCGGACAAAATAAGGAGACAATGCCTTGCAATTTTCCAAAACAAACAGCATCACTGAGACCAATCTGGATCAAAGTGAAAAAGGAAGACCAGTTCTAGGAAATGAGGCTCCTAAAGTGTTACTACTCTTTCTACAAAATACATTCTTGTGCGAGGCATGGTTTCAGTACCTGCCATCACAAAAACTAGGACTTCGAAGGCGACTGCAATCACAGCATGACATGAGACACAGATCTCAACTAATTTAAAAACCTGAGCAGAGTCAAGATCCACATCAGTATTCTGATAACTGTTTTAATCTTGCGCTGTTCTTCTGATATTTATGACTGTGCAAAACTACTGCTCATAAATAATTATCCATCATATGGTGATACCATTATTTTGTACAAGAACCTAATTTCTACAGCGCCACTTATATTTTAATATACATAATATATCTAACTTTTAGACAAAAATAAAGTAATTTAAAGGAAAAGAGTTATTAGTCCGAAAATGAACTATGGACCGTGAACTTCCCGACCTAAAATCGTCATAACCCCCGACACGGCCAGTCTGCGGCGAATATTTTTACTCCGTGTGAATCAAATTCCATCAATCAGAATTCATCACCCATTCATGGTAACAAAATGTGTACATTGGTAATTAGCGCCTGGTGACTCGTTGCTAACATTTGGCAATTAACGTAAACTCATTTGTGGATGCAATTTCCAGCTTTCTGTGTCAGTCAACCGGATATAGACAGCTCAGAATTTCGCGCCACGGCCAACGGCCTTCGTATTATGAATAAGACATTAACAAATTTCAGAGTGAGTCGGTCAGTCTGCTCACCCCGCCCAACTGTATGGCTCACATCCCTTGCTCTGCTCACCCCGCCCAACTGTATGGCTCACATCCCTTGCTCTGCTCACCCCGCCCAACAGTATGGCTTACATCCCTTGCTCTGCTCACCCCGCCCAACTGCATGGCTCACATCCCTTGCTCATCTCGGCCTCAAATGCAGTGTTTTATTTTCAGCCGCAAAATATGCCCATTAGTTTCGTCATGTCCATCCGTCCATCTCTCCCTCCATTCGTATCAGCGCCGCTCCAATTGGGCGTATTTCCGCGAAATTTGATATTAGTGACATTCTATGAAAATCTGTCGAGAAAATTCAAATTGGGTCAAATCGGAAAAAAATGTCGGGCACTTTACATGAAGACGAAGGTACTTTTAGTGTTGCCTGCGACATAAATTCGCCATAAAAGCATTTTTGTGCAACACTCAATAATTTTACATTGTTCAGAGTGACAAAGAGCGCACCAACATACAGAAAACGCTTCAGAAGTACGAGGCACACACAGCAAACTAAACGTAGCTCTGTCATTAGGTTACATAATCAAGTGTTAGTGGCCCACACTTAACAGTGCACAGATACTCAATGAGGGCACCACGAGTAGTCCGGCCTATATCATGTCGGTATTGCAGTTCAGTCCACACATCTATCAGCATGGTCGCTGTAACCGCAGACGAAGCTGCTCACAGCTTCCCAGCAAGTGGAGGCAAAGTACCAGACAATGGTGCAACGTAAGCAGCATCCTGTATGAACTGCTACGAGAAGACATCAACTG